>JGI20156J14371_10000066_pt1 | contig 87835 bp, 75 predicted proteins | sample COG_06_FD_14371 | JGI IMG/M metagenome (IMG submission 14371)
CGCGGCATGGCTGGGTCAGAGTTTCCTCCATTGCCCAATATTCCTCACTGCTGCCTCCCGTAGGAGTCTGGTCCGTGTCTCAGTACCAGTGTGGGGGTTCACCCTCTCAGGTCCCCTACCTATCGTAGCCTTGGTGAGCCATTACCTCACCAACAAGCTAATAGGACGCATGCCCATCTTTTACCGCCGGAGCTTTCCTCGCTCAATCATGCGATTGTACGAGCATATGGGGCATTAATCCGAATTTCTTCGGGCTATTCCTCAGTAAAAGGTAGGTTGCATACGTGTTACGCACCCGTGCGCCGGTCTCAAACATCCGAAGACATTCTACCCCTCGACTTGCATGTGTAAGGCCTGCCGCTAGCGTTTATCCTGAGCCAGGATCAAACTCTCCATTGTAAGGTTGTTTGATCTGGCCTCTTGAAGTATCTCATTAGAATCTTCGAGTTGGAGCTCTTTCGATTTCACAATATGTTAAAGAACGTTGAAGTCTTAATCTTCGTCTTAATCCCGTGTATAGAAGATTTAAATAAATCTATTCTTCTATTTCCGGGGTGCAAATGTAGAACGACTTTTTGATTGAGCAACACCCACAACGAAAAAAAACTATAAGTATTTGTTAACGCACTGTTTATCAGCATTTGAAAGGGCGAAAAAAAATCTAAGGAGTAGAAATTGTCACTGGCAAAACCCTACCAGCAAAAGATTTATGCCCAAAAAGAACAAATTCTGAAATGTAACTTCCCATTTGACTAGAAGTTGTTGGTGCTGAATATTCAGGGAAAGCTTCTTTCAACATTTCTGTTTGGACGGCCCCTAGGCAAAGAGCATTGAAAGTAGCTTCTCTACCTCCCAATTCCACCTGAAGGCACTCCGTAAGGGCTACAAGAGCACTTTTTGAGGAGGAGTAGCCCGCGAGACCAGGGAACTTTTCAGAGCTCTGAAAACCGCCCATACTGGAAATATTGACTACATGAGCTCCTCGATTTAAAATTGGGAAAAACTTCTGAATCAATAATGCTGGACCAATCCAGTTGACTTGTGCAAGATTTTTGAAATCTATTTCTGAAATTTCTAAGAATGGTTTATTCACTAAAAGACCAGCATTATTTACAAGCCCGTCTATCTTGACTTTTTTTTCTTTGAAGTATTCCGTTACTTTCTTAATAGAATTTAAATTTCCAGGGTCCAGAACTAATCCTATACAACCGGGTATATTAATTTCTTTTCTGCTGCAAGCATAAACCTGGTGGCCTTTCTTAGACAATGAAATGCAGATATCTCTCCCAATACCTCTTGAGCTCCCTGTTACTAAAATAGTTTTCATTTCTTTATTGCAATTCAGTTTTGCATCCGCAACTTACAGAGCATGAAGAAGAATTTTTATCCTTTGGCTTAGGGACAAATGCATAACCCAAAGAAAGGAAGAAAATTGTGTAAAGAAGTATTGCAACCATAGCCTAAAGGTAAATATATATTCTAATTATGCTAAAATACTGTAAGACAAAAATGATGCTCCATATGCCAAAATTCCTAAAATTAAAAATTGAATTGCAGCGAATTTATGGCTTCTCGTTTCTCTAGCCACGACGGCATATGTACTCATACATTGCATTGCAAAGGCGTAGAATAGTAATAACGAGACTCCGACTGCAAGGTTGAAATACGGCTCACCAGTTTCCGGGTCTTTTTGTTTTGCCATTTGCTCACGAATACTTGATTTCTCATTATCATCAACGCTGTATAACGTCGCCATCGTTCCAACAAAAACTTCTCTGGCTACAAATGAAGACAATACGGCAATTGAAACTTTCCAATCAAACCCCAGAGGTTTCATTACAGGTTCTATCGCTTTTCCCATTTTACCAACATAACTATCCTCAATGGGTATGGCTTCATAATCTTGAGTGAAATCAGGAGTTTTTCCTGGCCCAAAACTCGCAAAAAACCATAAAACAACACTTATTGCTAAAATTATTTTTCCTGCCTCCGTGACAAAACTTTTAGTTCTATTTATTATGGCATGGCCAACATTACGTAATTGAGGAAACCGATAAGATGGCATTTCTAATAAAAACGGATTTGATTGAGCTTCAGGCATTATCTTATTCAAGGCTGCAGATCCTAAGAGTGCGGCAAAAAAACCAATCATGTACAAACTAAATAATACTAACCCCCTTAAACTCAAACCCAAAAAAGTCTGGTCAGGTATAACCAAGCTAATCAAAAGAGCATAAACCGGCAACCGAGCCGCACATGTTATCAATGGAGCCACTGCAATAGAAAGCCACTTCTCGCGACTATTCTCCATATTTCTTGTGGACATTATCGCTGGAATCGCACATGCCGTGCCCGAAACCATTGGGACGACGGATTTGCCACTAAGTCCAAAGGGACGCATAAACCTATCCATAATGAAAACCACTCGAGACATATATCCTGACTCTTCCAAAAGAGATATCAATCCAAATAATATCGCTATTTGCGGAATGAAAATTAAAACTCCGGCGATACCAGGAATAATTCCATTTGTAATCAAATGACTTAAAAACCCATTGGGTAGGTTCGATTTTAAAATATTTGATAACTGTGCAAATTGGTCATCGATAAAATTCATTGGGGCCTCGCTTCCAAAAAATAACGCTTGAAATAATAAAAACATAAGTATCAAGAGTATTATACTACCCCAAAACGGATTAACAGCCCACCTATCAAGACGGGCAGTCCATCTGCGGTCTTTTCCAGGATGTGTAACAAAAAATTCGCGCAGCCATTCATTAACTCTTCTGTATCTCTTAATAGCCTCATCTGCTCGAGCTCGAGCAATGGTTTTACCCGTACTGCTAATTAATTCTTCATATTCAGAACCACGAAGTCCAAACAGCCATGACTTATATGGCATATCGAAATTTTTATCCTCGGATACTTTGTTGATCCATTCTAAATGGAGTCCACCAGGCTGAAAAAACGGAATATTTTGTGATACTGAAGCAGTCAAAATATTATCTTGAAGCTCTTTTATTCCGTGCCCTAATCGGCCATTTACAAGAGTAATTGTTACCCCAAGAGACTCACTGAGCCCTGAAACATCAAGTTCCATTCCTTTTCGCTCCATTTCATCACTCATTGTCACTGCCAAAACTGCCGGTATACCTAGGTCCATAATCTGAGTGAAGACAAATAAACATGTTTTTAAATTCGTTCCATCTGCCAGACCGATGACTACATCAATTTTCTCGTCTACATTTTCGTTTAAAAAAGAATCCATCACAACTTGCTCATCTGGAGATGAAGGGTGAAGAGAATAAATTCCTGGAAGATCTATTATTTCTGCAAGGACCCCGGGGGCCAACTTAATAAGGCCTGTACGCTTTTCCATTGTTACCCCAGGATAATTGCCAACCTTTTGACTCAAACCGGTAAGCCTATTAAATAAAGACGACTTTCCCGTATTCGGTCTACCCACTAATGCAACCCTCAATGCTTTTTTATCAACCATTTGTCAATGATTTTACATTAGGTTCGGTAATAGGCACCAATTGAGCTAGCTCTTTCCTCATACTAATTAATGTGCCTTGAACAAGAAAGCACATTGGGCCGGAGAATGGAGCCGCATAATTTAATTCAATCTCCTCACCGGGCATGCAACCCATCTCATATAGCTTGACCGGCAGACTAATTGAGGCCTGCAGAACTATGGCCTTCTGACCAATCTTAAGATCACTGAGATACATTACAATTTTTTATATTTAGAATGATTCTATGTTACAAATTTGGACCAAAAAAAATAGGCCATTCAGCCTATTCTATTTGTTTTAAAAAATTAAAGCATCATTTTCACAGGCGCTTCTAAAAAGTTCTTTAAAGAATTAAGAAAAGCAGAACCTTTAGCTCCATCTACAACTCTATGATCACAGCTAAGGGTTAGCTTCATTAAATTACCTGGGACAACTTGCCCATCTTTAACAACAGGAATAGATTGAATACCACCAACGGCAAGAATACAACTATCGGGTGGATTTACTATTGCAGTAAACTGATCAATTCCAAACATTCCAAGATTAGAAATTGTGAAAGTATTTCCTTCCCAATCTGACGGTTGAAGTTCTTTATTTTTAGCTCTCAATGAAAAATTCTTAACCTCACTTGAAATTACTTCTAGACTTTTTACGTCGGCATTTTTAACAACAGGGACTAGCAAGCCATCATCAACTGCTACAGCAACTCCAACATTAATGTCATAATTCGTTCTAATTACATCCCCTAACCATGAGCTGTTAACCTCAGGGTGTTTTTTTAAAGCCCTAGATACTGCCTTGATAACCAAATCATTAAATGATATTTTAACATCACTATCTGAATTAAGCATTTTCCTAGCATCTATAGCCGCATCCATGTCCACAGAGATTGTAAGATAAAAGTGAGGAGCTGTAAACTTGCTTTCCGCCAAACGTTTTGCAATAGTCTTACGCATTTGGCTAATTGGAGCATCTGAATATCCAGAACTCGGATATGATTTTTTAGCAACCTGTGATACCGAAGGGGTTACTTGTTGACTTTCAATATCCCGTTTTATTATTCTTCCACCTTCTCCAGTTCCAGTTACTGTAGATATATCAATACCCTTCTCATGAGCCAAGGACTTTGCCAATGGGGAAGCTTTTAGGCGTCCATCGATTGACTTTATCTCTGGAGTATCTACCACCTGAGCTGGCTCTTGGACGTCGATGACAGCATTTGAGACTACTTCTTTTTCAGGTTCAATATTTTCAGTGACTGGATCCGACTTATTTCCCCCAGATATTAAACCACTAATGTCTTCACCTTTATCTCCTAAAATCGCAAGAATAGTATCAACGGGAGCTGATGCCCCCTCATCCATTCCTCTGTGCAGCAAAACCCCTTCTTGTCCCGGAAATGCCTCAAAGTCCATTGTGGCCTTATCCGTTTCAATTTCTGCTAAAAGACTTCCTTCAGTAATATTGTCACCGACCTTTACATGCCATTTTGCAACAACACCTTCAGTCATTGTATCACTTAAACGGGGCATATTAATAACTATCGCCATAGCTTATTCCTTTATAAATGGATAATCAGTTTGGACATAAACATCTTGCCATAACTCTTGACTTTCAGGAAATGGTGAGTCTTCTCCGTACTTAACACATTCTGCAACAAGTGATTTGACTCTTTTGTTTATGGATTCAAGTTCATCAGGGGTTGACCATTTCTTTTTTTCGATCACTTTTTTCACAATGCTGATTGGATCAACTTTCTGATATTCTGCAACCTCATTTTTTGATCTATACAGCTGGGCATCCGACATAGAGTGACCTTTATACCTATATGTTCTTATTTCTAAAAATGTTGGCCCACCTCCAGATCGAGCTCGATCTATTGCCTCTTGCATTGCTGCATATACAACTGCAGGGTCCATTCCATCCACTGCTGCGCAGGGCATTTCGTAGCCTAAACCTAATTTCCAGATTTCACTGTGATTGGCAGTTCTTTCAACGGAAGTCCCCATCGCATATCCATTATTCTCGCAAATAAAAACTACCGGGAGGTTCCAAAGCATAGCTAGGTTAAATGTCTCGTGCAAAGAGCCCTGACGAACTGCACCATCACCCATGTATGTTAAAGTTACATGATTATCATCTTTGAATTTATCTGCAAAAGCAAGACCAGCACCGAGAGGAATTTGACCGCCAACTATACCATGTCCACCATAAAAATTATGCTCCTTAGAAAACATATGCATTGATCCACCTTTACCTCTTGATGTCCCAGTAACTTTACCCATCAATTCCGCCATTATTTTTCTTGGATCAACACCTAATCCAATTGGTTGAACATGATTCCGATATGCTGTAATCATCTTATCACCGGCCTCCATAGCCAAAATAGAGCCTGCTAAAACAGCTTCTTGACCATTATATAGATGAAGAAAACCACGGATTTTTTGCTGGATATAAAGCCCAGCTGACATGTCCTCAAACTTTCGCCACAGGAGCATATCTTCATACCACTTCAGGTAAATCTCTTTAGATAATTTTTTCTTTGCCATTTTTGACTACGATTCAGTGGGGCAAAAATAGTGCGCAGATGTGAAATAAAGTCTGATTTAAATATTAATCAATCTAAAATTTGATTGAGATCAATTAAAGCACTAAACCGAATAGTGTTTTCCAAAGGAGAACGCACAGTTTGATCTGCCGGGAATAAATAGGCAAAATCAAGTCCTAAAAGGCTGTATCTCAGACCAAATCCTAAGGTAAAAAATCTTCTATTTCCTTTATTCTGATGTTCATGTTGATAGCCTCCTCGAACTGCAAATTTATTGTCATACCAATATTCTGCACCAAAATTGAACATGAATTCCTGAAATAATTCTCGCGATCCATTAGGCTTTGCGTTTGGATCCCAACTTTGAATAATTCCCTGAATCACCCCTACATTGTCGTCTTTTCCACCATTTTCAACAATTTCATTTCTATCCCCATCACCATCTTCATCTAATAGATCCCTTAAAGGTTGGGTAGGTACTAGAAGTTTGTTTACATCAAATAAAGCAACAACTCGGTTATACCGGTCTAATGACCAGTTATAGCCCAAACCTAATTTCATATTGGTCGGAATAAAATCAGCATCACCGCTTTCGGTATATTTTACTTTTGCTCCAATATTAGAAATGTTCATCCCACCTAACCATTGTCCTTTTTGACCATCAGGAAGATTATTTTCTTCTCCTTGGTAATAAAAACTTACGTCCGTAGCAACCGTTTGCCCAGGTTTTGTCTGAAGATTACCAACAACTTGACCCTGAGTTAAGTCAGAGAGAGCATAGCGAAGACCCACACCTGCTGCCCAATTTTCAGACAACTTTAATGCATAGGCAACATCTAGAGCCATTTCATAAGGCCTGTAAGTTCCTTGCTCATCCCCTTGCTCATTCCTGAAGGTTATATCACCGAGAGAAAAATACCTTAAACTAGCGCCAATTCCTGCGCGATCCCCAAGACCTACAGCTACATTAGCAAACATAAGCTCAACATCGGGAACCAGTCTTCTGAGCCAAGGGGTATATGATATGCCTCCCTGCATATTACCGGCTCCCATAAAAGCTAATTTCGATGGATTCCAGAAAAGGGCATTTGCATCTGGAGAAGCCGCTACGCCAGCATTTGCAAGACCCCCCATACGAGCATCAGGTCCAATAGCTAACATTGGCAAAGCGGAAGTAACGACATTGAGTTGGTCACCGAATGCTGTGGTTTGGGCGGAACTATATTTGGTGCAAAACAAAGCAGCAACGATTAGAAAAATGAAAAATGTATTCTTCATATGATTGGCAAATATAACATTCTAATTCAACAGGATAATTCTTTCGGCAGACCCAACGCTTTGGCCGTCACTCAAACGAGTTATTTTTATACGAGCAATATACCAACCGGTCGGCAGTGTGTTTCCCGAATCATCTTTTCCTGACCAGGGAATAGAATTCAAAACCGCATCTTCTGCAATACCCATCCAATTTTCCAAATAAACAGTACTGCCGTTAGAATTATGGATTGACCATGTGGTAGACAAACTATCCCCCTTCATATTGTGTTCCACGTCAAGCTGAAAAGGCCCAATTCCAGGATTTGGATAAACCCGAAAAGCACCTAACTGAAGATTATCTTTTGACACCACTTGGAAAGAAACGCTGGATTGAGAGATATTATTGTATGAATCCCATGCTCGGATAAAAAAATCATGAGGCCCGTCTTCTAATTCAGTAAAAGGCCATGTTGCAGTACCCTTTTTATAAGTTCCTGGATCCGATATATATCTAGAATTTAATGAAAATGCCTTATTCCAATCCCCATCTAGACATCCCATCAAATCATGACCAATGCCTGTACCAATTGTATTTATTCCGCTTTCATCCATGAGTTTAACTATTCCTAAAGGACTTGGACCTGTAATACCTCCTGATACAAACGAAGTGTCATCCATGAAAACAGTAATTACTGGTCCGTCAATATCTAATGGCGCTTCGGTATCAATACCCCCTATCCAGATTCGCTGATCGCTTCCGGAAGCATCAGAAGAGTCAAATTGCGCATAGAATGAAAATTTACCTTTCCCAAGGTCTAATGAAATATCCAAAGGCAAAATCCATTGGGCTGCAAATCTTCCATTTTTAACCTTTGCCCTTCCCCGATATGCGATATTATTGCGCTGCTCAAAATTTATAAATGGACCTTGATTATCATTTTTTAATGTACTCTCTGATGAAGCCTTGTCATACAAGGTTATCTCAATCTCTCCATTGACTTGGTTCAAAAATTCGTTGGTTGAGCCACTTTCGATATGCCCGGAAATTTCATTATAACTGAGCGCTTTTAACGTATCGGCGGTTTGATCGAAAATAGAATCATTTTCAGAATTAAAATATCTTGAATTGATACTATCGACTACGACCTGATGTTCGGGTACATTTAACCGAATAGCTGGATCTCCTAATAATGAGAATCTGAGTTTATCAGAAGTGGTGGTTGAGTTTTTAGCGCTGCGTAGTATTTGACCAAAAGTTCTGAAACGACCATCCTCTTTTTCAAAAGCAACTCGAAAAATAGAATCATTTAATGTTGCTGCTCCATCAACATAGACCACTCTTGTTGTTGACAAAAGGGCTATTGCTCCCCCATTAGGATTTAGCAATAAGTGCTCCCCAGCTGATGTTCTTAATGGATCATCTAATCTGGAGAATTCGCATGTTACCGTTATAAACAAAGGCAATCTATTTGCGTTGCTGAAATTTTTGGTGTCATTTAATTGGAGTATGTTTTCCGAGCTCCATCCGACTTCTCCCCCATGACCGACATAAGCAGTGACTAGATTACCATCATTAATATTTTGAATTAGATCAGATCTGAGGTCAGGGTAGCTTTGGCTGCCACTACTTGATTGTTGCTCATAACTATCTGAGTACATCTTTCGAACATCAAGAAATGGATAAGCAGTGTCAATTCTTTGGGCAATTGCATCTGGAATTGAAGTTAAGACGGCCTCCCACCCGGCATCAACATCATCGGAAACAAAAAGCAATTTTTTTCTCCAAACGCCACGAGAGGTTTCTGGGTTTGAGTATGATATTATTTTATTGACAACACTATTTGCCTCGCTTAAGGAATTAACCGGGATTCTACCAATACATAGATCCAATTTTTTTGCTCTTAAATTATTTCCTTCATCATCATCCATAAACCCAAAAAAGTCATCAGTGGAAAAAGAGGAATAAAGAGAAAAACTCTTTTCACTTTGATAAATTGGAATCTGATTTGTGTTTGGAGTGATGCGGTTTTTAAAGTCATAAGAAGCATCTCCGAATAATAAAAGAAATTCAGGTCGATTTTCTATTGTAGTGGACTTTTTCCAGAGATGTCGTAAAAAATCTTTTATCGCCGTTAAATCTTGAACCCCTGAAGAGAATTCATTGTAAATTTTTTGTACATCAATTGCCATCGCTCTCAATTGGCCCTTTGAATTATGATACTCTGCTAACCGTTGCGCTTCAACCATTAAATGCTCAGGAGAAACAATTACATAATCAATAGAACTTAGTCCATGTAAATTTTGATTTGGAACCGCCCCAATCAAGTTCGGGGAAATCGCATCAGTGGATTCAAATATTATAATCGACTGAGGAGTATTTCCCGGCATTTTAATTCCCCAATTCGGACTTCCATTCAAAGAAAAATTTATGGGTTGTATTATCTCTGGGACAATTGGGTTTGTCACATTCCAAATTTTACCATTGGAGGCAATACTTCCAGTCACCGAAGATAAGTTTGCTTGAACAGCTCCTGTATCTCGAGGCGGAAAATTCCAAACCATTGACATCTGTCTCCAACGAAATGGGGAATCCGCATTCACATTTATATAATCCAACCAAGCTGAAGCGCTTGAATTAACAGAACGATCAAAGTTCAAATTAACATCACCCCAATTTCCAGATGAATATGATTGATTTGCTTGAAAAAACGAAGCATCAGCAAAGTCAGCACCTGAAGAGGTTGACACAGCTCCAAATGTTAAAGAGCCCAAGAATCCCTGTCCCGATGATATATCCATCTTCGTTCCGGAAATCGTAGATCTGCCGACTCCACGCGCTGTGAATCGAGCTGAACTCAGAGAGTCAAGCGCATCGAGGCCAAGATCAATATTTCGGCTAAGAGTAAAATCAAAAAGCTCTCCAAACCATTGTCTTCCGCTTCCAACAAGGTTTTGATTATCAATTTCATGATGGGCAAGATGCATGTAACGGTCAATAGCCAAAGATGAACCGGATAATTGAGAAGAGTTTTGGATACGTTCACCACCTTGTGTACTTGTTACAAAATAAATCTGCTCATCACTGTAAATGTTTCTTACGAATTCATAACTATCTAAATTTTCATTGAATTCCCATTTAGTAGGACTCTCACCATAAAAATATATCCTATCTAAACCCGAGAATTTACCATCATTACCGTCCTCAATCAAAATATGCAATGGTAATAAGTCATTCTCCCTACTTATTGCATTTACCTCAGGTAAGGCCCCTGAAGTTCTACCATAAATTCCAATTTTTTCAGTATCAAATGGGGCAATTCCGAGCCCGAGTGTTTCTAAATCTTGGGCAGAGAGAGAATATATCCCTTCTTCAATAACCCCGACCTTCGACCAATTACCATTATTCAATACAGAAGAATCATTCTGAGCGAACAATTGACTCGACAGACAAAACAAAACAGTAATTTTAAATAAAGTTTGATGCAACTTATGCAATAGATTCATATTTTTGTGTTCTACTCACAGCGAGTTATAATAGAAACGGTTTAACGTCTAATTTGTTATAGTTGTTTGCAAATTTGGCTCTTTTTCTGAAAAGAACGAGGAAAATCGTATACTTGTGGCTCCTTAAATTAATCAAACCTTATGGCAGTTAAGCGCCTATTTACCATAGTTTTCCTTTTTCTGGGGCTTTCGTCTATCCATGGACAAGATCCCCATTTTACGCAATTCTATGCTAACCCACTTTACTTAAACCCTGCATTTGCTGGTGTTAAGCAATGTCCAAAGGTTAATGTAAACTACAGGAATCAGTATCCATCATTGGGAGTTTACCAAACTTATTCTGCTTCATATGATCAATATGTAGATGCATTAAGTGGAGGTATTGGAGTTCTTATTGTTCAAGACGAAGCTGCAAATGGGGCACTAAGTTTGACTGAAGCCTCACTCATTTATTCATATCATCTTTCCGTCTCAAGAGAATTTTCGATTCTTTTTGGAGCTCAAGGAACATTTCGGCAAAGAGCCCTTGATTGGGGTAGCCTTACATTTCCTGACCAAATTGATCCATTCTATGGTTTTGTGAAGCCAACGAATGAAATACCACCCAACAATAATATCAACAGCCATTTAGATTTAACCTTCGGGATAGTTGGTTTTACTGAAAATTTCTATGCTGGTGTCACTGCTAGTCATTTAACCCAGCCAAACGAAGCTTTCTTAACCAACAATAATTTGCCATTAAAAATATCTGCCCAAGTCGGAGGAACAATACCAATTGGAAGAAAAAGGCTTTACAATAGTCTAGACAATTTACTCATTCCAAATATCGTATTTCAATCCCAAGGTGGGGCATCACAACTAACTGGAGGCCTTTCTTTTAATAGGGGCTTGATTACAGGAGGATTAGGCTACAGGCAAGCTTTAGGAGCTCTCAGTACAAACCCAGACGCTCTAGTCTTTATTGTCGGAATTGCACCAAATGAAGTACCTTGGACTTTTGGGTATTCATATGACTACACTATTTCACCTTTAAAAAACACATTGGGAGGCGCTCATGAAATGACAATGTCCTACCAATTCCCATGTCGAACACGTCGAACACGATATAATGCAATAAAGTGTCCGAAATTTTAATCAAATCAACTATGAAAATTCGCGGTATTATTTGTTCTTTAGCAGCCACGGCATTCTTATTAGCTAGTTGCGGAAAAACAGCTTCAAACACCACCGGTATGTCATACAATGACAAAAAAAATGGTGGGTTCCAAATTAATTTGAATTATAAAGGACAAGAGACTGGTCCTGGACTCGTTTTTATAGAAGGCGGAACTTATGTAATGGGTAAGGTTGAAGAAGATTTCATGCGAGATTGGAACAACTCCCCAGCTAGAGTGACTGTTGCCTCATTTTACATGGATGAAAATGAAGTTACCAATGCTGACTATAGAGAATACTTGTATTGGTTACGCCGAGTTTATGATTACGGATACTACCCCCAGATATACACATCTGCTCTTCCAGATACCCTTGTATGGAGAGATAAGCTAGGCTATAACGAAACATACGTTGAAAATTATCTAAGGTCTCCAGCTTTTAATTTTTATCCCGTTGTAGGTGTGTCTTGGGAACAAGCTATGCGCTACTGCTCTTGGAGAACCGATCGTGTTAACGAGCAAATATTGATTGATAAGGGTATTCTCAATGTCATGGCAAATCAAGCTGATGATCAAAATTTTAATACAGAAGTTTACTTGTACCGACAAGGAGAATATACTCAGCAAAATCGTAAAGGATTGAAAGATATCTCACCTCAACAAGTTTACGGGAAAGAAGGACGACCAGCAAGAATTGAAGATGGGCTTCTTCTTCCTAAATATCGCCTTCCAACAGAAGCAGAGTGGGAATATGCAGCATATGCCGAAATAGGGAATCGTATCTACAACCGAACAATTGATCGTAACAAATACACATGGAACGGTTCAAGTGTCCGTGACGGCGAAAAACAAGGCCGAGGAGATATGCTTGCCAACTATAAAAGAGGGGGTGGAGACAATATGGGTATCGGAGGATATTTGAACGACCAAGCAAACATAACGATGCAAGTAGGTTTCTATCCACCGAATGACTTTGGATTATACGATATGGCAGGAAATGTTGCAGAATGGGTTTTAGACGTCTATCGACCTTTATCTGGGAATGATATGGCTGAGCATCGTCCTTTTAGAGGTAATGAATTCACAACCTTTGATGACAATTATGAGGGAATTGGTGAACTAGCTGTTCTTGCTGAACCTCAATATGGCACTGACAGTTCACTTGTGCGATTACCTGGACAGCTTCCGATAAGAAATGTTACTGAAGAGGAAAACTTAAAGAGAAGAAACTATCAAAAAAGTGATTATCGAGATTTCGTAGACGGAGATGTAGAGTCTTCAATTGTTTATGACAAAGGTGGTGTTTCTGAAAGCGACGCTCCTATGTATCAGTATGGTGAATCCACCTTGATTGGTAATCATACAAGAGTTTACAAAGGAGGTTCATGGAAAGATCGTGCCTACTGGCTTTCCCCCGGAACAAGACGATATATGGAGCAAGACCTTTCAACAGATTTCATAGGGTTCAGATGCGCAATGGATAGAGTTGGTTTCCAGAACAATAATTCGAAACGAGGAAAAAGCAATAAAAAACCAAAACAAGAGCAGTTCAGAAGGTATCAGCCCAAATAAGAAAAAATGAAAAGCCTCTACGAGCGCTTTGACCAATCAAAAGGAATCTGTACAGACTCTCGAAAAATGAGATCTGGACAGATTTTTTTTGCATTAAAAGGAGATAATTTTAATGGGAATCACTTCGCAAATGAAGCTTTAAAAAATGGAGCATCTGCTGTAGTTGTGGATGAGATAATAGAGGCTTTAGACTATGATAATCGTAATGTTTTCTTAGTCGAAAATGTGTTGACATATCTACAAAATTTCTCGACTCATCACCGAAAAAAATGGGGTAAGACCATTATTGGTCTCACAGGAAGTAATGGAAAAACTACAGTCAAAGAATTATTATTTAATGTTCTCAATCAAGGTTATTCCACCCATGCGACAGAGGGGAACTACAATAACCATATTGGCGTTCCTCTAACGCTTCTTGGAATTCGAAATAGTCATGACATTGTTATCGTTGAAATGGGTGCAAATCATATTGGGGAAATTAAAACTTTATGTGAAATTACCCTTCCGACTTATGGATATATTACAAATTTTGGACTTGCACATCTGGAAGGTTTTGGGGGAATTGAAGGAGTTATAAAAGGAAAATCAGAGCTCTATGATCACCTAGGCAAACACGATAGTATCTCATTTATTAATCCCAATGATTCTATTGCGATGAAGAATTGTAACCCTCAAAATGTACATTTTATTGACGGAGTTAATTTTTTTTATGAGTTTGGATTTTTGGGAGTCTCATTTGGCGCTGAAAGAATTTTGACACATTTAACCGGTTCCTATCAAGAAGATAATGTTCTTGCAGCAATTACGATCGGGCGGCATTTCAAAATAGATGACAAGAAAATAGCCGAAGGCGTTGCCAATTATATTCCACAAAATAATCGTGGTCAAATATTTGAGACCGATAAAAACACCGTATTTCTTGATGCCTATAATGCGAACCCCACCAGTATGGAAGCCTCATTAAGAAATGCTGCTAACCTCTACAAAAAAATACCACACGTTTATATCGCTGGGGGCCTTTTAGAATTAGGAGAGCATTCAAAATTACACCATCAAAAAATGGTAGGAGTGTTTCAAGAACTTAAGATCAAAAATGCATGGTTTATAGGAAAACATTTTCAAAATTGTCAAATGCCACCAAACTATCATAAGTTCGAAGACACATCACATGCTCTTCAAGCTTTAAAGAAAAAAGAAATCCATAAAAGTTTTGTTTGGATCAAAGGATCACGAGGTTTTGCGCTTGAAACCCTTCTTGACGAACTCTAAATACTCAATCGAAGACCCGTTCTGATTCCTACGAAAATAGGAAGCTCCACAACTCCATCGGAAGAAAATGTCTCTAGATCATTAAAGCCATAATCAATAACTGCCAACAGTGTCCACCGTAAATATTCAGTAACGGTAATTGACGGGCCCACATTCAATCCTGCTGACCAAATCACTTCTCTATAATTCGGAACCATACCTATGAGCCAATCCTTTTCATAAGAAATCGCTTGACGATAAATAACTTGAGGCCAAACCTCTAAACTGACCCGATCATTTAAAGTAGTTACCAGTCCCGCCCGAAATGGAATACTGAGGTATCGTGCGGATGTACTAACGGTGTTCATAATAATATCATCATTAACCGAATAATTAACCCATAAATGACCAATACCGGTACCGATTCTAAGTGAGCCCAAATTAAAGTCTACAGAGATACCTGCATCTAAATTAGGCCCTGTTCGAAAAGTACTATTAACCTGTGGGCGAGTACCATTTAAATCCGCACCAATACGACGAAATAAGATCATTGGCTGAGCATACGTACTTAATGACATACGTCTTGTCCGCACTTCACTATCAATGTAAAATTGAGGCTCTGATTGAGCATTAATATTTTCAAAAAGACAAAGAGTAAAAACAAGAATTATAATACGCATTTCTCTATTTTTTTATAAAATTCGTCTATTAAGTCATTTACACCTTCAGGGAATTTACCACCTGATGAGCCATACGATGGCTGCCCCCCTCCGCCGCCTTTGATAAATTTAGCCAATTCTTTAACCCAGTTACCTGCATTTACGTAGGAAGTAGAATCACTACTCACTCCCAGATGCATTTGAACTTTATCTCCATTCACTGATACAAGTAAAACAACGGTATTGGGGTAATTATCTTTTATCTGAAAAACTAAATCCTTAACATAAGAAGATTCAAGATCAATAGTTTTTGCAATGACTTGTAATGTATCATAAGTCTTTGATGATTGGATTAATTCCGTTTTTAATTGGGAAACCTGTATCTGATTAAATGATACTAGTTTCTTTTCAAGACCTAATACTTCAACTTTTAAAGATTTGATTTTTTCTCCAGGATCTATTTGGTTTGCCTCTTGTAAAGCCAAATCATATCGTTGGCTTTTATCTAGAAGATAATCTACTGCTGCTGTGCCTGAAATAGCCTCAATTCTTCTTATTCCAGCAGCAATTCCCGATTCACTTTTTATTATGAATGTTAAAATATTTGATGTGTCTTCCACATGAGTCCCTCCACATAATTCAATGCTATCTCGGAACTGAACTACCCTTACAAGATCACCATATTTTTCACCAAATAAAGCCATTGCTCCCATTTTTTTTGCAGAATCTATAGATACCTCATTATGAATTTGGGTTTTAATTTTATCTGCAATTAAAGACCTTACAAGAGACTCAATTGCTTCAATTTGATTATATGATACTTTCTGGAAATGAGAAAAATCAAATCGAAAACCATCAGCATGAACCAGAGAGCCTCTTTGCTCTACATGAGATCCCAATATTTTTCGAAGAGCAAAGTGAATTAAATGAGTAGCGGAATGATTTTGACTGACCTGTGCGCGATGCTTCATATCTACTTCTGCAAGAACATCATTAGACCACACTTTAGGTTCCTGGTCTAAATTATGGAGAATCATTCCTGTCTCTTTGGTAGTTTCGATTACATTTATCTTCTCGCCCCGATCAAATTTTATTGTACCTATATCACCAACTTGGCCACCACCTTCTGGGTAAAATGGCGTTGGATCTATTACCACTTGAATACTTTTCCCTTTAGAGCTTTCAGTATGCCTGTAACGAACAAGTTTCGACTCTGATGAGTTAACCTCATAACCTATGAACTCAGCACCTTGTCCTGAAGATATTTCAACCCAGTCTCCGACTATTTTATTAGAAGCTGATCGAGATCGATCTTTTTGATTTTTCATTTCGATATGAAACTGGTCCTCATCAATTTTATATTTTTTTTCAGAACATATCAATTTGGTTAAGTCCAACGGGAAGCCATAAGTATCGTATAATTCAAAAGCACGAATTCCAGAAACAATACCATCCTTAGATTCCATTATAGCATCATCCAAGCGCTTTAAGCCTGACTCTAATGTTCTTAAAAATGATGATTCTTCTTCCTGAATTACTTCTTTAACCATAGAAATTTGAGTTTCTAATTCTGGAAAAGTTTCGGAAAGAGAAGAAGATACAACGGGGAGCAAATCTATAAGAAAAGGCTTGCGAAAACCGAGATTCGAGTATCCATATCTTACTGCACGACGAAGTATTCTGCGAATAACATATCCTGCACCAACATTCGAAGGAAGTTGACCATCAGCAATAGCCATTGACACGGCTCTTATATGGTCTGATATCACTCTAAAAGAAATATCAATAATCTCATTATCTCCATATTCCTTATCTGAGAGTTCAGAAATTTTATTTATACATGAGGTGAAAAGGTCCGTTTCATAATTCGACTCTTTCATTTCTATCGCCCGAACTAATCGTTCAAGTCCCATTCCTGTATCTACGTGCTTTTCTGGCAATATATTTAAATTTCCATTTGAGACTCTTTGAAATTCAATAAAAACAAGATTCCAAAGTTCAATAACTTGGGGATGATCTTTATTTACTAATAGAGCACCATCTATTTTTTTTCGTTCAGTTTCATTTCTTAGATCAAAATGAATTTCAGAACATGGGCCGCATGGGCCAACTTCTCCCATTTCCCAAAAATTATCCTTTTTGCTTCCGCTCAAAATCCTAGAAGAGTCAATATGTTTTAGCCAGGCTTTCTCAGAATCAATATCACGCTTTATGCCATCCTTCAAATCCCCTTCAAATACAGTTATATAAATCCTATTTTTATCAAGGCCATAAATCTTAGTCAAAAGCTCCCATGCCCAATCAATGGCATCCTCTTTAAAGTAGTCTCCAAAACTCCAATTCCCTAACATTTCGAAAAGAGTATGATGGTACGTATCCAAGCCTACTTCCTCCAAATCGTTATGTTTACCGCTCACCCTTAGGCACTTTTGTGTATTAGCAACACGACCGCTCTCACTCTTTTTAGATCCAATAAAAATATCCTTGAAGGGATTCATCCCAGCATTAACAAACATTAATGATGGATCATCTTTTAAGATTAGAGATGATGAGGGGACTATTTTATGGTTTTTAGATAAAAAAAAGTCTAAAAACGTGCTGCGTATTTCCGAAGAAGTCATTGTTGCCTACTTTTGAGGTAACAAAATTAGTAAGAATACTCCTGTTAATGAGGAAATCAAAATATATATATGATCCTTTAACACTCGCTTACAGAAAAGTTGAGAGAACTTGGAAACATATTATTCGTGATACAAGCCTATTCCTGCTGGCTTCTGCATTGTTAGGTATTTTATTTTTCTTTGTTATTCAACTCATTTTGGACTCTCCAAAAGAAAAAGCTTTAAAACGCGAATTGAGTGAAGTTCTTCTAACCTATGAACAGCTTGATAAGCGTTTAGACGAATTATTTGTTGTAATGGAGAACATGGAGCAACGTGACGATGAAATATATAGAGTTGTATTTGAATCTGAACCTCCACCAGGTGAACTGCGTTTAAGCGGTATCGCTGGAGGTGCATTGAGATATCACAACATTAGAAACCTTTCAAATGGTACTCTATTAGAAAAAACATCTCGAAGGATTGATGAATTATCTAAAAGAGTTGTAGTTCAATCCGAAAGTTTAGATGAATTAGCCAGTTTAACTGGGAATAAAGAGGCATTATTAAATGCTCTGCCCGCAATTAAACCGGTTAAAGACCAACCTGGAACTAGATTTTCCTCTGGTTTTGGCTATCGGATTCACCCTATATATAAAGTTCGAAAAAAACATGCGGGAGTTGACTTTACTGCTAAAAAAGGCACCCCAATATATGCGAGTGCTGATGGACTTATTATTTCCAATGATGTATATGGAGGGCGCGGTTTTGGAAAGCATATAACAATTTCTCATGGGTTTGGTTATCATACCCTTTATGCTCATATGGACAAAGCAATTAAGAGACGCGGCCAAAGAGTTAAACGAGGAGATCTCATAGGATATGTAGGCAATACCGGCAGGTCTACAGCCCCGCATCTGCACTATGAGGTTATTAAAAATGGAAGGCGTATCAATCCAATAAATTATTTTTTCAATGATCTAAGCCCATTACAATATGATGACTTGGTTCGCTCCGCTGCTGCCTCTAACCAAAGTTTTGACTAGATATGATACCCAATAATTGGACAAAAAACTATTACAACATCGGTGAAGTTGCTAAAATATTCAATTTGAACACATCTGCATTAAGATTCTGGGAAAAAGAATTCCCAGAACTGAGTCCAAAAAAAAACTCTCGAGGAGTAAGAAAATACACTCCAGAAAATATGGAGGTAGTAAGAAAAATACATCATCTGGTAAAAGAGCGTGGCTTTACAATAAAAGGGGCTAGGAAAAAATACAAGACTAATCCTTCAGAAACAATAAACACGGAACAAATAGTGCATCGTTTGCTTGACATCAAGAATAGCATGGAAACCTTAAAAAAGCAATTAGATAGTATAAAATGAAAAGTTCAACCATAACAACTATTTTTCCCATCTTTACCGAAATATAGATATGTCATGAAAAATTGGGTCTTCTTACTTTTATTTGCCGTTGTTATTTCCTCTTGCTCAGCTCCCAAAGCAAGTATTCTGCAGAAAAGCTCTAATGAGTTTTTAGTGTCTGTGGAAAAAAAAGCAACAAGCCCTATGGATGTTATAGATGTTCAATTGTCTGATGGAGAGCAATGGATNTCGGGCTCTTTCCAGTATACAGATGAAAATGGATTAGGAAATGATATTCTCAGCGCTAAAGGATATAGCTCCTTTGGGTTAAAAATTTCTACTCCTAAATTATCATTTAATCCTACCAAAGCGATGGTGTCCTTTAGAACAGAAAAAGATGGAATGATAAAATCTATCTTAGTAGAATTCGATTCAAATAATTAGGATAAATAAAAGGATTTATTAATTATGGTGTATATCCAACGGCGCGAAACTTTTAGCGCATCACACCGACTTTATAACCCTTCCTGGACAGAAGAAAAGAATTTTGACATATTTGGTAAATGTTCAAATAAGAGAGGCCATGGCCATAACTTCCAACTAATTGTAACAGTTAAGGGAATTGTGAATCCTGAAACCGGATTTGTAATGAATTTAGCAGACCTAAAAAGCCTTATTCTCACAAATATCATTGACCATGTTGATCATATGAATTTAAATGAAGACGTTCCTTTTTTAAATGGTATCATACCCTCAACAGAAAACTTAGCAATGGTATTTTGGGAAATACTCTCACCACTAATAAATAATCAAGGGGCAAATTTGCATTGTGTTCGCATTATTGAAACTGAAAATAACTCTGTAGAATATTTCGGAAAATGAAAGCATATATTTTTCCTGGGCAAGGCGCCCAAAGTCCTGGTATGGGTAAAGATCTTTATGACAGTAATAAAGATCTTTTTGATCAAGCAAATTCGATATTAGGATTTCAGTTATCCGAAATAATGTTCGAAGGGACAATGGAAGATCTGACGAAAACAAAAGTTACTCAACCAGCAGTCTTTTTGCATTCTGTAGCTAAGGCATTATCTATAGGCTCAAATTTTAACCCAGCTATGGTTGCAGGGCATTCACTCGGTGAATTCTCAGCTTTAGTTGCTTCTGGTTCGTTAAACTTTGAGGATGGGATCAAACTAGTTTATCAACGTGCACTTGGAATGCAGAAAGCATGCGAAGTGGAATCTTCGACAATGGCGGCAATAATTGGCCTTGAAGATATTATCGTCGAGAATATTTGTAAAGACTCAGCAGGCATTGTTGTTCCCGCAAATTATAATACACCCGGTCAGTTAGTTATCTCAGGCACTAAAGAATCTGTAGAGAAAGCTTGCGAAGCTTGCAAGGAAGCTGGAGCGAAAAGAGCAATAATTCTGCCGGTAAATGGAGCATTTCACAGTCCATTGATGTCTCCAGCGGAAAAAGAATTAGGAGAAGCTTTAGACTCTGTAAACTTTAATGTTCCGAGATGTCCAATTTATCAAAATTTTGTTGCTAGTGCAGTAACAAATCCAGATGACATTCGGGCCAATTTAAAGGCACAACTTACTGGGTCTGTTAAATGGAATCAAACGGTTAAAGCCATGGTTAAAGATGGAGCAAAAATATTTTACGAGGTAGGTCCTGGAAGAGCATTACAAGGGATGATTAAAAAAATAGCCCCGGATCTAGAAGCTATCTCAGCGTGAAAATATCCTGGGAAAGTCCTTCAAATATTGCCTTGATCAAATACTGGGGCAAAAAAGACATACAGCTGCCATCCAATCCATCTATTAGCTTTACCCTAAGCGAATGTAAGACAACAACAGAAGTTCATTTTTCAAAAGGAAGGGGAGTTAATATCACACTTGATGGCCTCGACAAGCCTGAATTTATTCCAAAGATAGAAAGCTACTTGGAACGAATAATACATCGCCACCCTTGGCTATCTAGCTATAATTTACAAATTAAAACAAGCAATAGTTTTCCTCACTCAAGCGGAATAGCAAGCAGTGCCTCAGGAATGAGTGCGCTTTCATTATGCATTGTTGACTTTGCGCAGAAGCTGAATTTTAAATTTGACGCTTTAAACTTTTACCAAGAGGCTTCTATATTATCAAGGTTAGGTTCGGGATCGGCAAGTCGTTCCATTTACGGAGGAATAGCAGTTTGGGGGAATAGCCCCTCATTAAAAGGTTCTAATGATGAATATGCGATTAAGTATCCTGGACTCATTAATCCAATATTTGAAGATTATCACGATGTTGTTTTACTTGTTGATGTAGGTGAAAAATCTGTAACCAGCACGATAGGGCATGCACTAATGAATAATCATCCATTTGGAAAACAACGTTTTTCTCAAGCGCACAAGCATCTTAATGAGATTCAAGAAATATTAAAAACTGGTGATATTGAGAATTTTATCCGCCTAACCGAACTTGAGGCACTAACCTTACACGGACTGATGATGAGCTCAAGCCCAAACTATATTCTAATGAAGCCAAATACATTGAAAATTATTGAAGAAATCCGAGAGTTTAGAAGTGAATCTGAATTACCTCTGAGCTTTACTCTGGATGCTGGAGCGAATGTTCATGTTCTTTTCCCTGGCTCAGCAAAAAAGAAAGCAATGGAGTTCATAAATAGTAACTTGATCCAATATTGTAAAGAGAATAGGTTTATACTAGACCAAGTAGGATCTGGACCTAAACGTTTAACTAACTTTGTAAAATGAAATCATCTTATTTTGCTAAGATTCTTTTATTTGGAGAATACGGAATAATTAGAGACGCAATGGGTCTTTCCATTCCATATCGCAATTTTCAAGGCAATCTAAGTCTGCCTGAAAAAGGTTTAAGCAGAAAACATTCTAAATCAAATCAAGAACTGCAAAAGTTTTATGCTCATTTAAAAGATTTAAATTCAAAAGGCTCTCTCATAGCATCATTACGCTTAGATTCATTCCATGGAGACTTAAAAAAAGGGTTGTACTTCGAATCAACAATACCCCAGGGATATGGTGTTGGCTCTTCAGGGGCGCTAGTAGCTGCTGTATATGACCGATATTCAAATAATCAACTCACTCTTGACATCAGTATATCTCCCGATTCAATCCAAAAAGTTAAGGAATGCCTTGCGCAAATGGAGAGCTATTTTCATGGAAAAAGTTCAGGTATAGATCCTACTATATGTTATCTGCAATTACCCCTTTTAATACGCTCGCAAACTGATCTTGGAACTGTAGCGTTGCCTTCGACAGAAAGTGACGGTCAGGGCGCAATTTTTTTACTCAATTCGGGTAATCCAGGAGAAACACAGCCAATGGTTAATCTTTTCATGGAAAAACTAAAGGAAGAAGGTTTTAGGTCAGTAATGAACGACCAGTTCAAAAAGTACAATGACGCATGTGTCCATGCTTTCTTGAAAGGAGATTGGGATCCTTTGTTTACAAATTTGAAATCATTAAGTGGTATTGCGCTAGAGCATTTCACCCCAATGATCCCCAATAATTTCCGTGAGCTTTGGCAAAAGGGGATTGACAACAACTCATATTACCTAAAATTATGTGGCTCTGGTGGAGGTGGATATATTTTAGGATTCACAAAAGACTTTGATAAGGCGCAAAAAGAATTATCACCCCATTCAATGGAAGTTGTTCTGAGATTTTAGAATAAATGGGCAGGCGTAATAAAATATTATTTCGACTAATCGCCTTTCTTAGCCTTGTAAGGTGGACCCATATTCTTTTTATTTTTATAGCCCAGACCATGGCCCAGTTATTTCTTTTTTCGCCTGGGAAAGGTATAATAGAGGGCTTTTACAATAGTATGTTTTGGGCTATATCATTTACTACAGCGTTTTTAATTGCTGGAGGCTCTCTATTAAATAGCTTTTATGATTTAGAAAAAGATATAACTCAAAGACCATTCAGGACAATATTAGAAAGACCTGTGGCACGCAAGTACGGAATCAGGCTGGCTTTATGGTTTTATTTTTTTGCTATGACCACTGCATGGCTAAATCTAGAGTTTTTAATCTCGATATTATTTTCGATTTATGGAATATTGCTATGGTTATACTCTCACAAATCATTGAATACCAATATTTTAGGTCCATTAATTGCAACCTTGTTGGCTTACACTCCCCTATTAATTTTAGCTTATGCAGGATATCCTGAATCTACAGATGGCTTTATGAGATCTCTACCTATTGCTATGGCTATGATTATATTAGAATGGAGAAGACAGAGCGAACGTATTAAAATGTATACAGTTGCCTATAACAAAAGAAAATCAGCTATCCAGCGTCAATGGATTTATAAAGCAATCCTTGTGACTGGGGTTATGTGTATAGCCATTATATAAAGTCTCTATCTGACCAGAGTAAAAATTCCCGTTTGCTCTTTAATATCGCCAAAAGGAAGATATAAAACAATCTTATAAGAATATGCTCCTTCCGGAGATTGCTGTCCATTTATATTACCGTCCCAGGACTCCTGAATATCATCTGTCGAAAAAACCATCAATCCCCAACGGTTAAAAATTTGCCAAACGAGCCTTTCTATCCCTATTGCCTCAACTTTTATTCTGTCATTAATTATATCTCCATTTGGCGTAAATGTATTTGGAACGTAAACATAGTAATCCATTTTTAATTCTATCTCTAAAGAAATAGAGTCCTTACAACCAATAGAATTAGAGATTACTAATCCCACCTGATATTTGCCTGGTTGGGCATAAGAATGAAATGGATTGACCTGATTAGAAATATTACCATCTCCAAAATACCATTTGACATAATTGGTATCACTCGACTGGTTATTAAATTGGACATTTAAAGGAAATCCCGGGCTTGGGTAATAAGCGAAGGCTGCTGAAGGAAAAGGAGCAACCGTTACCCAGACTGAATCTTTAGCTCTGACTCCACAGCCATCAGTTACCTCAAATGAATACCAAGCTGATTTGCCAGGGGTAATTGTCCAAGACGAATCATTGGGTCCATTATCCCATTGGAAAGAATATGGTGGAGTTCCCATTTTTGCTTCCGATAATATTTCTACTGACTCCCCAGGGCAAATTGGATAGGGATTGTCACTGATCGTTTGTATCGAGTCATATGCCTGTAAATAAATAGTTATACTATCAATTAAAGCAACAGACATGCATTCATCAATCGCTGAGTAATAATAAGTGGTGGTGGTAAATGGAGTTATCGTAAGTTGACTTGGGCCTGTGGTATCTGTCCCCCACCATCCATTTGTAACTCCCTGTCCAGCTGAATAGGATCCATCTAAGACCACTTGCTCCCCAGGACATGTGATTGTATCATTTCCTTGAGTAATACTCGAACTCACATTCAGTGGGATTTTATCTGCAATTAAGAAAGTCTTGTATTGAGGTGGATAGACTGCACAATTTGTAGTTACAGGTTGCATAACAAAACGAATGGTATCAAAGTTTTCAACTATTCCATCATCAAATGCAGTTATCGGAACGGAATCTAAAACAACCCCAGGCAGAAGAGTTACTGATGTTGGAAGCGGAGCATAATCAACTCCTGAAATGGCATTCCCCGAATAGTTAAAATTTATGGTCATTGTATCATTGACTGCGCCAGTGCGATTTAAGTATAAATAAGAGGGCTTACATCCTTCGACAATTGTAGTATCATTAAAAGTATTTCCTTGATTAAAAGTGGAGTTTAATGAAATTGTAGGAAGTTCAAAGCTTCTGGCGCCAAGAAATACTGCAGAATTATATGCTCCATCAAGCACGTCTGCAATTAATAATTTAATAGTATACAAAGATCCACATGACACCTCAGCAGCTGCAGTAAAAACATCTGTAAATCCGGGATAGTTTACTATTCCGGAAGGAGAATTAGCATTATACATAGAAGAATGAGCAACATAATTTGGATTTGCTGTAAGGCAATTGGATGCTGGATAACTAGCAGATGGGTATCCCTGATTAATGGTATTTATAGCCACTGGAACATTAGTCCCTGGAATAGTAGCCAAGTTGACCGTATCCATATTTGGATTCCCATTTATTCCTGAGCCAATTAGAAAAAACCCAAAAACATCATTGAAAGGAGAACATGTAAAGCCGGTGTATTCCTTGGAGGCAAATACATAATCAAATTTTACAGAATCACCAGGTGCAACAAAGCTAAATTCAATAGCCCCTTTGTCATATAAATTTCCACTTGTTCCGATGGCACTCAAAACTGTAGATAGATTGGCAGAAGGGGTTGACGTATTATTAGTAAAAGTACCTGATTGTCCTGGTATTGCATCTATAGCGTCAGTCGTTGAAATTACTATCCCAGAATCCAACCCAAAAGCAGGATTATTAATGCTGAATTTCCCAAACTGAACAGAGCTGGGCTGAACCTTTGGAACTCCCAATGGCCCAATAGGAGAAAATACTGTAAGGTTAGGACCAACGAAGACATTTTGAACCAGCCACATTGGATCATTGCTTGGGCTCGAAGAATTAACCGTAATGTTTTGGGCGTAAACAGAAATACCAGTTCCTGTAAAAACTAGAAAAACGAAGATGAATTTAAATGATTTAAAAAATGTAAGTTTCATTAGTTCCATAAATGGAAGGTCGAAGATAGAAAATCATTTTTCGCATACCTATATTCGCCATATGAATAAGTACATACAGAATAACAAAAAACGATTTATAGATGAGCTCTTTGAGTTGCTGAGAATACCAAGTGTCAGCGCTGATCCATCTTTCAAGAAAGATGTTTTAAAAGCTGCTGAACATACCGCAAAATTCTTGAAAGATGCAGGAGCAAATTCAGTTGAGGTTTGCGAAACACCTGGATATCCTGTTGTTTATGGTGACTATTTTGTTTCATCTAACCTTCCAACTGTTCTTGTCTACGGGCATTACGATGTTCAACCAGCCGACCCGCTTGAACTTTGGTCGTCAGATCCTTTTGATCCCGAAATACGAAATACCCCAATTCATCCCAATGGAGCAATCTTCGCAAGGGGAGCATGCGATGACAAAGGGCAATTTTTTATGCATATTAAAGCATTTGAGACAATGGTAGCTGGCAATAATGTTACATGTAACATTAAGTTCATGATAGAAGGTGAAGAAGAAGTGGGTTCTGAAAATTTAGCATGGTTTGTGAAAAAAAATCATAAACGCTTATCCTGTGATGTGGTGCTAATATCTGATACCGGAATGGTAGCTCCTGGAGTACCCTCTCTAACGACAGGGCTAAGAGGTTTGAGCTACGTAGAAGTAGAAGTTACAGGGCCCAACCGAGATTTACACTCGGGATTATATGGAGGGGCTGTCGCTAATCCCATAAATGTCCTTTCAAATATGATAGCACGTCTGCATGACGACAAAAAAAAGATAACCATTCCTGGTTTCTATAATAAAGTCGCAAATTTAAGCGCACAGGAAAGATCAGAGCTTGCACAGGCACCATTTTCACTAGAGGACTATAAAAAAGCCTTAGACTTAGCTAATGTTGATGGTGAAAATGATTACAGCACAGCAGAAAGAAATTCCATAAGACCGAGCCTAGATGTTAATGGTATTTGGGGGGGGTACACTGGTGACGGAGCAAAAACCGTTATTGCATCAAAAGCATATGCAAAGATTTCTATGAGACTTGTACCTCATCAAGACCCAGAGGAGATAACAGAATTATTTACCAAATATTTCAAATCGATCGCACCGAATTCAGTAAAAATAAAAATAACTCCTCATCATGGTGGCCAACCTTATGTATGTCCAACAGATCATCCTGGATATGACGCTGCTGTGAGAGCATTGAGTGATTCATTTAATAAAAAAGCGGTACCCGTTCGAAGTGGTGGTAGTATTCCCATTGTAGCATTATTTGAGAGTGAACTAAAAGTAAAAAGTATACTAATGGGTTTTGGACTGGATAGCGATGCAATTCACTCCCCTGATGAACATTTTGGTCTAGACAATTATTTTAAAGGCATCGAAACTATCCCGCTATTTTATAAATATTTTGCAAAAAATAGATAGTGCAAATTTGGATTAAACAAATTTTGTGAAAAGGAATATTAAAGACTGATCTAATAGCTCGAATAATATTCAGCATTTAAATAAAAATACGTGAATTACTAACTGTCATAGAAAAATGAACTAAAGTGAAATTGTCTTTTTAAGATGATTCAACTTTCGTATCCTTATATAATGAATCAACTCGCCAATGAACCAAGTGCATACCTTCAGCAGCATGCGACTAATCCTGTAGAATGGCATTCATGGTCCGAGGAAACATTAAATAAAGCAGTTTCTCAAAATAAGTGGATTTTGATAAGTATTGGTTATTCAACATGCCATTGGTGCCACGTAATGGAGAAAGAAATATTTGAAGACAGAGATATTGCAAATAAAATGAATGAATATTTTATCAATATTAAAGTTGACAGAGAGGAATATCCAGGTGTTGACAATGCCTATATGTCAGCCGCAATTGCACTCACAGGAACTGGTGGATGGCCCTTAAATATGGTCTGTATCCCTAATGCAAAACCAATTTGGGCGAGTACATATCTTCCCAAAGAAAATTGGCTTCGTGCAATTAATAAATTGCATGAAATAAGTGTTAAATCACCAGATATCGCTGAAGAATACGCAGAGAAATTAATTGTTGCTCTCAATGATGAAAAAGAAAAGTCATACCGATCAAATAAAAATATAAGCTGGACTAATTTTAAAGAAAAGACCATTTCTAAGTGGGATTCAGATTTTGGAGGGACAAAAGGGAGCCCAAAATTTCCAATGCCTAATACTCTCATGCAGTACTTATTAAGTGGCGTTCCTGATTTTGAGAATCATGCTTTAAAAAGCTTAAAGCATATTTATCATTCAGGATCATATGATATTTTAAGAGGAGGTTTATTTCGATATAGTACAGACAGCAGATGGATGGTTCCTCATTTTGAAAAGATGTTATACGATAATGCTCTTTGGATTCGCTTTACAACAAGAACATTTCACTTTAATAAAAGCATTCTAGCTTACGAGTCATTTAAAGCAACAAAAAATTGGCTTTTTAAAGAAATGACTCTTCCTTCTGGATTATTTGCTGCCGCAATTGATGCCGACTTTAATGGAGAAGAAGGCATGAGTTATGTTTGGACAAATGAGCAATTAGATTTTGCATTAGAAGAGTTATCTGATGATTTTAAAAAACAACTTAATGATCATAGTATGAATTTCAACAATAAAGGTTGGATCATACATAATGGATCAAATGAAAAAAATATGTTAGAATGGAATGAAGCTCTTAAAAAGCTAAAACCGATTGCACTTAACAGAGACCTTCCATTTAGAGATGATAAAAGTATTTGTTCATGGAATGCATTGGCTTGCATTTCTCTTCTTGAGGGATTTTTAGCAACTGGAGAAGATTATAATCTTACGATTAAATCTGCTAGGACTCACTGGTTAGAATTTCAATTAGATACCAAAACTCCTATTCATATATGTTACCCAGACTCGACAAAAAAAAATGATGCTTTTATAGATGACCTTTCATTTAGTGCTCTTCTTGCCCTGAGAATGAGTCAAGCCACCCTTGATTTAAACTGGTTAATGAAATGTGAAAGTCTTATAGACTTCATATTGAATCATTTCAAAGATTCAAAGAAAGGATATTTTTCTTATCAACGGTTAAATGATTTAAACCGGACATTTATTGATTTTGAAGATTGGGAGGATGACACCATCCCCTCCTCTATGGCAGCTTTGGCAGAATGTCTAATTGTTACTGGTCACCTCTTGAACTCTGAGAAAAAAAGGAAAGAAGGAGAATATATGATTCGTAATGGATGTAATCGAGCCTTTGATAGTCCTGATCGCCATTCCACATGGATAAACCTATTCCCATTTTCAAAAATAGACTCAATGCACTTAAAACTAACTGGTGATCATAGCATACATCCACTACCTTTTTTTAAAAGTCCATTATGGGGACCAAGTAATAGTAAAAACTTTAAAGCTGAAGTATGTACTATGAATAGTTGTCAAATAACTTATAACTCAATAGATGAGATATCTAAAAATTGGGATGTTTGAAACTTATCAAGTTCTTGTTTTTAAACATTTTTTGGAAGTCCCAATTTAGCCTTACCTGGTTTATATGTCTTTAAATAATTAGGAACCCAATTGACTATACTAACAAAATCACTCTTATCCCATGCGGATTGTACTAGGGAAATGGCATCTTTTGCCTGCGCATACTTAATCTTAGCATCCTTCAGATGTGGCCAAAATTCTAATGCTTTTTTAACTCCATCGCCACTAGCCCATATGTTTTGATATTTCATCCACTCTTGAGGAATAGGCTGCTCATTAAGAACAAGTGGTTTGTCTTCACTGATCCTAACAAGATTTTTGTCAAAAAGTGAAGAATAAACTTCAAGACGTTTAGCATCCATTGCTGACCAAAAAGCATCCGCCTTAACTTCCTTTGAGAGTTTAGCTTTAGCTGCTTGAGCAAGAGCAGCAAGTGATGAGTAGGCAATAAGGGGGACATTTAATGGAAGCGCTAAACCTTTTGCAGTTGCTGCCCCTATTCTTAAACCGGTATAGGACCCAGGACCATTAGCAATTGCTATTGCATCTAATTCTTTCATTGAAGCATGCTTAGAGCCAAATACATCTTTTAAAGAATTATCAATAAGTATGTGTAATTTTTCAGCATGGCAAAAACCTTTTTCATTAATCTCAAAAGCTGACGAAATAATTTCAGAACCATGAGTAATAGCAACACTGCATAATCGAGATGAGGTGTCGATGATAAGAAATTTTGATTTCACAAAATAACTATTAAAATTTAACTGGGTCTTTAACTATGACCTCATTACCGTCAGATAACCTTCTACTTACAGCATCGAAGGGACCTCTAATAACCTTATTAACATCATCTATACCTGAAATAATTTCTATGAATTTTTCATCTTGAATCCCAGTTTTAACAGTGTACATTTTAGATTTACCTGATTCAACGGCAAAGATCACCTCCAACATTTTATTTTTATTCAATGAATCTTCTCTTGTTGTCACTGATTCCACAGGAACACAACGAACCTGTAATGATCTTTTAGTACGTATATCGACAGTGGCAGTCATTCCCGATAGCAAAGGTTGTTGTCTTTGAGGGGTGCTTAATTCTCCATAACTACTTGGTAATATCTCTAATTCCACTTCGAAATTCGTTACCTGATTCACTCCCGTTTGCTGTCCTTTTGCCGCAATACTTATCTCTGTAACAACAGCCTTAAAATCATGTCCCAAAAAAGCGTCAACGCGCACAATGGCAGTATCGTCCATATTTACACGGACTATATCATTTTCATTAACATCAATTAAAACTTCCATTACGTCAAGTTGGGATACATTCATCATTTCTGTGCCTGCCATTTGAGCTGTTCCAACAACACGCTCGCCAACCTCTATATTTAAGCCGGTAACAATTCCGTTCATAGGAGCTCTTATAACTGTTCTTTTTAGATTATTCTTTGCCTCTTTCAATGAACTCAAAGCACTTTCAAGCTGGTATTCAGAAGACTGCACTCCTAACTCAGCAACTTTAAACATTCGCTCTGCGGCATCCCATTCAGCCTGAGAAAGAACCTTCTGTAGGTACAAAGTCTGATTCCTTTTATAAGTTTGTTGAGCCTCGAGAAACTGAGCTTCGGATTGTGCTTTTGACGATCGAGACAGATTAACACTTGCATTTGCACGACTAACAATAGATTGATATATGTCTGGGTTTATTCTTAAAAGAACCTCATCTTTTTTAACAGATTGTCCTTCATGCACATTTAATGCAATTATCTCTCCTGACACCTCTGGAGATATTTTTACATCTAATGCTGGTTGTATTTTCCCTGAAGCATTAACTGTTTCAATAATTGTATGTCTTTCAACCAAAGCAAGTTCAACAGAGATGGTATTCCCTTTTTTACCCCACCAGTTTTTTTTCTTACCTATAACTCCCACAGTGCCTAATACAAGCACAGTACAAATCACAATTATAACTCTTCTATTCATTTTTTAATTTTTTCATTATCTCTAGCATCTTTTGTCTGGTTTAGTGGCGATTGCATGTAAAATTTCAAAATAAAGGCCTTAAACTGAGCATCATACTTAGCACTTAACGCATCAGAGACTGCAGCGAGATATGTATTCTGAACTGTAGAGTAATCATATACTGTCAGAGTCCCCTCTTGTCGACGAATTGTTGCGTCAGTAAAAGCCTTGTTCGCAGCATTCACTGTTTTTTGAGCTGCTAAGTATTGTTTCCATGCAGATGTTGCATCCGAATGACTTCGTTCAACGGTCTGCTGATAATTGTCTACTTCCTGCTGATATTGAAGTTCAGCATTCAGTTTATTAATTTGAGACCTTTTAATAGAATTAGAAATTTGAAAACCATTGAAAATTGGAAGAGATAAATTAAGCCCAACATATTGCCTTACATTGCTTGTAAGTTGGCTTTGGAATGGTTTTAATTCAAAGCTAGTAGGAATATTTGCTTCAATATAAACTGGTATATTATTTCCTAAGCCGTCTAACCAATAGCCATATTCTAAAACCTGTAATTCACTTGTGATATTTTTTGCTTGATTCGAATATGAAGTAGCTATTTGCCCATTCATTGTAAGACGAGGTAATCGACTAGCATTGGCCGCTTTAACCGCGAATTTAGCGGACTCAATTCTTAACTGGGCCGCCTTTACATTAGGTTGGGCATCAATAGATGAGACAAAAATTGCTTCTGGTTGGACACGAATAATTGCTGGTTGCTCATTAATTCCCTCTAATGGTATATCTGTTACGCTAAATTCTTTTGCTTTGATTCCTATACCTTGAGAAAGTATTAGTTTAGTCAAACCTAAAGTATTCTCAGCAGTCAATTTTCTTTGTTCATCACGAGCCAGTTGAGCCTCCATTTGAAGAAGTTCATTGGGAGGAATAGCTCCAGCTGAATTCAATTTTCGGAGCCGAGATACTCCTATTTGAGTCACTCTAAGCTGGTCTAAAGCAACCTTTAAGGCCTCTTTTGCCATCAATACAGAAAGGTATTGAGAAGCAGTATTAAGAGCTACCGTATTCCGCGTGTTATCTAAATTATACTGAGTTATCAGCGCATTTACCCTTGCTTGTCTCCAGGTATTCAGAGTTTGAAATCCATCAAATAAAATCGCACTAAATCCTAGACCTCCATTTGCTGAAGAAAGAGGTACGCGGTCAATAATGTTGGTTACAGGATCAACTGTGAGGCCCGTATTCCATGCATTACCTGAGCTAGCTGAAATTTGAGGAAGCATAGCGCCAAACGCAGCTATGTTATCAGACTTCGATAAGATAATATTATTCTTAGCTTGACGAACACTATAATTATAATCTAGAGCTTTTTCAACACAATCATTCAAGTTTAAAACCATCATTTCTTGAGCATTCAAATTTTGAACACAAGAAAAAATACTATATATGATTAATGAAATTTTAAAAAAAAAAGAAATTCCTGCTCTTAAAACCATTCTGTTAAAATTCAATTTTGATAAAAACTGGTTACAATTATCATGTTAAAGATAGTTCTATCTATTTCTTCTCATGACGCCACCATGCAAAAGCGATTGCACCAAGGATTAGATAAGGGAATGCCATCAGATACAAAATGCCCTCATTTAACCCATCTGCAAGAGTTCCTCCATTGCTAGCGTTGCTCTCTGCCGTTGCTTTACACATTGCACATTGTGCTTTACCCCAAAAAGACTTGAATATAAAAAGCAAAAAAATAATCTTTTTCATTACATTGGATAATATGGTGCCATAAATATATAGACTAATACACCGGTTATTGCTACGTACATCCATATTGGAAATGTCCATTTTACTAATTTCTTGTGAGCACTTATTTGATTGTTCCAACCTCTGTAAATTGATAGCATCGCTAATGGAAGAACCGGGATGCTAAGAGTAATGTGAGTAATTAATATGAAAAAATATAAATACCGAATCCATCCCTGCCCCCCGAAGTGAGCATCAGGATTAGAAATGTGGGAAACAACATAGGATACTAGAAAAATAGCCGAGAGAGAAAATGCAAATATATTAGCGAGGCGATGAAATGCAACATTCTTGGTTTTTATCAAACCAAAGGCCACTAGCAATAGTATCGCAGTCGAACCATTCAGTATTGCGTGAAAAAAAGGAAGGCTTCTGAAATTAGCATTACCAAATTGGAGTTTCCAATCTTCTGGAAGTAAAAAAAGTGACGCAACGGCAATAGGCACGATAATACTTAAGCCGACTATTATGGGTATTACAAAACGATCCTTTGGATTTCCTTTCATTTGCGCCTCATTTTTACCTTGCGGTGCTCCTTTACCAGAACTCTTACGTCGTCTACAAGCTGATCAATTAAATATGCCTCCGAAAGATCATATGCTCCTAAGATGTTCCCTTGATCCGTTATTCGACTCCTTAAACTTCCACTCCAATCTATTAAAACAGCTGACTGAGAATGAGCATAACCACCAGCAGATTTTGAATCCCGTAAGGCTGTTAGGTAATAAGAATTAGCCAAGGAATAGAGCTGATCTGAATCACCTGTGATAAAACTCCATTTATTAGATTCTTCAACACCCAAGTTTCTTTTGTAATTATATAAAATTTCGGGAGTGTCTGTTGTGGGATCCACCGTACAGCTAATAAATATTAAATCCTTAAAACCATATAAACGATCGTGAGCTTCTTTTAGATGAAAATTCATCGCGGGACAAATCGTAGGGCAGGTAGTAAAGAAAAAGCTTAAGACTACAATTTTTCCTGAAGATGAATCTGGAGACCAACTCTCACCAAGTTCATTCATAAAAGATGTTGAGTCAGAATTCAAACTCGGAGGACCTAAGTTTTCCAGTGTTCTAAAATTAACGACACCACTTACCGCTATGGAAACCAAATACATGGTAACCGGAATGATAAGAAGCCCAATTAAGACAATACGTTTACTGTTTTTTGAGTTCATCAAAATTCAAAAATAGCCTGACCTTCAAAAATTAAAATAAATGTCAAGTAGGGAATTAAGATCAATACAGGAAGGTATATGGCATATTTTAATGAGGTCACTTCATACTTTAAATGCATAAAATACTGAACGATATATGCTGCTTTTACAAGTGTAAGGCCGATGAATATCAAATTTAAAATAGAAGTTCCTGCTAAGGAGGTCAAGAGGATTTCTGGCTTAATAATACCCAAAACAACTTCAACTGTAGTGATAACTAGTAAAAGCCAAAATATTTTCCAAATCCATGCTGTTCCTTGGGGTGATTCGTGATCCGACATAATCAATAGAATTATTTAAACTAGATAAAAAAAGGTGAAAACGAATACCCAAACAAGGTCCACAAAGTGCCAATAAAGTCCGACTTTTTCAACCATACCGTATGTTTTTCTTCGATCATAGGTTCCAAGCATCACATTGTAGAAAACCATAATATTTAAAACAACACCAGAAAAAACGTGAAAACCATGAAATCCTGTTATGAAAAAAAAGAAATTTGCAAACTGCTGCTTTCCATATTCATTATGATACATGTTTGCCCCTTGGATGACGTGTGCTCCGTCGAGAGCTTTTATTGTTGCCTCTCTATTAAAGGGGGTATGATCCTTACCGGGACTTTGTAAAACTAAATTATTATTCGCTCTAATAGATTCAAAAACCTCCTCATCAGAAAATAGCAGTTCATGGTTTGCAGAATGTCCTTTATCCATTCCTTGCACAATTTGAGATAAAGAAAGTACATTACCGTCTCTATTCGCGACTTTCATTACTTCGCTCGTTGAAAGCTCAATTGCGCCTTTATCCCCTATTATAAAATGATACCATTCCCACGCTTGACTGCTAACAAAAATACCACCACCGATTATCGTGGCAACCATCCACCACGCGGTAACATTTCTTTTTAATTGATGTCCTGCATTTACTGCCAATACCATAGTCACAGAAGACATTATTAAAACAAATGTCATGAATGCCACATAGAGAAGTGGCTGGTCACCTTTGAGTCCTGGAAAATGAGTAAAAACATCTTCAGCAACTGGCCACTGAGTTTCAAATCGAAATCTCACAAATGCATATGCCGTTAGAAAACCCGAAAATGTAAGAGCATCCGAGATTAAAAAAAACCACATCATCATTTTTCCATACTCTGAATTCATAGGCTCGTTACCTCCACTCCAAGCACTAGCAATCTTATTTTTACTCATAATTCAAAACTAAAAATGATTTGGTCAATTAAAGTGAAGCGAAATTAGCGAAGAAAGGTCAAAAACAGAAGCAAGTAAACCCATAAAAACCCAAGAAAATGCCAAAACTGAGAAGACAGGCTAAATTGAAGCATATTTTCTTTTGTGAAATATCCTCTAATACTGCGTATAAATGCCACTAAAAGAACAATAACGCCAGCTAAAGCGTGCATCCAATGAAACCATGTAATAACATAAAGCCAGCTTCCCGCAGGCCGACTTTCTTTACCAGTGAAAAACACACCTTGGTTCTCAATTAAATTATTCCATCCTAAGACTTGGCATAATAAAAAGAGCATACCAAATAAAAGAGCCAATCCCACCAATAAAGTTGAATACTTATAATGGCCAATTCTTATTTTTTTAGACGCATAAACCAATAATAGACTTGATAAAATTATGAATATTGTACTCAGAAGAAATTCATTTGGCAATGCAATAGTTTGCCAAGCACCCCTTGAAACTAGGGATGATTTTGAGACCACATAACCAGAAGTTAGCCCGGCAAATGCCATTCCAATACTTGCCATTCCAATCCATAAAAGGGGCTTTGATGTTTTTTCACGGATTTCCTTTCGATTCTTATTCATAGTTAGTTTAAATAATGATCAATAACATAGGTGATTTGAAGCAATGGAAGATATGCTATAGTTCCAAGCATTAAAGAACGGGCTGCCGAGTTAGAAGGAGACCGATGATGAATTATGGCAAATCTTAAAACAAGAATTCCAAGAATGAAAACTATTATAGCAGCAGCATGAGATAACATTAGCGAACCTGTCAAACCAAAAGCAGGAAGTATTGAAACAAAAATCATCCAAAGTGTATAAACAATGCTCATATATGTTACCGTACTATTCTTCTTTCTGCTTGGCAATAAAAAATAACCTGCCTTTGCATAATCATCATATCCAACCCATGCAATTGCCCAAAAGTGCGGAAATTGCCATAAGAACTGTATTGCAAAAAGCGTACCCGACTCAATACCAAAATCTCCAGTTACAGCAACCCATCCTAAGAGAAAAGGAATAGCACCTGGAAAAGCACCAACTAAAACCGCTAATGGCGACTTTGCTTTCATTGGAGTGTAGACCAAAACATATAATAACATTGAAACCAGACCAAATACAGCAGTGATTACATTTAGGAAACCAAGAGCGATAGTGCCTAAAACTCCCAAAACTATTGCCCACAAATAAGCTTCAGATTTAGTCATTCGACCTGCTGGCAAAGGTCTTGACATTGTACGATCCATTAAAGCATCAGTATCTATCTCCCATATTTGATTAAATGCATTACTCGATCCAACAATCGCGAAGCCACCTAGAATTAGTAATATAAATTCACTCCACAAAAAGTTAGATGCTCCCAACAAGTATCCCGCTGCTGCTGAAAAAACAACCGTAAAAGCAAGTCTAAATTTTAAAAGGAGACCTATATCACGCATCCCCACAAAGGTATTCTACACCACAAACGATAAAAAAAGGATTTAATAGATTTTGCTTATTGTAAACCATTGGATGACTCCATTTCAACTCCTTATTTAATTCCTCCATTCGGAACATATGGCATTTAGCCCCAAGAGCTATTGCATGACCAGCTGCCGTGTCCCATTCCATAGTGAGTGCAGCTCTAGGATATGCGTGAGCACTACCCTCAGCAACTAAACAAATCTTGAGTGAACTTCCCATAGAAATACGGTCTATTTCACCGTGTTTTTTTTTCCACTTGTTTAAAAGAGACTCGGTTAAAGGACTACCATGAGAACGACTTGCAACAATAGTTAATTTTTTGGGCAATTTCCCAGGAAGAGATTGGCCTTTTTCGTTTATTTGAGCATAATTTAACCTACCTGTACTTTTTAAAGATCCAACTTTTGGTCCTCCGATATATGTCCAATCTAAAACTGGACTATGAACTATACCCCATATCGGGGCATCACGTTTGACAAGAGCAATATTAATAGTAAACTCACCATTCCCCTTAATAAACTCTTTTGTTCCATCCAAAGGATCAACTACCCAGAAATAATCCCAATTTTCTCGTACCTCATAACTCGCATGCTCACCTTCTTCCGATAAAATTGGCCAGCCAGACTTGATGAGTGTTTCTTCGATAATATTATGCGCTCTAATATCTGCTATCGTAACGGGACTATTATCATCTTTCTTTTCTGATTTAATTTCCGCCTGGCCGTAAACTTCCATAATTGCATCTGCTGCAAGATAAACTGCATTCAAAATATCATTTGGAGTTATGTGGGAGTTTATAAAAGGTTTCATGGTCTAGCTCAGGTATCTAATTTTAAGGTGGTCTTGACTAAAAAAGCTCCGGTATTTTGGAGCTTTTTTTATACCCAGAACTTACTATTGAAGTTTTGCATTGATTGGAAGGCTGTATCTCATCCTAACAGGCCTACCTCCAACCTTTGCAGGCAACATTTTCGGAAGTTGTCTAACAACTCTCAAAGATTCATCATCTAACAATTTATCAACTGAACGTTCAATTGTTATATCTGAAACTTTACCATCTTTTTCAATAATAAAAGATACCCAAATCTTACCTTGGATACCCATTTGCTTTGCCATCTCAGGAAATTCAAATTTCCTGCCAACAAACTGCCGAATTTTGATATTAAAGCAATTAAATCTTTCGTCTTCCGTTGCGTAATCCTCGCATCCAGGATATATGGGTTTACTTTCAACATTGACAAAATTAAAAATGTCGTCATCTAATACTTCATCAATAAGCTCAATCTCGTCACTATTATCGATTTCAGTCGACTCCATTTCCAGCTCATCAATATCTAATTTATCATCAACAATTGTAATGACTTCGGGAGGAGCTGGCGGTGGTGGTGGTGGTGGTGGTGTATTCCTCTGAGTAATCACTACTTCTTCATCGTCAATGAAAGCATCAAGATTACCCAAGCTGCCTGGACCATCTGCATATGTTTTCCACTCAAAAGCACCCCAGACGATTGCCAAAGCCAAAACCAAACCTATCTGCAAAAAAAGGCCTGTTTTATTTTCTAAATCTGCTTTAAATGTCTTCCGATTCTTCATTTCGGTTAAATTTTATGTTGTAAAGATACGCTTCCCTAAAAGTCGAGCAAGGATGATACCAAAAATTAAACCAAGAGTATTAGCTATTATATCGTGGTAGGAAAAAGATCGGCCATTTGACATCAATGGTTGAATAAATTCTATACCGCAACCAATGAATAAACAAAGTAAAGCTGGCTTCCATGGCCCATAAATAGATTTTGATCCCATTGAAAATAAAAATGAGGCAATCAAATAAGCCACAAAATGTAAGACAAAATCTTTTATGCTATATAATATTTCAGGCAAACTTGAAGGAGAAATGAGGCTCAAAAAAATAATTATGAAAGACCACAATGAACCTAATATTAACCATAATCTACGCTCAATCCTCATCAAAATCAATTCCCCAAAAGATCAGCATATTGATCAGAACTCATTAAGTTATCAATCATACCCACATCGGATAATTTTATTTTAACCATCCAACCTTTACCATATGGATCGTCATTTACTAGTTCTGGATTGGCGTCTAAAAGCTCATTTACCTCTAAAATCTGGCATTCCATTGGAACATAGAGGTCACTGACAGTCTTAACAGCTTCAACAGATCCAAATACTTCCTCTTTATTTAATTTTTCTCCCTCTGTTGAGATATCAACAAAGACAATATCACCAAGTTCACTTTGCGCAAAATCAGTTATACCCACCAATGCTGTTTCACCCTCTAGGCGCACCCATTCATGGTCTTTCGTGTATTTTAGATCAGTAGGAATATTCATTTTGAAAATTTTAGATGCAAATATACTAACAGTATTAGTTTCCTAGATTGAGCCTCAAAGCAATTCCACTTTGCCATTGATTTGTGGGAAATGCCATAGAAGTTTTAAACGTACTTATAGTTTGATCATAATAAAATTGGGCCGCAAGCCTTCTACTTAAACGGTAATCTGCAGTTAGTTTTATCGTAGTCCTTCTCTGGCCAGCAGTAGGCTGATTAAACCCCTCAAGAATCCTACGAATCACTGTCTGATTATCACTTATTCTTACATCTAATTTTAATTCAAGGTTTGATTTAATATTATTTCTTTGACCGGCCTCATCAACGATAGTGAATTGAACATCTCGAATTATATAGCCCAAACCCACAGTTATATCTGTTGCCTTGCTTTCTGTAATTTGATTATTAGCCATACTAAGGGCAACTTGGCGTTGTTTTCCAATCTCAAATTTAAATGAAGTGTTTTTTCTTGTCCTAACATCAATCCCAATTAATGGTGACAAGGACTCAGAGATTGAGACTTGACCGATTTGCATTTCTGAGAGGATATCTAAATTTGAATTTCTAGGAAATTGGTTACTGGGATTATTTTGAATATCCTGAGCCCTGAGCATATTCGTCTGAATATTTTGAACTGTTAAATTATTTGAGTATTTATGACTTAAAGCAAAAGCGGTAAAAACCTTTCGAAAAGATTTTAAACGCATAAGACCGGTATAGTTAATTGACCAATTTGGCATAGGAATAACCGAATTGAAGTCAATTCGATTCATCATTTTAGAATCCTGATAGCCATAGGCAGCAAAAAAGCTATTTAATAAGACATCACTCTGAAGGACTGAGTATCCATCAAAACCATATCTCGAAGAATCTACTTCTTCAATAAAAGATTGAATATATCCTGGAATGTGATTTACCGCACTATCGGAGAGCTGTTTAGAAAATTCTAGCCTACTTTTCATGAAATCTTCAAATGCATCACTACCATAACCCGGAGCACTGCTTGTATCAAAAGCACTTCGCCACGACAGCCAGGATGTCGAAAACGTCTCCATATTTTGAGGACTAAAATGATGAAAACCTTTATTGTAAAGTGAGTCTATACCAAGACCCTCAGTATATCGGTATGTACTACTCTCTTGCAAACCATAATTTTGGGTTGCAGTAAGAGTTATTCTAAAATCTTTAATTGGTTCAAGTTGAGCACGAGCATTAAATGTTTGAGTTGATGTGCTTAAGTACCTATTTGGTTGATTTGGATTTTTTATCAGCCAATTATTACTTGGATTACTCGCTCGAGTGGCAATATCAACAGGCAATCCTAAGAGCATATCTATCCCAGGTGACATTGCAGCATCTGGAGAAAACCCACTAAAGACAGGCAACGGGGTAAAGCCAGGAAGGTAAAGACCGGTATTCAATGTTGCACTTAGATTAACAGACTTTATCATTGTGACAATATCCACTACTGCGATTAATATTTTTTTGCCTAAACCGGTTTTTTGATTTTCTTTATTTTTTGTATTCTTTGGGCTATTACCTATCAAACGTTGCTCCATAGCTGTTCTCGCTCCTCTTGATTTTGAATTGTTTCCTTGCTTCAGTTTTTTATACCAAGAGAAATTCTTATAAAAAGTAGCAAAATTTAGATTTGCTGTTCCATTCCACTTACCAGAATTTTCTATGATATTTCCATAATCCAAGCTATCTATTGATTGTCGAGAGGCGAGTAATGAATTAGCTTTCCAATCATAATCTGCTGTATATCTCAATTGAAGTTGAGCAAAATCCATTAATGGCAACTTGTTTATCGGAATATTCCACGATGTATTAACTGTATGATGATACTCAACAGGCCTGCCGCCTGCTCTAATGTTATCTAATAAGAATGATTTTACCGAATCAACTGAGTTTGATCCTGGTAATTCATCTACCCGCACGCGCATGCGAGAGGTATAGTCGAGTTTTATGCCCTTGCTTAGGTCCCATACAACGTTATAATTTCTGTCCATTGTGAAATTTTTACTGAACATTTCTGGTAATTGAAATGTGGGGTTATCCACATTCCTCATTTTCATAGTTTGAATAGATCTTATTAAATCTCCACGAACACTTATTTTCGAGGGAGTTAAATTCAAGTTCAAATCCTTAATTAATGTTAAATTCTTATTCTTTATTTTTTTAAAAGGCTGAATATTGAAAGGATTCGTTTGGAAGTTATAAATAAGAGATGCTTTATGATCCTCTCTATCATCTCTTAAGGTATTTGCATCACTTCGCAGTACCTCATTAAATGAATATGAAGCTGTCCAATTACTTATATCAAAAGGTGTGGGTGCACGAGCGCCTTTCTTTAAGTTCTCTTTATTTTTTGTCTTATTATTTGACTTGTTAGGGTTAACTGGTGTACCTCTTGAAACATTTGGACTAGACGTATTATTACCAGAAGAACGTTCAACTCTAACATTAGTGAAATTAAATCCCCGCCGAACTGTTCTGTCTGCAACCATGGCCCTTAAGTCAGATCTCTCTTGAGCACTGTTTAGGCTTTCCAATGCCTTACTCATTTCAATATCAGGATTTAGAGGATTAAACATTGGTGTTTTCCAATCCTGAGCGTTATTTATAAATAATGGTAGTTTAAGACGTGTTTTAAATGGTAAAAAGCGACTGAGTTCCAAATTTGTTTGAAAATCATAAGTAGCAGCAGAGAATTTATTTCTTTCTTGTGGACTCATATCTAAAGATCCAAATCCAACTGTACTATATGTTCCACTCAAAGCTATTTGTCCAAGATCAGCAACCTGAGTGGTTGTCCGAGCTATTGCAGACACGCCTCCCCGATTATCAAAGTCAGTCATTCTTAATTCATTTACCCAAACCTCAGCACATTTATCCATACCATCATCAGAGCTGCCTGTATTTCTTTTTTTTGGATTGCGAACTCCCATCATTATCGTTCTGACATTTCCTAAGTTCGGGACCCCTAAGACTCTTATTACTCCTTCTCCCTCATCTTTATTCTCCTGGTAAACAATGGAGTTTGAAATTTGAGCCTGATCTCTCTTTAGTTTGAGGTTAGTGAATTCCTCAAAGGCAATATCAATTTCATTTGAAGAGGGCCAGACTATTCCAGGATCACTACTGCCCCATGGGGTTACTTCCAAAGGGATTTCATACTCATAATAGTTTTGACTATAATCATTACCAAGTCGAATAAATAATCTTAAATCACCATCATTAAGCTGCTCAAACTGATTTCCTGCCTCTGCATGAGCAAAAAGCCTTAAACGTTTATTCATACGCATATCAACAGAAGTATTCTTAAAAGCAGCTCGTGCATCACCATCTCGAAGACCACAAACTCTCATGCTCAATGATTGTTCATTTTGCTGAACCAACGAAGTATTCCCCAAAAGCACTTGTCTCTGAATCCCTGGAGGAAGAACATACGGAATTGGCTTTCTACCCCCATTCTCTTCAAGGTTAACTGCATTCATCACAAATGTTGTTTCATCCATTGCGTCCACCGGTATTAATTCTCGAGACTCTTCAAGGGAGAATCGATACCTTCGCCATTCGCCTCTCACAAGATCCAAGCGAGCAAATCTCAAAACTGTTGCCTCTTCCCAACCTTTCATTATCATCCGCATAAAACGAATTGATCGAAAGTCTGACGCTCCTCCTATTCTTTTTGATGGTTCAAAAACTGGGATTTTAAATTGAATCCATCGAACAGATTTTCTGGTGTTATCAGGAAGCAAATCTGTTTGAGTTTCGTATATATCGGCAATATGATTCTTTCCAATAACCAAATCTTCAGGCCGCATCGAAATATGATATTGAAAGTACTGCTCCTGACTTATTCAGTGTAGCATCCCTATTGACATCTTCTTTATCAGGTAAATTAGTATAAGTAGCGGGAAGGCCATTAATTAAGGTGGTCTGGGAATTCCCATCCGGATTATTAAAATAACGATATCGTTTCAATATATCAGCATCTGATGAATCTTGACTTGGCCCTCTGTAGTATGAAAAATTATCTCCAGAGGGATCTTGAAAAGCTTTTTGGTAAGCTATACTATTTCCCCCAAAAGCATCAGTTAATGAAGATAAATATGTTTGACCAACATTACCCTTTAATCGACTTTCTCTAATATCTCCCAAACCGTCTAATCCAACATCCTGGTGAACCCTAGAGCTTGGGTCATTGTCAAAAGCCTGAACTACGGGCTGATACTTTGATGTATAACCCCAAACGGAGGAATCTACGTCTACTGGCAGACCTGATGAAGACAAACCATTCTCAAAACTTTGACGACCATCTTTCAGAATATCTTCGGATAAATTACCTAAATGAAAATAAAGATCACCACCCATTGCAGTGGGATTATCTAGGAATGGATCCATCATCCAAAATTGGATAAATTCGATATTTTGTTCTTCAAAATTATTTATTGAAAGTTGTCGCATTATCCCAGCCCATCTCGATTTTGGATCCGCTAAAGACCCATCAAGATTCAAACCCTTACTGTAGTTAGAGAAACCGGATACATCAAAATTATATGGCCCCCTCTCGTTAGGATCAAACTGCAAATCAAACATGGCTATGTTGGTTGCCATACCTGGTTGCAAGGGGACATTTGGAAAAACTTCCGCAAGAGGAACGAGACGTTGTCGATGATCAGATGTAATTCCGGGGTTATTTCTGATATTATTGGGAGTCTGACTATTATTTGCAAAAAAAGAAGGATCAATAATATACCAACTCATTCTGGCACGATTCGCATTATAAGCCCAGTCATTACTCAATGAAGCCTCTGGAAACAATTGATTTTGACCCTCAGGAGTTGAAGCTAAGTGCCAAGTTGTAGTTCCTCTTAGGTCTATTGTAGTTTGACTAGTCTCAAAGTCATCCAAATAAGTTGTAGCATCCCCATTTATTTTAATCCCTTTTGGTGATCCAGGAAGCAATTGGGCAACCTCCGCCTGTATCTGAATCCTGGAAGGTGCATTTGTGGAAATGAAGGGCAATTTATCCATAAAGCGCGTCAATCCCGGTAAATTCTTTTGATATTGGGTTTGAAATCCCCAAATACTATTTGCTATCGGTTCATCACCAGAGTTTACTTTTTGGGTCAAAGGTCTTTCTGCCAATCTCAAAAATGTCCCTCCGATTTTCCAGTCTTTCGAAACTTCATGTTCTATCGCAAGTCCTGAAAATGTCTTCGCTTGAAAATTAAACATTGTATTATTTTCAAATGAAACTTTGATAGGCATACCGGATTGCAGTAAACTCTCATTAAGAATTCGAACTTGCCCTAATGAATAATCCACTGTAAAATCTTGATTTTCTACAAGCTTGCTCCCGCCAGCAGTTACGGAGATAGAACCCCTAGGGATATTGAATGAATTCAGCTGAATGACCGAGCCTCCAGCACTTTTGTATCTTCCTCGGATAAGAAATTTATTTAATTGAGTTTGCTCTTGGGCTCTAAAAAGAGTAGAATCATAAAGCTGTTGAAAAACATACCTATCTTTTTCATCTTGATTTGATAATTTATTTGATAGGCTTGATCCAAATGGCTCGAGAACTGGCAATATCACTCGACCTTTTTGACTCAAAACTGTTACACCCTCAACATAGTCAAAAAGCCCATCTGGAAAGGGGTCATTATTATTGTTTACATAATCCATATCCAAAACTTGGATGAGAAGCTTATCTTTTACTGTGCTTTTCGGTAAAAATGGAATGGGTAAACCAGTCGCATCATTCATATACATTACTTCTAGCCTAAAATCTTCCCTTGATAGTTGAAACGCATTAAGACTGTAAACATTTTTCATCATTAAATCCCATAGTGGTGACTTCACATTTAAAAGAGTGTGTTTTACTAATTTTAGAATTAGGCTTTTAGGAGCCATTATTCCATCATTTGAAAATTCCCCTACTTGATATGTTCTGCCATTGGCAGTATACTGATAAGCAACCGCAAGTACTTCATCTTGATTTAAAGAAGTATTTAACGTCATATAACCTAATTGAGGATGAAAAGTATATTCATTAGCCTGTAGTTTTCTTGCGTTGGTCAGCTCAGAATATTCAACATTAGCATCATAACCAGAGGTGATCAAGGACGTCCCTGCAGTGGCAGCGTCACGCACATTTGGAAATCTCAAAAGAAGTTCTTTTGGATCAAGTCTGTTTATTCTATTGCTGGGTAATGGATCAATCGTTGGTCCAGGGAAAATAACATCACCATTTCGATTGGCATTCGTCGATCTCCAGGCCTTAGACTCTCCCTCACCCAAATCGGTAAATGCAATAATATTACGAACCTCAGTGGGTGTTGTTCTTCTATTGGTAACCCAGACCTCAACTCTTGTTATCTGAATTGGGCTTTGAATAACTGGAAGAGTGCTAAGCCATTGTTCATAATGATCCCTGAAATAATGACTTAAGAAAAAGTGTCGATTCGCTTCATATGAATCTCCTTTTATTGAAAATTCTTGAGTTGTTGCTCCTCCTTGGATATTTAAACTTTGACTTTGACTACGCTGTTCAGCTACAACTCCTGTTACCATTGTTTTCCCGAATTGAAATTTTCCTTTCAGTCCAAATAAACTTTGAGCACCCGTGATAAGACTGCTACCTGTTGGCATACTGACATTTCCCATCTCCAAAGACTTAATAATATCATCTTCTAAACCTTTAAAGTTTAACTTCATTTTATTTTCAAACCCAAAGGTTGCTTCGGTATCATAATTGATCTGAAGATCTAGTCTTTCTCCCAATTTTCCTGTTGCGTTTACCTGCATTTTTTGATCAAAATCAAATGCTAGAGTCTTTCTATTTCTCTCTGGAACGATAGGGTTTTTTATGTGCTGAAATCTCAATCCAAACCTAAGCTCTGCTGTACCTTGAGGTCTTATCTCTAATTCATCTGAACCAAAAATATCTTCTATCAAGTTATTTGATAAATTCATATCTGGAACAATGCTACTCCCTTCTCTTTTATCTGCCGAACTACCCTGCGACCATCTACTTTTCCAACCATCAATCTCTTGTTGTGAAAATATCATTTTACTGTAATCCTCTTTTGATAAATAAATAGGGGATCCCATAGGGATATTACCAATATATCTTTGACCAATATAAAATCCTGTGATAGAATCATAAGTGTAAATTGTTTTGATATTATTGGGTGTATTAATCCCTGGCATAGACCAATTTGTCTGATTAGAGTCCACGACTTGGGCATTTAGACCCACCGAAAGAATCACAGTAAAGAAAAAACTGCAAAAAACGCGATATGATCGCATTACAACTGGGATAAGGCGATTCTTAAAACGTCTTCTAGATCGTGGTCACCATCCTTAGAAAGGATTGATGAAACTATTCTTTCTACTATTGAGCGTGAAAAACCTAATACAATTAAAGCTTGAATTGCCTCGGCCCTGACAGATGATACTGATTCATCTCCTGAACCTTTTATCGTAGAAACACCACCTACTTTATCTCTTAAATCAATTACAATTCTTTGAGCTGTTTTAGCTCCAATTCCTTTTATTCTTTGAAGGGTTCCGCTATCTCCATTCGAGATAGCTTGTATTGCCTCATTAGGTCTTAGTGCCGATAAAATCATTCTTGCAGTGTTTGCACCAACACCGGAAACACTTAGTAAGAGGAGAAAAACATCTCTTTCAACTCCTGTATGAAAACCGAAAAGTAACTGAGCATCTTCACGATAAACAGCATGGGTCAATAATTTTACTTCTTTCGCTTCACCAATCTGACCGAATGTTGTTAAAGATATATTGAGATAATATCCGACACCACCGCATTCAAGCACTATGTGTGCTGGCGATTTTTCTATAACACGTCCTACGAAATGATGAAACATTAGATTCCTTTAACGACAGAATTTAGATTTTGGTATTTCAGCGAACTATTAATTTTTCCAAATTCCAATTCCCCAAAGAACTATTTCTTTGCAAAGAATAAAGTCCAGGCATTAAGCGATGATCAAATGGATTAAAACTAACATGATCTGCAGAGGGTGCAATGGAAACTCTTGAAACAACTATTCCCCTTAGGTCAATAATTAATAACTCACTGGAGATATCCAAAGGTGATAATGCAATATTTAGCAATTCATTTCCTACTGGATTTGGAAAGATACTAGAATAGTCTTTGGCATTATCAGGCAAATCAAAAGTCTTTGAGAAACAATAGACCATATATATTTGAAGGGTGTCTGAGGTATCTGCAGCATTTATAGCTGTATACCATATGGTGTCTTGCCCAACCGCATCTGTATCTCGCACATATGCGTATCCTGAAAAATCGTAAGCTATTGAACCTGCGCCAACAGTTACATTACCTTGACTTTGAGATGCCCACGTTGGGTAACATAAATCCCAGCAGAAATAATTGGAGTCTACTAAACCAGTCAAACCAACTTTTCTTCGGACCAAGTAATAATCTTTAGACAAAGAGGAAATATTTTTCATTGCAATGTGGCCTTCAGCCTGCTGACCGACTACACTATTAACGCAGGCTATCGAATCTTTTGAATCTATAACTAAAGATTGTCCTGAAATCTGCAGCGAGAGAAAAATAACAAAAAGGGACGATAAAATTTTAAGCATAATAAATGCATTTAATTTTCTTAATTCACTCAAAGGTAAAGACCAAATACATGATGGAGTCCTCAATTATAAATAAAAATGCTTTGTTCTAGCTGTAAATAGCCTTCTGACCAACCTTAAGATCACTGAGATACATTACAATTTTTTATATTTAGAATGATTCTATGTTACAAATTTGCCAAAAAAATAGGCCATTGGGTGCATCAATAACTATATTTAGGCCATTCAACTTCCATTCTAATATATTAAACATGAAAAAATTCATACTCCTTTTTACAATACTCTTGTCAGCTAATGCACTTTATTCTCAGGCTACAAGACTAGTTTTATTCGAACACTTCACCCAAGCATCATGTGGACCATGCGCATCTCAAAATCCACCGTTCGCAGCTCTTTTGGCAACAAACACGTCAAAGGCAGTTAAAATTGCTTATCAAACATCATGGCCTGGGACAGATCCTATGAACGCTGCCAATCCAAACGAAGTAGCTTCCAGAGTTTCTTATTATGGAGTCACTGGTGTCCCAAGTGTCAGAAATATCTCCGTAGTCCCTGCAGGATCCTCACCGGCAAACATCAGCCAGTCTCAGATTGACGCTCGATATAATGTTACGCCTGATATGTCTGTTATTCTGACTCATCAGCTCACAAGCGGATATGATTCCGTCCAAATTGCCGTTTCAGTGTCAAATTCATCAACATCTACTCTAACCTCAGGGTCTGCTGGATCCTTGAAATTACATCTTGCTTTAGTTGAAGAAACGATTAACTATTCATCTGCTCCTGGATCAAATGGAGAAACAGTTTTTCATAATGTGATGCGAAAAATGATCCCTAATGCCAATGGTACAACTCTATCCGATACTTGGACAGCAGGTCAAAATCAAACATATCAATTTACTATTCCACTGCCATCATACATTGCTAATCTTGGGGAAATAGCGTTTGTAGCATTCGTTCAAGATGACTCCAATAAAGAAATTAAAAATGCTGCTTTTAGCCCGAAGCAAGCCGTCAGTGGTTTAGCGGATGTGAGCTTAGCTAGTATGAATGCAACTACAAATAGTTATTGTGATCCGAATGTAACACCATCGATAACTATCCAAAATTCTGGATCTATGACAATTACCTCTGCAACTGTTTCCTACACTGTAAATGGAGGAAACCAAGTTTCTCAAAACTGGACAGGTAGTATTGCAGCTGGACAAACTGCTACGGTTGCTTTTCCCCAAACAACTTTGTCAACAGGAGCCAATGAAATTATTGGATTAGTTGAATTCCCTAATGGTGCAGCAGATTATGCGCCAATTAATAATACATCAGCACCAACTAAAGTTAACGTCTTAAGCAATACTCCAACATATGCGCCATATGATCAAAATTTTGAAGGCTTATCTCTGGGCACTATTCCCTCAAATATGATTAAAGAGGAATCGATCCCAGGAGAAATGGTTGGGGGTATAAGTAAAGCTAATGTTCAAAATCTTCCGCAAGAACTGGGAGCATGGGGTCAATCCGCAACGTCAATATTTTGGGATTTCCCAACAATAGCATCAGGAACGGTTATCAGCCTAATCACAGAAAAGATCTCTTTATCGACAATATCCAACCCCAATCTATATCTTTCCACATCATATGCAGCACGAGGAGGCAATTCAAACGATCAATTGAAAGTTTATATATCTACAGACTGTGGGTCATCGTGGACCAATATATTTTCACCCTCTGGCGCATCTTTAGCAACAGGAACAGACCCAGGATCTCAATATCGCTACTGGGCAGATCCAACGAAATGGCTGACACATAAAATTTCTCTAGCTAATTATGCCACAGGAAGTGCCATTATGTTAAAGTTCGAAGGAACATCTGCAGCTGGTCAGTGTTTATATTTAGATAATATATGGGTATCTACAAATGTTCTTGGATCTGAAGAAGATTTTATTTCCGACAACCTGAGCATATTCCCTAATCCAACTTCTAATCTTGCAAAGTTTAATCTTGAACTAATTAGTGAGTCAGATGTTTCCATTTCTATTTATAATCTTTCAGGACAAAAAGTTGTAAATGTAGATTCACAAAAACTACATTCTGGTAACCATACATTGGAAGCGCCCGTATCAGAATTACCCAATGGGGTGTACAATGCACGGATTTCAATCAATGGTAAAGTTCAAAACTTGAGATTCACAGTAACTCACTAATTTAACCAATCCATTAACCTGAAGAGCCTTGCTCTTCAGGTTAATTTTTATATGAAGTATTTAATATTATTCTTTTCCATTCTTACATGGAACTATGGATTTTCTCAAAATTTACCCAATGCAGAATTAGTTAATCTGCAAGGTCAAATTATAGATGCCGCAGAACTAAAGAATCCAGGCAGCCCTTTAATCATTAGCTTTTGGGCAACATGGTGCAAACCATGCATCAACGAACTCAACGCATTTCATGATTATTTTATTGACCTTGAATACACAGGTCTCAAGGTTCTGGCAATTTCCATCGATGATTCTCGCACAATGAGCAGAGTGGCTCCCTTTGTAGCAGGCGAAGCATGGGATTACGAAGTTTATTTAGATCCCAATAGTAATTTCAGAAGAGCAATGGGTGTAAATAATATTCCCCATACATTCCTAATTGATGATAAGGGTTCTGTAGTTTGGCAAGCCAACAAATACATCCCAGGAGAAGAGGAAGAGCTAGCAAAAAAAGTGATATCTATGTATCAAAAAAAGCTTGGTGAAAAAAGTAAATGAGATTAATTCTATTCATCTTTACTCTCTGTATTCCTTTTATTGGAGTTGCTCAGCAGCAGAAAATTCGTGCGATCATTCAATCTGATGCCCAATGGTACCTTAGAGACGAAATTCTTGATCCCAGCGGAGAGTACTTTCCTAATGAAAGATTACTGGGTCAAGGGTTTGCACTTTTTACCTACACCGATGGAGACTTTCAAGCAGGAATGCGATACGAAAATTATCAAAATGTCATGCTTGGTTTTCCTACGGGGTATAGAGGTGAAGGAATTACTTATCGCTACGCGCGAGTCAGAAAAGAGAATTGGGATATTACAGTAGGGAACTTTTATGAGCAGTTTGGGTCTGGACTTATTTTTCGATCATACGAGGAACGTGGACTTGGTTTAGATAATGCAATGGACGGGTTTAGGATTATAACAAAACTAAATGGCGGAATAAAAATTAAAGGTGTTCTTGGACGACAAAGAAAATATTTTACAAAAAGTGAAGGTGTGGTTAGAGGTGCAGACATTGAATGGTCCGCCAACGAATTAATACCAGCTTTAGGAAAGAAAGGTGTTTTCTTTAGCACCGGGGCAAGTTTTGTAAGTAAATTTCAAAGAGGTTTTGATCCAATTTTGAATTTACCCCAAAATGTTGGAGCCTTTGCTTTTAGAACAAATTTAAATTTTAAAGGAGTTAACTGGGGCACAGAATGGGCTTATAAAATAAATGACCCCAGTTATGATAATGGTTATATCTATAGACCGGGAAATGGTTTAGTAAGTACAATAAGTTATAGTAAAAAAGGGTTGGGGATTTTAGCCTCAATTAAACGAATTGATAACATGAGTTTCCGCTCCGATCGCAATGGGCAACAATTTGATCTTTTTATAAACTTCTTACCTCCAACTTCTGAACCTCACACTTATGCTCTTGTTGCCCTCTATCCCTATGCAACTCAAATTAATGGAGAAATTGGCGGCCAATTTGAAATAAATTATATGGTTCCCAGAGGGAGCCCACTAGGAGGGAAATATGGAACTAAATTGAGTATAAACTCAGCATTATCAAACAGTATTGATAAAAGTGTTTTAGCAGATGGAACTCGAGGTCAAAAAGGAACTCAGGGATACATATCTGAATATTTTAAATTTGGACCTACAATTTATTTTAGAGATTTAAATGGCTCCATTTCACATAAGTTTTCAAAAAAACATAAAAGTCAAATCAGTTTCTTTCGTTTAAAATATAACAAAACGGTTTTGAATGATGGAGTGGGTGATATCACCCTTTTAGAAAACCCAGGTATGGATTCCGTTATAACTATAAATGCTATTGTTTTGGAAAATCAATTTAAACTTTCCAATGGGCAGACAATTCGAAATGAACTACAATGGTCTATCGCAGATGGATTTAGAGGAGATATGGCCATGGCTTTAATCGAATGGACAATTAATCATGACTTGACTTTAGCTATTCAAGATATTTATAATTACGGTCACCCAACACCAAGCCGACGTATTCATTACCCCATAGTCTCACTTATACACTTTAATGGACCAACTAGGGTTCAAGTGGGATATGGAAGACAACAGCAAGGAGTATTTTGTGTCGGAGGAGTTTGTCGGGTTGTGCCCCCTTCAAATGGTTTGAGTATCTCTTTAACAACAAGTTTATAATGCATTACTTAAAATATTTTATACTGTTTATATTTTCTAGCTATTTATTCTTTAATAGTTGTGATGTTATAGATGAACCTTTTAAAGACAATACCTTTATACCTATAGATACATCTTCTACAATTATTGGTGACACTCTGGTTCAAACAGAAAGAGCAGTCATAGTTGAGGATTTTACTGGGCATAGATGTAAAAATTGCCCGAAAGCATCAAAAGCAATACGAGAATTGGATAGTCTATTTGGATCTAAATTAGTTCCATTGGCTATTCATGCAGGCCCCTCAAATTTTACCGGAGTTAATAATGATTATCCGATTGATTTTACTACTCAGGAAGGTGATGATATAGCCACGCATTTTGGGATTTTCGCCCTTCCAATGGGGCTTGTTCAAAGATTGGATTATCCCGATTCGCATCAAAAGACCTACTCGGCATGGTCGGCTTTAACATTTTTAGAGCTAGCCGAGTCTCCAGAAGCATTATTTTCTTTAAATGCTAAATATGATAGTTTGAGTAGAACAGCTGTGTTAAATTATTCAGTAGAGCTAAGTTCAAATCAAACAAATCCTCTTTGGATCGCAGTCTATATCAAAGAGTCTGAAATAATTGCGCCTCAATTGATGCCGAATAACGCAAGAAATGAAACATATATTCACAAAAATGTTTTTCGTAATGCCCCATTGGGACCATTGGGTAATTTAATCTCTCAAAATGGTGGGGAAGTAGGCCAAATATTTAATGGGAGTATCACGTCTAATCTTGACCCCCTATGGAATGCTAAAGAATGTGAGTGGGTGATACTATTATATGATAAATCAAATTATAAAGTTATTCAACCAGGGTCTACTTTGGTATATCCTTAGAGGATATTACTCCCAAAGCTAGATTACGTTTTAACCCTTGAAAACCGGTTCGTTTAATCGCACTTTTCTTAAAAACACGTCCAAAGGTTTCCTCAGTAATTTCTTTCCAGTCATTCTCATTCCAATCTTTCCAAACTCCAGCATTAAAACGATCTTCATTATGAGGCTTTGAATGACGATTCCAAGGGCAAACATCTTGACAAATATCACATCCAAAAACCCAAGGTGAGATTGACTCCTTAAAATCAGAAGGCAAAGCCCCATGGAGTTCAATTGTCATATGGCTTATACAGCGATTACTATCAATCACTTCAGGTTGAACAATAGCATCAGTAGGGCATGCATCTATACATTTTGTACAAGACCCGCAATGATCATTCTCGAAATTATCTTCTGGCAGATCCATATCAATTATTAATTCTGCAAGAAAGAAAAAACTCCCTTCATATTTTCTGAGTAATAAGCTATTCTTGCCTATCCAACCTATTCCACTTTTTTCAGCCCAGGATCGCTCCATTACTGGAGCTGAATCAACAAAACACCTTCCTTCTACATTGCCAAAATTCGAACGAAGCGAATCCAGTAATTCAAATAATTTCTCTTTTATTACAATGTGATAATCCTCTCCATATGCATATTTCGCGATTTTAGGGAGTGAATTGTCAGTCTTTCTGATATCCTTTTCTGGATAATAATTATAGGCCAGACTTATTACAGAACGAGCGCCAGGAACCAGTTTTCTTGGATCTAAACGCTTATCAAAATGATTTTCCATGTAAGCCATAGAACCGTGGTAACCGTGCTTTAACCATTCTTCCAAGCGTGGAGCTTCATCTTTAAGGAATTCAGCTTTTGCGACCCGGCATGACAAAAAGCCTAACCTATTTGCCTCTTGCTGCAAAAATTTCTTGGCACTCATTTTTCTAAATCAAAAAGACCCTTTTGATTTGGTGTTTTTTTTCCTAAGTGCTCATAAGATAAATCCATAGCTATTCTACCTCGAGGAGTCCTAGCGAGATAACCTTCTTGGATTAAATATGGCTCATATACTTCTTCTAAAGTCTCTGATTGTTCAGAAACTGCTGTGGCTAAAGTGGTTAAACCTACAGGGCCTCCTTTAAATTTATCAATGAGAGCAGTCAAAATCTTATTATCCATATCATCAAGGCCATGCTCATCCACGTCCAGCGCATCCATACCGTATCGAGCAATAGTAAGGTCAATTACTCCTTTCCCTTTTACCTGCGCAAAGTCCCTTAATCTTCTGAGCAATGAATTTGCAATACGCGGAGTACCTCGACTTCTTCGAGCAACTTCGATTGCGGCATCTTGCTCTGTTTTAATATTTAGAATTCCTGATGAGCGCTCAACAATAGTACTCAGTAACTCAACTTTATAGTACTCTAACCTTGTTGAAATTCCAAAACGAGATCTTAAAGGAGCAGTCAACATTCCAGAGCGGGTTGTTGCACCAACTAGAGTAAATGGCTTTAAACCGATCTGTACTGAGCGAGCAGAAGGACCACTCTCAATCATAATATCAATTGAAAAATCTTCCATTGCTGAATAAAGGTATTCCTCTATTACAGGGCTTAAGCGATGTATCTCATCAATGAATAAAACATCATTCTCCTCCAAGCTTGTTAATAATCCAGCTAAATCCCCTGGCTTATCTAAAACAGGACCAGATGTCAAGCGTAGATTCGAATTCAGTTCATTCGCTAGGATATGCGCTAAAGTAGTTTTTCCCAAACCCGGAGGGCCATGCAGTAAAACATGATCCATGGCTTCTCCTCGTTCTCGAGCGGCTTGAACAAATATTTTTAAATTTTCTAAAGCCTTCTCTTGTCCGGCAAAATCATCAAATCTAGCAGGTCGCAGGCGTTGTTCAGCTTCTTCATCTTTAGGTGATAATCCTTCTTCTTCAAAACGTACCATTAAGACAAATTTAAAAGGAAAGGGCCACCGATTTGGTGGCCCTTAAAAAACTCTTTCAACAATAATTAATGTCCAGGTTCATTTTTTAATCTAGGGATAGACTGCGGGACAAAATCATCATCATGTCCTGGCTTGCTATAATCATATGGCCAACGATGAACTGTCGGAATTTCTCCCTCCCAATTACCGTGAATATGCTCCACTTCTGTTGTCCACTCTAGAGTATTTGAACGCCACGGATTTTTTGGAGCAACGGGACCTCTCCACATAGAATAAAAGAAATTGAATAGGAATATTAACTGAGCAATACCACCAAAAATGGCAAACATTGTGATAATAACATTTATGTCTTGCAATTCGTCAAACATTGGAAACTCAGCATTACTGTAATACCTTCTAGGTAGACCAGCAAGACCAGTAAAATGCATGGGGAAAAAGACTCCATAAGCAGAAATAAAGGTTAACCAAAAATGGAAATAGCCCATAGTCTTATTCATCATTCTTCTATACATTTTAGGAAACCAATGGTATACTCCAGCAAACATTCCAAAGATCGCAGAAAGACCCATTACAATGTGAAAATGAGCGACGACAAAATATGTATCATGAACGTTAATATCTAATGCAGAATCTCCTAAAATAATACCTGTTAATCCACCAGCGACGAAAGTACTAACTAAGCCAATTGAGAATAACATTGCAGGTGTGAATTGGATATTTCCTTTCCACAAAGTAGTAATATAATTAAACGCCTTAACTGCAGAAGGAATAGCAATTAGCAGAGTAGTAAATGTAAATACTGATCCTAAGAACGGATTCATACCTGTAATAAACATGTGATGGCCCCAAACGATAAAAGATAGAAAAGCTATTGCCAATATTGAACCAATCATTGCACGATAACCAAATATTGGCTTTCGAGAATTAGTGGCAATAACTTCTGATGTTATTCCCAAAGCAGGTAAAAGAATAATATAAACCTCAGGGTGCCCTAAGAACCAAAATAAGTGCTCATAAAGCACTGGGCTACCACCTTCATTATGGAGAAGCTCTCCGGCAACCATTATATCCGACAAATAAAAGCTTGTGCCCAGCAATCTATCAAACATTAGAAGAAGAGCTGCGCTCAATAGAACGGGAAAAGAGAGAACACCAAGGATTGCTGTAACAAAAAACGCCCAAATAGTCAAAGGAAGTCTATCCATACTCATCCCCTTTGTTCTCAAATTAATAATCGTCACGATGTAGTTCAGAGACCCTAATAATGATCCTGCAATAAATAATGTCATAGAAACTAACCAAAGTGTCATACCAGCACCAGAACCGGGCATAGCCTGTGGCAAAGCACTTAAGGGAGGATAAACTGTCCAACCACCAGATGCCGGTCCCGTTTCAACAAAAAGTGAGACTACCATTACAACTGAAGATGCAGCAAAAAACCAATAGGATAACATATTTAAAAATCCCGAAGCCATATCCCTAGCTCCAATTTGCAACGGGATCAAAAGATTTGAAAATGTTCCAGATAAACCTGCTGTCAGTACAAAAAATACCATTATTGTTCCATGAATTGTAACTAAGGCCAAATAAATATTTGGATCCATTTGACCTTCAGGTGCCCATTTTCCGAGAATCGACTCAAGAATTACAAACTTTTCATTTGGCCATGCTAATTGCAATCTAAATAGCATTGACATGAAGACTCCCAATACTCCCATCAGCATTCCAGTAACCAGGAATTGCTTCCCAATCATTTTATGGTCCATCGAGAACACATACTTTGTCCAAAAGTTCTCTACATGATGTTCGTGATCATCATGAGAAATGACCTCTTCATTTATTTTTTTCGCCATAGCTCAACGATTTATATTGATTCTTTAACAGTCTTTTGTTGCGACAACCACTGGGCATATTCTGCTTGAGTTTCTACAATTAGGGGCATTTGCATATTATAATGAGCAGAACCACATACCTTGTTGCAAAGCAACAAATAGTCATATTCGTAAAATTCTTTTCCAGCCTCTAATCTGATTTTATTTATTCGTTCTACTTTTTGAATTACATCGGGATCCGTTCGAATCTCTTCGGTCGTAATCGTAGGTGTAAACTGAAATGAAGTTTGAGCTCCTGGAACACAATTCATTTGGGCTCTAAAATGGGGCATATATGCAGAGTGAATCACATCTTGTGATCTAAACAAAAACTTAATAGGCCGGCCAACAGGAAGATGCAACTCACTGACAACTATATCATCTTGACTAGCAACATCCATCGTATCAACACCTACGGTATTAACTCCCTGAATAAGACGGACATTTGCATTGCCCAGAGTATTGTCATCCCCAGAATATCTTGCGATCCATTTAAATTGCTGAGCATATAATTCAATTACTATGGGTTCCTCATCATTATCAGGATTCCAGACATTTGACCAAGTTGTCATACCGTAAACAATTAACACAGCGAGAACAATCGCTGGAACTATTGTCCATACAAATTCTAATTTATTGTTATGTTCATAATATGTAGCTTTTTGCCCTTCTTTACCTCTATACTTATATGCAAAAAAGAATAAAATCGGCTGAACGATAAAGAATGTAACCACAATAAGTCCCATTGAAACATCCCATAACATGTCAATTTCTACTCCATGCAAAGATGATGGCTTGGGCAGAAACAAAGGACTCCAAGTATTTACCATCCATACAAATGAGGCTAAAAGACCAAATCCAAAGAGGAGCATTAGTCTACCCTGATAATTATTGTCTTTATTGGTGACTACATATTCATCTCGCTTGCTGGCCTTTGTGGCAAGCTCGTAGATACGAATAATTTGCGCAATTGCAAGAACTAATAGGAATAGCACAATGGCTATTAGAAGACCGGTCATATCAATATAATATTATTGGTGGAACAGTTTGCTTTCATGAATCATAGCGTGATTCTTCATCAGAAGGGGGGCAGAAGAAAGATTATGTAAGACGATATAAATAAAGATACCTGCGTAAAATAAAAAGCCACCTATCTCAACCCATCCAAAACCATAATTATATCCAACAGAACCTGGCATAATCATGATATAGTGATCCATCCAATGACCTGCTAAAACAAATACTGCCGCAAGTCCGATGAATCCAGCGATACGCTTTGCGTCACGAGACATCAAAACCAAAATAGGCATAATAAAATTCAATACAACCATTATTATAAAAAGCAATTTATATTCCCCAAACCTAGCCAAGTAATATGGTGTTTCTTCCGGTATATTAGAGTACCAAATCAGCATGTATTGGGAGAACCATAAATATGTCCAAAAAACACTAAAAGCAAACATGAATTTACCCAAATCATGTTGATGATTAGAATTAACCCATGGCAAATATCCGCCAATTCGCAAATAAATAACCAATAAATTCAGTACCGTTAATGATGTTACAAACATTCCAGCGAAAGTGTACCATCCAAAAAGTGTTGAGAACCAGTGCGCATCAATAGACATTATAAAATCCCACGCACTTGTTGAAGATGTCACCGCGTACAATACTATAAATACCGCTCCTAATTTTCTTTGAGTAAAGAATAAATTCTGACCTGAGGGCAGTCGATCCTCTCGAAGGCTATTTCTTCGGAATAAGTAAGCAGCACCTCCCCATATAACCAAGTATATGATTGTACGCAATATAAAAAATGGAGCATTTAAATAAGCTTCCTTTCCTGCGATCAGAGAATCATAGTTAGAACTCAATGGATCCATTATTCCTTCCTGCATCCAATGCCAAATATGGTGTTGATGCATGGAACCAGTGATAGCTAAAAACAGTAAGCCAAGTATAGGAACTATAACAAATAGTGAAACAGCTTCCATTACCCTCAGAATTCCTGCCGACCATCCTGCTTGTGCCGCATATTGGATAGCTAAAAAGAATAACGTACCCAATCCAATACCTAAGAAGAATATTGTATTCACCAAAAAAGCAGACCATGGGCGATTTGCCGCCCCATGATCTTCGTGACCTCCGTGAGAATCATCAGCATGAGAATCATCAGCATGAGAATCACCAGCATGAGAATCACCAGCATGAGAATCACCAGCATGAGAATCACCAGCATGAGAATCACCAGCATGAGAATCACCAGCATGGGAAACTTCAGCATGGGATTGGAGTGAATTATGGGTTACCGGAGTATTAAATCCTATAACTAACATAATTAGACCTACGAGCGTAAGAGATATAGCTAAAATTTTGGCTTTTGAAGTGAAAACAAACATCGTATTCAGCATTAAATTATTTAGCAGCAGTAGCCTCAGCCACTATTACAGATTGATCCTCCCGAAGCTTCAAGACATACTTGATTATTTTCCAACGCTCATCGTAATTCAATTGAGATGAATGTGAGCCCATGTTATTTTTCCCATGCATAATAACATGATAGATAGAGCCTGCCGTAATATCAGGTAGGCGGTCTCGACCATATCCCGGTATACCTAAAATTTTCTCACGCTGCATAAGAATGCCATTTCCATCTCCTTTGTCACCATGGCAATGAGAACAGAATTGACCATATAATTCTTTTCCTTCTTGAGGAACTAAAGCTGAAAAATAAGCTGGCACCGAAGTATTTGATTTTGAATCTTCATAACCCGCATTTGTATTTGGTATATCATAAGGAACATATCCTCTTGAGATAGTTCCCTCCACTGGAGTTAATGAAGATGTCTTTCTCGGGTTATCTGCTGAAGGTTCATATGTTTTGATAGCCGGTGATCGATACATGTCATCCATATAAGTATAACCTGGAGTCTTTTTGTCATTATTACAAGAAACCATAACTCCAATTAACAAACTAGAAGTTAAAATAATTTTAAGTGTATCTAATTTCATCATCATGCTTAAGCTTCAGAAATTTCTTTTGCTCCAGATGCTTTTAAAACATCTATTACCCCTTTTACTGAATGAACCTCAATCATGAAATGATCATCAGTTGTTCGAGGGTCAGGATTCTGTTCTTTTGCGCCGGGGTATAGTCCATTAATTATCATGAAAGTCCAAACCATTAAATGGGCAGCAAAAAAAACTGTTAATTCAAATAAAATAGGAACAAATGCTGGCATGTTCGCACCCCATGTCATACTTGGCTTCCCTCCGATATTTTGAGGCCAGTCAAAGTTCATGGTGTAAGCTGTCAATATTACAGCAACCGCTAAGCCAAATAATCCATACATAAAAGCTGCCATGGCAATCCTAGTCTCCTTGAGACCTAATGCCTTGTCTAGTCCGTGGATAGGGAATGGAGAATAAACTTCTTTGATTTTCATTCCTTTTTCGCGCAATGTTTTTACAGCTGATAATACCACATCATCATCTGTATATATCGCTCTAATTAATGGCATATTATCAGTGTGTATCATTTGGATCGTGATGTTGTTTCTGGGAGTCCCCTGAAGATTTTAAAATTGTTTTCAATTCAGCCTGAGCAATCACTGGGAAAGTTCTGGCGTAGAGTAAAAACAACACAAAGAAAAAGCCTATCGTTCCTAAAAATATTCCTATGTCGACAAATGTTGGTGAAAACATTGCCCACGAAGAAGGCAAATAGTCACGGTGTAAAGAAGTTACAATAATCACAAACCTTTCAAACCACATGCCAATATTAACAACAATGGAAATAAGAAAAGTAAAAATAAGATTCGTCCGTAAACGCTTTATCCACATAAATTGGGGGGAAAAAACATTACACGTCATCATCGACCAATAAGCCCACCAATAAGGACCAGTTGCTCTATTTAAAAACGCATATTGCTCATACTCAACTCCTGAATACCAGGCAATGAAAAGTTCTGTTATGTAGGCCACCCCAACAATTGAACCCGTTACCATGATAACAATATTCATCATCTCAATATGTTGAATTGTTATATAGTCTTCCATTTTAAAAATTTTCCGAACTATTAAAAGAAGGGTGTTAACCATAGCAAATCCTGAGAAAATTGCTCCAGCAACGAAGTAAGGAGGAAATATGGTTGTATGCCAACCAGGTATGACTGAAGTTGCAAAGTCCATAGATACAATTGTATGAACAGATAAAACAAGTGGAGTTGCCAGACCTGCAAGAACTAATGATACTTCTTCAAATCTCTGCCATGCTTTAGCCTTGCCTCCCCAGCCAAAAGAAAGGATACGATAAATGTGCTTTTGCAAAGGATTGATTGCTCTATCACGAATCATTGCAAAATCAGGAATAAGACCTGTATACCAAAAAACAGTTGATACTGTCAAGTATGTTGAAATAGCAAATACATCCCAGAGTAAAGGGGAATTAAAATTCACCCAAAGAGAGCCATACTGATTTGGAAATGGAAATACCCAATATGCTAACCATAGCCTTCCCATGTGAATCAATGGGAATAAACCCGCTTGAATAACAGAAAAGATTGTCATTGCTTCTGCAGAACGATTTATTGCCATTCTCCATTTTTGACGAAATAAGAGCAAAACTGCGGAGATTAAAGTACCTGCATGGCCAATACCTACCCACCAAACAAAATTCGTAATATCCCAAGCCCATCCAACAGTTTTATTCAAACCCCAAACACCAATTCCAGTACCTATGGTGTATGCAATACAGCCAAAGCCCCATAACATCATAGTTAAAGCTATTGAAAAGGCAATCCACCACAATCTTGGAGCTTTCGTCTCAATAGGGCGAGCAATATCATTGGTGATATCTGTATACGATTTATCACCTAGTATAAGAGGCTCCCGGACGTTAGATTCATAATGCATAATTCCCTATTTCTCCGTTAAACTCGATTTCGAACTTTAGTTTGATAAAATACTGAAGGCTGAGTACCAACCTCTTCAAGGAGATGGTATGATCGACTATCATTTTTTGCAATTTGAACAGCGCTGTTAGGCAGATTGACATCTCCAAATGTAATTGCACCAGTATCACAAGCAGATTCACATGCGGTATTTATTTCTCCATCCTTAAGTGGCCTTCCCGCTTTCTTTGCTTCTAATTTTCCATATTGGATATTTTGTATACACATGGTGCATTTCTCCATTACTCCTCTTGCGCGAACAGTAACATCCGGATTAAGTACCATTCTCCCAAGATCATCTTGGGCTGGATTTACAGATGCGAATTGTTCATTTTTTTGGTAATTGAACCAATTAAACCTTCTAACCTTATATGGGCAGTTATTGGCACAATATCGAGTACCGATACAACGGTTATATGCCATGTGATTAAGTCCTTCTCTAGAATGCACTGTCGCCCCAACAGGGCAAACAGTCTCACAAGGAGCATGATTGCAATGCTGACACATTACTGGTTGGAAAACAACCTCTGGACTCACACCAGGGGTTTCCATTTCAGCATATTTTTTTACAACACCAATATCTTCCGTATCAGCCCGTTCTGGTGTCATATCAGAAGAGTAATACCTATCAATACGTAACCAGTGCATATCTCTGAAATTACGAACCTCCTCTTTCCCAACTACTGGGACATTATTTTCAATATGACAGGCAATTACACAGGCTCCGCAACCATGACAACTATTTAGATCAATACTCATGTTCCACATATGCATGGTTTTATGATCATGGTTTTCCCATAGATTCGCCTCATCTGCACTTACTGTGCCATCAAGAGTATGAAATGTTGGCTTTTCATTCCATGATGAACCTTTGGGGTCATTAATAAAGTCGGATAATGACACCTCATTAACAATTTTCCGGCCCATCATTGTATTACCTAATTGAGTCGATGCAAATTCATGCATTCCTTCGGCAGGGGTTATTTTCACAACTCCAAAACCGTTTAAAAGATTGAGAGCATATGCATTAACTCCAAGTCCGTCTGCAACTTTTCCAACTTGACTTCTACCATAACCTAAAGCCAAACCAACGGTACCGGAAGCCTGACCTGGTTGAATCAGCACGGGGACATTATTTAGTGAGAGCTCACCTGCCTGAATATTTGCTATGCTACCATCTAAAGCTCCATTACTTTGCGTCTCGTTAACAAAGCCCATACTAAGAGCGTCAGCTGCAGAAATCGTTAAATAGTTATCCCAACAAGCCCTTGAAATCGGATCTGGAAGTTCGTGCAGCCAAGGGTTATTTGATTGATAACCAGCACCAACAGTCTTTTGGTATAACGACAATTCCATTGCCCCACTATCCACTGAACCAGCCGTTTCCACTGCAATTTCCACGCCTGCAAGTGCACGTTCTGAGATTTCCATGAAAGATGGAATCCGTGCGTCAATTTTCAGAGAGGCACCTCCATCATGCAAGGTTTGAGACCAATTCAATCCCTGAGCTAAAACACTTTCCTTGACTAAATCTTTAGCGGATTTATTTTTTTCTAATAATTCAGAAAGTACTTCTATTGTGGGCTTACTATTAAAAAGTGGCCGTATCACTGGTTGAGAAACTGAAAAGTCTAAATTGGTTGGGATATAATCAGCCCAAGACTCCAAATAATGCGGAACAGGTGCTGCCGCAGTTGTTGCTCCAGCAGTTTCATCAAAACGATCATTTAAACTCAGAGAATAATTAACATTTTTTAAAGCAGAATCAAAGCCAACTCTATTATAAACAGGGTTTGGCCCTGCAACTATTACAACACCAACACTACCAGCATTCATATCCGTAATTGCATTTTCAAAAGCACGATCATTACCTGACCTTAAATAAACAGGTTTATCAGGTCGGATAGTGGTGCCGATATTTTTTAATGCGGCATTCAAAGCAGCCGATAGGTATGCATTAGCGCCCGAATTTCCACCAACCAAAACGACTGATTTTCCATTTGAAGACATCAATTCTTTTGCAATACTGTCGAGTTGGTTTTTCAAAACTTTATCAATTTTACCAACAGAATGATTTGAACCTGAAACCTTATTTAAGAGATAAGATAACGAAAAGCCTACTTGAGAAGGTTTGATTTTAATGCGCTTATCCGCATTTGATCCAGTTAAACTAAGATTTGATTCAATCTGAATATGACGAAGCATTCCTTTCCCAGGCTTTCTTCGAAATGCATAATCCGAAGCTACTTGTTGAGGTGTAGCGGAGGAGAGAAAGTCCTCATTGAAAGAGACAACGAGATTAGCCGCAGAAATATCTATACTTGGCATTGCTCTAACACCTGTTAAGGCTTCCCAAACATCCAAGACTTCAGAAGATGAAACTGCGTCAATTTCAACATGAACAAAATTTGCATATGTCTGTCTCAAATCCTCAACGACTAACTTAAAAGAAGGACTAAAAATTGACCCAGTTAGGAGCATAAATTGCTTTCCATCATTTACCGATTCTTCAACAGCAATTTTTAAATCATTACTAATGGTGTCCCAATCAGATTGCATATCATTCTTGATGGGTTGCCTTAATCTGGAGGAATCATATAAAGAAAGGACACTAGCTTGAGCTCTTCCATTAGTTCCCCAGTTGAAACGAGTTTTATCTCCTGGCTCAATTTTTATCGGTCGCCCTTCACGAGTTTTGACTAAAATCGATGCAAAATCTTGACCATCTACATAGCTCGTCGCATAATAGGTTGGCATTCCTGGGGTTAGCCTGTCTGGTTTTACGACATAAGGAATACTCTCAATTATTGGCTGCTCACATGCGGCTAGGGTTGCTGCCGCTGTAGAGAAGCCTAAATATTTCAAGAAATCTCTACGGCTAGTTGAAGAATTGGCCATAAGATTATCATCCCCCAGGAATTGATCAATAGGAATATCTTCAGAAAATTCATTTTCAGACAGACGCTTTGAAACTTCTGTATTTGCCAGTTGGTCAAATCCTTTCCAATAAACTTTTTCTATAGCCATGTTAAATAGTTAATAGTGACATTTACCACATTCTAGACCTCCAATTTTTTCGACAGTAATAATTTCATCATGAAACTTTGATGCAAGGCGTTCATTTATACTTTTTCCACCGGCAGCGGCGTCAGCATAATATCCATTCGAGGTATTAACTTCAGTTTCACGATGACAATTAATACACCAGCCCATGGTCAATTCCGAATATTGATAAACAACATCCATTTCCTGAATTGGCCCATGGCAAGTTTGACATTCAACGCCGCCGGCAGTTACGTGCTGAGCATGGTTAAAATATACTAGATCCGGCAAATTATGAATTCGAATCCATCTCACAGGCTTTTGCTCGTAGTTTTCTATATAGGATCTATTTTCTGCATCCCATCCAATTGCGGCATATATTTTTGATATTTCGGGGGAACGTTCTCCTGCATATTTTGGGAGACCTGCATCATTTAAAATTTCAGTTCCATCGATATACATGTGGCAATTCATACAGACATTCGTAGAAGGAATACCGGAGTGTTTCGATTGACGTGCAGAAGTGTGGCAATAATTACAGTCAACTTGGTTTTCTCCAGCATGAATCTTGTGACTAAAAGCAATAGGCTGAATTGGTTGGTAATTCACTTCTACCCCTACAGCCATTAAGAACCAAAATAACTGATGAATGAATCCAACAGTTACTACGATTGTAGCTGCAGTCATGAAACGTTTATTCCCAACTAACCATTGGGTTAATGCATTAAAATCTTGAATAACTGTTGAAGAATTATCGCCATTGATTTGCTTCAAAGTATTTCTTATCCGGAGAAGGAGTATGATGAACAGTGCCAAGAAAACACCCAAGACATAAATTAGGAATAAATCATTCGCCGGCTCAGCAACCGGTTGAACTGCGGGAACATCTTTTGGAATCGCTACAGCCGGCACTGCATCTGTATATGCTAGAATACTTTTAATATCATCATCTGATAGAGCAGGGAAAGCTGTCATGATAGACCCATTGTACTCCTCAAAAATTGCTTTAGCATCTGCATCTCCAGACGCTCTTAATTCAGCATTATTTCGAATCCAACGTAGNAGCCATTCCTCAGATCTCCTTTGAGTAACGCCAGAAAGAGCAGGACCAATAAGCTTTTTGTCCAACTTATGGCATGATGCACAGTTGGATTTAAACAATTTTTTACCAAGATCCACATCCACTTCTGCGCTTGCAGGAATTGATAAGGCACTAATTGTCAATACAATACTTAATAATCGCAGTAACAAAGAATTCAAGAAACCTTTACGCATGTACATTCTACAACTATTCATATGCCCTTTTTGGGTGTGACAAAAGTACAAAACAACCTCTTCAGGGATGGCGGTTATTTGACGGTTTATTCCTAATTTAAAACGTTTCTAAATAATAAATAATCTTGACTTTTTCCTCACCTTTGTATTTCAATGAAATATATCACGATTTTAACCTTTTGTTTCGGCTCAATACTTTGGTTTTCAGCAGATGGAACTGCTTTACAAATTGATAGAAATTTTGCCCAAGGCATAAAGGATAGCATCATAATAATTTCCGGATCAGGATTCGATTCCGCATGGAGCTCCCATGTGAAAAAACTTTCTTTAGAAGGGGTAGGTAATCAATCTGGAAATATCGAAAGATATACAATACAGGTTTTCAGTGGGACTAGAAAAGACGCAATGAAAATTTATAATGAATTATTAGATTCTACGAATTTGATGCTTCACTTTGATGAACCAAATTTTAAAATTTCAGTTGGGCTATTCTCAATCAAACTCGCAGCAGAATTTAAATTAAAAAAATGGCGAAAAAAATACCCACAATCATTTGTGGTTAAATCCCCAAAGTAATTCCGTATTTTTTTTGCTATTTATTTAATTGCTTTTTAGCATTTCTTAGATTTGGTGCATTCCAAGATTTTATTCCACCCTTAAGGTGATGAACATTTGAAAATCCATATTGCTTTAAAGCATTTAAAGCTTTGAAACTCCGACCACCACTGCGACAGTATAGATAGAGCTCCTGGGACTTATTATCGCCAAACAAAGAATCAAATTGCTGAACAAAATCGTCGTCGTAATAATTTATTGTTATTGCTCCTTCAATAATTCCCTGATCTACTTCCTCTGGCGTTCTTACATCGATTAAATGATTATCCTTAATATGCAATTCGAACTGAGATGGTGTCAATTCGGCCAAAATTCTATCCTCAGAATTCTTTTTAGCCGTATCAAATGAATTACACGAGCACAGAAGAGATAAACAGGTCATGAGACTGAATAAGTGAGCTACTGAAATATGATATTTTAAAAAAATAATATTGAACATATCTATTTTTTGAGTTTCAAAACATCCGTGTAACCACCCCCGTTTTGCAATTCAGTCAAACCTTGTGACTTAAGAAGCAGAAGAGCCTGACCACTTCTCCCTCCTGATTTGCAGCATAAAACTAATGGAGTAGACATTGCCCGGATACGATCAATATTATCAGGAACATCATGAAGAGGAATATTTATTGAATTTGGAACATGCCCTTCTTCAAATTCATCTTCTCTTCTCACATCTAGTATTGTAGCATCAGAATGATTAATTGCTTCTTGAATATTCATATTTAGTTATTTTTTTTGAATGGGTTTCTCGGTTAAGGGTCTTCCTTTTGACATCCAGTCTGGCTTTGTTGCGCTCTTAAGATAATGATCAAAAAATTGGCCCATACGGTTTGACAAATCTAATCGATTAGCACGCTTTTTTAAATTATGCTGCTCCCCGTTATAAACCAGCATCCAAACAGGCTTTTCCAATCTACGTAATGCCATATACAACTCTACGCCTTGAGTAAATGGTACTGCTCCATCATTATCATTATGCATGATCATAATTGGCGTATCTATATTATCGGCAAAGAATACCGGAGAATTTTTTTTATATAAATCAAATCGACGCCATGGAGTTGAGCCGATTCGACTTTGGGTCTTTTCATACTGAAATTGTCTAGACATACCACTTCCATAACGAATCCCTCCGTATGCTGAGAACATATTGCTTACGGGGGCTCCAGCCATGGCACATGCATAACGGTCTGTTCGAGTAATAACGAAAGCAGTTTGATACCCACCCCAACTTTGACCTTGGATTCCAATTCGCTTAGAATCAATTCTTTTATGAGCTTTTAAAACACGATCAACTCCATTATTTATGCACTTTAATGCACTCATCCCTGGTTGTCCTTCTTTATAAATGATATCTGGGATGAAGACCGCATAGCCGTTACTAACAAACCAAGTAATATTTATTGTTGAAGCACTAGGAGCAGGTGTTTTATAATCATGAAGTCTGTCTGAATAAGACTCATAGAAATAAACAATCATTGGCAAACTTTGATTTAAACTTATATTTTGGGGAGTGTAAAGTAATCCTTGCATTTTTTTCCCAAAAGCACGGTATTTAATGATTTCAACTTTTGGCCAAATGAAACTATCCTGCTGAGGATTCAAATCAGTCAACCTTAACAGCTTATTTCTCATCTCAAAAGCCGGGTCTTCAATTAAATTATAACTGAATAAATTTGGAGATGAATCAACTGTTTCTTGAAAAAATAAAAGAGAGTTTGCATGTCTCGCTCGGCGAAACCGAGAATTCTTGAAGTTACCAAAAGACAAAGTCTCAGTTCCTTTACTCGCCAAATCAAGCATCAATATTCCTGAAGATTTTGAGGGCTCATGAAAAGTTTGAATGGTAATGGTTCCATCACTGTTATCTATACCTTTTTTCACATCTAGATCTTCGTCAAATTCAGGCTCTAAATTCAAAACTCGCATTCGAGATTCAGTAATACGACCATACGAATTTGTGAGGGCTACTAACTCTCTCGTTTTATGATTAAATCGCCAAATATCATATGCATCATAAACGACAAAGTCTCCAGATGACAACCAACCTGGAGAACCGTATGGATAGGGGTAAGAAGGGCTATCATGCTCTTCATCCCATACAGGTTTAGACATTGGAACTTCCACTATTTTTACAATAGTTTCCCCAAAAAGAGAACTATCAAAAAGGCTATTTCCCAGATTCTCTTATCCATTCGATAATATGCAATAGCACTTCCATTAGGATTCATAATTGGAGGTCGAGCAAGAATAAGAGAATCTTTAATTTTTAATGATTCGCCATTAATTAATGAGAAAAATTCCAAATCATAAGGAAGTTGTACATCATATGAGTATTGCCTCTGATAAGGCTTCTGAGTATATCTTATTACCCAATTATGATTATGATTTTCGTCAAATATTACGTTTGGAAACCTAGTATTTCCAATACTTTTTATACTCTTCGTATCGAAGGAATAATAGGCCAAATATTGAGGTTGTTTTTCTCGTCTAAACCTTTTTGCTTGTTGAGTCTGAATCTGATCCTCATTCCAAGACCAAATATCCAATTCTGCCCGTTCCTCTTTTAAAGAGGTACTGTCATCCCATTCCACAGGATTGAAAGAACGATGATAATAAAAATAAAGACCCCCGTTGTCAATTATAATCTGACCTTTTGAACTAGGATAATAACCTGGAGGAAACCCAGGAGAATTAACTTCTGCTATCATCTTTCGATATAGATTGTTATTGCTGTCTAATCCCGCTTGCCAAAGTGAAGTATAATCATCATTGACCCTTATTTTTTTTGTGTAAAAAATGCAACCTGCTAATCCTGGGGATTTTTTATTCCCAAAAGCAATGGATTCAAAAGTAGCTCCAACATCAATTAAAGAATCTTTTTTTAATGGATTATATATTAATGATTGAGTGTCATTTTTTTTATTTTCGACAATAACATAGAACGCACTATTTGTCATTCTGTTCTTGGCAAAACCCCAATCAATGGTATTTTCCCAGGTATAATTTGAATCGATTAGATAATTTTGCTTTGATTTATTGGCCTTTAGGGTATATAAGCTTAGTTTTGATTTTTCTTTTTTAAAAGAAGGGCGTTCAATGGCAAAAACATCAATACCGTTATCCATTTTACCATAATCTATCTCAAATCTAGATACGGAACCTAGAGTATCTAAGCCTCTTATTTGATCATCAACTAGGGAAGCTAAAACACATTGGTTTTGAAGCATATTCTCATTCTTTTCCTTTCTCAATTTCATGGATCGATTTTCTAAAAAAGGAGGTTTGACAGAAAAAATTATAAATCCTGAATTTGGCAAAAAATTTAGCTGAAAAGCCCTATCCCATCTTGCGATTTCTTCACCTGTTTCAAGGTTAAATAAAATAGAGCTTCCGTCTCCAATCTGAGGGGTTACTGTCGCAAAGGCATATCGACCATTGTCACTTATTCCATAATCGCTTATTCTTTCCCAAGAATCATAGTCTTGATGCATTAATGACTTAACAGCTGTTTGAGCCATTGCTGGCATTGTTAGACATATCGCAATGAATATTAGATTTTTAAGCATCATATCATATTATGGTAAACAGCCTGCACATCCTCATCCTCTTCAATTTTTTCAAGCAACTTTTCAACTTCAACATGTTGATCGGTATTCATTTTTTTTGTTTCCATAGGGATTCTTTCGAAACCAGAATTTAAAATCTCATGGCCTCTATCCTCCAAGGCCTTAGCAATAGATCCAAAATCAGAAAATGGAGCATAAATCATTAATGATTTCATCTCTTTCTCTTCATCATATTCTTGAAATATTTCCTCAACTCCAAAATCAATCATTTCAAATTCAAATTCCTCAAGGTCAATTTTTTCTTGAACTATTTTGAAATAACATTTTCTTTCGAACATGAATTCCACACTTCCACTTGTACCTAAACTTCCATTGCACTTATTGAAATACGATCTAACATTGGCAACAGTTCGAGTATTATTATCTGTGGCCGTTTCCACAATCACTGCGATGCCATGAGGAGCATAGCCTTCATAAACAACTTCTTTATAATCTGCTTGATCTCTAGATATAGCTCGTTTTATAGCTCTTTCCACATTATCTTTTGGCATATTCGCATCCCTAGCATTTTGAATTAATGCCTTTAAACGACTATTAGCTTCAGGGCTAGGACCGCTTTCCTTTACGGCCATTATTATATCCTTTGAAATTCTAGTAAACACTTTAGCCATCGATGACCATCGTTTCAATTTTCTCGCTTTCCTATATTCAAATGCTCGTCCCATATTAATTCTGGTTGAATAATATTACCGATGCTCTTTTTGCTTTAAAAAAGAGATGTCAGCCAAATTAAATCAAAGGTAATAGCATACTTCTTTTTAGAAAAAAATCCATGATTTTTAATCAACTATTCGGCTGGAGCAATTGTGAGCCTTAAACCATCAAGATGATGAGAAATAAAAATCTGACATGACAGTCTACTGCTCTCTCGAATATTGAATGCTTCAGAAAGCATCAATTTCTCATCTTGAGATGGGATTTTTAATTCATGAGAGGAGTCAATATAACATTGACAAGAAGCGCACATTGACATGCCCCCGCATATTCCTACAGTACCTTCGTCTTCCAATTCATAAGAACGAATGACTTCCATTAAGTTCATTGACATATCAGTTGGAGCCTCAATTGCATGACTTAACCCCGATCTGTCAGTAATGTATATTTTGACAGTTCTATTATCCACTATTGTATTTTTTTTACAATTGAATTTGGGGTTGATTTAGAACTACCATCGAATCCATTAACTCCAGTTACAGTAGTATATTTCAACAAGAATTTTTTTTCTGGATTTATAATTTTAAAAGCATACTGGCACATAACCGTAGCTTCATGAAAACCACATAAAATTAGTTTTAACTTGCCTGGATAAGTATTTACATCGCCTACCGCAAAAACACCCTGAATATTTGTTTGATAATCTAAAGAATTATTGACTTTGATTGCGTTTTTTTCAATTTTAAGTCCCCAATTAGAAATTGGGCCTAATTTGGGCAAGAGTCCAAATAACGGTAAAAAATAATCTACGACGATCTTCTCTTTAGTATGATTTGGTTGATCGATTAATATAGACTCGAGGTGATTTTCTCCCATCAAATCGACAACTTGTGCCGAGGTTTTAACTTTAACACGATTTGCATCCTTTAATTCTTGAACTTTTTCGACGGAGCTTAATGCTCCTCGAAACTCATTACTTCTGTGAATTAAAGTAACTTCCGAAGCGATTTCAGACAAAATAATAGTCCAATCCAGTGCTGAGTCTCCACCACCGGCAATAGCCACTTTTTTATCTCTAAAAATTTCTGGATCTTGAATGAAGTAGTTAACTCCTTTATTCTCAAACTTTTCAATGATAGGAATATTTGGCTTTCTTGGCTCAAAACTACCAAGCCCTCCGGCGATAACAACAACAGGAGCTTTGTGAACAGTCCCTTTATTAGTAACAACCGTAAAAGAACCATCCTCCNCGCGATTTAAACTTTCTGCCCTTTCACCAAGAGTAAATCCCGGTTCAAACTGTTTACATTGCTCTAATAACTTACTGGTTAATTCATCTGCAAGTATTTCCGGATATCCCGGGATATCATAGATAGGTTTTTTTGGATAAAGCTCCGAGCATTGACCTCCCGGTTTTGGTAAAACATCAATGAGATGACATTTCATTTTCAATAAACCCGCTTCAAAAACAGTAAATAAGCCAACAGGACCGGCGCCGATAATTAATATATCCGTTTTAACCATTTTTTATTTTAATGATGTAAGAAAATACTTGATTAAGACTGATCGGTTACATGAATAACTCTTTGTATTTCTGGAGCAAATTTCTTTATTGCTACCTCTACTCCGTTTTTTAGAGTCATCTGATTAACTGAGCATCCCAAACAAGCACCAAGTAAAACCACTCTAGCCTCAACGTTATCAATAACACTATGAAGTTGTATATCGCCACCGTCATTTTGAAGAAATGGTCTTATTTCTTGTAATGCGGATTCTATTCTTTCTTTTATATCACTCATACTTCTCGTTTTGATGTCTGACATCCTGCCATTGTTGTAATTCTTACGGCTTCTGATGGGGGCAGGTTCTTCACTCTTTTAGCAAGAGAAATCATCATATTCTGAATTATTTTTTCAAATGCTAATGGCACCTCTCCATCAAGTTGCAAGGCTGCGGGGTGTCCAACATCGCTGGCTTCTCGAATACTCTGAACAATCGGTAATTCACCTAAAAATGGAACCTGTATTTCATTGGCCAAATCTTGAGCCCCCTCTTTTCCGAATAAATAATATTTATTTTCTGGCAACTCATCCGGAGCAAAGTAGGACATATTCTCTATTATTCCCAACACTGGGACATTTATTGCCTCCATCTGAAACATTCCAACTCCTTTTCTTGCATCCGCTAAAGCAATAGGCTGGGGAGTACTAACAACTATTGCTCCTGTAATAGGTAACGCTTGAACCATACTTAAATGTATATCCCCTGTTCCAGGAGGAAGGTCTATTAGTAAAAAGTCAAGGTCACCCCAAAATGTCTCAGATATCATCTGATTTAATGCTTTTGTTGCCATTGGACCTCTCCAGACTACTGCCTGATCTGTCCCCGCGAAAAACCCTATCGACATTACCTTAACGCCGTAAGACTCTACAGGCTCCATTTTCCGTACTCCATCAACTTCTATACCTCCTGGCCTATCACTAACAAGGTCCATCATTAATGGCATACTTGGACCATATATATCAGCATCTAAAATCCCAACCTTAAATCCCATTTTTGATAATGTAACTGCCGCATTAGCGGTTACAGTTGACTTACCAACTCCACCCTTACCTGAAGCAACAGCAATAACATGTTGAACTCCAGGAATCGGTTTGCCCTTAATTTGATCTTTGACTGGCTTTTCAGGAGCTTCAATTATTAAATTTATTTTGACCTGTAATTTTACATCTACTTTAGCATGAATTGCCTGTAAAATAGAAACTTCAAACTTCTTTTTCTGATGCAAAACAGGACTATCGCAGATGACATCGACAACAACCTCATTTCCAAGGATCTGAATGTTTCGTAACCCATTATCCTGAATTAATAACCCTTTCCCCGAAGCATTTTCAATTTCACTTAAAGCTTCTTGAATTTTAGCTTTTGTCAACATATAAAATCAAAATTACGCATGTGTATTGAAACTATTCAACTTTATATTTGATTTGGAACTGAAATATCACTTTTATTCGCCAATTGCCCACATGCAGCATCTATGTCTTTACCTCTAGATTTTCTGACCTGAACGGAAACCCCGTTTTGATTTAAAGCAAATTGATACGCATCAATAGTCTTCTCATCTGCTTGCTGAAATCTATCGTCACCTATAGCATTATACTCAATTAAATTAACCTTTGAAGGAATCCTTTTACATAGGGCCACAAGAGCATTTATATCTTCAATTTTGTCATTTATCCCCTTCCAAACCACATATTCAAAAGTTATCTTTCTTCTTGTCATTTTATACCAATAATCCAATGATTCTGATAGTTCCTTTAACGGTGCAGAGTCATTTATCGGCATCATAGTAGATCTCACGTCATCTCTTGCTGAATGTAAACTAACAGCAAGATGAAATTTAACTTTATCATCAGCCAATCGTTTAATCATTTTAGGCAGTCCTACTGTGCTTAACGTAATCCTGCGGGGAGAGAAGTTCAAACCCTCTGGTTCGGTTATTTTGTTAATTGCCGTTAATACATTCTTGTAATTCATTAGTGGTTCGCCCATCCCCATAAAAACAATATTTGTAAGTGGTCTACCAAAATTTTGAATCCCTTGGTTATGAATTGATAAAACCTGATCATATATTTCATCAGGATCTAGGTTTCGCATTCTTTTCAGCTTTGCGGTTGCGCAAAATGCACAATTTAAACTGCAGCCTACTTGACTTGAAACACATGCCGTTATTCTTTTATCAGTTGGAATTAAGACCGATTCAACAATTAATCCATCTCTCAAAAGAACCGCATTCTTTATAGTTCCATCAGAACTCTTTTGAATATTATCAAATGCAATGGGTCTAATGAAATAAATTTCATTCAAGCGTATGATTATATGCTTAGGGATATTTCGCATATCCTCAATGCTTTTGACACCTTTTGCCCAAATCCAGTCATAAACTTGATCCGCTCTAAAGTTTGGCTCGCCCCAATCTTTAAAAACACTCTGAAGATCTTCCTTTGAAAGGCTACGCAAATTCTTTTTAACACTCATTATTTATGATGTAAAAGACTTCCAAATTGTATTTTCGAATTTCTAACTGAAAACAGCACCGCATCTTTTTGTAAAGATTCATTACTAGAGCTTCTCTTAGGTAAGGTCATAACACCCTCTTTACTATTACTATATAACACATTGTAATGCATTTCAGAATCTTCATTTATCGAAACTGCAACAAAATTTGATCGTCTAAAGTTTCTTGCAACTAGCGGCCTGCGGTCACCGAACCTCTTCACATTTGAGGGATGATCATTAAATAATATGTATAACTGCTTTCCATCAACTAGCGGTAAATAACCACTTGCATACCCTCCGTCATTCTTGGAGTATTGGCGTTTGGGGATATGTCCAGACCATTCTATCTCTCCTAATGGAGAAACTCCAAAAGCTATGATATCGTTGTAATAGTAGTAGTAATTTGTTACAGTATTATTATTATTTTGCACAACAGTACGAACTTCCATTTCATAATCTTCAGCAATTATATATGCACCGCCATCTGAGCGGTGAAGAAAATGCCTGAAAACAAAATCTTCTCTTATTTCTTTGCCCCGCCTTGAGCGACCGAGCATTCTGAACCCATCAATGAATTCCGTGCGAAATGGAACTATCTCTTTCGAATGATTTTCATTTGTAGTCTGATCTAATGTCACATAAAACATTCCCTTTATAGAAGAATTAAGATATCCTCTCTCTGAATAAAATCCACCAATAGCAACTAAATTATCTGAAAAATCTAGTTCTAAGCCCATATTGGTTACAAATACATTATTTAATCCTAAATCAATTTCCTTTAAGTCGTCAGTTTGGCCGATAACCTTATAAATTAAGTATTCAGAGTTTGGCATTCCCCAATTCCATGTATCACTTAAAGAGCGTCTCGGGATTATTTTTTCAGCGATAAGATATACTTCACCTGAATTACTTAGATCAACATCATTTATATTCACATATCTATCCAAAATATCGAGTTGAATATCTTTTGACCAATTCAATTGTAAATCCGCGCCATAAACTGAAATTGCAAACCTCTCTGGTTGTCTAACACTATTGGTAGGACTTGAAAAGATCATGAAATTAGTTCTATCCTCTGAAAATTGTATTCTAAAATTACCATGATTACGTCTTCTAGAATCTACACTTTCTACAAGTTTCAATTCTTTGGGATTCCCATTTTCATCAAAAACTTGAAGAAGAAGATATTTTTTATCATCTCTGCGGTTGTAAGCTTCTAAAAACAAATAAAATTGACCATTAACTATATGCACTGAAAGAAGGTCTGTTGGGATTCCTTGATACATAATTCGCTCTACCTCTATTTGCCAAATTTGTTTTGATTTTTTTCTATCATATTTTGCCAAGTACCACTGATTGGTGATTAAAAGGCCAGACTTGCTACCCTGAGTGTAAAAAAAGTTAGAGTCTAAATCAACGACGTTACTGGTGAAAACATCGCGGTACCTGTAATTAGCACTCCATTCCAAATCATACGACGGAAGTTGAGCTGAAAGCACTCCAGGAAAGAGTAAGAAAATTAATATTTTAATTAAAATTCGGGACATTGGCAGGGTTTTGGTAATCTTTGCAGAAAGCGATTCGATAAAACATGATACGACAATTTCACTATTTTCTTTTCTTTTACTGTTTTCTCATTGTTCCACAGGTAATGGCACAAGAAGTTATTGTTAAAAAGCGAAATGTAGAAACAGGGAAATACTACAGCAGTTCAAATAACTATACAAGTTTAAAGAACAAATCTAATGCCAAAGAAAAATACACTAACTGTATCAAGTATAATTTCTTACCATTTTTCATTGGTGAATTCCCAGTGGGATATGAAATCAGAATAAACCCATTTATTACATTAGAAGCGGGTCTTGGTGTGACAACGAACAATTATATGGATCAGCTTGTATTCAGCAATGAAGATTTTTACTCGAATCCCAACGGTTACCTAAGAAACACTGTAAGCCTTAGTCAGAATGCGACGATAAAAATTTTCCCAGAAGGCAACTCATACAACAATGGATTATATATCGGAATAGATTATAAAAATCGACCCTACTCAAAGATTTTGACTCAGAATAATTTCTCTCAAAAAGCTACCAAGCTATTCATAGATATAGGGCTTATTGCAGGATATCATATTCGCTCCTCAGAAAGAATTTTAATTGATCTCTATGCTGGTGTATCGCAACGTCATATCACCTGGGATCAGGTTTCATTATTTCAAACTATCGATCCAAATACAGGAGACTTAATTGCCGAAATACAAATAAATCAGCTAAGATATCCCACTCTAGGGGTGCTACTAGGATTTAAAATAGGTTATCTTTTCTAAGAAAAGAACCCCATTTTATTTTTACCCATTACAAATTTATTTACTCAAATAATCAATAGGGCATCTCCGTAACAAAGAAACCGATACTTTTCTTTTACGGCTGTCTTATATACCTCCATAGTTTTTTCGTGGCCTAAAAACGCACTTGTTAGCATGAGCATAGTGCTTTGAGGGCCATGAAAATTAGTTATCAAGGAGTCTGCAATAGAAAACTTATATGGAGGAAACAAAAATTTACTTGTCCAAGCCTCTGTAGGTTTAACTCTATTATCAGTTATCATTGAACTTTCCATTGAACGAATCACAGAGGTTCCAACAGCACAAACTCGATTTTTATTTGCTTTTGTTCGATTTATCGCTTCAGCTGTTTCAGGATAAAGCCAAAATTGTTCAGACTCCATTTTGTGCTTAGAAAGGTCCTCAACTTCCACTAATCTAAAAGTTCCTAACCCAACATGCATAGTAACTTCTGCAGTTTCAACCCCTTTTATCTCCATTCTTTTGAGTAAATGCTTCGAATAGTGTAATGAAGCTACAGGAGCAGCTACTGCACCTTGAACTTTGGCAAAAATACTTTGGTATCTTTCTGAATCCTCAGGCTCAAGCGGTCTTTTAATATAATTTGGCAATGGAGTCTCTCCCATTTCCTTTAGCTTTTCACGAAACTCTTCATAAGAACCGTCAAACAAAAAACGCAATGTTCTGCCTCTAGAGGTTGTATTATCAATCACCTCAGCAACAAGAGAGTCATCATCTCCGAAATATAATTTATTCCCAATTCGAATTTTTCTTGCAGGATCAACCAGAACATCCCAAAGTCTGCTTTCAGCATTCAATTCTCGAAGCAAGAATACTTCAATCAAGGCTCCTGTTTTTTCTTTATTTCCCCACATTCGAGCTGGAAAAACTTTTGTGTTATTCATGACCATCAGGTCACCAGGGTTAAAATAGTCTACTAAGTCCCTAAAATGCTTATGCTCAATATTTCCCGTTTCTCGATGGACAACCATCATTCTAGAGTCATCACGATAATCTGCAGGGTACTGAGCGATTTGACTCTCAGGTAATTTGTAAGCGAAGTGTGAAAGTTTCATTTTTGCCATAGGCGGCAAATATACCCTTTTGAACATAGCGTTGTCAAGTCTTTTAACAGAAAAAAGTAAATATTTTTTTTGTCCTAAGATATTATACTGCTAATCCTGTCTCAGCAATGTTATCCACTCAGCAAGAGGTCTTGAATCAGAAATAGTATGATCACCCACAGCTGTCCTCACTAGGGAACTCAAATAAGCTCCGCACCCTAAAAACTGTCCAATATCATTCGCTAAAGACCTTATATAAGTTCCTTTAGAGCAACTAATATTAACTTCCCAAGACTTTCCATTTGTATTCAACCAATCCAAGCCATATACTGTGATTTGTCTTTCTGGCATGTCAATATGAATACCTTTTCTAGCTTGCTTGTAAGCTCTTTCTCCATTGATCCTAATTGCACTAAAAGCAGGGGGAGTTTGAGATATCAATCCTACAAATTTTGATTCGATATCAGCTTTTATTTTTTCTGAAAATATTGGGACAACCTTTCCTGTTGAGCTTATCTCAGATTCCAAATCATATGTCTTTGTAGTTCCGCCCAGAGTGAACACTGCGCGGTATTCTTTTTGAGCACCAACCCATTGATTTATCATTTTTGTTGCCTTGCCTGCGCAAATAACCAATACACCGGTAGCAAGAGGATCTAATGTTCCAGCATGACCTATTTTAACTTTCACGCCATAACGACCTTTAATAGTGTTTCTAAGCTTAGCTACAACATCAAAACTAGTCCAACCCAAAGGCTTATCAACTGAAAAAACCCAGCCTTGGGCTAAAGAATCAGTATCTACAGGGATTATATTGTTATCATCCATACTATAGTTAAGCCTCCAATGAAAATGCAATATGTGGCAAAGCCTTTTAGTCTAGCACGCTTGACTAATTTGATCATTAGCTTACATGCCCACAAACCAGTAAAAAAAGCTGAACAAAAACCAATTATTAGAGCCGATAATTCGTTACTCTCAGATGATATCGGCATGCTTAGTATGTCATCAATATCTAATATCATTTTGCCTAAAATAAGAGGCACTACCATTAAGAAACTAAACCGAGCTGCTTTTTCTCTATCTATGCCTAGCAATACAGAAGTGGAGATTGTGGCTCCAGACCTTGAAATACCAGGTAAGATTGCAATTGCTTGAGATAGCCCAACGATAAAAGCCTTAAAATAAGTCAGTTCTGATTCTCTATTTTCTACTTTATCGGTAAGAAGTAATAAAACACCAGTAATCAATAACATGGAGCCCACAAGAGTAAGATTACCTGAAAATAGCAACTCAATTGCATCATTAAAAAAAATACCCACTATTGCGGCTGGAATCATTGAAATGATAATTGCAAATAAGAACTTACGATCTTCATCATTACCCTTAAAAAAATTTATAATTATATTTTTTATATCCTCCCGAAAAATTACCATAGTAGCTAAGGCGGTCGCTGCATGAACTGTTACGGTAAACATCATACTTGCAGATGCGTCTAACTCAGATCCTAATATAACCTTTGACAGTTCTAAATGACCGCTAGAGCTAACAGGTAAGAATTCTGTTAACCCCTGAACTATTCCTAAAAAAATAGCCTCTATAAAATTCATTATTTATGACTTAGGGCGACGCAGAATAGCAAAAACCTCAACGACAAATCCAATTACCACGAGCAGTGGGGCAAGAACAATTCTTCTAGAATTGAACAATTCCTCATTAAAGACCTCAGAATCTTCTGAGCCCCCTCCAGACATCAAAATAAAGCCCAAAATTATAAATACTAAGCCTATACCAAATAGTATATAGTTATCGCGATTAAATAAGAATTTGTTTTCTTTCATGATAATTTATTCGTAAAGTTGATTTGTTTTTAGAGCGAGATACCTTCTAACAGATATTGCCGTAGATCCTGCGGTAATAAATAAGCCTAGCGTAGCCAATATAATTGCCTCTTGAGCCCATAATATCCAATTTAATGAGGTTTTTAATTCCGGGTAAAATTGTCCGACTAACTGGAATAATAAAGCAAGAAGTGCAGCAGCAAAAAGGCCTCCAATAAAACCTAGTTTTATACCCTGAAAAAGAAAAGGCTTATGAATAAACGCTTTAGTCGCCCCGACTAATTGCATTGTTTTGATAGTAAAACGTCTAGAGTAAATCGCTAACCTTATCGAACTATTAATTAATGCTATTGAAATCAAAAGCAATACGATAGAAGCAATTATCATCGCGATAGTAATCTTGCCGATATTATTGTGAATAGCTGAAATGAGATCCCTATCATAAACCATGTCCTCAACGATCGATTCTTTTCTCAATCTAATTTCTAATTGTCTTAAAACTTTTGGTGATACAAAAGATGAATAAAGCTTAAGATCGAGAGCATCACTTAATGGGTTAATACCTAAAAAATCGACAAAGTCTTCTCCCAATTCATCTTGAAATTGACTTGCAGCATCCTCTTTACTGATAAAAACTATTTCCCTTATTTCTGGAGCCATAGTCCATTTTTCAAGAAAAACATCTCTGGCAGATTCTGAAGTACCCGGTTCGAGAAAAAGTGTGAATGTAAAATTCTCCTTCAGTTCATCTGTGAGATTGCGAGCCTGATTCAATAAAGTAAGCATTACACCCAGTACGAATAAAACTAATCCGACACTTACTATTACTGATAAATATGAATAACGCAGCCTGCGCTTATTGAATTGCTCTTCACGATTCGATCTACTCATTCCACAAATCTAACTACTTAATAGGTTATTACCTATGCTAAGAAGATCTAACGTACTACTTTTGTTCATATGGAATATATCCCAACTAAAATAGAGGCTAAATGGCAAGCTTATTGGCGAGATCATAATACTTATAACTCTAATTATCCATCAGAATTACCTAAGTATTATGTTCTTGATATGTTTCCTTATCCGTCAGGTGCAGGGCTTCATGTAGGGCACCCCCTCGGCTATATCGCATCAGATATTTTTGCGAGATATAAAAGACATAAAGGGTTTAATGTGCTACATCCCATGGGCTACGATGCATTCGGACTACCCGCGGAGCAATATGCGATCCAAACTGGACAACATCCGGCGGCCACCACAAAAATGAATATTTCTCAGTATCGAAAGCAACTAGATCGTATTGGTTTTAGCTTTGATTGGAGCCGAGAAGTTAGAACATGCGAACCTGAATATTATAAATGGACTCAGTGGATATTTCTCCAACTCTTCAATTCTTACTTTAATAAAAGGTCAAATAAAGCTGAACCAATTGAAGTCCTTATAAATCAGCTCGAGAAAAAAGGAAGTTCGGATATTATTGCAGCGAGACATAAAAAAGAAGAATGCTCCGCTTCAGAATGGGCAAATATGAATGCTGCCGAAAAAGAAGATTTTTTACAGCAATTTCGTCTAGCATTTCTCTCTGAAAGCATAGTTAATTGGTGTCCAGATCTTGGGACTGTTTTGGCAAATGATGAAGTAAGCAATGGCCTCTCGATAAGAGGTGGGCACAATGTTATTCAAAAATCTATGCTACAATGGAGCCTTCGAATTACTGCTTACGCAGACCGACTTCTTGAGGGTCTAAATGATCTAGATTGGTCAAATTCCATAAAAGAGACCCAAAAGAATTGGATCGGAAAAAGTGAGGGAGCTTATGTGAAATTCGATATATCTGAATTCGAAGGCGAATCACTTGAAGTTTTTACAACACGACCCGATACAATATTTGGAGTAAGCTTTCTTGTTATCGCCCCCGAACATCCGATTCTGTCGAAAATAACGGTTGAATCTGAGAAAAATGAGGTGACTCAATACCAACAAGAGTCAATGAAACGAAGTGAAAGAGAACGACAAACAAATATAAAGATGACTTCAGGCGTATTTACAGGCACATATGCCAAGCACCCGATTTCAGGGAAGAAATTACCTATTTGGACTTCAGATTATGTGTTAATGGGTTACGGCACAGGAGCTATTATGGGAGTCCCAGGTCATGATAGTAGAGATTGGAATTTTGCTAAACATTTCAATTTATCTATAATTCAAGTTGTCGCAGGAGGAGATATAAAACAAGGTCCCATTGAGGATAAAAATGGTTCTATCATAAACAGTAATTTTCTAAATGGCTGCAATATCCAAGAGGCTATATCATCAGCAGTAGACCATATGAAAAAAAATAACTGGGGAACTCCGCATATACAATTTCGACTCAGAGATACTGTTTTTGGAAGACAAAGATATTGGGGAGAGCCCATACCAATAGTATTTAGAAATGGAATTCCGGAATCAATAAATGAATCTGAACTACCATTAGAACTTCCAGAGGTTAAAAGTTATTTACCCACTAAAGATGGCGATCCTCCACTAGCTCGGGTTGACAATTGGAACTCAGCTGCAGGTTTACCGATTGAGACAACAACTATGCCCGGATGGGCAGCTAGTTCCTGGTATTTTCTGCGATTCATGGATCCACAAAACCCGAACACATTCGCAGATAAAGAAAAAATGAATTATTGGAATCAAGTAGACTTATATGTTGGTGGTTCTGAGCATAGTACCGGCCACTTACTTTATTCCAGATTTTGGTGTAATTTTCTATTTGATCGAGGGTTTGTACCGTTTCGAGAACCATTCAAAAAAATGATTAATCAAGGAATGATTCAAGGGGTATCTGCATTTATTCACCGATTGAATGATACACATTTATATATTTCAGCGGACTGTGTAAATGGTCGTTCTACTCAACGAATTCCAGTAGATATAAATTTAGTAAACGAGAAAAATGAACTTGATTTAAACGGATTTAAGAATTGGCTACCCGAATTTAATAACGCAAATTTTGAGCTTCAAAATGGTATAATTCATGTTGATCGCGAGGTTGAAAAAATGTCCAAGTCTAAATATAATGTGATCAGTCCTGATTCTATTTGCGATCAATATGGAGCTGATGCACTCAGGCTTTACGAAATGTTTCTCGGTCCGTTAAAACAATCGAAACCATGGGACACGAATGGAATAAGTGGAATAGTCAACTTTTTGGGAAAATCCTACAGACTTTTGGAAAAAAAACGATCCGATATCGAAACATTAAATGAAAAGAAAACTATACACAAATTGATTGATAAAGTAACAAGAGATATGGATTCTTTATCATTTAACACCTCCATATCTGCAATGATGATTGCTGTTAACGAATTAAATGCTCAAGAGAGTGTTAATATTAATTCACTTCGCCTTTACTCCGTTATATTATCACCATTTGCTCCTCACTTAGCTGAAGAGATATGGCACTTACTAGGCGGTAAAACAAGCGTGACGCGGGAATCTTTTCCCATTTGCAATAAAGAATATCTGATTCAAGACTCAATTAAATATCCTGTGCAGTTTAATGGAAAAACAAGATTTTTTATTGAAGTGCTCGCAGAAATAGAAAAAAAAGATTTGGAAAAAAAGATTCTTGATCATGAAAAAACAAGCAACTATATACGGGGTAAATCTATCAGAAAAATTATAATTGTGCCCGGTCGAATTATTAATCTAGTGTTAGATTAAATCATATTCCAGAAGAAGCTTGTGCCAAGGAATCCAATTTCCGTTTTATTGGTGTCATATTTACTTTAAAATCCTTCCAGAGATTTTTTGGTAATGGTTCTGTTCGCTTTAGAGGTTCTTTTAATGGATCTATCTGTTTGCCGTTTTTCCAAAATCGGTAACACACATGAGGCCCAGTTGCAAGTCCCGTTGAACCCACATATCCGATCACCTGTCCCTGTTCTACATATACACCTTTACGAATCCCTTTAGCTCTTCTTGTCATATGCAAATATTGAGTTGTGTATGTTCCATTATGTCTAATTTTGACATAATTTCCATTTGACCTGTTATATGTTGAACTTATAACTGTTCCACTTGCAGTGGCGAGTATTGGTGTTCCTCTTGGGGCAGCATAATCAGTTCCCAAGTGGGCCTTCCACCTTTTTTGAACGGGATGAAATCTGTTCTTACTATATCGAGAAGTGATTCTTGCAAATTCAAGCGGAGCTTTTAAAAACATACGCTTTAACCCTTCACCGCTCTCACTATAAAAATCTCGGATGCCACTTTTTTTATCTTCGAAATAAAAAGAATAAAATTCTTTTCCAAAATGAATAAATCGGGCACCAAGAATTTTTCCTGTGCCAACAAATAATGTATCATCAACATAACGTTCTTCAAAGATCACTTCAAACCGATCTCCTTTTTGAAGACGGAAAAAGTCAATTGTCCAAGCATACACCTCACTTAATCTAACCGCTATCGCAGGTGAGACATTTTGACTAGCTAAAGTCTCATACAAAGAACTCTCAATAACTCCTGAGACAGACCTTTTTGAGATTATTGTAGGCCTAATTACTTTTTTTGCATAGAGACTATCTTGGATATGAAAAATAACGTATTCTGTATCTGTAGCTTCATATATGAAATAATCTGGGACATTAGAGGTGTCCTGCTTCCTAAAGACCCAATACCTATCACCGAATCTCCACATTCGAGGATTAAATTCACCTTTAGAGATATCTAATAATCTCATTACACGTCGATAAGGAATCCCTAAATCATCTAAAACAGATCCAAATGCCTCTCCTTTTCCAACAGTATATTTTGTTGCTGAATATTCACTTAACGAAATCCCAAAAAGTCTTTTTGGATTCTTCGCCTCATCTATTTTAGAGGATAAGTTCAGCCCCCCTCCGAATGACTTAATTATTAACCATAAAAAAATAAATAAAGAGATAAATATTCCCAGTAACATAAATCGGGAATTCTTTTGTTTATTCTGTTTCAATCTGATCAAAAGGTTTAGAAAAAATCAAAGCTAAGAATTGGAGTTCATTAATCCCAAGGACGAAAGTTTTATTTTACATATGAATCGTAAAAAGATTTACCCCATTCATCCTTTTCCTTTTTTGACCACAAGAATGGGAAAAATATTCGCTTTTGAAATCTTGGCGGTAAATATTTTTGCCAATTTGTTCCACCTGTTGCTCTGACATCTGATGATTGTTTTGCTAAATACTTTACCGCTGATCGATAATGCTGCAAAGGCCATAGTACATTGACATGCTGATCTAATTCTCTCAAACTATCCTGAAGCTCTTGAGTTAATAATCCTTCATCAAATAGTCTTTTCGATTGATCCGATATTGTATTACCTCGGTTTTCTTCTGCCTGACTTCTAAATTCATCACCATATTTATTTTCAAATTGAAGCAGAGTCAATGTCTTTTGACCACTGTCTTCAATCGTCGCACCTCTTTTCCAATAAATTTCATCTAAAAGGACCGAAACATCCTTTTCATCTGCTAGGGCCTCTCGCTTTTCTACATTCACTAGATCATTCAATCTCGCAAGATCTAATTCAATCATTCTATATTGAGCTGATTGAAACCCTGACGCGGGTATTAAAGACATCCTAAACTTCAAAAACTGCTTTCTATCCATTCCTTCAACCATTACACTGAAACTATGCTCCAAAGCTTCAAAATATCTATTACATCGCCGAATAGATTCCGCTAATAATTCAATTTCTGGCTGTTCATTTTTCAATTGAGGTCGGAGCTCGTGAAGACACAGCTTAAAGTATAATTCTGTGATTTGATGATACATTATAAACACAGATTCGTCAGGATGAGAAGTCCTTGGCTGTTGGAGACTCAAGAGGCTATCTAAACGTATATAGTCCCAATAAGTTATATAATCTGCTTCAATAAGACCGTCCAAAAAATCTAAAAGCTCCTGACCAGAAGTAGCATATTTTAAACGTAATGATTCAATTCTAGAGGAAAGTTCTTGATCCATATCCGCAATTTAAGACTAAGTTAGGTTAAGTGATTATTTGTTTATTGGGTTTTGTTATAGATATGGAAAATGCCGAACCGCTTCCCAATTTTGAAGACACTTTTATTGTCTGTTCATGTGCCTCAATAATATGTTTTGCAATTGCCAGTCCTAATCCTGTTCCACTTATTTTACCTGTTTGAGTTCTACTTCTGTCTGCCCTATAAAATCTTTCGAAAATTCTATGCATATCCCCTTGAGATATACCCACACCATTATCTTCGATAAACACATATATCAAATCCTCTCGATCTTGAATTGTGATTTTAATAAAAGACCCTTTCCGCTGAGAATCCGAATATTTAATTGCATTACTTATTAAATTCAAAAAAACCTGTTCCATTCTTTCCAAATCAGCAAAAACAGGAAGATTAATATTAGGATTATAATTCTGAACTATCTCAATTTTTGATTGCTCTATTCTCTCTGACATTTGCTCTAAAGCATCATTTATTTGCGATATCAGATCATAGGACTCTTTATTTAATATCAGTTTGTTAGACTCAAGATGAGCTAGTACATCCATATCTCTGACAAGACGTATCATTCTCAAGACATTTCGATTTGCTTTTTTTAGATATTTATAATTAGTTTCCTTATCATCTACTCCATCAATAAGAGTAAGTAAATAACTTTGAATGTTAAAAATAGGGTTCTTTAGTTCATGAGAAAGATTGGCAATAAACTCTTTTCTCACATCATCCCTGGTTTGTAAATTAAGAAGATCAACAGCCTTAATTTGATTCTGACTATTAACTGCCAATTCAGCTTTCTTCCTTAATTGAGAATCATAATAATCGTTTGTCCTTCCAGAAAATTCATAGACCTCATTTAATTTTAGTGAAGTAAAGTATCGAGCCAACATTTCTATAAAAAATCCAATTGCAGTTGCAGAAAAAATGCTCAAAAGGGATATTTCTAAAATAGGAATTAAATTCTCATCAAAT
>JGI20156J14371_10000080_pt1 | contig 81927 bp, 62 predicted proteins | sample COG_06_FD_14371 | JGI IMG/M metagenome (IMG submission 14371)
CGAAGAGATGAACTGCTCGGCAAGGTCCTTATTGGGTTTCTCGGTAAAGGTTCGGACTTGCTGCAGCCTTTCATCGTGTGCCCCTGGCAGCTCCTCGTATTGGATGTACCCATAGCCCGTATCAGGACGGGTTGGGGTGATGCCCAGCGTCAAGAGCTGCGACGTCTCTGAAGCCTGCTGAACGGCTACGTCCAGCACATCGCGGAAGCCCTCCTCGTCTTCAATGAGGTGGTCCGCTGAAGCCACAATGATCGTGGCATCGGGGTCATTTTTTGCGATTCGATGGTGGGCATAAGCAAGACATGGCGCGGTATTGCGCATAAAGGGCTCGCACAAAATGTGATCTTCCGGCAAGTCGGGCAACTGGGCCATGACCTCGTCTTTGTAGCGCACGTTGGTCACAACGTACATGCGGTCATAAGGGAGCGTGGGCTCCAGCCTGTCGGCCGTCATTTGAATCAGCGTCCGACCACGGTCAAGGATGTCAAGAAATTGCTTGGGACTGCCCGATCGGCTCATCGGCCAGAAGCGGGATCCGACGCCTCCCGCCATGATGACGGCATATGTGTGGTCGTGTAGGGCCATGGACTCGTTCCTTTCCAAGATTGCGACGGTAAAGGTAGCCCTTGCTCAATAGGAGAATGGGCTTCGGAAAAGGAAGGGCACGTCTTGCACTTCGGTTTTCGTTTCCGCTTGGCGCGGTGCACATGCCGCGGGGGACCACAATCGACCAATAAAACGGCCAACAGCAGCAACGCCAAACTCCGAAGCCCGCTGTACTTGAAGGTGGCGCTCATTGGGCACCGGTCATATTGGCCGGCACCACCCAGCGATCGTATTCCTCTTCGGTGAGGTGGCCAAGCCCGATCGCCGCAGCTTTCAGCGTCGTGCCCTCTTCGTGGGCTTTTTGAGCAATGGCCGCCGCCTTGTAGTAGCCGATGTGGGGATTCAACGCCGTGACCAACATTAAACTGTCGCCCAGCAATTGGTCAATGCGCGCACGATTCGGTGTGATTCCCGCGACACAGCGGTCTGCAAACGAGGCACACGCCTCGCCCAGGAGCCGCGCAGATTCCAAGATGTTCCGCGCCATCATCGGCTTGAAAACATTGAGTTCAAAATGCCCTTGAGCGCCTCCAATGGTCACGGCCACGTCGTTGCCCATCACTTGGGCGCACACCATGGTCAAGGCTTCGGCTTGGGTCGGATTGACCTTGCCTGGCATGATGCTAGAGCCGGGTTCGTTCGCAGGCAGAGACAGTTCGCCGATGCCACTGCGGGGACCGCTGCCCATCATGCGGATGTCGTGGGCAATTTTGTTGCAGCTGACAGCGAGTTGTTTCAGCGCTCCGTGGGCCTCCACTACAGCGTCGTGTGCCGCCAAAGCCTCAAACTTATTGGGGGCAGTCACAAAGGGATGTCCCATCGACTCTGCCATGTAGGCGGCCACTTTTTCCGCGTATCCTTCCGGTGCGTTCAGCCCTGTGCCGACCGCCGTGCCCCCCAATGCGAGCTCAGCCAAGTGGTCAAGGGTGTTGCGTATGGCTTTCATGCTGTGGTCGAGCTGGGCCACATAGCCCCCAAATTCTTGCCCAAACGTGAGGGGGGTCGCATCCATCAGGTGAGTGCGGCCGATTTTGACCACCCCCTTTAATTCTTCGGCTTTTGCCGACAATGCGTCCCGCAAGCGCTCCACACCGGGTAAGGTGGTCTGTACAATACGGTCATAAGCCGCCAGGTGCATGGCCGTCGGAAAGGTGTCATTCGAACTCTGCGACTTGTTGGCGTCATCATTGGGGTGAACAGGGCGCTCCCCTTCACCTAGCGTTCCTCCCGCCAAAACGTGGGCGCGGTTGGCGATCACTTCATTGACGTTCATGTTGGACTGGGTTCCCGAGCCGGTCTGCCAAACCACCAGAGGAAAGCAGTCGTCCAGCTGTCCAGCAATGATCTCCTCACAGACCTGCACAATGAGGTCCCGCTTTGATGAGTCCAGCACGCCCAGGTCACAATTGGCCCTCGCCGCAGCCATTTTCAAGTGGCCAAAAGCGTGCACGACCTCCAAGGGCATGGTGCCCGCTGGGCCAATGGGGAAGTTGTGGCGGCTGCGTTCTGTTTGAGCGCCCCAATACTGATCAGCAGGTACGGCGACTTCGCCAAGGGTGTCCTTTTCGATGCGGGTATTCATTCTTAGAAACTATCTGTAGTGTAACCGCGGTTCTCAATGCTCGGTGGTGGAGCGTTCGGCTGCGGCGTGCATCAAGTTGGCTTTGAGCATGGGCTCAATCTCACCGTTGAGCACGGCATCTGTGTTGGATGTTTCGTAGCTCGAACGCACGTCTTTGACCATTTTGTAAGGCTGGAGCACGTAGGAACGAATCTGTGAGCCCCACTCGATTTTCTTTTTGCCCGCCTCGATTTCGGCCCTGGCCTCACTGCGCTTGGCCATTTCCATCTCATACAATTGAGACTTCAAGAGCTGAATCGCTTTTTCCTTGTTGCCCAATTGCGAGCGGGTCTCGGTATTGTCAATGATGATGCCTGTCGGCTTGTGACGCAGTCGCACACCTGTCTCAACCTTGTTGACGTTCTGTCCACCAGCTCCTCCTGATCGGAAAGTGTCCCAAGTCAGGTCCCCGGGGTTCACCTCGATTTCTATGCTGTCATCCACGAGGGGATACACATAAACAGAGACAAATGAAGTGTGCCTGCGGGCTTGAGAATCATAGGGGCTAATGCGCACCAGACGGTGCACACCATTCTCTCCTTTGAGCATACCAAAAGCATAGTCGCCGTCGATTTCCATGGTGACTTGCTTGATGCCTGCTACATCTCCATCCTGCCGATCGATCTCCCTCACCTTGAACCCCGCCTTGTCGGAATACATGCTGTACATGCGCAGCAACATGCCCGCCCAATCGCAAGACTCAGTACCTCCCGCACCTGCTGTGATTTGAACGACAGCATTCAATCCATCGGCCTCATCTGAGAGCATCTGCTTGAACTCGAGGTTCTCGATACAGGTGATCAACTCGCCGTATTGGGACATGACTTCTTCCTCGGTGCTCTCGCCCTCCTTGAAGAACTCGAACAACACCTGAAGGTCCTCAATGGCTGTCTCGGCCCGCTCGAACTCAGTGACCCACACCTTCTTGCCACGGATCCGACGCATCACCTTTTCGGCCTCTTTGGCGTCATTCCAGAATTCGGGGTCCTGGGACAGCTTCTCATCCTCCAGAATGTCAATGCGTTTCTGCTCAATGGCGAGGTATCCCTTGAGCGCATTGGTCCGCTCTCGGGCGGACTGGATTTGATCGGCATTCAACATGTGGGTCCAAATTTAGGGGGCGCATCCTCCGCGACCACTGCCGCTCTCGCTACTTCCACCATGAAGCCTTTGCGCAAGAGGACTCCAATCGTTTTTGCAGGGTCTTCGTCCGGGTGCCTTTGTTTCCGCTTCCGTACCGCACGACATGCTGCCTCATGCACATCTTCAGCTGCAACAGCGCCCAAGGCCATGTCCACAATGTGGCCGTCCATAGAGTGCTCAAACCTGAGTGCTGCCGCCACTTTCCCGGGCCCCCAGCCTTTCAGCCGAACGTGGTCCAAAGCATAGGCTTCGGCGAAGCGTTTTGGATCAACGTACCCCTCCTCCAACAAGGTCGCCACAAGGTCATCTGCGCCCTCCCTTTCGCCCCATGCATACAGTTTACGCCGCACCTGAGCAGGCGACCGCTCGGCACGGGCGCACCAATGTCGTATCTTCGATGAAACATCTTTTTTCACGTCCACGAGCTGAATCTACGGAGTACAGCACTCATAGGACTTGCCATCTGCAAACCATCTGGAACGCCTGATGGAGCCAACCTACCCAATGCCATGAAAGCCGAGATCAATCAACGCATCGCGTCGTTGCTGGAGAACCCGGAAATTGAATCTGTTCGCGTCGAGGTGCGCACAGCCTTCGAAGTGTACAAGGACGCACGTGAAAAAGACGTGACCACCCAGCGAGCTGCTTTCGATGAAATCGAGCAAGCCCCGGTTGAACCTGGCGAAGAGCCCATCCGCTTTTCTTATGAGCCCGACGAGGAAGATGCCCGCAACGATGAGATGTACAAGGCTTTCCGCGAAAGGGAAAAAGCCTGGAGGGAGAAGGTAGCCGCAGAGCAACGCGCCAACCTCGAACAGAAAACGGCCGTTTTGAATTCCATGAAGGAATTGGTGGCCAACGAAGAGCACATCGGTAAGATGTTCGATGCGTTCAACACCTTAACAGAGCAGTGGAATGCCATCGGCAATGTGCCCGGTGACCAGTACAAGGAAGTTCATGATGCTTGGCACCGACTTCGGGACGAGTTCTTCTACAACGTCAACATCTACAAGCAGCTGCAAGATCACGACTTGCAGGTAAACCTGAAGAAAAAGGAGGACCTCATCGCCCAAGCGGCGCAATTGTCTTCCGTCACAGACCTCAAGGAAAAAGAGCTGCTGACGAGGAGCTACATGAAGGCCTGGTTTGACGTCGGGCCCAGCCCTCGGGAGACTTACCAAGAGATGGCCGACACCTTCTTTGGCCATACGCGTGGCGCATTGGAGGAGATCAAGGCCCATTTTGATGGCATCCGCGAGGGCTTCATCAAAAACCTCGAAGCCAAGCAGGCTTTGGTGGAGGAAGTCAGAACATTGGTAGAGGCAGATATTCAAAGCCCTTCCGAATGGCCTGCACAGGCCGAAAAGGTCAAGGAGGTTCAGAAGCGGTGGAAGACCATCGGGTTTGCAGGGCGCAAAGACGACCAAGAAGCTTGGGAGAGTTTTCGAGCGCTGTGCGACCTGTTTTTCCAAAAGCGCGACGCCGCTTTTTCGGATGTGCGGGCCGCTCAAAACAAAGTGCGGGACCGCAAACAGGCCATTGCCGAAGAAGCCGCTGGACTGGCCGAAAGCACGGCTTGGAAGCAAACTGCCGACCAATTAATGGCCTTGCAAAAGGAGTGGAAGGACCTCGGTTCAGCTGGTCCCCGAGACGAAAACCGCTTGTGGCGCAAATTCCGCGGCGCTTGCGATCAATTCTTCACTGCTCGGAAAGCCCAGTTTGCTGACCGCGACAAGGAGTACAAGGCCAACCAACAAGCCAAGGAGAAACTCATCGAAGAAATCGAAGCTTTTGAGCTGACGGGCAACCATGGCAACGACTTGGGGACACTCAAGGCGTTTTCCAAGCGCTGGGCCGATAGCGGACATGTTCCTCGTCGTGTTTTTGAGCAAATCGTGGAGCGCTATGGCAACGCCATGGACAAGAAATTCGATGCCTTGGGCGAAAAGCGCAGCGAGCGTTCAGTGGAAGCCTACAAACAAAGGGTGGAAAGCCTCGTTGCCGGGGAAGGTTCCGAGCACATGGCTCGGAAAGAAGAGCGCGCATTGCGCGACAAAATGGACCGCCTCCGGAAGCGCGTCACCCAATACGAAAACAACATGGGCATCTTTACTGGAAAGGGGGCGGCTTCGATTGTCGCTGACTTTCAGAAGAAAATCGAGTCCGACCAGCGGGAGATGGGCGAAATCAGCAGAAAGCTCAAGATGCTGCGTGAGGCCCGTCAAGGGTCCAAGGAGGACTGACAGCCTGCCCGCTTTCGAATTGGGAATAAAGCTCTTGCAACCGCTCAGGCAGGACCATTCGGTCTTTTTGCTTGTCCAAAATCCCGAGCACCCCAAACTCTTGAACAACCTCCCAGAGTTCCTCGACACCAAATCCAGTCAAGAACACAACGGGGTACTCGAATTGAAGAGACCGCATCAATTGGAGAAACTCGACGCCATCAATGGTCGGCATGACCGAATCCAATAAGATTAAGTCGAGTTCCTCCGTAGCGAGCATACCTACAGCTTCTAGGGTATCTGATGTGGCCTCGGTCACCATGCCCGCATTGAGCAATTGAAGTTGCGTCAGGGTGAGTGCCATTTCGTCGTCATCTACATACAAAACCCGCAGTGGTCCGCTTTTCTTAGTCATGGGTCATCAAAGGTCAGACGGCCCTTTACGAAGCCATGTAATCTCGGGAGGACCTTTCCTGTGGGAATCCTCTTGCTATGGTCGATTCGGCATATCTAGCGCAGCACCCATCCACCCCTGATCTTGCAATGTCCTCAACACCCCTTCTAAGAGTCCGAGGGTTCGGGGCGATGCCTTTTGGCTGTCGTGCATAACAGCGATTGTTCCTGGGCTCAAATGTGCCCGTGTACTGTTGAGGCATTGCGACACGGTGCGCTTTTGGTCAAAATCCCCGGTAAGCAAGTTCCACATGACAATGCAGCTGCGTTTGGAGATGGCCTTGGCTTGAGAACGGGTCATGCGGCCATACGGAGGGCGGAACAATCCTGATTTCGTGATCGCCTCACATTCCAAAAAGCTCTTGAGGTACGCATATTGACCGGTAGACCAACCAGACTCGTGATGCATGGTGTGGTTGCCCCAACTGTGGCCTTCGGATTGAATCCGCTCGAACACCTTCGGGTAACGCTCAACATTCTGGCCTACGCAGAAAAAGGTGGCTTTGTGCCCAGACGCACCGAGCAGATCAAGGATACGAGGCGTCCATTCTGGATGCGGCCCATCATCAAACGTCAGGTGTACCTCTCGGCCACCGGGATCTCCCGCCCAAAGGAAATCTGGAAACAGGGACGAAACAGGTTCGGGTATGCGGGTCGCGTACACAGCGGCAAGTTCAAACAGAACCGTCAAAAAACCCGCAGTTTTCAATCCAAACCATGCGTCCTTTTTCCTGCTCTGGCACTCCGGCAAAAAGGGACTCCAAAGCCGCGACAGCCCAAGGTATCTTCGCACCCACATCCCGCGGGTATGGAATACGATTTCAAAGCCATCGAAAACAAGTGGCGCCAGCATTGGCAAAAGCAAGGAACCTACAAGGTTTCAGAAGACGCTGCAAAGGACAAGTATTATGTGCTTGACATGTTTCCTTACCCCAGTGGGGCAGGATTGCACGTTGGCCACCCTCTTGGCTACATCGCTTCGGATGTCATCGCCCGATACAAGCGGCAACAAGGGTTCAATGTTTTGCACCCACAGGGCTATGACAGCTTTGGCCTTCCAGCTGAGCAATACGCCATTCAAACGGGGCAGCACCCAGCCCTAACAACAGAGCGCAACATTGCGCGTTACCGCGAGCAACTCGACCTCTTGGGGTTCAGCTATGATTGGTCCCGGGAGGTCCGAACCAGCAGCCCAGAATATTACAAGTGGACCCAGTGGATTTTTGCCCGCCTCTTTGAGCATGGCTACGACCGCAAGGCCGACAAAGCGGCTCCGATTGAGGACCTCACCGCCCACTTTGCCGAGCATGGCAATGCCCAAGTCGATTGGGTGGTCGGGGAAGACACCTTGACCGAGGCCGCTCAAAAACTGTGGGGCGAAGACTTTGAAGGTCCTTTCTCTGCGGAGCAGTGGAACGCCCTCGACAAGAATGGCCAAAGCGCGGTGCTGATGGCGTACAGATTGGCCTATCTCGCAGACAGCGAGGTAAACTGGTGCCCCGCTTTGGGCACTGTTTTGGCCAATGATGAGGTGATTGGAGGTCTGAGTGAGCGGGGTGGGCACCCCGTTGTCCGCAAAAAAATGCGGCAATGGATGATGCGGATTACGGCCTATGCCGACCGCCTGCTTCAAGGGTTGGATGGCATCGATTGGTCCGACAGCATCAAAGAGGTGCAGCGCAATTGGATCGGCAAGTCGACCGGTGCCCAATTGCGGTTCGACATCCAACGCCACGAAGGCCGCACCGTCGAGGTGTTCTCAACGCGACCCGACACCTTGTATGGCGCGAACTTCCTTGTTTTGGCGCCGGAACACGAGCTGGTCCAAGACATCACAACGGCTGAGCATCAAGAGTCGGTGGCAGGATATCAAAAGGAAACCTCCGCCCGAAGCGAACGCGAACGAATGGCCGGAGACCGCGGCGTGACGGGGTGCTTCACCGGGGCCTACGCTGTGCACCCACTCACTGGGGCGCCCATGCCCATTTGGATTGCGGATTATGTGTTGGCCGGTTACGGCACAGGTGCGGTCATGGCTGTCCCTGCAGGAGACCAACGCGACTGGGAGTTTGCCCGTGCTTTTGGGATTGACATACCCCCCATTTTTGAGGGACACGACATCGATTCAGGAGCGTGTACCGACAAGGATGCCGTGCTCTGCAACAGCGGTGCTTGGAGCGGACAACGGTGCTCGACCATTTTGCCCCGGGCCATTCAAGAAACCGAAGAGGCCGGATTTGCAGCCCCGCGCGTGAACTACCGATTGCGCGACGCTGTCTTTAGCCGCCAGCGCTACTGGGGCGAGCCTTTTCCAATCTGCTATGAGCAGGGAGTGCCCCAATTGATTGAAGACGATCAGGTCTTGCTTCCAGATGTGGACGCTTACCTGCCAACAGAAGATGGTGACCCACCATTGGCAAGGGCCGAACATTGGAACATCACCCGTGGAGACCGCATGGAATTCAATACCATGCCCGGCTGGGCAGGGTCCAGCTGGTACTTCCTGAGGTACATGGACCCCCACAACAGCAGCAGCCTGTGCGACCGATCCAAGAGCGATTACTGGGGCCAAGTTGACCTGTATGTTGGCGGTGCAGAGCACGGGACAGGCCACCTCCTGTACAGCCGGTTTTGGACCAAGTTTTTGTGTGACCTCGGCGTCATGGGCTTTGATGAGCCCTTTGCCAAGATGGTCAACCAAGGCATGATCCTCGGCCGGAGCAGCTTCGTATACCGCATCGAAGGCACCAACACCTTTGTCACCTTTGAGCGCCGCAAAGAGCAGCGGACACAGCGCCTTCACGTGGACATTTCAATGGTGCGCAATGACGTGTTGGATACCGAAGCGTTTAAGGCTTGGCGGCCCGAATTTGCCGATGCCACCTTCGAACTCAATGAGCAGGGTGAATACCGCTGCGGCAGCGAGGTCGAAAAGATGTCCAAGTCCAAGTACAACGTAGAAAACCCCGACGACCTCGTGGAGCGATACGGCGCGGACACCCTGCGCTGTTACGAGATGTTCTTGGGGCCACTAGAACAAGCCAAGCCTTGGGATACCCAGGGCATCAGCGGCGTGCACGGGTTCTTGAGAAAGCTCACCCGACTCTACATGGATGCGGATGGCAACGGCATCGTAACCGATACATCGCCTTCGTCTGATGCCGAGCGCACCCTGCACAAAACCATCAAAAAGGTCACCGAGGACCTGGACCGTCTGAGCTGGAATACGGTGGTGAGCGCCCTGATGATTGGGGTCAACGAGCTGACTGAACAGGGCTGCCATGACCGCCAAATACTCCAGCCTTTGGCCGCCATTTTGGGGCCCTATGCTCCCCACTTGGCCGAAGAACTCTGGTCATGTGCCGGAGGAAGCGCATCAGTAGTCGATGCTCCCTGGCCCAAATGGGACCCAGAAAAGCTCGTGGAATCCGAAGTGCGCTATCCGGTGCAATTCAACGGAAAAGTGCGTTTCCAACTCGAAGTGCCAGCCGACTTGGGCGCCAAGGATGTGGAATCTGCAGTGCTCGCTGATCCCCGAACAGTCAAGCAGCTGGAAGGCCGCGAACCCAGAAAAATCATCGTGGTTCCCGGGCGCATCATCAATATCGTCGGCTAAATCCTCAAGGATTTTCATGCACCGATGTGTGGGGCCTTTACAGGGCCTCTGGGCATCATTGCGCCCACAAATTTTTGTCGTTGAATTTGTGTATTTCTTCGACGAAAGCAGAAATAATTGCAATTAGTCGGGTTTTTCACCATCTTTGTGGTAATTATCATTGATGCTATCAGCTTATTCCACCGGCGCCATGAACCTATACCGATTGCTCTTCGGGCTTTTCTTCGCCCTGTCCTGCAGCCTTGCATTTGGACAACCCACCAATTCCTCCCCTGCTCCTGAGGGGTATGACCTCGAAGTCGAGGTCGTCAGTGAAAACATTGGTGTCTTGGTCGGCGCATTGGGCGTATACGACCTCACAGGTTATTCCTCCTCTCGTTTGTACATCACGATGAACAATGCCGACGACTTCATGTCCTCGGTGTCAGGAGACGAGACAAACCCCACTTATGTCAACACCACAACAGAATTCTACAATGCCGTCCTTGGTGCAGCGACGCCCAACGGCATNAACAGCATTCTATTCGGCGTGTATCCAGATTTGGTCTATGACAGCTGGGTGACAATCGGCATCGAAGGCGTGCCCAACGCCNCGCTGGGAGAAGCCAATGTGAGCACGGTGCAATCCACGGACAACCCCTGGGTGACCAACTTCGATCCTGGAGGAGGTTTGTCCGGTTCCAGCATTGCCATTGATGACCTCATTGGAGGTGCATGGTATGCCCTCAATGGAGATTCCAACGGAATTGCTGGGGACGACCTCAAAGTCCTCATTGGTCAGTTCACCACGGACGGCGAAATCAGCGGACAGATTTATTGCCAGGTCTTTATCAATGGAGACGGGATGACTGAATTCCGTGATACGTTCTACTTCGGCGCAGGCGGGCCGGTCGCAGGCTGCGCGGACGCAGCTGCTTGCAACTATGATGAGCTTGCCACTGAAGACGATGGATCGTGTGAATACCCAGAAGATCTCTACGGTTCTGATCAACTTGACTGTGACGGAAACTGCCTCGCGGATGCCGATGGCGACAGCATTTGTGACGGCGATGAAATCGCGGGTTGCCAAGACGATACTGCGTGCAACTTTGACGCTACAGCCACCGACGATGACGGCTCCTGTTCCTACGCCGCCGACGGTCTCGACTGTGACGGAAATTGTCTCGCTGATGCGGACGGCGACGGCATTTGTGACGACGAGGACCCTTGTAACGATCCCGACCTTACCCCGGCTGTCCTTCCATCTGTGCCCGCCTCCTTTATTGCGGAAGTCACCTTGGACGGACAAGCTGTTGTGGGCATGACTTTGATTGCCTCCGTCAACGGTGAAACCGCCGGTGTCGACGAAGCTTTTGAATACGAAGGCAGCAGCTGGGTCAGCATGACCATTTATGCCGAGCCTGGTGACCAGATTGACTTCCAGCTGTTTGACGCTGCTGAATGTGCGCTGTATGACATTGACTTCTCTGTGACCGTGACCGTGACGGGTGAAGAGGTCTCTACGTTTGACGACCCCTCAGAGCTGGTTTTCTTGAGCGGAGACCCCATCCCTGGATGTACCGACGACACCGCCTGTAACTACTTTGATTTGGCCGACACAGAGGACGGCTCCTGCATTTTCCCCCTTGATCTTTATGGCACCGACGCCTTTGATTGTGATGGGAACTGCCTGAATGACAACGACGGCGATGGCATTTGTGACGAAGACGAGACATTGGGTTGTACAGATTCCGAAGCGTGCAACGCTGGAGACTACACCGACTCTGACAACTCACTCTGCACCTACCCCAGTGACCTTTATGGATTCGACTATGTCGACTGCGATGGCGCATGCCTCAACGATGCCGACGGCGATGGCGTCTGCGACGAAGCTGAAGTGGAAGGATGTACCAATGCCGAAGCCTGCAACTATGCGGAAGAGGCTACCGAGGAAGACGGCTCCTGCGAGTTCTTGAGCTGCGCGGGCTGTACCGACGAGACCGCCTGCAACTACGATGCGGACTCCACCATCGACGATGGTTCTTGTGCCGAATTCGACGAGTGCGGTGAATGCGGCGGAAGCGGCATTGCTCTCGGTGCCTGCGACTGCGATGGCAACGTATTGGATGCCTTGGGCGTCTGCGGTGGCGACTGCATTGTCGATGCCGATGCCGATGGCATTTGTGACGACGAGGACGACTGTGTCGGAGCGCTTGACGCTTGCGGCGTGTGTAACGGACCTGGTCCAGATGCTGGGTACGATTGTGANGGCAACTGCCTAGAGGATGCTGACAACGACGGCATTTGTGACTTCGAAGACCCCTGCAACGAACCCGACACTTCGGTGGAGGTTCTGCCCTTGATTCCTTCTACGGTCATTGCAGAAGTGTTCTTCAACGGCGCACCCATTCCAGGAGGAACGGTGATCGCCCAGGTCGGCGGAAACACCGTAGGCCTGAGTGTAGCCTTTGACTATGAGGGCGGCAGCTGGATCAACATGAACATCTATGCAGCGGCTGGAGATGAGATCTCCTTTATCCTCTGGGACGCCGATGCCTGTGAGCAGTATGAGCTCGATTTCACCTTGACTCCTGACGTAGAAGGTGACGACTTGGGCACTTTTGACGACCCCCAGCAATTCCCATTCGGGTCTGGCGACCCCATCGAAGGCTGTTTGGACGAAGAGGCTTGCAACTATAACCCTCTGGCCACCACCGACGGTATTCCTTGTGTGTACCCCGCTCAATACTGCGAAGCTGACTTTGTAGACTGCGATTGCGCATGCCTCAATGACGCGGACGGCGACGGCGTCTGCGACGAAGAGGAAGTGGTCGGTTGCGGAGACCTCCTCGCTTGTAATTTCAACGAGGACGCTACGGACTTGGACGGAACCCTCTGCACATATCCAGAAGCAGATTACCTCGATTGTAATGGCAACTGCCTGAGCGACGTGGACGGTGACGGCATCTGTGACGACCTTGAAGTCGCTGGCTGTACGGACGAATTTGCCTGCAACTACAATGCCGGGGCTACAGACGAAGATGGCTCTTGTACCTATGCCGAGCCAGGCTTTGACTGCAACGGCGACCCCATTGAGCTCGACGATTGTGACCCCTTGTGCTTGGTGATCGATGAGTCCCTTCAGGACTATACGGTGCAGTGTCTCGATGACCTCGCTGCCATCACTTGTGTCGACGACGCTTCGGTGTACAACGCCTGCACAGGCGTGACCACTGACGCCTCAGCGTGTGTTACCCTTCCCGCAATTGACTCCTTGATTTCGGGTGAAGCCAACACGGCATTGGGTGTGGGTCCTGACGGCGCTTTGCGCATCTATGGCCTTCAAATGCAAGGCCTTGCAGCCTCCGACTATTTTGTGGAGAGCGGCAATGGACTGGAATTTGTCCAGTACAACAACGGAACTGCCGTCCTCTCTGGTACCATTGAAAACAGCGCAGACGCTACCCAGGGATTCGATGTCTTCCTCGTGTTTGAAAACGGGGTGACAGGTCCTGAGTGGGAAGCCATGGGCAAAGGGTTCAAGTATGCATACTCCTGCGTCGATGTGGACACCGATTCTTGGCTGATCTACACTTTGAAAAACGACCAGAGCTACTTGAACGGTACCGGTTCTTTTGATGGCAGCTTGCTCAGCTTGAACCACGCTCCTGTCAACGAGCACTTTGGTTTCCAAGTAGGTGAAGCGGCCAACGACCACAACTGCGAGTTTGGTCTCGGCGGTTGGTATGCATGGGAAGGCCAAATTTCCGGCGTGCCCGTATCCGGAGCCCTGGGCGACGTGATCGTCGACCTGAGCCTCGAAACAGAGTACTTTGACTACGACGAGATGTGCACGACCAACATCTACACATTCGTTGATTCATGTGGTTCTTACAATGTCGAGCAGCAGATCTGCCGCGTTGATACCATCGCGCCAACCTTCATCGGTTGCCCTGGTGAAGCGACTGTGGCCTGTACGGAAGACATTCCAATGGTGGCCACTGTGACTGTAGTGGACAATTGCGACGATCTCGACAGCATTCCTGTCAGCATCCTCGGAGATGTCATCATCGACCAGACAGACGCTGGTTGCTACACCATCGAGCGCACGTGGAGTGCTGAAGACCTCTTTGGCAATGTGGGCACCTGCACACAGCTGATTCATGTGGTCGACACCGTGGCTCCTGCCATTGACCTCATGCTCCCCGGCGACCTTTCCGTATCTGTCATGGGCGACTGTTCCGTTGAGACGGGCACCAATTTCACTGGAGAGGCTTCGGCCGACTTCACCGACGANTGCAGCTCCGTATCTGGAGNCGTNAGCTATACCGACGAAATTGTAGACGCCATCAGCGATGGTTGCTACACCATTCTGAGGACATGGACGGCCAGTGCCGAGGACGGCTGCGGAAACGCTGCGAGCGTCTCTGGGGTGCAGACCATCGAAGTGATCGACCAGATCGCTCCCATGATTGAATTGAGCGCAGTGGAAGTCTCCATCTCTTGCGACGAATGGGCCTGCGACATGGACGTTCTGACCGGACTTGGCTTTGCCTCTTGGACCGACAATTGTGAGATTGACACGGCTTACATCCAATGTGAGCCCATGTCTGGTGGTTGCGTGAGCCCAGCGCCTACTTGGGACGTTGAGTACATCGTGATTGACGCCTGCGGCAACATGTCGAGCTCCCACCAATTCATCCTGTTGATTGACACCATTGCTCCGACGATTGAAATCAACTGTCCAGCCGATGTGGTGGTGGAATTGGATGCCGATTGCATGGGCGAACTCGACCCCACTCAAAGTGGAGAAGTGGAGATTTTCAGCACCGACAACTGCGACGCTGCTCCGACTCTGAGCTACACTGTTGAGGACAGCGACCCCATCTACACTTGTGAAGATGGCAACGGCACCTATGAAATCACACGGACGTTCTTCGCGGTTTCAGAAGACCACTGTGGCAATGTCGCCATGGAGTCCTGCACACAGATGCTGACGTTGGTAGACGTCACAGCGCCGGTCATTTCAATGTTGGAATGTCCTGCTGACACCACGGTTATCCTTGGAACAGACTGCACAGCAGATGTGGACTACACGCTGCTCGGCATGCCTCAAATCATTGCCGAGGACGGTTGTGATGCCGACCCTGAAATCTCATGGTACCACATGGATGGTCCCTCGATTTCCGTCTGCGATGACAGCGACGGAAGTGCCGATGGCACCTACACCTTTGAGCGTACGTTCTATGCTTATGCTACAGACGCGTGCGGCAACGTGGGCGACACGGTGAGCTGTGTTCAGAACATCACTGCGGCCGACCAGTCTGCCCCAGAATTCGGTGCATACCCTCCATATGAGCCCGTCTCTTGTGAGGACCTCACAGACCCCCTCGATCCTACACAGTCGCCTCTCGAGGTCTTTGACAACTGTGACGGTGATCTGACCATTAGCATTGAGGCTTGGCCGTTGAGCGGCTCCTGCCCTGGAAGCTGGATGCGCATCTGGACGGCAACGGACGACTGCGGAAACGTGGGCATTGCCGAGCAGTACATCGCCTTGTACGACGACACGAACCCCATGATTACCTGCCCAGCCGACACCATTGTTATGTTGGATCAGGACATCGCAGACGACACCACGACCACTGCCTTGGGCATGGCCATGGCGACGGACAATTGCAGCGCTTGGGAAGACCTCACGATCACATACAGCGATGGAAACTTCCAAGTTGACTGTGACGGCGACGACAACACTCCGGAAGGAACCATGTCGTTCACACGTACGTTCACGGCTGCTGATTTCTGCGACAACAACTCAAGCTGTGAGCAGAACATCACCTTGGTGGATGCTCTTGGGCCCGTCGTATTTGTAGAAGACACCACCGTGTCCTGCCTCGATTACGATTCTGAGATGACTTACGGCGCCTTTGGAGCCGAGGACAACTTTGATACCGACGTGGCATATACTTGGGAAGAAGACAGTGTCTATGCCCAGCTCTGCGTGGGCAGCTACACCGTCGACCGCACCTGGACATTTGTGGACGATTGCGGCAACAGTACCCTTGCCCACCAGACCATTACGGTGGTGGACGAAACCGCTCCAATCTTGGTTTCTGGCGAGACGACCCTCTCCATTTCTTGTGAGGAATACAGCGACGAGAACAGCGACGAGAACATCTTCATCGAAGTCATGGACGAGTGTGGCAGCGATGTCACCGTGACCTTCTTCGACACTCCGTTCAGCGGAGGTTGTGTGCAGCCTGTGGGCATGTACATGCGCACCTACACTTACGAAGATGATTGTGGCAACGCCAACATGTTTGAGCAGTTCATCCAGCTGTACGACGAGACGCCTCCAACAGTGTCCCTCGACTGCCCTGCAGACGTGACGGTCACGGCCGATGCCGATTGCAACGCAGACTTGTCTACGGATGCCTTGGGCCTGCCGGCCATCACAGCAGAGGACAACTGTGGCGGGACTCCGCCTTCGGTTGAGTTGACCTGGACGGACCACGATACGACCGTGGCCTGCGCTGGCTCATTCTCCTTCATCCGTACGTTCACAGCTACCGCTACGGACAACTGCGGCAATGAGAGTTCTACCAGCTGCGATCAAACGATTGCGCAGGAAGACATCACAGCTCCTGAGTTTGTGGATCCCCTTCCAGAAGACGTGACCGTGCCTTGCTTTGACATTCCTGCCGTGGCGGACCTCGCTGCAGCGGACGGATGTGATGCCAGCCCCACCATCAGCTTTGAGGAGGAAATCCTTGGAGCTGAGGAGTGCCCAGGCACACAGGTGCTGATCCGCACATGGACCGCGACCGACGCTTGTGGCAATTCCACCAGCCTGTCTCAAACCATCACGGTCACCGACGAGTTTGCTCCAACGTGGCTCACGGACGCTCCAGCCGACACCACTGTGTCCTGCGAGTCTGTTCCAGCTGCTGCGGTGATGGAAGCCACAGACAACTGCGACGACAGCATTGAAGTGGTGTTTGCAGAAGCCAGCGAAGGCGGAGACTGCCCTCAAGGCATGACGATTACCCGCACGTGGAGCGTGAGCGACTGTGCAGGAAACCAGTTGTCGCACGTTCAGGTGGTCACGGTGGTCGATACGACTGCTCCCGTGATTTCTGGACCGCTCCAGCTGGACATTCCTTGCACGGAGTGGGGCATGGACACCCTCTACGCCACGGTCTCTGACAACTGCGATGCTACAGTACAACTGGAGCTCCTTTCTGACGAGGAATTCAGCGGATCATGCGCCGGAAGCTACTTGCGCACGTATGTGGCCACGGACCAGTGTGGCAACAGCGACACGCTCATTCAATCCATCGACTTGATCGACACAGAGGCTCCTGAATTCACGCTGATTCCACAAGACACGACCCTGTCTTGCGACAACGACTACAGCGTGGGAAGCCTAGGTGCTGCCGAAGCCATGGACAACTGTGACCCCGAGGTGGACATCACCTACACGGACTCCATTACGTTGTTCGACGGATGCGCTGGAACAGCAGAATTGGTGCGGACCTGGAACGCCGTCGATGAATGCGGCAACAACAAGACGGTCGATCAGATCATCACCTTGATTGACGAGACTGACCCCGCATTCAACGAGGAACTGCCCGCAGATGCCACCGCTTCTTGCGATGACATTCCGATGGCACCCACCCTGACTGCAACAGACAACTGCGACCCCGCCCTCAACGTCACCATGACGGAGACGCTCGCGGACGAAGACCTGTGCCCGTTGGACTACACCATCACCCGTGTTTGGTCCGTCGAGGACTGCGCCGGCAATGGCATTAGCCACACCCAGGTCATCACTGTGGTGGACACCACGGCCCCAAGCTTCACGACCGGTCCTATGGACACAACGGTGGCTTGTGACGCGGTGCCCATGCCCGAAGCCCTTACGGCGCTTCAGGCTGACGACAACTGCGACGACGCGTTGAGCTATGCATACTTGGGCGAAACGTCTGAGGATGGGGACTGTGAGAACAGCTACACGCTCTTCCGCACATGGGAAGCCAGCGATTGCGCCGGAAATGCGACCACATGGACGCAGGAAATCACCGTTGTAGATGAAACCGCTCCTGAATTGGCCTTGACCTTCGGTGACGGCACTGCTGCGGTCGACACTGTGGTCTCTTGCCTTGCCGACGTGCCTGCCATTGCAGCCGTTAGCATCGATGCTTGTGACGACTCCCCCTTCTTGATGACCTCGGTGGACACCACCAATCAAGATGTGTGCGGCAATGCGACCTTGACATACAGCTACATGACCGCTGACGATTGCGGCAACATGTCCCAAGCCACCATCACTGTGACGGTGCTGGACGATGAGGCCCCTGAGTTCCTCAACGTGTGCGGCATTGACGATGGTGCCACGGTCGACGTTTGTGCAGACGATTTCACTGGAGACAGCTTGACTCCTGAGACCGATGCTTGCGACGTGAGCGCTGCCGACAACTGTGAAGGAGAGGTGTCCATTGCGTTGACAACGACTGCTGTTGGTGCCTTTGCGCCAAACGACAGCGTTTTGCAGTACTGCACCACCGTGACGCCAGAGGCATACAGCGCTGAGGAGACCTGCAATGGATACGAAGTGCACGCTGTGCGCCTCTTCAACTTTGCTGGTGCGGAGTTCTACTCCACGATCGGCGAAGGAGTGGTAAGCCAGATGTCCAACGGAGATTGGGTCATCGAGAAGACCATTGTTGCCAATGACAACCCAGACGCGGGTTGGAACGTCTCGATCACTCTAGAAGATGGCATGGACTACGACACATGGTCGAACCAGTCGTTCCCTACCAGCTACAAACTGGACTGCGAGGCATTGGAGGACAACCACGAAGACTGGATGTACTGGTTCCTTGCAAACGGCACCATGACCGGTTGGGGCGACTATGATGGAAGCTTCCTCACCTGCACGCACCAGCCTGCCAACCAGTTCTACCGCTTCCAGGTTGGACTCGGTGCCAACAACATGAACAGCCACTATGGCTACAGCGGTTGGTTCACTTTCTCAGGCATGTTCGCCAACACCCCGGTGATGGGATCTGGTGACTTCTTCGGTGACCTTGATTGCACCTTGCCTTACCAGTTCGAATACGACTATACCGCCACGGACTGNAGTGGCAACCAAGCCGAGTTCGGATATACAGTGAACGTAACCGGCGAGGTGTGTGCCGATCCTGAATCAGGCTTCGTAGGCACAGGCGGCAACGCCGGCGTCAGCGACTTCACACCTTCCATGGCTTCTTCTCAAAACCGCGGTGACATCCAGGTGTCGAACATCGTTCCGAACCCGACCCAGGACTTTGCTCAAATCGGATTCAACGTCTTGCAGCCCATGAGGATCAATGTGAACCTCTACGATGCAGCAGGCATGCTGGTCTCGCCACTGTTCAACGGTCATGTCAATAAGGACCAGATGTACATGATCGACATCAACGCAGCCCAGCTCGAAAGCGGTGTTTACCAGGTGCGCATCATCTCCAATGAGTGCAGCATCGTGAAGCAATTCATGGTCACCGAATAAATTAGAAGGACCAACAAATCAGCAGAAAACTCCAAAGACCCTCTGTTCTTTGGTGAATCCGGACACCGCTCTTACCGGGCGGTGTCCTTTTTTCTGCGAACATTTCTCCTCTGGCTTAATTTTCTCTTTATGACCACGCCTTTTCCCAAACCGACCACTTTGATCCTCGCGTTGCTGATGGTTGTTGCTGCGCCCAGCATGTCGAATGCCCAATGGCCCTATAACCCCAATGCTGATGGCGACACCCTCATCGGAACAGGAGATGTATTGCAGTTGCTGACGCTCTTTGGATTGCCTTGGGAGGATGAAGGCGTTTTGGGCATCGAAAGCGGAGGTACGGGAGCCTCTTCTGCTGATTCTGCCAGGGTCTCTCTCGGCATCAGCTACTTGTCAGACTCTACCACGACCGTTGGCATCAACTCTTATGTCTGGTCATGGGCAGAAGGACGCATGCGCATCACAGAACAACTTGCACAGGGCCGCAATGTGACCGCCACGGGATCCTTTGCTTCGGCGCTGGGAGATGGTGCGGATGCCACCGGCCAATACAGCCATGCGACCAACCGCAACACAACGGCGAGTGGTACCTGTTCCAGCGCCATGGGCGAGGGTTCAGAAGCCACGGGTACCGCTTCACATGCACAAGGCATGTTTACCGACGCCACAGGCACAACGGCTCATGCCCAGGGATACAATACCAAAGCCTTGGCGAACTATGCCCACAGTGAAGGGTATGGCTGCCAAGCCACCAACACCTCGGCCCACGCCGAAGGCTACAACACTGCCGCAACCGGCTTTTTTAGCCACAGTTCTAACCGCAACACCTTGGCCAGCGCCACTTGTGCCCATGCAGAAGGAGAAGGGACACAAGCCACCGCAGATGCCTCTCACAGCGAGGGGTTCTACACTGTGGCGTCTGGGTTTTCTGGACACGCAGAAGGCTATGAGACACTCGCAAGCGGCTACGCCTCAAGTGCTGGAGGGTACTATACCGTGGCCAGCCAACCGTATCAGACCGTTGTGGGCAAGTACAATGCCGAGGCCCTGCCCAACACCTTGTTTACGATTGGCAATGGAACCTCAGTGAATGACCGGTCTGACGCCTTCTCTGTAGATGACATGGGCAATGCCACATTGGCTGGAAACCTTGATTTTGCTGGAATCAACTTGCAAGACACCCTTGCCAATTTGAACGACCGAATCACACAACTTGAGGCATTAATCGAGACGCTCATCGAGGTGGTTGAACCACTAAATGAAGATTGATGGCACCGAAGACCACGAAGTATGTGGTCAGAAAAGACGCTTTTCGTAATTTCGCCGTCCATTCTTCGCGGAATGCCCCATGGTGTAATGGTAGCACACCGGTTTTTGGTACCGTTTGTCAAGGTTCGAGTCCTTGTGGGGCAACCACGAAGTGCAAGACGAAAGTCAATGCAATCGCACGAAGACCGGCACATATGTGACCGGTCTTTTTCATTTTAGTCCCCACCTTGTGCGCCCAAGGCGAATTCAATGGAACAGGACATCCTCAACTTGATCAACGGCCAACTTCAACCTGCCCTCGGCGGTGAATGGCTCGACAATGTGGAACCGGCCACCGGTTCCAATTACAACCGCATGCCGCGTTCAGGCTCGGATGACGTGGAAGCCGCCGTGGATGCTGCGCGCCGCGCATTCCCGGAATGGAGGGCTTGGAGTCCTGCGGACCGCCGCGCCCTCCTCATGCGCCTGGCCGACAAAGTCGCAGAAAATGCAGCCATGCTCGCGGAAGCCGAGGCCCGTGACAACGGCAAACCCATATCGGTCGCCGCTGCCGTGGACATTCCCCGTGCGGAACACAACCTGCGCTTCTACGCCTCTGCCGCAGAGCAGTTTTCGAGCGAGAGCCATACGATGGGAGACGGCACGGTCAACTACACCTTGCGCAAACCCCTCGGCGTCGTAGGGTGTATCAGCCCTTGGAACTTGCCCCTGTACCTGTTCACTTGGAAAATTGCGCCCGCCCTAGCCAGCGGGAATTGCGTTGTGGCCAAGCCCAGCGAAGTGACGCCCATGACGGCTTATCTGCTCGGGACTTGGGCAAAAGAAGTGGGCTTCCCAGATGGCGTGCTCAACATCTTGCACGGCCTGGGACCTGAGGTGGGGCAAGCCATGGTCGAGCACCACTATGTGCGGGCCATTTCCTTTACCGGCGGAACCGCCACGGGCGCTGCCATTTCTGCCCTGGCCGCTCCAAAATTCAAGAAACTCTCATTGGAATTGGGCGGAAAAAATGCCACGGTCGTTTTTGACGACTGTGACTTTGACGAAGCGGTCTCCACTGCCATTCGTGCGGCATTCTCCAACCAAGGGCAAATCTGCCTGTGTGGCTCTCGCATCCTCATTCAGGAGGGGATCTACGACCGATTTAGGGACGCCATGGTCGCCAAAGTGTCCAAGTTGAGGATTGGAGACCCCATGGATCCCGCCACAAGAATGGGCGCAGTCGTCTCGCGGGGTCACCGCGACAAGGTGCTGGCCGCCATTGATACCGCCCGCGGTGAAGGTGGACGGATTCTTTGCGGAGGTGGGCGACACCAACCGGGAGAGCCCCGACTCAAGGGCGGGTTTTTTGTTCAGCCTACCCTCATTGAAGGCTTGGACCACACTTGTGTGACAAACCGCGAAGAGATTTTTGGGCCGGTGGCGACGCTGCAACCCTTCAAAGATGAGCAGGAGGCCTTGGGCCTTGTCAATGCGACAAAGTATGGCCTGTCGGCCTCCGTTTGGACCCAAGACTTAAAGCGTGCGCACCGTTTTGCCGCAGGAATCGACACCGGTATGGTCTGGCTCAATTGTTGGCTTGTTCGCGACCTCCGCACGCCTTTTGGAGGCACCCGGCATTCAGGGGTGGGCCGCGAAGGGGGCTACAACAGCATGCGGTTCTTCACCGAGCCTCAAAACGTCTGCATTCAGCTCTAGACCGGCTTTGCCACACAATCCACAGTGGTTGTTGCGTATGTCCATTGGCCTAAGGCCGTAGGTCACTGAGCGCGTGGCAACTTGACGGTATGTTTCGTCCCTTCCGCCTTTCTTTCTTTTCGATGTCTCTGGCCACCCTCCTGCTTGGCGGATGTGTGCCTATGAGCCAGTTCACCGAGGTGCGCGATGACCGCGACCTACTTGATGCTGACGTCGCCACTTTGACGGAGCAGGTTCAGGAATTGCGCCTTGCTGTCTCCGAGAAAGACGGCCAAGCCCGCGAAGATGGGCGGCGTATGGAAGCGCTCCGAGCAGACACTTCTGCGCGCGGGAGCCAGCTCAGGCAGTGCCAGATCCGCAACGGTGAACTGGAGAAGCTCAATGCCTTGCTTACTTCAGAGCTGGACCAAAACCGGTCCGCCAGCGGCAGTGAGCAGGCGGCACTGCTCGAAGAATTGCAGCGGATTCGGGCCAACCTACAGTTCCAACAAGACAGCCTCTACGCCTTGGAGCAAGACCTTCGGGCTCGGGAGGCCAAAGTATCGGAGCTCAGCAGCATGCTCGAGTCTCAAAAGGCTGCGGGGGAAGCGCTTCGGGCCAGACTTTCCAATGCGCTTTTTGCCTTCCGAAACAAAGGACTTGAGGTAGAGGAAAGGGACGGTAAGGTTTACGTTCGCTTGGCTTCCAAACTGTTATTTGCCTCCGGAAGTACAGCCATCGACCCAGAAGGACGCCGGGCCCTATCCGACTTGGCCAAGGCCATTGAAAACGAAGAAGGTTTTGAGGTGGTCGTCGAAGGCCACACCGACGATGTCGCCTTTAATTCNCCGAATTCNCCAAAGAACAATTGGGAATTNAGCGTGCTGCGCGCCACGGCAGTGGTGCAGGTTCTCACCGCGTCGAGCTCCCTCAAACCGGAACTNTTGACCGCNGCAGGACGCAGCGANTTTCATCCNCGCGACGCCTCAGACCGCAATAAAAACCGCAGGATTGAAGTGGTCCTCAGCCCAAAACTNGGNGGGCTGTACGACCTGTTNGANGANTGATCAGTTGATCGGGAGCAGGAAGGTGCCCTGGGTGATNGAAATGCCACCCGTGCCGTCACTTCCAATCAGGCTACCTCCGAANGTGCCCACCACAATGCCGCCNCTCTCTGGCAAGATGTAGAGGATTTCAACGGTGAAGTTGGAACCGGGCATTGAAGAGGTGTATGTCCCCATAGGGCTGTTATAGGTGCACACTCCAGTAGGNGCACTGGCTTCGTTCAGCGTGATTTGGGCGCCGTCCAACCATCCTACAGAGGGCTCCGGNAAGGTCATCGCAATGCCGTCGGTGGTGACAGAAATTCCGCCAATGGTGAGCGTTGTGCCGCTCAAGCTACAAGAGGTCTCAAAGTCCGCAATAATGTCCGTGCCGTTGGCCTTCCAGTCCATGTTGCCATCACAAGGAGGGCAAATCGTGCCACCACAATCGATGTAGAGCTCGTCTCCATCCAACAATCCATTGGTACAGTCTCCATCTGTCGCGCAGGGCGCACAATCTGGCCCGCCGCAGTCAATTCCCAATTCTTCGCCATTGAGCAAGCCGTCTTCACAGCTGGGGCAGACCTCGCAGTCAGGCCCGCCACAGTCAACGTCGATCTCGTTGCCGTTGAGCAAGCCATCTCCGCAGAGTTCACCGCAATCAATGCCGGTTTCTCCCCCACAATCAATCCCGGTTTCCCCTGGGTCCAACTGTCCATTGAAGTTCACATCGCAAGGAGCGCATTCACCTCCACAGTCCACCCACTGCTCACCAAGGACCTGATCCCAGACGCCGTTTTCACAAGGGTCACAAGGCTGACAAATTGAACCGCCACAGTCCACGAGTTCCTCACCGTTGTTCAAAATGCCATCAAAGCAATTGGGTCCGATGAGGTTGTCGTCGTTGAGACAGGATGATCCAAAGAGCAACGCCGCAGCGGCCATGAGCATCAGGGAGAAGGAAGGGAGGTGATACGAGGTCATCGTTGTATCTTTCAAGCTGCGCAATTTAAGGGAGTCAGGACGGATTTAGCGTGGTATTTCCCTCAATCCGTGTCCATTCCATTGTGAAGGTGCCCCCACGAAATGACCCGTCAACCCCACATACCCCCTGCTGATTGGTCCCCACGCACTGCGCGTGACCTGCTCCAATTAGGCAACGACAGCACCAATGGGGTGGTTGCACGCCTGCTCGAATTGAGGGGGATTTCCGACAACCTGACCTCCTCTTTTTTCCATCCCAGCTTGGAAGAGTTGCACGATCCATCCGAGATGCGCCACATGGACCGCGCCGTAGACCGGATCATGACAGCCCAGCGCAATGGGGAGTGCATCATGGCCTACGGCGACTATGACGTGGACGGAGCCACCTCGGTATCGCTGATTCACGACTTTCTGCGCAACAACGGATTTGAGGTGTTGCCTTACATCCCCGATCGCTACAGCGAGGGGTACGGACTTTCTTCTCAAGGCGTGCAGCGTGCGGCAGAATCAGGTTGCTCCATCATCATTACCCTTGATTGCGGCATCCGGGCTACGGAACGTGTGGCCGAGGCCAATGCACTGGGCATCGATGTCATCATTTGTGACCACCACCTCCCCGGTGAGACTTTGCCGGAGGCATTTGCTATCCTCAACCCCAAGCATCCCGAATGCCAATACCCGTTCAAGGAACTCAGTGGTTGTGGCGTAGCATTTAAGTTGACCCAGGGCTTGACAGAGCGAATAGGTCTCTCGCCTATGAGTGCCTATGATGGGCTCGACCTGGTCGCCCTCAGCATCGCCTCGGACCTTGTGGAAGTGACCGGTGAAAACAGGATTCTGCTGCACCATGGTCTCAAGGCCATTTCAAAGAATGCCCGACCTGGCATCCGAGCGCTGCTGCAAGTGGTGCACTGCTCTCCCGAATACCTCACCGTTCGGGACATCATTTCTCGAATCAGTCCGCGCATCAATGCGGCTGGGCGCATGTCACTCGCTACAGAAGCTGTGGAACTGTTGACCGAGAAAAGCGATGAACGGGCCAACGAACTTGCTGGAAACCTGGACCGTCTCAACCAAGTAAGGCGTTCCTACGACGAGCAAATCACCCGCGATGCCATCGCCCAGCTTTCTGATCGCGAAGAGTTCAAACACGTGAACATTGTGTGGGGCAAGGGATGGCACAGGGGGGTTATTGGCATCGTCGCCACCCGCCTCATCGAGCACAGATACCGGCCGAGTATTGTCATCAGCGACGACAATGGTGTGATGGTCGGCAGCGCCCGCTCCACTCCAGGACTTGATATTCACGAAATCATCAAAGGCTGCAGTGAATACCTGGAGCAGTTTGGCGGACACGCCATGGCAGCCGGCATTACCGTAAAGACCGACCAAGCCCATGCTTTTGCAAAAGCCTTAGACGAGGCCGTTGGTGAAAAGTTGGCCACCATCAGCAAGCGCGAGCCTCGGTACTTTGACCTGGAAATTCGATTGCAGGATTGTACCCCTGAACTGCTCCGAAAGCTGCGCACTTTTGAGCCCTATGGTCCTGGTGCCCCTGCGCCCGTTTTTTTGTCGCGTGATGTCAAACTCGCTGTACCTCCCAAAACGGTGGGCAAAGAAGGGCGGCACCTTCGGATCTCTATGAAAGTTCCCGGCGCGCCCCAAAACCTGACCGCAGTCGGTTTTGGTCTGGGCCACCGCATTGATGCCTTGGTATCCACAGCGAGTTTGGATGTCGTATTCAAGGTGGAGACCGAATGCTACAGGGGGGTGTTACAGCCCCGCATTACCCTGCTCGACTTCTGGTCTGAGCGTCACTGAACCTTCTGGTCCTTATCCTTTGTGACGGGCCACATCCTCTTCGCTCAGGGTGTGCAAAATGGTGCTGCCAAAATGTGCAGCAAGGCGAGAAACCCGCTCCGAAACTGTCATCTTTTTTCTCAGCAACTGCATTTCCTCAGCGAGCGGATCTTCGGAGGTCCCCGGATCTTCTGCCAATTCCTTGAGGCGGGACGTGATCCGAGACCCATCTCCGCGCGCTTCGTCAAGCATCAGTCTGTAGAGTGCGCCTTGAAGCGCCTGCATCAAAAGCTTGTCTTCGGTTTCGGGAACGATGTTGTGCTTGTTCAGCCAATTGTCGCTAAGGGCGAACTCCGTGACCAGCAAGTCGGCCGTGATGGCCGCGACTTCGGGACCCGCATTGCTCCAAGTTTCTGGGCCGGGGATGTGTCCCGCGACCATACTTTCTCGAAAGGACTGAACGATTTCGTCTACCACGGGGTGCCGGATAGAAATGCCCAGCGTGTCGAGCTCATGCATTAAAAACTCGGCCAAGGTCACTTCGATTTGCGGCGGCTCCTCGCCCATTTCTGACTCCGCCACGTCCTCCGGCAAATCCAACGTCAGCTTTTGTCGGCCATATTGAAGCAAAAGGCGCAGCAAATCTTGCTCTCGCCCTTTACGGCCCACCTTACCCACGAGTTGGGGCTTTCCAATGGGTCCTTGGGTCTTTGGCTGCAGTGAAGGAAGTGGCGCTTTGGCCTCTTGCTCCATGCGGGACCGAGCTTGCCTCGAAAGTTCCGCCAACAAATCGTCCGCTTGCATCCCCAAACGGCCGGCACTCTCTTGGATGTAAACGGTTCGCTTGAGCTCGTCGGGGACTTGCGCAATGCTCTGCACCACGCTTCTAACCAGTTCGGTGCGCTTGATCGGGTCATCCGCTGCCTCCTTGTCGAGCAGGTCGATTTTAAACCGAATGAAGTCGCGACTGTTCTCAGCCAGCCACTCCATCAGGGCTTCTTTGCCCAACCTTTTAGCGAAGGTGTCAGGGTCCTCCCCATCCGGCAAAACAGCGACCTTGACATCCAGGCCCTCACCCAACACAATGTCCACCCCTCGAATGGCCGCCCGCAAACCTGCCGGGTCGCCATCAAACAGCATGGTCATGCGCTTGCTAAACCGGCGCAGCAGTCTGACCTGTTCAACGGTCAGGGCGGTGCCTGAGCTCGCCACGACATTTTCCACCCCCGCTTGGCGCATGGCCATGACGTCCGTGTACCCTTCTACCAGAATGGACCGGTCCTCCCGTACAATGGCATTCCGCGCCATGTGAATTCCGTAGAGGGCGCGGGACTTGTCGTACAGCGGGCTCTCCGGACTGTTGACATACTTCGGGACCTTCTTGTCCGTCTTCAGCGTTCGTCCACCAAAACCAATGAACCTACCCGTGACATCCCGAATTGGGAAAATCACCCGGCCCCGGTAAAAATCATAGAGCTTGCCGTCGTCCCGAGCCTTGCACAACCCGCTGGCTACAAGCCATTTATCCTTGTACCCCGCCTTACGCGCGGCCACAGCCAATGCGCCCTCCTCGGACCACGGCCGTTCTGGACAATAGCCCAATGCGAAGCCTTCGATGGTGGCATCGGTAAATCCACGGCTGCGGAAATATCCCAAGCCCACGCTTTTTCCTTCGCCTGTTTCAAGCAGCTGTTCAGAATACCATTTTTGGGCCCATGCCGACAGATTGGAAAGACTCTCCCGCTCGGTCTGCTCCTCGAGTTCCTCGGGGGTCAACTTTCGCTCCTCGATCTCAATCCCATACTTACCGGCGAGCCAGCGCAGCGCCTCGGGATAAGAAAGCTTCTCGTGCTCCATCAAGAATGTGATGGCGCTGCCTCCCTTGCCTGAGCTGAAATCCTTGAAAATCCCTTTACCGGGCACAACGTAGAAAGACGGCGTCTTTTCGTTGCTAAAAGGACTCATGCCCCGCAAGCTTGTGCCGCTCTTTTTGAGCTGCACAAAATCACCGATCACCTCTTCAATGATGGTGGCCTGTAATATCGCGTCGACAGTATCCTTTGGAATCATGCAGTCCTAAACGGGGAAACCAAGGTAAACCCCGCAAGGGGCCGATGGAAGCCGTTCGTCAATTTCCCTAAAAGAAGATGGGCTTAGTCTGCAATCAACTTGAAGCCTTTCCCGTGGACATTGAGGATTTCTACCCTGGTATCTTCTTTCAAGTGCTTGCGCAACTTGGCAATGTAAACGTCCATGCTGCGGCCGTTGAAGTAGTTCGCGTCGCCCCAAATGGCGTTGAGGGCAAACTCCCTTTCCAGCAAGGCGTTTTTGGACTTGGTGAGGAGGAAGAGCAACTCATTCTCTTTGGTGGTGAGGCGTTGGGCATCCTCTCCAAAGCGCAATTCCTGGCGGTTGTAGTCGTAGACATAATGTCCAATCGTCATTTCGCCGACCTCGTCCTCACCTTCTGGGAGTGCCGCCGAGCGCCTTAGAATGGCCTCGATGCGCGCCTCTAATTCGTCCATAGAGAAGGGTTTCGTCATGTAATCATCGGCGCCCACTTTAAACCCTTGAAGCGTGTCCTCTCTTTGGCTTTTGGCCGTCAAAAAGAGGATGGGTACGTGGCGGTTCAAGCCCCGAATTTCTTCGGCGACTTGGAAGCCGTCCTTGACGGGCATCATGACGTCGAGCAAGACAAAGTCATAGGAACCAACGCGGAACTGACGCACCCCTTCGGCGCCGTCCTGCGCCCATGTGGTGTTGTAGCCTTTGCGATCAAGGAAGTCGCGAAGCAGCTTTCCCAAGTTGGGATCGTCCTCGCAGAGCAGGATATCGAGCTGTTGTTTCATGTTTTTTTCTTCTGTTGTGGGAAGACCAAAGTGAATGTGCTGCCCTCTCCAGCTACACTTACAACGTTGATTTCGGCTCCATGTTGCTGCATGACGGCCTGTACATAGCTCAAGCCGAGTCCAAATCCTTTCACGTTGTGCACATTTCCGGTGGGCACCCGATATAGCTTGTCAAAAACCTTGCCAATATGTTCCCGAGGTATACCAATGCCTTTGTCTTCGAAAGCAACATGCAAAAACCCGCCTTTGTTCCAGGTGCGCAAGTGCAGCTTTGGCTGCTCTCCGCCATACTTGATGGCGTTGTCTACCAAGTTGAAAACGACATTGGTTAAGTGGGTTTGGTCTCCTTTGACCACAGGGTCCGTGGCTTCCAACTGAGAAGATGTGGAGCCACTTTGCTTCTTGATGTGAATGGCTTGGTTCCGCAACACCTCTTTGAGCAAGTCGTGGAAGTTGATGGGCTGACGGAAAAGCTCCAGCTCTCCTTGGTCGAGCATGGCCGCCCGCAGTACGTTCTCTACCAGCAGTCCAAGGCGCTTGTTTTCGGAGCGGATCAATTGAACGTAATACCTCAAGTTCTCGGGGTCGGCCGACATTTGATCGTCCAACAATGCCTCCCCGGCCAGGCCAATCGTCGAAATCGGCGTCTTGAGCTCATGGGTCATGTTGTTGATGAGGTCACTTTTTAAGCGGTTGAGCTGCTCGGCTTTTCGGAGTCCATTGGCCGCATAAACCGTGAACAACAACAAGACGACCATAAGCAGGAGGTTGGCCGTCAGTTCAATCCACATTTCACCCGCTAGTGCATAACGCTTGCCCGGAAAGAAAACTGTGTAAAGCTGAACCTCTTCCAGCACCCGCGACTCTCCTGTTGGAATGCGATACCCCTCGTCTGCAAACTTTTCCAAGAGGTCAACGTCATCGTCCCTTAAAAAAATGGGCCGGCCATAACGGTCCAATAGCGCGGAGCGGAAAGCGAAATTGACCCCCCTGCCTTCGAAGACCAAAGCGAGAATACTGTCGGCCAAGGCCATCGCAGATTCGCGTTGTATGGACTGCTCTGCCCGAAGCTCCGCCAAGCTGTCAGCCGCAGCGCCAGAAGAGGGTGACCACCCTGAAACGGGCGGTGGCGGGAAACCGAAAGGCATCTGGGACAACACAGACTGTGCCTCTACCAAGGCCGTCCGGGCCTGCTCGTCGAAGAGGTCGCTTCGCGCTCCAACCAAGGCCCGTACCCAGCCAAACTGCATCGCAAGGAGGCCAAACAAAAGCATGCCCATCCCCAAAACGAGTACATTGGTGCGGCGGCTTCTCATCTTCCAAAATTACGCGTGTGTCCGGCGCATTGGCCTCCTAACTATCTTTGCGCCCTCTAAGTAAGTCATGCAAGACCATCCTATGCGCATTCTCGCCGGTTCGGCATCCAAAGAGCTCGGAGCTCGAATTGCCATGAACTATGGCACTCCGCTTTGCGCTACAAAGCATACTGTCTTCAGTGATGGAGAGTTTAGGGTGAGCATCGAAGAGACTGTGCGGGGCAAGGAAGTCGTGATCGTGCAGAGCACTTTTCCTCCTTCTGACAACCTGATGGAGTTGCTCATGTTGGTCGACGCCGCCAAGCGTGCATCGGCCAAGCGCATTGTTGCGGTCATCCCTTATTTTGGTTTTGCGCGGCAAGACCGAAAGGATGCACCCCGCGTCGCCATTGGTGCCAAGTTGATTGCCAACATGCTCACCGCTGCTGGCGTTGACAGGGTCATCACCATGGACCTCCATGCGGACCAGATTCAAGGCTTTTTTGAAGTGCCCGTGGACCACCTCTATGGTTCGGCCATTTTCTTGCCTTACCTCGAAAGCCTCAAGCTGGACAACCTTCTGATTGCAACTCCGGATACCGGTGGCACCAAGCGGGCCAATGCCTTCGCCAAGTTCTTCGGTGTCGATATGGCCATTTGCTACAAGCAGCGCAAGGTCGCCAACCAAGTGGCCAGCATGCGTGTCATTGGAGATGTCGAGGGCAAGGATGTCGTGCTCGTTGATGACATCTGTGACACCGGTGGCACATTGACCAAGGCTGCTGACATGATGAAGGAGCACGGTGCGAACAGTGTTCGCGCGGTCTGCACCCACCCTGTCTTGTCCGGGCCTGCCTATGAGCGAATCGAAGCCAGTTCATTGACTGAACTTGTCGTTACGGACAGCATTCCGTTGCGCGCAGGCAAGCCTACAGATAAAATTACCGTCCTGGATTGCTCGGAACTGTTTTCAACGGTGATCCGATGCTTGGTCCAGAACGAATCCATTAGTTCGCATTTTCTTATTACCTAATACAACACCATGAAAACTGCATCATTGAGCGGCTCTCCAAGAGAGGGCGTAGGGAAAAAAGGTGCTTCCGGACTGCGTGCAAAGGGACTTGTTCCCGGAGTGCTCTACGGTGGCGCCGAGCAGGTTCATTTCCACGTGAACGAAATCCAGTTGAATAAGCTGGTCTTCACGCCCGAAACGTACCGGTTGAATTTTGAAGTCGGAGGCACGACCTACGACTGTATCATTCAGGACATCCAGTTCCACCCGGTCACTGACCGTATCGTGCACATTGATCTGCTTCAGATTATGGCCGACAAGCCCATCCGGGTCAAGCTTCCAGTGCGCACCACTGGAACCAGTGAAGGGGTTCGGAATGGTGGCCGCCTCCACGTGGTGTACCGCCGTTTGCCCGTATCGGGCATTGCGGATCAGATTCCAGAGGACGTTTCTTTGGACATCACACCGCTCCTCATTGGTGATTCTCTCCGTGTATCTGACCTCACGGTTGAAGGTTGTAGGGTCACTTTGAACGACTCTGCTGTCGTCCTCGGAATACGCCGTACCCGTGCTGCCATGTCCGCAAGCGCCGAAGGCGAAGGCGAAGAGGGCGCAGAAGGCGCAGAGAATGCAGAGGGTGGTGAGGAGTAATCCCCAACCCCACTGCTCCTTCTTATGAAGTTCCTTTTGGTCGGTCTAGGTAACCCTGGAGCCGAGTACGAGCGAACGCGCCACAACATTGGCTTCTTGGCCTTGGACGCCCTCGCCAAGGCGTCTGGGACATCTTTTGCACCGGACCGCCTAGGAGACGTCGCGCGTTGCAAGCACAGAGGCCGACAACTGGTATTGGTCAAGCCGGCGACGTTCATGAACCTGAGCGGCAAGTCTGTGCGCTATTGGTTGGACGCTGAAAAAATCAGCGCCGACCGTCTCATGGTGGTCACCGACGACATCAACCTCCCCTTTGGAACTCTTCGTATCCGGGCAAAAGGAAGCGATGGCGGGCACAATGGCCTCAAGGATATACAGACGGTGTTGGGCAACAATGTCTATCCCCGTTTGAGGTTTGGCGTAGGGGCAGACTTTGGGCCTGGCCGCCAGGTGGACCATGTCTTGGGGCACTTTTCTTCGGAAGAGGAGAAGGCCCTGGAGGAACGGCTTGAACGCACCTCTGCCCTCTTGCGCTCCTTTGCCTTTATTGGACTGGAACGCACGATGAACACCTTCAACAATACCTGAATCCGGGCTCGGTCTCTACTCGGAGGCCTTAAACCCGTAGAGGCCTTTTTCTCGTATGAGGTCTGCTGCCCCATCGGGCAGCAGATAACGGGCAGAGTCCCCGTTGGCCAATGCGCTGCGCAAATAGGTGCTTGAAATACTGATGATCGGTGCGGGACTCAATACGATGTTGCGGCCGTCGGGAGCGATGGTGCCCTCTGGACTTTGACCTTCGCTTTCGGACTTGGCCCGAGGATAGACCAGAAAGCCCACACCATCGACCAGCTCCCGCCAGCGGGCCCACTGTTGCAGCGTCCTCAAGTTGTCTTCGCCGATGATGATGCGAAACTCCCAACCGGGGTGGCGCCGGCGCAAGAAGTCCATGGTGTGTGCCGTGTAATTGGGACGGGGCAGCCCAAACTCCACATCTTCTGCCTTGAGTCGGGCGTTGTCGGCGACCACCCTTTGAACCATCTCAAGCCGGTCGGACTCGGGCGCCAAATCAGCAGCCTGCTTCATTGGATTGTGCGGGGTTACCACAAACCACACTTCGTCCAATCCGTGGTGAGACAGCATGTGCTGTCCTATGATGAGGTGCCCCGTATGAATGGGGTTAAATGAGCCGAAATACAGGCCGACCTTCATGCTCACTTCGATTCCATTGGGCCTAAAAACGCCGCTGTGCGTTGGATCAATTCCTCTGTGGCCTCTTCGAGGATGTCGTTGACCAACTCCACATCGAAACCGGGAGACCGCAGCATTTCCGCTTCGGCTTTGGCCAATCGCCTCGCTATGTCCTCTTCGCTATCAGTGCCCCTTCTGCGCAGACGCTCCTCGAGCACCTCGAGCGATGGCGGACAGACGAACACCGCCAAGATGTCATCCTTCAAAATGGACTTGAGGCGCAATCCCCCTTCCACGTCTACATCAAAAAGAATGTGTTTTCCAGCCGACCAATGCCGCTGGACTTCTGTTTTCAAAGTGCCGTAGTACCGACCGGGATAGACCTCCTCCCATTCGAGGAATTCACCGGCATCAATGCGCGCTTTGAATTCCTCGGTCGAGAAGAAGTGATAATCGTGGCCGTTGACCTCATCGCCTCGGAGGGCGCGATTGGTCGCCGAGATGCTGAATGCGAGGTCCTCGCGCTCTGCCATCAGTTTGCGGACAAGCGTCGTCTTTCCAGCTCCGGACGGTGCGGAAAAAACAAGGGCCTTGCAGCCTGCGGTGATGGGGTTCCCAGTGGGCACAGCTTCCTGCTTTGTAGGGTTTTCGATCACAATATGTTGAGCACTTGCTCCTTGATTTTCTCGAGCTCGTCTTTCATTTGAACCACCAGGCGCTGCATCGCTGCGTCTTGGCTCTTACTGCCCAAGGTGTTGATTTCCCTGCCAATTTCCTGACCAATGAAGCCCAATTTTTTGCCCTGACCGGCATCGCCGTCCAGCATCTCTTTGAAGTAGGCACAATTGGCCTCCAGCCTCACCAACTCTTCGGTAACATCCAGCTTTTCGAGGTAGAAGATGAGCTCGTGCTCGAACCGATTGTCGTCCACTCGGTCCCGAGGGAGGTCGGCTTCGAGGTGGTCCCGCAAGCGGCTCTTGACACGTGCAGTTCGTGCTTCCAGCAAAGGGGCAAGCTCCTGGCGCAGGCCCTCAATGCGGTCAACGCGCGTTCTAAAGTCAGCCTCAAGGATGGCGCCTTCTTGGGAGCGGTATGCCTTGAAACCCTCGCATGCACTGTGCACAAGGTCCATCAGGCCCTGCCACTCATCTTCCTCGAGCGTTTCCCTTGTGTTGCTAATGGCATCTGGAAAACGAAGGACAGACTGCAGTTTCTGTAGCTGGCCATCCACATGGCTCACCGGCACCCCATTCTCCTCGAAAACCGGATTCAATTGGTCCACATATTGCTGCACGAGCTTGGCATTGACCTGGTGCCGCACGTCGGCCGCATCGGATTCGAAGTGAATGAAGAAATCGGCTTTGCCTCTGCCTACAGCCTTTCCCAGCTCTTTGCGCAAGCCCATTTCCTTTTCGCGGAATTGAGGTGGCATGCGCACGGAAAGGTCCAAGCCCTTTCCATTGAGCGATCGGAGTTCGACCGTGTATTTGCGCGTTCCGATGTGCGCTTCGGCCTTGCCATAGCCGGTCATGGATAGGATCATGCCGCAAAATACACCCACGACCCCACCCAACATTCAGCCGGTCCGTAGAAGTACCTTTGCTTTATGGCCAACCTAGCCTCCATCAAACAACCCGTTGCTCTCGAAATGCGCGAGTTTCAAGGGCATTTTAAGGAGGCCATGCGCACTTCCGTTCCGCTTTTGGACCACATCACCCGGTACATTGTGCGCAGCAAAGGCAAGCAAATGCGGCCTCTTTTGGTGTATTTGTCTGCTGCAGCGAGCGGCGGAACGCAAGAGCGCACCCACATCGCCGCCACCCTGATTGAGCTGCTGCACACGGCAACTTTGGTACACGATGACGTGGTTGATGCCGCGGATACGCGGCGAGGATTTTTGTCAATCAGCGCACTGTGGAAGTCCAAAATAGCCGTTTTGGTAGGAGACTATTTGCTGTCCCGAGGTCTGTTGATTTCCATGGAAAACGACGGGGTCGACCTTTTGCGCATCACTTCCAAGGCCGTAGAAGCCATGAGCGAAGGGGAGCTGTTACAGATAGAAAAGGCCCGGCGGCTGGATATTACCGAAGAGGTCTACTACGAGATTATTCGCCGCAAAACCGCTTCCTTGATCGCCGCCTGCTGTGCCGCAGGAGCCGCCAGTGCCGGTGCCGACCCCGACCGCGTTGAATTGATGCGGTCCTTCGGCGAAGAAATGGGCATCGCCTTTCAAATCAAGGATGACCTGCTCGACTTTGCCCCTTCGGCCATCACAGGTAAACCCACAGGGGGTGACGTGAAGGAGCGGAAGATGACCCTTCCGCTCATCCACACTTTGCAATGTCTCAAGCCTCTGCAGCGGCGCGCCTTGGTGCGCGGTATCAAGCGGAGCAAAGACAATCCTGCCGAAGCGCAACGCATCATGGACCACATTCTTGAAGGGCCTGGAATGGCCTATACGGAGGCGAAAATGAAAGAACACCGCGACCGCGCTGTGGCCTTGTTGGACGCCTTGTCAGATGGGCCGGCTAAAACTGGGTTGATCGACCTGGTGGACTTTACGATATCCCGAAAGAAATGACTCGAAGACATTTTTCTGTGGTTTGCCTGGCCTTTGCGCTCACCGCATTGTTCGGAGCGGGCGCCAGAGAAGGTGACCAGCACTTGGGGTGACGGAGGAACGCCCAAGGAAGTCAGGACTCAATTGGGCAATGGCTTGGGCGAAGAAGTCCAACAATTCCATGAGAATGGGCGGTTACAGACCCGCGGAACCTTGTTGAACGGTGTGCGGCACGGAGTCTGGAACACCTACCGCAAAGACGGCCTGCCCTGGAGCCAAGTCACCTACAAAGAGGGGGTCAAAGAAGGGTTGTTTAGGACCTGGCATGTTGGAGGAACTCCCCACATTGAGGGCCAACACAAGGAAGGTGTCCCATCAGGTGAATGGCACTTTTACAGTACGGAAGGCGACTTGGTGGAAACCGAAGACTTCGGCTCACCGAATTGAACCGCCAATTGTGGGCTGAATTTGCAGGCGCTATACCAAATGGCACGTCGTTTGGCGTTGATTTGTTTCATGGTTCTGCCTCCTTTCGTCCTTCGTGCAGCGCACGTTTTGCTCTTTTTCTGTCTCGCCGCGAACTGCTGGGCAGGCGGTGAAGAAGACCAGCGCCATTACATCAACAAATGGAAAGATGAAGCCATCCACCAAATGGCCCTGCACCGAATTCCGGCTAGCATTACCCTTGCCCAAGGCCTGCTCGAAAGCGGTTCGGGAAAAAGTGAATTGAGCAGCAAGTCCAACAATCATTTCGGGATCAAATGCCACACGGATTGGGAAGGAGGGCGCACCTACTACGACGATGACGCCAAAGGAGAGTGCTTCCGGGTGTACGAGGACGCCCGCGATAGTTTTGAAGACCACAGTTTGTTTCTGCTGCGCAAGCGGTACGCTTCTTTGTTTGAGCTCAAAATTGACGATTACAAAGGCTGGGCCCGGGGTTTGAAGCGCTGTGGATACGCCACGAGTCCCACATACGCCAAGGCTTTGATTGAATTGATTGACCGGCACGGGCTTGACCAATACGACCAAGAAGGCATGGCCTATCTCAAGCGTGGGGAAGTTCCACAGCGCAACGACGCGGGGCTGGCAGACGGCACGGGCTCCACAGGATCACCGACTGATTCTGCGCAGGGAGATGGCGCTGCGGAGCAAGGCTCCAAAACTGTCCACATGGGCAAGGGCCGCAGCAGCGGCTTCACTGCAAATGACGTGGCGTGGGTGCAAGCCTCGGCGGGAGAAACTTTGGACGACCTGGCTGATCAACTCGGCATGGCTGTATGGCAGCTTAAGAAGTACAATGACTTGGAAAACGCCAATGGCCAGACCCGATTCGACGAGGCGCGCAAGCTGTTCACCCAACCCAAACGACGCAGGGGGGTTCAACAATGGCACGTGGCCAAAAATGGCGAGACCTTGAAGGACATCAGCGATGCAGAAGCGGTCAAGCTCAAGGTGCTCGTCAAGCGCACAGGCATAGCTGCAAAAGCACCCCTCAAGGAAGGCCAGCGCATCCCGCTGCGCTTTGTGCCCAAAGAAGATGGGAGCCTGCCTTGGTTCGCTTGGGGAGCTGATGGCCGGTAAACCCCCTTCACGCTAACTTGCATACATGCCATTCTATCAGAGGAAGGGGCAGCTTCCGCACAAGCGGCACACCCAATTCGCCAAGCCTGACGGCACCCTTCATCACGAACAGCTCTTCGGAACCATTGGGTTTGTTGGGATGAGCTCCCTGCTCTATCACTTGTACCCACCGACGATGGTGGCGACCGTTGAGGCGCCGCGCGATGCACGGCCCGTCGAAGGTGTGCGGGAAAACATCACCTCTCGGAGGGTTCCCGGTTTCAATGCGCCTTCTTCTGGAAAGGCTTTGGAAGCGCGGGTTCCCCTCATGTTCAACGCGGACTGCACCATCTCAATAGCGCGGCCCGATGCCGCAGATGCACAGGATCGGTTCTACAAGAATGCCGATTCCGACGAGGTGGTCTTCATTCACGACGGAGAAGGGGTCCTGCACACAATGTTGGGCGACCTGAATTACACACCTGGCGATTACTTGGTCATCCCCCGTGGAATGATTCACCGCTGGGCGCCCAAGTCCGGTTCAGAGCAACGCTGGCTGGTTGTAGAAAGCGCCCATCCCATCGTGACCCCAAAGCGCTACCGCAACCACTTTGGTCAATTGCTGGAGCACAGTCCATTCTGCGAACGGGATTTCCGTACACCAGAACTGGCCGCTCCTGTTGACCAATCCGGGGCTTTTCCCATCGACATCCGCAAGGAGGGCATGATCCATACCGTCACCTACGGTCGACATCCTTTTGATGTCGTGGGGTGGGACGGGTATCACTTTCCCTATGCCTTCTCCATCCACGACTTCGAGCCCATCACTGGCCGGGTGCATCAGCCACCACCAGTGCATCAAACCTTTGAAACGGATGCCTTTGTGATTTGCAGCTTCTGTCCGAGGCTCTACGACTACCACCCGAAGTCCATACCGGCACCCTACAACCATTCAAACATCGACTCGGACGAAGTCTTGTATTACGTCGAAGGCAACTTCATGAGCCGAAAAGGAATATCACGGGGTGATTTGACCTTGCACCCTGGCGGCATTCCTCATGGCCCGCACCCCGGGACCTACGAAGGCTCTATCGGCAAGACCGAAACTGCCGAACTGGCGGTCATGGTGGATACATTCCGTCCGCTTCGATTGACCCAGCAGGCCCTCGATATAGAAGACAGTGGTTACCATTCAAGCTGGCTTGGATATACCCCGAAAAACATCGACTGAATCCTGAAATGACCATGGAACAGCACACTCCACAACCCGAAATTGTGGTCCCCGAAGCGGAGGACTTTTTGCCCCTATTGGGCACTGACCACGTCGAGCTCATCGTGGGCAACGCCAAGCAGAGCGCCTACTATTACATGCACGCTTGGGGATTCCAGCCCTTGGCTTTCAAAGGACTGGAGACCGGCAGCCCNGACAGTGTGAGTTATGTATTGCGCCAAGACAAAATCACCTTGGTGCTGACCACGCCNTTGGCCGCGGGCGGCCCCTTAAACGACCACTTGAACCGACACGGCGATGGCGTGAAGGCTGTGGCCCTTTGGGTAGACGACGCGGCCAAAAGCTGGAAGGAGACCACATCGCGCGGAGCGGTGAGCGTCTTTGAGCCGGAAACCCAAAAAGACGACAACGGCGAGGTGGTCCTGAGCGGCATCGAAACCTACGGGGACACCATCCACGTTTTTGTGGAGCGCAAAGCATACAGCGGGGTGTTCCTTCCCGGCTACGTGGCGTGGAGTCCTTCTGGCACCTCCGAAAGTTTGGGTCTGAAATACATTGACCACATGGTGGGCAATGTGGGTTGGGGCGAGATGAACACCTGGTGCCAGTTCTACGCCAAGGTCATGGGTTTTGCCCAGCTGGTCTCGTTTGATGACAAAGACATCTCAACGGAGTACACCGCGCTGATGTCCAAGGTGATGAGCAACGGAAATGGGCGCATCAAATTCCCCATCAACGAGCCTGCCGAAGGCCGCAAGAAGTCACAGATCGAGGAGTACATCGACTTTTACCAAGGTGCCGGCGTACAGCACATCGCCGTGGCCACCGACAACATCATCGAAACCGTCACGGAGCTGCAGAAGCGCGGCATCGAATTCTTGAAAGTGCCCAGCACGTATTATGAAACGGTGCTCGATAGGGTGGGTGAAATCGACGAAGACCTTGCGCCATTGAGTGAGCTCGGCATCTTGATTGATCGGGATGATGAAGGGTACCTGCTGCAGATTTTTACGAAGCCTGTGGTGGACCGGCCAACCATGTTCTTCGAGATCATTCAGCGCAAAGGCGCCCAGAGCTTCGGCAAGGGCAACTTTAAGGCGCTCTTCGAGGCCATTGAACGGGAGCAGTCCCTGCGTGGAACCCTCTAACACTTTGCCCCCTATGGCCCTGCGATGGGCCGATGTCTCCGTTTCTATCGGCGACAAACCCGTGCTGCACAACATTGACCTGGAAGTTGCTGCCGGCAGCACCCTGGCATTGGTGGGAGAAAGTGGTTCGGGAAAAACCATGTGCTGCATGGCGGCATTGGGCTTGCTGCCGGGAGGAGGGCGGTTGACCCAAGGTGCGATTTCTGGACCTCATGGCGTTTGGGCCCAAAGCGACCGTGGGCCCACCGTGCCCATACCACGCGGCAAGGGAGTGACCATGGTGTTCCAAGAGCCCATGACAAGCTTGGACCCCACGATGCGGTGCGGCACCCAAATTGCAGAGGTCATACGCAGACACAGCAGTGCCGATGCCCACCAAGCCAAACGGCGTGTCTTGGACTTGTTTGAAGAGGTCCAGCTGCCCGACCCGGAGCGCGCCTGGTCCGCTTATCCGCATGCGCTCTCAGGCGGACAGAAGCAGCGGGTGCTCATCGCCATGGCCCTCGCGAACGACCCTGAACTCATCCTTGCAGATGAGCCGACCACCGCGTTAGACAGCACGCTGCGCGCGGAACTGTTGGACTTACTCTCTGAGATTCAACGCAAGCGCGGCTTGGCCTTGGTGCTGGTCACCCACGACATGGAAGTGGTGGAGCGGGCAGCAGACAATGTCGCTGTGCTGCGCCATGGTAGCGTGGTCGAACAAGGCCCTGTGCGGCAAGTGCTCGGCCACCCACAGCACCCCTACACCCGCGGATTGTTGGCCTGTCGCATTCCAAAAAAAGGCCGGCCGAGCCCCCTTCCCGTGCTTTCAGATTTCTTGGAAGGCCCGGGAGACAGCCCTTCCAAAGCCGGCGAAATCACCATGCCCACTGCGGCACAGCCTGTGTTGCTCGAGGTCAATGGCGCATGGAAGCGCTATGCAGACAGCGCGGAACCCGCCTTGGCCGATGTCAGCCTTCGCCTGGCACGCGGTGGCACGTTGGGTGTTGTCGGAGGCAGCGGCTGTGGCAAAACCACTTTGGCGCGTGCCATCTTGGGGCTGCACCGCCTTGACCAGGGCTCCATCCGCATTGCGGGCCAAGCGGTCGAAGGCCTCGCACCACATCAAGTGAAACACATTCGGTCCAATGTGGGCCTCGTATTCCAAGACCCCCGCGCCGCCCTAAACCCCACGCGAAAAGTTGGCGCTGCCCTTCGCGAGGTGCTGGTCCGGTGGGGACACGACCCCTCGAGTGCCGACCAAGAAGCGCGACAACTCATCACCGCTGTTGGCCTTGAAGAAGATGCATTGGACCGCCGGCCCGATGCTTTCTCTGGTGGCCAAAGGCAGCGTATTGTCATTGCGCGCGCATTGGCGGCCGAACCTCAACTGCTCATCTGCGATGAAGCGGTCGCCGCATTGGATGTCAGCGTCCAAGCCCAAGTGCTCAATCTGCTGGTCAAACTCAAGGAAGAAAGGGGGCTGGCGTTGCTCTTCATCAGCCACGATTTGGGCGTCGTTCGCTACCTCTGCGACCACACGGTGGTCATGGATCAGGGGCGGGTTGTGGAGTCCGGAGTTTCTGATGACTTGTGGTCCACTCCAAACCATGAAGTAACCCGGAGACTTCAGGCGGCCGGAGGGGGTTCTATTGCCTAATTTCGGGCCATGTCCGAAACCGCCCTCGTCACCGAGGTCCTGCACGGCCGCGTCGCCTGCTGGACCCTCAACCGACCAAAGCAGCTGAATGCGCTGAATGGCGCCCTCATCGATACCCTTGGAAAAATGGTGGAGGAGCTACAGCACCGCGATGACGTGCGCTGCGTGGTCCTCACCGGATCTGGCGAAAAAGCCTTTGTCGCCGGTGCCGACATCAAAGAATTTGCAGACTTCGACAGCGTAGGCGGCAGGAAATTGGCCGAGCACGGTCAGCGCGTTTTGTTTGACGCCATTGCCCTCTCTACCAAGCCATTTGTAGCGGCCATCGGCGGTTTTGCCCTTGGCGGAGGCCTGGAACTCGCTTTGTCTTGCCACATCAGGGTGGCGTCGTCCAATGCCCGAATGGGGCTCCCCGAAGTCACCCTCGGACTCATTCCTGGATACGGAGGAACCCAAAGGTTGTCGGCCATCATTGGCCGCGGCCGGGCGATGGAAATGATCTTGTCCGCGCGGATGATCAAGGCCGATGAAGCCCTTGCAACAGGCTTGGTGAGTCGTGTCACAGAACGCGAGCACCTCATGGAGGAGGCCCTCCGGATGGCCACCGCCCTGTCGGCAAACAGTCCCAAAGCACTGCAAGCAGCCATCCGTGCCGTTCAGGCAAGTGGCACACAAGAGGGCTATGAAGTTGAAATTGATCAGTTCGGTCGGTGCTTCGCCAACGAGGACTTCAAAGAGGGTGTTGCCGCATTCTTGGAGAAGCGCAAACCAGAGTTTTCAGGTCGATGAGTGCTCCCCGTGAATTGACCGTCCGTGTGGCCCGCACAGGGGAAGTCGCCCTTCCAGAATATGCCACCGCTTCGAGCGCTGGACTGGACCTGCGTGCCCGTTTAGATGGACCCGTCGTGCTAGAACCCGGTTCCCGCATGCTCATTCCTTCGGGATTGCACATTGAACTGCCCGAAGGGTATGAAGCGCAAGTCAGGCCGAGAAGTGGTCTGGCCTACAAGCATGGATTGACCGTGCTGAATGCTCCCGGTACCATCGATGCCGATTACCGGGGTGAAATTGGGGTGTTGCTGATCAACCACGGACAGACCGCCTTCACCGTTCAACCCGGCGAGCGCATCGCCCAACTCGTGGTCGCCCCCTATGTGCGCATTGCATGGGCGCCCGTTGAAGACACCGCAGAACTCGCCCTCTCCGAAAGGGGGGCCGGCGGATTCGGCCACACAGGAACACAATGAACCTCATCATCCCCATGGCTGGTCGGGGCAGCCGTTTGCGCCCCCACACCCTCACGGTGCCTAAGCCGTTGGTCCACGTGGCAGGAAAGCCCATTGTGCAACATCTCGTAGAAGATTTGGCCGCGATGAGCCCCCGTCCATTTGACAACATCGCTTTTGTCATTGGCGACTTCGGCGAACAGGTTGAAGCCGACTTGTTGGCCTTGGCCGCAGCGCTGGGCGCCAAAGGACACATCCGCCACCAAGAACAACCGCTCGGAACGGCCCATGCCGTCCACTGCGCCAAGGAATTGCTCGAAGGGGAGACTGTCGTAGCCTTTGCCGACACCTTGTTCCGTGCAGACTTTCAGCTGGACGCTGAGGCCGATGGGCACCTTTTTGTGAAGCGCATTGAGGACCCCCGCCAGTTCGGTGTGGTGGTGCTCGATGATACAGGTGCCATTGTGGAATATGCAGAAAAGCCGGAAAAGCCCGTTTCTGACTTGGCGATGATCGGCATTTACCACTTCCGCGATGGTGCAGCCCTGCGCAGGGAAATTGACGTTTTGATCGACAACGACATGCGGAAGGGCAATGAGTTTCAATTGCCCGATGCCTTCCGCGCCCTGACGGAACAAGGCGCCCGGTTTATGCCGGGTGAAGTCAACGACTGGATGGACTGCGGAAACCGCAAGGCCACCGTCGAGACCAATGGCCGCATGCTGGAATTCTTGGGGGACAAAGCGACCACTGCACCCAACGCCACCATCGAAAACAGTGTGATCATTCCTCCTTGTATCATCCAAGAAGGGGCGGTCGTGCGCCACTCCGTGATTGGGCCTCGGGTCACCATTGGCCCTGGAACCCATGTCAGCCACAGCGTCTTAAACGACTGCCTGATTGGAGGAAACAGCCACATCGATGGTGCCCGCATGTCGGACTCCATGGTCGGCAACCATGCCCGCATCGCCCGTTCACCCGAGGATGTAAGCTTGGGCGACTACTCTGAATCCACATGCTGAACCCCTGCTCATATCGGTGGTGCTTTGGCATCCTATTGGCAGCCCTGCTGGGAGGCTGTGGGGTGCTCAACCCTTCGAGCAGCTCCTCCGCAGAAGGGCTGGGGGAAGTTGACGGCAACTTTCATTCGGCCTACTACAAGGCACAAACCGCCAAAATCAAGGGCGATCGCGCAGGAGCTCGGGAGGCCTTTCTCTCGTGTTTGGATGCCAATTCTGAGTCCGCAGTGGTGCATTTCGAGCTGGCCCGAATTGAACGTTTGGAAGGCCAGTGGACCGCTGCCATGTCGGCAGTGGAGAAGGCCGTTGCCCTCGATGGCGATAATGCTTGGTACCGCAGGGAGCTGGCCGAAATCGCCTTAGAACTGGGGCGCAATGACGAAGCGGACCAAGCCTTGGAATGGCTGTTGGTCCACAAACCCGAGGACGATGTGGCCGCCGTCATGTTGTTGGATTTGCGCACGGCCGAGGGCCGTTTCGATGAAGCCGCAAAAGTTCTGGACGTCTTGGAAAAAGAGTGGGGTCCCGATCCGGAATGGCACTTTGACCGACACCGTTTACACCTTGCCGCGGGAGACATAGAGGGCGCTTTGCAAGATTTGATCAACCTCGAACGCGACTTCCCAGATGTGGTAGAAGCTTCGCTGCAAAGGGTACGCATTCTTTCTTCAATGGGCAGAGAAGCCGAAGCTGAAGCCGCTCTAAAAGAAGCCCTTGAGCGGACCGGCAACGGACGGCTTCATTTGGAATGGGCCCACTTCCTCACTGCGCGTGGCGAAACCGATTCCGCCCGTGAACATGTTCGTGCCGCCTTTGGTTCGGACGATGTTCCACTTGCCGAAAAGGTTGACATCGCGTGGACTTACATCGAGCTGTCAGAAATGCAGCCCAATCTCCAGCCCGAGGCCCAACAGCTCGTAGACCTTTTGAAGGAGTCTGACCCGTCAGCAGCGGCGCCGTTTGAGCTGCAGGCCGCACTCCACGACATGGCGGGCAACTCCACCGCGGCATTGGAAGCGCTGACCGAAGCACTGGACCGCGACCCGAACTCTCCGGACCGCTGGTTGGAAGCATGTCAACTCTGCATCTCTTCTCAGGAGTGGTCGCGGCTCAATGACATGGCCACTTCGGCGGGAGGCTTGTTCCCCAGCCTGCCGGTATTTCCGTATTTCCGCGGTATGGCGCTGATGGAAGACGGTGATGACGTGGGCGCTGAGCGCCAGCTCAAAGTCGCGCGGAACCTGATCGTAGACCGGCCTGACTTTGAGTCTGACGTCCTCGTCATGCTCGCCCAAATTGCCCATGACCGCGGCGACCATGTCGCCTCTGACCGCTGGTTTGATGTGGCCATCGAGGTCAATCCACAAAACGTTCTCGCCCTGAATAATTACGCCTATTACTTGGCCCTGCGCGGCGCCAAAACAGCGCAGGCGGTAGAGCTTGCGGCGCGTGTTGTTGCGCTGTCCCCGGGTGATGCCAACTTTGAAGACACCTATGCTTGGACTTTGTATCGCGCCGAGGACTTCGAAGAAGCCCTGACTTGGATCGAATTGGCCCTCTTCCACGAAGGGGACCGTCCCTCAGCCACTGTATTGGATCACGCCGGTGACATCCTTTCGGCTTTGGGGCGCGCCGCAGAGGCCCAAGAAAAATGGACCGCGGCCCTCCAGGCTGGCGGCGATGCTGACACCATTCAACCCAAACTCGACACTGAATGAGGCTGCTCGTATTCTTGATGTCCGTCGCCTTATTGGCCGGGTGCACGAATATGAGGCGCTTGGAAAAGGGCAAGCCTATCCGGTCGGAATCCCCCGGTGGCATCATTCGAAAGCACGTGACCACCCTCGCCAAACCCGAGTGGGCAGGCTTGCGCTTGCAGGTAGAAGTGGACATCGATGGTGAAGGCAGCTCCTTCAAGGTCAACGGCAGGATGAGGCGGGACTCGGCCATTTGGCTGAGCATTACTCCTGCCTTGGGCGTGGAAGTGGCCCGTATCATGCTCACACAAGATTCGGTGTTCTTCCTCTCAAAAGTACCCGGCAACCGGTTCGGCTATTTGGGTGATTACAGTATCCTGTTTGACTTGCTCGGCACTGAAATCAATTTCACCATGGCACAGAGTATTCTGTGTGGCGAAGGCATCAACCTCTTGGATGACGAGAGCAAATACGTGTCCAAAGTCGACGGTCGTGAGCACCTCCTCATCAATAAATACAAGCGAAGGGTCCGGCGGCTGGTGGGCGTAAAGGAAAAAGAAATCAACCCCAATGACAGCTTGATGGTCGATGCCCACCCCCGTGTTCAGGAGCGTGTTCTCGGCCGATCGAATGATGAAGACCTTTTGGTCAAACGCTATTGGTTTGATGGTTTGGGGTATCAATTGACCCGAACACATTTTGACGACCTCTACAATGGCCGTTCCATTGAAATCAGCCACGGCGGATTTGAGCCCGGGGCTGGTGGCTGGATTCCGCACCGCACAGGTTTGACCGTCGCTTCACCTTTGGGTACGCAGACGCTCGAAATTGAAATCCTCAGGGCCAAATACGGCAAGGCCTACCCCATGCCTTTTGAAATCCCCAAAGACGTAGAGCTCAGAAATGGTTTCTGAAAGGCCCCTCCCTGTGCTTCTTCGCCTGTCTGCATTGGTGATAGGCGCGTCCTTCGCTTGGGGCTCCCTCTGCGCCCAAAGCGATAAGAAGGCCGCGCTCGAAGCAGAACGAAAGGCCATTTCGGACCGCATTGCCGCCACGCAGGGACTGCTCGAAGAAGCCCGGGATGACCAGCAGCGCACCACTCAAGAATTGGCGCTGCTCAAAGAAGACCTCGACCTGCGCCAACAGCTCCTGTCCAACCTTCGGCAAGAGCGGCGTGCCGCCGAGCGCAGGCTCGATCAGCGGAAGGGCAGTGTCGAAGTAGCGGACGCACAACTCGACGCTCTAAAAACTGAATACGCCGAGATGATTCGGGTTGCGGCGAAACTCGAAGGCAGCGACGCGCTTTGGAGCCTGTTGCTGGATGCCGAATCCACGACCCAGGCCTTTCGGCGGCTCTTGCTCATCGAAGAATACGGGCGCAACCGAAAGGCCCAAGCCGAGCGCATCGAGACCTCTACCCAATCGCTGCGCACCGAGCTCAACGCCCTCCGCCAGGAGCGTACCGAATTGGTCTCTGTAGAAGCTGAGCTGCGCAGTGCTCGGGATGCGGCCCAAAGTGGAGCGCGCAGGCAGGAGTCTCTGCTGTCTGAATTAAGGGGGCAAGAACGGCGGCTCAAAGATCAGCTTGCCACCGAAGAGTCGCGGCGCGCTGAACTCGTCAAAGCCATCGACCGCGTGATCGCTGAGGCCAACCGCTCTTCTTCGGCAGATGCCGGATTTTCTGCAACCCCAGAAGGGCGCATTATCGGCGCCGAGTTTCAGGCCAATAAAGGCAAGCTCCCTTGGCCTGTTGCCGAGGGTGTCATCATTGGTCGGTTTGGTACGCACAGCCACCCCACATTGCCCGGCATTCAAATCGAGCGTCGGGGCGTGGACATCGCTACCTCATCGGGCGCTGCTGTCACCGCGGTCTTCAGCGGGCGGGTATCGAATGTGATCACCATACCCGGTGGAGGGATGGTCGTCATGGTGGATCACGGTTCACACCGCACTGTCTATGCCAACCTGGCCCAAGTAGAGGTGCAGGATGGGGGAGACCTGCGCACTGGACAGCGCATTGGCACCGTGCTCAACCTGGGAACAGGAAACAAGGCCCATTTTGAAGTTTGGGACGCCGCAGGCAGCACCCCTTTGGACCCAGAATTGTGGATCGCGAGATGAAATATGCGCTCATCGGAAATCCCAACTGCGGCAAGACCTCCCTCTTCAACCGCCTGACCGGATCGCGCGCCAAGGTGGCCAACCTTCCGGGCGTGACGGTAGACCCCATCATGGCCAGGCTCAAGCCCAAGAAGGTAGGCGCCCAAATCGTGGACCTGATCGACCTTCCAGGGACGTACAGCTTACACCCGAAAGCGCTGGATGAGGCGGTCACCCGAGATGCCTTATTGAATCCCAACCATACCTACCGTCCCGATGGCTTGATCGTGGTCATGGACGCCGCCAACCTCAAACGCAACCTTTACCTGACTTTGCAGGTGTTGGACTTGGGCTTGCCGGCGGTGGTCGTGGTGAACGAAACAGCCCCTACAAGCTGGTCAAGGGAAGCCCTTGAATCGGCCTTAGGGTGTCCCGTGCTTCCCGTGCACGCTCTCAATGGAAAGGGCACCAAGAAATTGGAAGGGATGCTCGCAGAAGGGCTGGCTCCCGCCTCGGGCGGCCATGCAGTGGGCACAGACCAAAAGGGCTGGCGGTCCAGGGTCGATTTATCGGCCTTGTCCGAAGCCGTTCCTGGAATAGGAGCTGCAGGCCTCGAACTGCTTGTCACCTCGGATGATCTGCCAGCTTGGATGGGTGCGAGCGGACACGCCGCATTACAGGCCGTTCGCCAGGATACCGGTTGCGGGGCGGCGGAATTGCAATTGGGAGAAGCCGCACACAGGAGCCGTCAAGTCCGTGAGATTGCGACCACCACCCTCAAGCAAAACCCCCCAACCAGCCGCAGCATCAGCGCCCGCATAGACCGTGTGCTCACCCATAGGGTCGCCGGCCCCTTGATTTTGACGGCGATTTTCTTTTTGATTTTCCAAGCTGTGTACGCCTGGGCGACCTGGCCCATGGACCTCATCGACGCAGGGATGGGATGGCTCATGGGCGCCTGTCGAAGCGCACTACCGGCAGGTTGGTGGACAGATCTTCTTGTAGATGGATTGTTGTCTGGCCTTGGGGGTGTGGTCATTTTTGTGCCACAAATCGCCCTGCTTTTTGGCGCCATAGCGGCGCTAGAAGAGAGCGGCTACATGACCCGTGTTGCGTTCATGAATGACCGGTGGCTGCGCAGCTTAGGGCTTGATGGACGCTCGGCCATTCCGCTGTTGGGCGGCTTTGCTTGCTCCATCCCCGCCATACTTGGGGCAAGAACCATCCCCGGAAAACGCGAACGGCTCCTGACCATCTTGATCACGCCTTGGATGACATGCTCGGCGCGCCTGCCAGTTTACCTGTTCTTGATTGGGTTCGTGGTGCCTTCACAACCATGGGGACCTGCTGGGGCCTTCAACCTCCAAGGCATGTTTTTGTTTGGCATCTATATCGCCGGTTTGCTGGCTGGTTTGGTGCTCGCATGGATTTTGCACAAAGGGTTTCCCAAGGCGGCGCCCACCCAATTCCTTCAGGAATGGCCCCCCTACCGGGTGCCCTCGCTCAAGCGCACCTTGGAGCAAGTCTGGATGCAAGCCCGGGCTTTTGTGGAGGGTGCAGGCAAGGTGATTGTGATGGTCTCCATCATTCTGTGGGTACTATCAAACACCGCTCCCGGGGGCTTTGGGGAGACCGATGCCGCATACCAAACCCGTGTGTCCGAACTCGCACTATCCGACGCTGCCCCTGCAGCTGTAGAACAGGCAGAACGCGACTGGCAGGCGGACCGCATGTCGGTATCGTGGTCTGGCCGGTTGGGTTCCTTCATTGAACCTGTCATTGCGCCATTGGGGTATGACGGCCGAATGGGTGTTGCCCTCATTGCATCTTTCGCCGCTCGCGAGGTGTTTGTGGGCACCATGGCCACCCTCTATGCAGCTCCGGACAGTGACGAAGGCATCGGGCAACTCAAAGAAAGGTTGGGCAAAGAGCTCAACCCCAAAACCGGCAAGCCCGTGCTGGGTGCTGCTACCGCCATGTCGCTCATCGTATTCTATATGCTGGCCATGCAGTGCATTTCGACCATCGCCGTGGTGCGCCAAGAATTGGGCAGCTGGAACATCGCTGCCTTTCAGGCCTTGGGCATGACGGTTGTGGCCTACCTGGCCGCTTGGTTGACTTACGCTGCGCTCAGCTGAGCGGCTTTACCCACATCTGATCCGCTTGCGCCCGGCGCAGTGCGACGACGTGACCCCCTGCAGATACCGCCATGGGGTCACCCAATGGTGCGATGTGCCTGACCTCGATGTCCTCTCCAACAGTGCAGCCCATCTCCATCAGGGCCAACATTCCTTCAGGAGCATCGATCTTGGTGAGGGTTCCACGTTCGTGGGCTTCGAGGTCGCTCAAGCGCTTCAAATCCATGGTGCTAAACTCGTCAAGGACAATTGACCGCAACCTACCCTGATGGGGGGATTTTGTCCGCGGAGTGTGCAACATAAAAAAACCCGGCTCGAAAGCCGGGTTTTCTGGTGGGTCATACTGGACTCGAACCAGTGACCTCTGCCCTGTCAAGGCAGCGCTCTGAACCAGCTGAGCTAATGACCCTCTGCTGAATCGGTCTGCGAATATACGATGTCATTGGCTCAGTCCTCCTCACGGTTTTCATCGAAATGGTCCCTGTCAATATTGCCCATATCGAAGCCCTCCTCCATGCCCTCTTCAAGTACTTCCAGCATGGCGCGATCAATCCGAAACAAATAGAGTACCTCATCGGTGCGGATCTCAAGGCAGCGCATGAGGCGGCCATCAGCCAAAGTCATGGACTGCAGGTCCTCATCACTGAAGCCCTCCGGAAATGCCTCCGCAATCAATTTCAGATGGCGTTCCTCGACGTTGTTGTAATTCTTGATGATGCGTTTCATGATGATGACGTTTTACCAATCGAGCAGCCAACCGAAGAACAGGGGGGCGACAATGGTGGCATCTGACTCGATGATGAAGCGGGGGGTGTCCACTCCAAGCTTGCCCCAGGTGATTTTTTCGTTGGGCACGGCCCCCGAATAACTGCCGAAGCTGGTCGTGCTGTCCGAGATCTGGCAGAAATAAGACCACAGCGGAACACCGGTTCGGCCGAGATCCTGGTGGAGCATGGGCACCACGCATATGGGGAAGTCTCCGGCTATGCCCCCACCGATCTGAAAGAAGCCGACGCCCTGTGCTGTCTCTTCCGTCGTGGCGGTGTACCATTCGGCCAAGGACATCATGTACTCGATGCCGCCCTTCACCGTGGAAGGCTGCACGTCCCCTTCAATGCAATGGGCCGCGAAAATGTTGCCGAGGGTGCTGTCCTCCCATCCGGGGCAGACAATGGGCAACCCTTTTTCCGCAGCTGCATGCATCCAGCTGTCCGCCGGATCAATCTGGAAGTCATCATCGAGGCGACCCCCAAGCAGGGCCTCGTAGAAGAATTCATGTGGGAATTTGCGCTCGCCCCTTTCTTCTGCCGCCCTCCAGAGATCGACCATGACGCCTTCGAGCTTGCGGAACGCTTCCTCTTCTGGGATGCACGTATCGGTCACCCGATTCAGGCCTCGGTCCAGCAAGGCCTGTTCCTCCTCCGGTGACAGGTCGCGGTAATGGGGAACGCGCTCATAATGGTCGTGCGCCACCAGGTTCATGACGTCTTCCTCGAGGTTGGCCCCGGTGCAACTGATGATGTGCACCTTGTCTTGGCGGATCATCTCCGCCAGGCTCCGTCCCAATTCGGCGGTGCTCATAGCGCCTGCCAAGGTGACCATCATGCGGGAGCCCGATTGGAGACAGGCCTCATATGCCTTGGCGGCATCGCCGATGACCGCCGCATTAAAATGGCGATAATGCCGCGCGGCAAAATCGCGAATGAAGGGTGGTTTTTCCATGGTGTCAATNGTCTTGATGCAGGGGGGGCTGTGGTTTTAGGATGTAGGTCAACATCTTGTGCAGGAGTTTGGCCGCGGTAAATGCGCTTGGGCTCCGTTCCATGCGGGGTGCCAGTTCGACCACGTCGAACCCCACGACCCGATGCTGCTCCGCAGCCGCGCGAATGAGCCCCGTGACCTGGTACCAATCGAGTCCGCCCGGCTCCGGGGTTCCCGTCTCCGGCAGGTACGCCGGGTCGAAGGCATCCAGATCGACCGTGATGTACAACGGCGTCCCGGCGTGCCCAAGCCGGTTCACAGCCTCCTCGATCCACTCGGCATCAGCGGTGTGATGGCAGCGAGAAGCATGGAATACATTGCCCTCCTGCTCAAAGGCCCTCTCTTCGGCTTCCGAGCTGCGAATGCCCACTTGGACAAGGCGCAGGTGCTGCGACGCCCAATGCAGTGCACAGGCGTGATTGCAGGCGGACCCGTGGAATTCAGAACGAAGGTCACTGTGCGCATCGATGTGCAAGACTGCCATGCCCTCTTCAGCCCTTGCACACGCCTGGATGGCCCCTATGCTCACGCTGTGCTCACCGCCCACCAGCACGGGCAATGTCCCCAAATCCAGTATTTCCTCCACACGCGCATGCACCGCGTCCCGCACTTGCTCAGGAGACAGTATTTGCCCATTCACCTCGACCGGTACACTTTCGAGGATGGCGATGCCCTCCCGGTGCACCTCGGCACCCGTCTCGATGTCATGCAGCTCCATGTTCTCGAGCGCCTCGAAAAGAGCGTCCGGCCCCCGGTCGGCGCCTTTGCCCCAGGTGCTCGTCCCATCGTAGGGCACGGGAAGAACGGCTGCCCGAAAGGTTTCGGCCTGCTCACCTGCAGGCTCACCTGCGTAATCCCGAACTGACTCCAACCGACTCATTGTCTGACGGATTGGGCGGCACGAAATGCCTTGCGCTGGGCTTCGGCATGCCGCGCCTTCAGGCTGGCCTCATCTTCGAGACGCGTGGCTTCCTCCTGCTGCTGGCCGTAACCGAGCAATTCCAAAACATCTCCCGCCTGCTGCTCGTCGCAGAACATGCGGGATCTGAGCCGGCCCTGCTCGTCCCGGTCTAGCAACACGTGCTTGGGTCCCGGAATCAGACAGTGGTGCACCCCCCCGTGACCGCCGATGTTGTCCTGGTAGGCCGCCGTATTGAAAAAGGCCAGGTAAAGCGGCTTGTCCTGGCTGAATTTCGGCAGATAAATCGCGTTGAGGTGCTGCTCCGAATTGTAGTAATCGTCGCTGTCGCACGTGAGCCCCCCGAGAAAGACCCGCTCATAAGCATCGTTCCAACGGTTGACCGGCAACATCATGAACCGCTTGTTGATGGCCCAGGTGTCCGGCAGGGTCGTCATGAAGCTCGAGTCGATCAGGTTCCAGCGCTCGCGGTCATTCTGGCGCTTTTGGAACAGCACCTTGAACAAGGTCCCCCCGGCCTCACCGACCGTGAACGAGCCGAATTCGGTGAAAATGTCGGGGACCGGCACCTCGCGCTCGGCGCAATGTTGCTGGATCTGCTCGAGAATGGCCTCGATCATGTACGCGTAGTCGTATTCGAATCCGAGAGAATTCTTGATCGGCAATCCACCACCGATGTTGAGGGCCGTCAGCTCGGGACACTCCTTTCTGAGGGTGCAGTAAACATCGAGGGCCTTCCGCAGCTCGTTCCAGTAATATGCGGTGTCCCGGATGCCCGTATTCACGAAGAAATGGAGCATGCGCAGCTTGAGCCGGGGGTGACCGGCCAGGTGCTCGCGATAAAACGGCAGGATCTGCCGATATCCCATTCCGAGCCGGGAAGTGTAGAATTCAAACTTCGGCTCCTCTTCAGAGGCAATGCGCAATCCGACCTCGATGGGCTCCTTGACCGCATTGCTGAGCATCTCGAATTCGAGTTCATTGTCGAGCACGGGTAGGATTCCCTTGAAACCGTCTGACCGCATGGCCGCGATGCGGTCCACATAAGCCGTGGTCTTGAATCCATTGCAGATGACCGTAGCGGATTTGTCGAGGTGCCCGCTGCCCTCAAGGGCGCGCACGATGTCCAGATCAAAAGGACTGCTCGTTTCCAGGTGGGCCCCATGGCGCAGCACCTCCTCCGTCACATGGCGGAAGTGCGAGCTCTTGGTCACATAGCAATAATGGTAGGAACCCGAATATTGCAGCCGGTCCATGGCCGACTCGAACCATCCAGTCGCCTTGCGGATGCTCTCGCCGATGCGGGGGAGGTAGGTGAACCTCAGCGGCGTTCCATAACGCTCGATGAGTTCCATGAGGTCAATGCCATGGAAGCGCAGGTGGTCTTCCTCCAGGAAAAATTCGTCCTGAGGCCATTCAAAAGTCTGCTCGATCAGGTCGAGGTACCTTATTTTCATAGGATTCGGTTGTTGGGGAAAAGAGGGGAAGGGCCGGACGGACGTGCTTCATACCGAAGCAGCATTCCGCAGCGTCACTTCCAGCTCAGAGCCGAATCTGCTTCCACCGGCGTTGCAAGGCCGGCTTCACCCAACTGTCGAATAAACTTGGCATCCCTGAGGGATTCAATGGGGCAATATTACACCTTCCACCTCACTGAAATGTGCACGTTTACGAAAAATTCAGGGGCGCCAATGCCCGAGGTCCCTGCCGATGACGGACTCCAACGCGGTCACGTCTTCCTCAAAAAGACCGAACAACACCCGGCGATCCGCAGAATCCAATGCGGGAACCCCCTGCGACGAATACCAATTGTTGCGGAGGGAGGACTTGATGCGATCGGGCAACCAGCCTGACAGACGGCCCTTGAGTCCCGTAGCCGTCAGCCATCGGTTGAGCCCCTCCCAACGCGGCAATCCGGCCTGATTCACCCTTTCGCTATCCGCTGCCGGTATGGGCCCCTCCAATTGCAGCCAATCCGCCAACCCATTCCACGTGTCCGGGTCTGACAAATCCTCGTGCAACATCACCTTGATCTGCCCTGCAGGAAATGCAGCGTACCAGCGCTCGAGTTGCTTGGCATAGAGACCGGCCTCCACGAAAAGCTCACTGCAGCCCCATCCCGGGTTCGCATGTCGCCTGTCCTTCTCGACCGCTTCCATTAAGCCGTCCCCAGTAAACCCGTATTTGCGCGCCATCAACCAATGCGAATACAAGCGGTCCACAGGATTCCGGAGGACAGCCAAAATGCGCGCTTCGGGGTGGCGGGCGGCCACCATTGAGGCGGCTTCAGCGCTCCATAGATATGAGGTGCTGCATTCCCCAACCACCTTGTGTTCGGGTGCGGCTTCCTCAAACAGGGCCGCATACTGGTCCGGATCCTGAACGAAGCCCACCTGTCTCGGGACCAATGGGCGGCGGGCGAAATAAGACCCAAGGTCATCGGGGTGGTTCGCCTTAAAGGCCGTCGAAAACCGATGCGGCTGTATGTCCTTGGCGAAATGGTTGGGCTCCTTCAATGGGCTCAAGAAAACCTGTCGGTGGTATGACAGCCGTTCATGAATGAAGGTGGTTCCCGCCTTGGGGGCGCCAATCAAAAAGAAATTCAGCTTCGTCTCCACCATCCGTTTAGCAAAGAAACCATGATAAAGCCATGCTGACGGTGAATCCACCACACCCCCAACACATTCCAGAAAAGCATACCTAAAGCCGCAGAGAGGGCGCCACCCACCAGACCATAAGCCGGTACCATGAGCACTGCAGCACTGAGCTGAATACAGGCCGAAACCGCCAAAATACCGAGGCCCACGCGCTCTCCGCCCGTCATGTTGAGGAGGTACATCACAGGGCCGCACAGAGCATTGAGGCATTGCCCTGCAGCAAGAATGAGCAGCGCTTGATACACCTCCAGTTCTGTAAATGCGGCTCCCCAGAAGCCCAACAACCAGGGTCCAAAGGCTGCTAAAAACACCAACCCTGGAAGCGCTACCGCCGTATTCATCCACCCGATGCGGTGCACCGTGCGCCGCAATCCATCCCTATCTCCAGAAGCATGAAGCGCGCCAAATGTGGGCGCACCCAGTGCGTTGACCGCGAATTGCGTGAAGGTCAGTAACGCCGCCAACCTAAATGCTGCGCGGTAGTGGGCCACGGCCGCTTCATCCAACCACCCTGCCAGCATGGCGGTGTCTGCCCAGCTCAGCACGAGGTGCAGCACGCTGCCCATCCAAATGGGCGCCGCAAGCTGGCGCAGGACCGAGCGGTCCTTGGCCGTTGCTGGCGAGGACTGATCCGAAGCCGCAGAGCGCCGAAATAAAATTACCGCACTGGCCATGCCAAAGACTGCGAGCAGCACGGACGTCACAGCGAGAACTTTCTCTGGAGCCCAACCAAAAAGCACAATCAGTATGCCGCCCATCAGCATCCACCATCCCGGCTGAAGCAGGGCATACCAACCAACCCTGCCCGTGCCACGCAGTGCCTCTCCGGCCCAACCAATCAATATCCACGAGCCTATGGCGAGGCCCAGCCAGAGGTCAAAGGTCACACCCCATTTGAATTCCGGGGTCCACCACAATATGACCGCGACGGCCAACGCAACAACCGATAAGGGGCGCGTCCACTCCAAAAACCGCCGGGCAATGCGACCGTGTTCACCCGCAGCCGACCAAGCTCCAAACAACTTCACTACGGCGCCTTCCAAGCCCCCACGCATGAGTGTCGCACCCACTGTAATGGCCAACACAAAGAGCTCTGCCCGTCCCAATGCAGCGTCGCCGAACCGACGGGCCACCAACAACGAAAACAAAAAGCCCCCTAAAGCGCCGAGCACCTTGATGAGCAAGACCGTCCCAGAACCGCTCAACAAACGACGCCAAGAGCCATCAAGATGTGGTGAAGTATCGGAGGAGTTCGTCAATTTGGCCTCATTTGGTGGGCACTTCGGCTCGATGCCTTGGCAGCCCCGCCAGGAATCGAACCTGGATCGAACGTTTAGGAAACGCTTATTCTATCCGTTGAACTACGGGGCCGTGTGGCAAAGAAACATCGCCCACTGCGAAGCTGCAGAAAAAAGCCCCGCATCCGGTTGGGAGCGGGGCCGGAGCCTTTTAGGGGGCAAGGCCCCTTGGGCAGTGTGGGCAATACTGGGCTCGAACCAGTGACCTCTCGCGTGTGAGGCGAACGCTCTGAACCAACTGAGCTAATTGCCCGGAAACGGGGGGCAAAGATAGGTGAAGTCTTGCTCTCGACCCCTTCGTTTAAACAGCGATTCTGAACGACCCCCCACCTCCTCCGGTGCGTAAAAACAACCCCTTTGTGTGTTATTATACTTCTTTTGTCGAATAATGTGTATATTTGCAAAGCAGAGAATCGGTGGGTCAGCAGCACATTGCTGTAACACCTCACGGTGTTCTGCACACAATCATACACGCCATGACACTGAGCGATTTACTTCAACTGTTGGCCAACTTTATGCAGCCGGTGACCAAGGACAACGTCATGTACGATCTCAATGGAGATGGCATCATCTCGACGACAGACCTCATCATTTTGCTGAGCCAACTGCTTTGAGTCGACCCATTAGTGCGCCCTGCAGGACTTGAACCCGCGACCCAGGGATTATGAGTCCCCTGCTCTAACCAACTGAGCTAAGAGCGCATTGACCGCCAACGGCGGCGGAGCAAAAATACGCATTGGCAAGTGGGCAACGGTCACACTGTGCCCAGCCATTCAAACTCCAGTTCCCTGCGCTGCATATCAGCACGGACCACCTGAATTCGGACTTCCTGGCCCATTTGAATCAACTGCCCAGTGTGCAGTCCCACCAGGCATTGCCGCTCCGGATCAATAGAGAAGCGGTCTGTGGAAATCCCCTTGATGTCCACGTAGCCTTCGCACTTGTTGCCTTCCAACTCGATGTACACCGCTTTGGATGAGAGTCCGTTCACCACCCCCGTGAACTCGGCGCCCAATTGGGTCCCCATAAACTCCACCTGCTTGTATTTGATGCTGGCACGTTCCGCATCTGCGGCGCGCTTTTCCCGCTCGCTGCTGTGCGCACAAGGACCGTCCAACGTGCCCGTGTCGATGGGGGCTCCTCCATCCAAATAGTGCTGAAGACTGCGGTGCACCATCATGTCTGGGTACCGCCGAATGGGAGAGGTAAAGTGGGTGTAGTGCTCAAAGGCCAGTCCATAGTGGCCAATGTTTTCCGTGCTGTATTCCGCTTTGGCCATGGACCGGATCGCCATTTGTTTAACAATGCGCTCTTCGGGTTTGCCCTCGGCCATTTTGAGCAATTGGCTGATGGCTTTATGCGCATTGCCTGGCTCTGTATCGGGCATCTTGTACCCGAACTGAGCAACGAACATGCGCAGCGACTTGAGCTTAGTGGGGTCAGGCGAATCGTGGATGCGGTAAACGCCACCTGGCGGACGGTTTCCCTTGCACCCTGAAATCCACTTGGCCACCCGAACATTGGCGAGCAGCATGTAGTCTTCAATCAGCCGGTTGGCGTCCAACATACGCTTGATGAGCACCTCAATGGGCTTACCGTCTTTGTCGAGCCGGAAACGCACCTCTTCGGTGTCGAAGTCAATGGCTCCTGCTTTGAAACGCCGTGCCCGCATTTTGAGGGCGAGTGCTTGAAGCTGGCCCACTTCCTCTGCCAGGTCTCCCTTGCCCGTTTCCAAACGTTCTTGGGCTTCTGCATAGGTGAACCTGCGGTCTGAGTGGATGACCGCACGGCCAAACCATTCCTTGACCACTTCTCCCTCTGCGTCGAGTTCAAAAACAGCACTGAAAGCAAAGCGGTCCTCGTTGGGNCGCAATGAGCAGAGGTTGTTGGAGAGCACCTCTGGCAGCATCGGTATGGTGCGGTCCACGAGGTAAACACTCGTGGCGCGTTCAATGGCCTCTTCTTCAATCAGGCTGCCTGGCCTCACATAGTGGCTCACGTCTGCAATGTGCACACCGACCTCGAGGTGGCCGTTTTTGAGCGTCTCCACACTGAGTGCATCGTCAAAATCCTTGGCATCCTCCGGGTCGATGGTGAAGGTGGTCACCTTTCGAAAATCCCTTCGGCGGGCGATCTCATCGGAAGGCAGCTCTTGGGGAATGGCCGCAGCCTCCGCCTCTACATCCTCGGGAAAGTGATAGGGCAGCCCGTACTCGAGCAAGATGGCATGCATCTCCGCTTCATGAACTCCGGGGGCGCCGAGAACCTCGACCACTTCGGCAATGGGAGGGTCGTCAGGAGAGGCCCAATCCACCAAGCGCACGGCCACTTTTACATCTTCAGGAGCATCATTTAAGAAGCGCGCCGGCACCAAAAAATCCCGGTGCATGCGCTTGTCCGTCGGAATGCCAAAGGCGTAGTCCTTCACGTGGTCTAACATCACCACGTAGAGGTCTCTCGCTCTTTTGACCACTTCGGCTACATAAGGCACCTCCTTTCGGCCCCTGCGCATCCAACCCAGTTCCACCGTGTCGCCCCAAAAAGCGGTGCCGGTATTTCCTTTTGGAACCATGATGTCGTCCGATTGGCCGGGCACACTCACGAAGCCCTTTCCGTAGGCCGTGATCTGAATGGTGCCCTGCACAACTTCTTTGCGGCCTCCTGTAGAAGCGCCCTGGTCCCTGCTGCGCTTTCCGCGGCGGTCGTCCCGCTGTCCGGCCTCCTCTGGCATCATAAAACGCCCCTTCCCTACTTCTTTGAGTTTGCCTTTGCCCGCCTCTTGCCGCATCAATACGTGCAACATTTCTTGAATGTCCTTATCGGAAATGCCCATCGTGCTCGCCACTTGCCGGGCGTTCATGGGCCTGCCGGGCAACCCGCGGAAGACCACCATCACATCCTCCAAATACTTGCTGGCGCCGCTGAGTCTTTGGCCGCCCGCCAATGCAGGGCCCATATCTCCGCCAGAGGGACGTTTTTTGCCTCCCTTATGTGTAGCGCCGTGTTTGCGCTTGCCTCCTTTTTTACCTCCTGCTTTCCGCGTGCCGGCCATCTCAGATGCTCGATTTGCCGCAAGGTCGCACCTTGCCACTGCGATTCGACGTCCCAAAACAAAGGTTGTGACGCTCTCAGTGCGAACTTCCCGCCCGAATGTCATCTGACAACCCCCTTACGTCCATGGACAGCCCAACCTCTCTTCACCGCTGGTTTCCCGAACGTTGGCGCGATCATGAGTTGCTCGACAGTGGAGGTGGCGCCCGATTGGAGCGCTTTGGAGAACTGGTCCTGATTCGGCCTGAGCCCCGTGCGATATGGGACCGCGGCATGGATGAGTTGGAGTGGCGCCGCGTGTCGGCCGCAGAATTTGTGCCGACTGGCCGCACGAAAGGGCAGTGGGTTCCGCACCAAAGCGTGCCCGATACATGGACCATTCAGTACCCCCTACAATCCGGGAAGAACCTGCAGTTCTCATTGGAAATGACGCGGTTCAAGCACGTTGGGATTTTCCCTGAACAAGGGGCCAATTGGGATTGGATTGCCGAGCGCATGGGGCCGGGGAAGCGCATGCTGAACCTCTTTGCTTACACGGGCGGGGCTTCTCTTGCGGGGCGCGCTGCAGGAGCAGAAGTCACCCATGTCGATGCCATCAAACAGGTGGTTTCATGGACCCGGACAAATCAAGAACTGAGCGGCCTTGACGGCATCCGCTGGTGCGTAGAGGATGCCCTCAAATTTTCTGAGCGCGAGGGAAGACGGAACAACCAATACGACCTCGTGGTCATGGACCCGCCCTCTTGGGGTTTGGGGCCAAAAGGAGAAAAGTGGAAGCTCGAAGAGCAAGTGCTGCGGTTGATTTCTGCGACCGCTAAGTTGATCGCGCCCGGAGGTGCGGTCATCATGAATACCTACTCAGGCGTGAGCCCTTCCGCTTTGGAAAACATGTGGCGCGCTGTGCTTCCAGATGCCAAAATGGAGTCTGGAGAACTGTGTCTCATGAGCGGAACAGGGCAAGTCCTGCCGACTGGGTCCCTGTTGAGGCTTCAACGCCCTTAAGCCTGCTTAACTTCGGGGTTCATGTTGCGCTACGCCCCCCTTTCCGCCGATAACTACATCCGCAACCGCAAGGCATTTGCCGATGCCCTTGCGCCCGGAGCCCTCTCCCTGTTCAGTTCGAACGACACTTACCCTACAGGTGCAGACGGAACCTTGCCATTTAGGCAGGACTCCAACATGCTGCATATGTGCGGGGTCGACCAAGAGGAAACCGTCTTGCTGATTTTTCCGAACGCCCACAATGCTGCGGACCGCGAAATTCTGTTTGTTACCGAGACCAGTCCTGAAATCGCCATCTGGGAAGGGGCCAAGCTGACCAAAGCGCAAGCCACTGCCCAAACCGGGGTCAAGAACATTCAATGGCTGTCCATGCTCGAGCGGACCATTCAGCGACTGGTCACAGAATGCAGCTGTTGTTATTTGCACCAGAATGAACACACTCGGGCCAAGGTTGTGGTAGAGACCCGCGAGGCGCGATTCAACCAATGGTTTACCGAAACCTACCCCCATGTGCGGGTTGAACGGAGTGCCCCCATCCTTCACCGCTTGCGCAGCGTCAAATCCGAAGAGGAAATTGAGCGCATGCGCCACGCCTGCAACATCACCCGCGATGGATTCAACCGCGTGCTGAAGTTTGTCAAGCCTGGCGTCACTGAATTTGAGGTTGAGGCGGAGTACCTCCACGAATTTGTGCGCAAAGGATCGCGCGGCTTTGCTTACACGCCCATTGTGGCCAGCGGTGCCAACGCGTGTGTCCTGCACTACATCGAAAACAGTGCCGCATGCAAAGCCGGAGATGTCCTGCTGATGGATGTCGGCGCAGAGTACGGCAATTACGCCAGTGACATGACCCGCTGTCTTCCTGTTTCGGGGCGGTTTACCGACCGACAGCGCAAGGTCTACGACGCGGTACTGAGCGTGATGCGCGACGCCATGAACCTCCTGCGTCCAGGCGTGAGCTTGCATGAATACCACAAGGAGGTGGGTGACCTCATGACGGCCCAGCTCTTGGAGTTGGGGCTGATTGACCAGCACGATGTGGCCAAGGAGAATCCCGCATGGCCCGCCTACAAGAAGTACTTTATGCACGGCACCTCCCACTTTATTGGGCTTGATGTGCACGACGTGGGGCTTTGGCATGAACCCATTCAAGCGGGGCACATCTTCACCGTTGAACCCGGCATCTACATCCAGGAAGAAGGACTCGGAATCCGACTGGAAAACGACATCGTCATTCGCGACCAAGGCTTTGATGACCTGATGGGCGACATTCCTGTCGATGCCGAGGCCATCGAAGATGCCATGAATAGCTGAACATGAGCAAAGAGGCGGCAGAAAAAGTCATGTTGGGCCTCAAGCTTCCCACCGACCCCCGATGGGTCGCTTTGGTGGAGTCCAACATCTCGGAGGTGCTGACAGACCACGCTTGGTGCGAGCAAAAGGCCGCGTCGAATGCGATCTCCACGATTGTGCGCTACCCCGAGCTCACCGACCTGGTAGAGGCGCTGACCCTCATTGCGGTGGAGGAGATGGAGCACTTTGGGATGGTGGTCGAAAAGATCAAGGCCCGCGGATGGACGCTGGGCCACGAGCGCAAGGACCCTTACATCCACGACCTGGCCGCCTTCATCAAAAAGGGAGGGAGCCGCGAAGAACAACTGGTCGACCGGCTGTTGCTTGCCGCCATGATTGAGGCAAGGAGTTGCGAGCGATTCCGCATGCTTTCCGAGCGCATCCAAGACGAAGACCTCCGGACCTTTTACCACGACCTCATGGTCAGTGAAGCCCAGCACTACACGACTTTCCTCGGTTTTGCTCGCCAATACGGCGGCAGGGTCGATGTCGATGCCCGCTGGCAAGCCTTCCTGGCCCACGAGGCCAAAGTCATTCAGAACTACGGCCGCAAAGAGACCATGCACGGCTAACCCCCCGGGTACACATCAAACCACCCCCAACATGTCCAACGCACCCAAGCCTGTCGGCCTCTATCCCCTCACCCGACGCGTCGGCGACCTGCTGTTCCTAAGCGGTGTCGGCCCAAGAATACCCGGAAGTGGCGCCCACGATGAAGGTGTTCCTGGACTCAAGCAGGACCACAATGGCAACTTCACAGCGTTCGATTTTGAAGCCCAGGCCCGAGGGGTCCTTGCCAATGTGCGCGCCATCCTCGAAGCAGAAGGCGCACGGTGGGAAGACCTCGTGGATGTGACTGTTTTCCTAACCGATATGCAGCGCGACTTCCACACCTTCAACCGTGTGTACCGCGAACATTTCGAAGGTGTTGACCCTGCGATGAGACCCTGTCGGACCACCGTGGAGGTGGGCGCATTGCCCACTCCGATTGCCGTAGAGCTCAAGTGTGTGGCGCACTGCCCCTCTTGAGGTCCGTTTTCCGGCACCGTATTTGCTCAAGAGCCTCCATGCGACATGTGCTCTTGTCTTTTTTGCTCTTGATTCAGGCCCTTGTGGCATGGGCCTCAACGGACTCAACAGAAGTGCATTCTGGCCCTTGGAAGCCCGAGGTCATTACCGCTGACTCCGCGCGCACTCTGCCTTTTCAAACTTTGCGCGAAGTCAATTCCAACAACTCCAGCCTCTACGAGGAGCTTGTGTATACCGTTCGCTACGGCTTTATCGCGGCTGGAGAGGCCCGTCTCGTCACCGAGCCCGGACCAACGTACGGTGGGCGCAGCACAGTGCGCGTAGTGGGAACAGGACGGAGCACCGGCGCCTTTGATTGGGTCTTCAAGGTCCGCGATCACTATGAATCCCATGTCGACCAAGCGGGCTTGTTTCCGCACCGCTTCATCCGCAGTGTTCGTGAAGGGGGGTACCGCATGGAGCGAGACATCGCCTTTGAACCGTCCAGGCGCACTGCCACCACGACAGAAAAAGGCCGCACGCGCATTCAAGTCTTGCCCGATTACTGCCAAGATTTGGTTTCTGCCTTTCACTTTGCACGGCACCTTCCGCTCGACTCCGTTGCTGTGGGCGAAGTGGTCCAAATCCCCACCTTCTTGGACGGTAAGGTTCACCAGGTCCGAGCAAGAAAAACTGGGGAGGAGCGCATTGCGGTCAAAGCTGGTGAATTTTGGTGCTGGACGTTCAAGCCCCTCGTAATGAAAGGTCGAATTTGGAAAGATGAGGACGACCTGACCGTGTATGTCAGCGCCGATCAGTTTCGTGTCCCCGTATTGGTGAAGACCAATTTGGTTGTGGGTTCCGTGCGCCTAGAACTGATCTCGGCATTCAGAACACCAAGAGCCCCTTCTCCGCAGTAAATTGGGGCCATGCCCGAAGCCAACACCTTCGACCCGGCCGTATTGGACCGGCTCGAGAAATTGAGGGAAAAGTATGCCGCCATGGGACAGGACCTCGTGTCCTACCTCGATGGCCTACTCTACGCTGACTTTCCTACGTATTGGGACTACATCAACCTCGATACGCTGCTCAGTTTGCAGCATCCGGTCACCCCCTTTCCAGACGAAGAGATCTTCATCATCTACCACCAAACCACGGAGCTTTATTTCAAGCTTTCCTTGCATGAGCTGCGTCAACTCCACGAAAGCGACCAACTCACGGGGGCAGAAATGCTCGAAAGGGTGCGCCGTGTGAACCGGTACTTCAAGGTATTGGTGGACAGTTTCGACGTCATGGTGGACGGCCTGGACCGAAAGCAATTTCTGCAGTTCCGAATGTCCCTGCTTCCTTCGAGTGGGTTTCAGAGTGTGCAATACCGGCTGATTGAACTCGCCTGTACCACCATGGATTGTCTTGTCCACATTGAATTGAGGCCCAACCGAATCGACCACAGCTTTGAGGACGTGGACGAAATGTTCGACGAAATCTATTGGCGCAGAGGAGCCACCGAATTGGCGACGGGAAAGCCAACACTGACCCTAAAGCAGTTTGAGGCCAAATACCGCGACAGCATCATTGCATTTGCCGAAGAGCGGTTTCATTCCAATGTTCGCCGGCAGTGGCAAGCTCTTTCTGCATCAGAACAGACTCCTGAACTCCGGGAGGAACTGCGCACACTTGACGAGCTGGTCAATGTCCATTGGCCCCTCTCCCATTACCGCAGTGCGGTAAAGCACCTGCAAAGAGACCCGGTAGACATTGCGGCTACAGGAGGCACGAACTGGCAGAAATACCTGCCGCCCCGCTTTCAAAAGCTCATTTTCTTCCCCGAGCTCTGGAGCCCAGAGGAAACCGCCGAATGGGGAAAGAGCTGGGTGCTTGACAACATTGGCCACAAATGAGCCCGATCAAGCGTTAAAAGCGGACAAAGGCAAAACTTTTTCTGACGCCCTCCGTTTCAAGAAAGCTGCACCACAAGTTTGTAGCGGTTTTCACAATGCGGTCTCAATCCATTCACAGCGCCTTAATTGTCTCCACCCTCTTTTGTTGGGTGGGCGCCCTATTTGTGGGGTGTGGCAGTGATCAAGGGGCTTCTGACAATGGCACATTGCTTGCTTTTGGACGGTCTGCGGTGGAAGCCAAGCCCCCTCTGACCGCAGAAGAAAGCCTCGCAGAGCAATTTGGTTTGCACAGTGATTCTGTTTCGTGGTTTACAGAATACGGTGAAGTGCGTTCAGGACAGAGCTTGTCCCACATATTGTCCCCCTTTGGAGTGACCAGTGCAACGCTCCACCACATTGCCACAGAGCACAGGGAGCTGTTTGATGTCCGGCGCATGCGTCAAGGAAAAGACTGGTGGCTGTTCCGTTCAGCAGGGGACTCCATTCCGCGACAATTCGTTTACGGCATCGATGACAGAGAGTATGTCGTGTTCGCGTTGACTGGAGACAAGTCCGCCCGACGCAGTCGCTACCCTTCGCAAACCCGCCGCAGCTATGTGCAAGGCGAGGTACAAGGCAGTTTGTACCAGAGCCTAGAGGATGCTGGACACACCACCACTTTGGCCTACGCCATGTCCGGTGTCTATGCTTGGACGATTGACTTTAGCCGCATCCAACCCGGGGACCAGTTCCGCATCATCTATGAGCGCGATTGGGTGAATGATAAGCCTGCTGGAATGCCGCGCATCGTTGCTTCTGAATTCATGCATCGCGGGCGGAATTTTCCGGCTTTTGCCTTTGACCAAGGCGAAGGTCTCGACTATTTCGATGAGACGGGTGCCAGTCTGCGCAAAGCCTTTCTCAAAGCTCCCGTCTCGTTCTCTCGGATTTCAAGCCGGTTCAATAAGCGGCGATTTCACCCGGTTCTCAAAAAGGTCAAGGCCCACCTGGGTACTGACTATGCAGCGCCGCGCGGTACTGAGATTGTGGCGGTCGGTGATGGGGTCGTCACCAAAGCGAGCTACACCAAAGGCAACGGCAAATACGTCAAGATCCGGCACAATGGGACGTACACCACCCAGTACCTCCACATGAGCCGCCGCAATGTGAAAGAAGGGCAAGCGGTGCGGCAGGGAGACGTGATTGGATACGTTGGCAGCACGGGATTGGCCACCGGGCCTCACGTGTGCTTCCGGTTTTGGAAGAATGGCCGGCAAGTGGATCACCTCAAAGAAGATTTCCCTCCGTCGACCCCCATCAAGGAAGAAGCAAAAGGATCATTTGAAGAGGCCTGCCGCGTTCTCCTTGCTGAAATGGCAACAGAGGAAGCGGATTCCGGCCCTCGCCTGGCCGCTTTGGACCAGTAAATCCTGGTCGGCTCAGGGAGCCATCGCCTGGAGAAGTGCCTGCCCCAAACCATCCGACAGCACCTCACCAGAGCGAGACCGCTCCGGGTGCCATTGGACGCCTACGAGGAAAGGAACCTTGAGCGTATCCCGGTATCGGATTCCTTCAATCAGGCCTGCTGGGCCTTCAGCCCATCCACTGTACGCATCGGAAAGGCGGTCAATGCCTTGGTGGTGGTGGCTCACGAAGTTGCGGGGTTCCCCCTGACGAAAAGCGACCTGCCCTGAGGACCATGGCCGTGTGATGTGCACCTCGTGCAAGGTGTCGCGCGTCTGGCCTGGAGCGCCACCGCGATGGCCCAAGTAGCCCGCGTCGGGCAGATGGGGGTGCAAGCTTCCTCCACCGTGTACGTTCATGACCTGCAAGCCTCGGCAGACGCCGAGACAAGGCAAGCCTTGGTCCAGAACCCGATCCAACAAGAGGTGTTCCACCCGGTCCCGTTCAACATCGATTCTGCCACACCGGACCGTATCCGCTGCCTGACCGTATCGTGCGGGATGAACATCTTCACCTCCCGTCAAAACCACCGCTCGGGCCCGCTGGAATTCCCGCTCAAAGTCCGCTGAGTCCGCACCATAAGCCTCAACAAACCGCAACGGTCCTGTGCCCTCTGCCTCAGCCAAGCGGCCCAACCAGTTTCGGTAACTCCGGCTGCTGTAAAACTTGGAGAGCACCACTGTGGTGCTGTCGGTCACCGCTAAAGACGGCGAGGGTGCTCCTTCTCCAGCACTCTCTGGTGAGGAACAGCCTGTCCAAAGCAGCCCGTTGATGCAACAACCGAACAAGACAAGGCGCAGCGTCTGCGTCATGCCCCTGTCCAAGCTGAGACCTCTTCCAACTGCAAAGCCGGCAGGTCGAGTTTGTTCTTTTTGCGAAAGCCGTTGAGCTTTTCACGCAACGCTGCGGGCTTGGCGTCCTTGATGGCGTCCGGGGTGTCAAACCCCGCTGCCGCCACATGGGGTGCCCAATCCGCTGGGATGCCCATCGCCTCGAGGGCGCTCAGGTCTGGCCCGCTTCGGAACACCTCTGGCCGCATCTGTGGGAAGAACAGCACTTCTTGAATGGACCGCTGGTTGGTCAACATCATGACCAATCGGTCCACGCCGATGCCCACACCGCTGGTGGGGGGCATGCCGTATTCCAAGGCGCGCAAAAAGTCCTGGTCAATGAACATGGCCTCATCGTCGCCTCGCGCCCCAAGCTTGAGTTGGTCCTCAAAACGCTCGCGTTGGTCAATGGGGTCATTGAGCTCGGAATAAGCGTTGGCCACTTCGGTACCGTTGATGAACAGCTCGAACCGTTCCGTGTATCCGGGCTTGTCACGGTGCGCCTTGGTAAGTGGCGACATTTCCACCGGGTAATCCGTGATGAAGGTGGGCTGCACCAAATGGTGCTCGCACTTCTCTCCAAAGATTTCGTCGATCAATTTGCCCTTGCCCATGGAGGGGTCTGCCTCAATACCTAGATCGGAGCAGGCTTGACGTAGGCCCGCTTCATCTAAACCGTCGATGTCAACCCCAGCATGCTCCATGATGGCATCGCGCATGGTCAAACGGCGGTACGGTGGAGCAAAATTGATGGTGTTGCCCTCCAGAGCGGCCGTGGATTGACCGTGAACCGCCTGGCAGACTCGGTCGATGAGCTGTTCGATGGTCTCCATCATCCAGTGGTAGTCCTGATAAGCGACGTACAGCTCCAACACCGTGAATTCCGGGTTGTGCGTTCGGTCCATGCCTTCGTTCCGGAAGTTTCTGGAGAACTCGAAAACGCCATCAAAACCGCCAACAATCAGCCGCTTGAGATACAGCTCATTGGCGATCCGCAGGTACAGCGGGATGTCAAGGGCATTGTGGTGGGTGGTGAACGGCCGTGCCGCCGCACCACCGGGAATGGCCTGTAAAACAGGGGTGTCAACTTCCAGCCACCCTTGTTCTGTGAAGGCGTCGCGCATGGCTTGAATCACCCGACTGCGCGCTTCAAACGTTTGCTTGACTCCAGGATTGACCACAAGGTCGACGTAGCGCATGCGGTAACGCAGCTCCGGGTCTGTGAACGCATCGTGGACATTGCCCTCTTCATCGGTTTTGACAGAAGGCAGCGGGCGGATGGACTTACTGAGCACCGTCAATTCCTTCACGAGTACGCTCGGTTCGCCTGTCTGTGTGGTAAAAGTCGTGCCCTTGACCCCGATGATGTCACCGCGGTCCAGCAGCTTTTTGAAGACGGTGTTGTACTGTGTTTTGTCTTCGTTAGGGCACAGCTCGTCGCGGTTCAAATAAATCTGAATGCGGCCACTGGCATCTTGAAGCTCGGCGAAGGAGGCCTTGCCCATGATGCGGCGTGAGAGAATGCGGCCCGCAAGGCACACTTCGCGGTCATCGGCAAAGTCCGCGGCCAATGCCGCCGCATGCGTGTCCACGGGGTAGGCCGCGGCCGGGTAGGGGTCAATTCCCAATTGACGGAGCTGCTGGAGGCTGTCCAGTCTAATGCGTTCCTGTTCCGTTCGGATCATGTTGGCTTGATTCACAGCGAAATTAGGTTGTCGCGGGGGCTCTTTCGGGAAGTAAATTAGCAGAGTAACGATTCTTTCATGCGCGCACTCATCGAGGCCTTTCCCGATCAACTCTCTGCTGCGGCCACTTCAATGGCTTCGCAGCCCCTGAATCAGGACGTCCCCCCCCACGAAAACATCCTTGTACTGGGCATGGGAGGGTCCGGCATTGGCGGCCGCTTTTTGGCGGGCCTCTTGGGAGACGCAGCACGTGTGCCCATTGCATCTGGTCACGACTACCGCATCCCGGCATGGGTTGGACCCAAGACGGTGGTGCTCGCGTGCAGCTACAGCGGGAATACAGAGGAAACCCTGACCGCATTGGACGCCGCGATCAAAAAAGGAGCGCACATTCGGGCGCTGACCTCAGGAGGCCAGCTCGCCGAACTCGCCAAGCAACATGGCTGGGCTGTATTGACCGTGCCAGGAGGCCACCCTCCCCGCTCGCAGTTTGGTTGGGCGGTAACAGGGCTGCTGCATCACTTCTCTGCTTTGGGGCACTGTCCTACAGATTCGGCGAACGTTCTGGACGACGTGCAAGCCTGCGCTCAAGCGCTGCGTCACCACCGCGCCTCCATCCTTGATACGGCGGACCGTTGGGCTGAGGTGTTGAATACTAAAAGTCCAATGTTGTACGGCGATACCGCCTTAGAGCCCGTTCTCATCCGCTGGCGCCAGCAACTCAACGAGAATGCCAAGCGGCTCTGCAACCACCACGTTTTTCCAGAAATGAACCACAATGAGTTGGTGGGCTGGGAGAGTGGAAACAAGGACCTTGCGGCCCTCTTCCTGCACACCGAAGAGGACCACCCCCGCACCGCCGAAAGGATGCGTCTGTGCAAGGAGATCTTTGCCAAAGCCGGAGCTGCAGTAGAGGAAGCCCAAGCCATTGGTGCTACCCGACTCCAACGCTGGATGCACTTGGTTCATCTTGGAGATTGGCTGTCTTTGCTGATGGCCGAGAAGACCGGTGTTGACCCCGTTGACATTCGGCACATCGATTACCTCAAAGGGGAATTGGCCAAAATGGCATGAGGCCTGAAGTCCACGTCCAAGACCTGGGGCAGGCGGCCTACAAGCCTACTTGGGATCTACAAGAGCGCCTGCTCAAAACGTCCGTGGACCGTAAAATCGCGCGTCGAAGGGCGGGATTGAGCGAAACCCAAAGAGACCCCGTTGGGCCCAATGACGGCTACCCTTGGCCCGAAAATCACCTTTTGTTTGTGGAGCACCCGCATGTCTTGACCCTGGGCAAAAGCGGTGATGCGAACCATGTTGTCGCTTCGCCTGAGCGCCTCCAAGCCTTGGGAGTAGAGTACCATGAAATCAACCGGGGCGGAGACATTACTTACCATGGACCCGGTCAATTGGTGGCTTACCCCATTCTCGACTTGGACCAATTTCGAACCGACATCGGCTGGTATCTGCGCCAGCTGGAAGAGGCGGTCATCAGGACCTGTGCAGATTGGGGCGTGTCTTCCGGTCGCATAGAGGGACTTACAGGTGTGTGGGTCGACCCTCAGGCTGGACCAGCTGCTCGCAAAATTTGCGCCATCGGCGTGAAGTGCAGCCGGTGGGTGACCATGCACGGACTGGCCTTCAACCTGAATACGGACCTGGAGTTTTTCAACCTCATTGTACCCTGTGGCATTCAAGACCGCGGCGTGACCAGCTTGGCGAGCGCGTCCAGCCGAAAAGTCGACCGAAGCGAAGCGCGCGATGCACTTCAATCGCACCTTTTGGACGTACTTGGAGCAGATTCAGTTACCAAACGACCATGAAACGCTTTTTCTTCTGGGTAATCGGAGCGGTTATCGGTGTTTACGTCTTGAGCGTCGTTACGGACAACGACCATGTTTGGACGGGCCTCAGGCAGTGCTACATGCGGGGGTACAAGACCGCGCAAATCGATGATATGCGGTTCCAATCCTTGCGCAGCATTCCAGCTTCGTCAACGCCGCGCCCTTGGCCACTGCATAGCCGATACGGCCAAGTGGTACTCCCCGATGAAGTCGTGGACTCCACCCACCGATGGAACACTGCTGCCCTCGCTGTCATCCTGAGAGACTCACTGCTTTTGGACTGGAGGTCAGACCGCATTTCAGGGGCAGATACCCTGCGCTCTAACTCATTTTCAGTGGCCAAAAGCTTAACGGCAATGGCCATTGGGGTGGCAGAGAAAGAAGGACTGCTCAATGTACAGGACCCTGTCTCCCGCTATTTGCCGCGATTCAAAGAAGGTCCAGCATCGGACTTGACCATTGAGCATGTGCTGCAAATGCGGTCTGCGATCCCATACGGTGAGAGCTACAAGAACCCCTTTGGCTTCATGTCAAAGTGTACCTACGGAGACAACATTCTGGACCGACTTCAAGATTACACCGTCGAAGGCACTGCAGGGGTGCCTTGGAAATACCAAGGGGGCAATACACTGCTTCTTCAAGAGGTCCTCTTGGAAGTCATCGACGTGCCATTTGGGGACTGGTTCGCCGACAAAGTCTGGGGGCCTATTGGTGCGACAACCGAGGCAAAATGGGCGGTGGACAATGCCGGACACGAGCGCAACTACGCCTGTTTCTACACCACTGCGCCCGAGTTTGCTCGACTGGGCCAGCTCTTGCTGGACTCCGGGCAGGTCGATGGGACAGCGGTCCTGGAGCGCGATTTTGTGCAGAGGATGACCACCCCTATAGGCCGCCTCAAAGACGGGACGGACATCCAACATTACGGCTATCAATTGTGGATGGGCACACACGATGGAATGGCTTTTAAAAGCATGCAAGGGCTTCATGGTCAATACGTCGTCATCGTCCCGGAACTAGAATTGGTCGCCGTTCGAACGGGCTTCTACAGACCCAAGGGGAAACTGAGGGCGATAGACCTGGACGTTTACCGCACAATTGACATGGCGAAAGCCGCGGCAGCGCTGTAGATTACAGATACAAACTAAATTCTATCGTCTGCGAATTTGCATATTAGCGGGTCGAATGCGTATATTTGATTTTGTAGCGTTGCAGGAAACACCTGCTATGCGACAACCAAATCGTCCGCCAATGAATGCCCAGCTCGATGCCATCATCGTTGATGATGAAGCGCCCGCTCGTGAGGTACTGCACAGTCAGCTTGAACGCCACTGTCCATTTATCCGAGTTATAGACCAAGCACCGAATGCCCGAATTGGCTACGATGCCATCAGAAGTGGGCGGCCCCACATCGTCTTCGTCGACATTCGAATGCCCTTCGAGTCGGGACTTGACCTCATAGACCGCTTTGATGACCGGGACTTCTATGTGGTTTTCTATACCACTTATCAGGACTATGCCATCGACGCCATTCGCCGTCAAGCATTTGATTACTTACTCAAGCCCATCGACCCTGTCGATTTGCAAGCTTGTGCAGAGCGCATCCGCGAGCATTACCGCATCAAAATGAACGAGAACGGTGACTTTCACCGCAAACTCGAAATCACCACGTCTGGCCAGCGCCATTTCATCCGGCACTCAGAAATCCTTCACGTAGAAGCCAGCGGCAGTTATGCTTGCATTTACAAAACGGACGGGGGTCGTCTGATGGTGTCCAAGAACTTGAAGTATGTGGAGAGCTTGATCAATAACAGCAAGTTTGTGCGGGTCCACAACAGCCAACTCGTGCACCTCAACAAGATCCGGCAGTGCAACTACCGCACGAACTCCATCACGTTGGTCAATGGCAAGGAAATCGCCCTGGCCGTGAGGAAACGAGAAGATTTGCGCCGCCGCATGGCTGAGCTGCTTTCCACCGACAACGAGGGTGGATTCAATGCTGCTGTCGCCTGAATCAAGGATTGACTCTAGCAATACAGGTCTCAAGCATGGGTGGCCCGCTACCTTTGCATCTACATGGCCTCTTCTCCAACTGACATTCGCACCCTCGACATCGAGGGCCTCAAAGCTGTGGCTGTCCAACTTGGGCAGCCTGCCTTCAGGGGCAAGCAGATTGCAGAATGGCTCTGGACAAAGGGCGCCACTCGGTTCGAGGATATGACCAATCTGCCGCAGGCATTTAGGTCGTCCCTCGCCTCAGAATACCTGCTCTCGCCCATTCGCGCTGAAGAGGAGCAAGTCAGCCGCGATGGCACCGTGAAATGTGCTTTCCCCATCGAAACCGGGAAGGTTGTGGAAGGGGTGTTGATCCCCGCCAAGGACAGAATGACGGCCTGCATCAGCAGCCAGGTGGGCTGTAGTCTCTCCTGTGCCTTTTGTGCTACAGGCAAGTTGAAGCTGATGCGAAACCTTACAGCAGGTGAGATTGTGGACCAAGTGCGCCACATCGCTGAGCTTGCTGAACGCCATCACCACCACCGCCTGACCAACATCGTGTACATGGGCATGGGCGAGCCCCTGCTGAACTACCGCAACGTGCTCGAATCGGTTGAACGCATTACAGGGACGCCCGGCTTGGGCATGAGTCCGAAGCGCATCACCGTGTCAACGGCGGGCATCTCCAAAATGATCCGGAAGCTGGGCGATGACGAGGTGCGCTTTAACCTCGCACTGAGCCTTCATGCGGCGCAGGACGAGAAGCGCAACCAAATCATGGAGATCAACGAAACCAATGATCTTGCATCATTGAGAGACGCTCTCATGTACTTCCATGAAAAGACAGGGAGCCGGGTCACTTTTGAGTATATCCTGCTCGGGGGCTTTAACGACGACATAGAAGACGCCAGGGACTTGGCGAGGTTTGCTTCTTGTGTGCCCTGCAAGGTGAACCTCATCGAATACAACCCCATCGATGGTGGAACCTTTCAGAAAGCGGACCCAGAACGCACCGATGCCTTCTGTACTTTCTTGGAGGAGAAGTTCAACATGGTCGTCAATGTCCGACGCTCTCGCGGTGAAGACATCGATGCCGCCTGCGGACAGTTGGCCAACAAAAACAAGCTCGCCGCAGGCGCTGCTTGAGCAGCATTGCGGTTCACGCCGTTCAATGTGCGTGGCCCCAAAGGCCTAACTGGAGTGATTAGTCCAGCTTGAGAACTGCCAAGAAAGCCTCTTGAGGCACCTCGACAGAACCGACTTGACGCATCCGCTTTTTTCCCTTCTTCTGCTTCTCGAGCAGCTTGCGCTTCCGGGTGATGTCACCACCGTAGCACTTGGCCGTTACATCCTTACGCACCGGTTTGATGGTTTCCCGCGCGATGATTTTGGCGCCGATCGCCGCTTGAAGGGCGATCATAAACTGCTGCCTTGGAATCAGCTCCTTCAACTTGGCGCAAATGCGCTTGCCCAGGTCAAAGGCATTGGTGCGGTGCACCAATGCTGACAAGGCGTCAACCTGGTCTCCGTTAATGAGGATGTCCAACTTGACCAACTCGGAAGGTTTGTATTCGTCTGGGAAGTAGTCAAAAGAGGCGTAGCCACGAGAAACGCTCTTGAGCTTGTCGTAAAAGTCAAAGACGATTTCTCCCAAAGGCATAGAAAACGACAACTCTACCCGATCAGAAGTCAGGTACACTTGGTTCTGGAGCACCCCCCTCTTGTCGATGCACAAGTTCATGATGGCCCCCACATATTCTGACTTCGTGATCACTTGCGCCTTGATGAAGGGCTCTTCCACATGATTCAACTTGCTGGGGTCGGGCAACTCCGAGGGGTTGTTGATCACAATGGTGTCCCCCTTCTTGGGGTGACAGATGTAGCTCACGTTAGGAACCGTCGTAATCACCGTCATGTTGAACTCCCGCTCCAAACGCTCTTGAACAATCTCCATGTGGAGCATGCCCAAGAACCCGCAACGGAAGCCAAAGCCAAGTGCCGCTGAACTCTCCGGCTCAAAAACCAGTGACGCGTCGTTGAGCTGCAGCTTCTCCATGCTGTAACGCAGCTCCTCATAGTCTTCTGTATCCACCGGATAGATGCCAGCAAAAACCATGGGCTTGACGTCTTCAAAACCTTTTACAGCTTCCAGACAAGGATTCGCGGCAAGGGTGAGTGTGTCGCCAACCTTAACCTCCTTCGCGTTTTTGATGCCCGAAATGATGTAGCCCACATTGCCGGTTTTCACGGTTTGCTGCGGCATCAAATCCATCCCAAGACAGCCAATTTCATCGGCAGTGTATTCCTTGCCTGTGTTAAAGAAACGCACCCTGTCGCCCTTCTTGAGTTCTCCGTTCAACACCCGGTAGTAGGCAATGATGCCGCGGAAGGAGTTGAATACTGAGTCGAAAACCATCGCCTGTAGCGGCGCGGAAGGCAAACCCTTGGGTGCCGGGACCCGCGCCACAATCGCCTCTAATATTTTTTCTACGCCTTGGCCTGTTTTGCCGCTGGCTGGTAAAATATCCTCGATTTCACATCCAATGAGGTCGATTATCTGGTCCATCACCTCCTCGGGATCGGCACTGGGCAGGTCCATTTTGTTGAGAACAGGGATGATCTCAAGGTCATGTTCAATGGCGAGATACAGGTTGGAAATGGTCTGGGCCTCGATGCCTTGGGTTGCATCTACAATCAACAACGCCCCTTCACATGCCGCAATGGAACGGCTGACCTCATAACTGAAGTCCACGTGGCCAGGGGTGTCGATGAGGTTCAGCAAATAGTCCTGACCACCTTGAGAGTATCGCATTTGAATGGCGTGACTCTTGATGGTAATGCCCCGTTCCCGCTCCAAGTCCATGTCGTCCAACGTCTGCTCCTGCAGCTGCCTTTCGTCTATGGTCCCAGTGATCTGAAGAAGACGGTCTGCCAATGTGCTTTTCCCATGGTCGATATGGGCGATGATGCAGAAGTTTCGGGTGTTTTCCATGAGCATGGCTAAAGTACGACCGAGCGCATCCTTTTGGTGCGCAACCAGCACCCTTCATATAGCGTTTAATAGGCGGAGAGGCACACATCCCCACCCCCAGAGTTATCGAACTGACAAGAAAGGCATCAGAGTGGGGTATATTGCGCACCCGCGAGAACCAACATCATGAGAATTTTTACTCTTCTCCTTCTTCTTTGTGCCCTTCCTGCCTCTTTTGAAGCACAGGAATCCTTGCCTGTAGAAATTTCCTCCCTCTACAGTAAATATGGGGGGTTTGAGTTCGCCGTCATGATGATGGATCGGGATGAATGGGAGGTTTACCGTGCTTGGGAAGGGTACGATCAGTCCGCCGTGATTGCGGTCATTGAGCGCCATCAAAGCACTCCTGAATACCTCGCCAAAAAAGAGTCCCGGAAACAGCAGCGTTTGATGCGCTCAGGAGAATGTGACTGTTGGATTGAGCCTTCAGAGTCCTACACGGAGATCACGCCTGACATGCAACAGTTCACAGGCGGTGCTGGAATCGACGTGGACTACTCCCACGGGCCCCTTTCGTTGCCGTTTAACTTCAACCTGTTTGGAATTGAATACAGCGAATTCTACATCAACTCGAAAGGCCTCATCTCGTTTACCGAGCCCGTCATCGATTGGACGCCAGAAGAATTACCTGACGCGAACTACAACATCATCGCCGGTTTCTGGGCGGACGCGGACTATCGCTTGACTGGAGACATTTATTACCGCATCACTCCCGAAGCGGTCTACGTGAACTGGGTGGATGTGGGGTACTACAACAACCACGACGACCGCACCATTAGCTATCAGGTGGTGTTCTCAGAAGACGGTTCCATTGCCGTCGGTGACGGAAATAACGTACAGCTTTGTTACGAAAGCATGCAGTGGGCGCATGGTGATGTTGGCGGTACAGGTGGGTGCTGTGGAACTGACCCCGCCACTGTAGGGGTCGATGTACTCAACAACCAAGACAACTTTGTTCAATTCGGTCGTTTCAACTTTCAAGATGACAGCTACAATGGTCCCTACGGTGGAGGTCCTGCTGACCAAGACGGCTGTTTCTGGCTGAATGGAAAGGATTTCTGTCTCAATGTCTCTGGGTCCGATCCAAACCAAGCGCCCATTCCCACCGAGACCCCGGGAAATGGTTGTGCAGACACTTTGTACGTCTGTCTGAATGATACCCTTGACTTAAACATTGGTTTCCTGGCCCCAGAAGATGGTCAAACGGTGAGCATCTCTTTGTCAAATGTGCCTGCTGTCACCAACAACGGCACCTACATCGAAAACAACATCACTTATCTCGACGCTTTCCTTGCAGGAACGACAGAAAATGTGGGCACTTACTTGCTGGAAATCACGGCTACTGATGATGGAACTCCAGCGGCGTCTACAGTCCTGAGCTATTGGGTTGAGGTCATCGACATAGAGCTTCCTACCCTCACCATTGAAGGGGACCTCAACATCTGTTCTGGACAAGAGACCACCATCACGTGTAACGATGACTTCGACAGCTACGCCTGGAGCTTGGGTTGCACTGGTCCGGAGTGCACTTATGCCTTTGGAGGAACATTCACCGTCACTGCTGCGATTGACGAGGGGTGTGTCGCTTCTCAGGACTTTTTCGTGAACCAAAGCCTGTATTTCTTGCCGGACGTATGCATCGCGCCCAACCCGATTTGCGGTGACGATACCGCGATTGTTTCGGTGTGTGACGAGGACATGGATGAGTTCGTTGAATACCAGTGGGACGGGGATTGGAATGGCGCCGGAGGAGAGATCGTGGTGCCCGCGTCTGAACTTGGTGACACCGCCATTGGAGTAACCCCTGGTTCGTACCGCATTCTCATCACCAACGACGCCGGCTGTCAAGGCCAGCGTGTCTTTAACGTAGAGCAAGTAACACAGGTGATTCCAGAAATCACCATTCCTCCCGTTTGCGACAGCCTGTACAGTGTGCAGTTTAGCGGTGGTTACACCACACCCGATGCGGGGCCGCTCTTGGTATACATGACCGCTTCTGACCCCTCGGGTTGGGGAGGCGACAACTATCTGGAAATCACCGTCACCAATGGGGACGGAGATGAAGCCGTTTACATCCTCACGAGTTTCGACGTGTTCACAGCCCACACCGATATCGAAGTGTCGTTGGGAGACCTTGTCGAGATTGTCCTTGTCACGGGTGCCAACGCCCCTGTAGACGACTTCAGCTTTACGGTCTACAATTGCACCACGGGAAACCCCGAGCCTGTTGATGACCTGCCTGCCGCAGGCGGACTGGTTTACTCTGCCACCGCCAACTGTGAAGTCGACCCTGTTGGCGGAACATGGAGTGTTTCGGAGGGCACTGGGTTCTTCTCAGCGCCTACCGAGTTCAACACTTTCTTCACGCCCACCAGCGGGTTTGGAGTCTATGAAATCTGTTTTACGGATGACAACTGCGGCTATGATGCGTGCTACCCCATGGAGGTCAGTACCACCCCGGTGGCCAACCTCGTTGGGCCCAACGAAAACCTTCAAGCCGACGGGAGCTACTTGCTGTGTGATGGAGAGAGCGCAAACTTTCAAGTGGACACCCTCTACGAAGGGGCTGTATATCCGCTGGAATGGCCACAAGCTGAAAGTGCACAAGGGTTCTTTGCGGAGTATGAATTCAACAGCAATGGCGCGTTTGACCTTTCAGTTGAGGTCAGCAATGCTTGCGGCACCATTGAGCTGCCCTTTACCATCGTGACTTCTGAGTCAGCAGACCCCAGCCTTGAAGACGTCATTGTTTGCGAAGAGGGCGTGGAGGTTTCATTGGACCCCGGTCTCGACCCAGGAAGTGGCGTGGAGGTGGCGTGGACATTGGACAACGCCAACCTCAACGAAGATGACTTTGTGATCCTCGCTGATGCGGCAGGTGAGTACTGTGTAGAAGCCTCCAATGAATGTGGTACCGTAGAGGCTTGTGCAGAAGTGGAAATCTTCGTGCCCATCCCCAGCCCACTGCCGAGCTACAGTCTGAACTGTGAAGGCGGCAACACCGTGCTCATAGACCCCTTGACCGACAACGATTGGACCGTGACCTGGGAAGATGGAACCGTTGGCAATACCTACACAGCCACATTCAATCCTCACCACGACAATTGGTTGACGGCAACATTTGAAGATCCATTGGGCTGCTCAAGCTTTGAAGACAGCACCTTCGTTTGGATGGGTTATCCTGTCGAGCTGGGGCCACAAGTGCCCAACCAAACCTCTGACAACACGCCCATATTCCTCTGTCCAGAAATCCCCAACACCTTCGAGGTGAACAGCACTTTTGCTGTCGATTGGAACTGGTCGTTGGAATTCCAGTTTGGTGCGCCCAGCCCGTCCAACCTCAACTTTTTGCAGGAAGACGAAGTGACCTTCACCTCTGCACAAATCTTGGATACCACCTATTGGTACTCACCATTGGTGCTCACAGGAACAGCCCTGAACCCCTGCACACCTGCGGGACTCAGCCAGCAATGGGAAGTTCAGATTGACGCTTGCGAAATCAAGATCCCCAACATCTTCACACCGGGTACTGCTGAAGGGTCCATTGGCAAGAACGACACCTTTGAAATCGAAGGTCTACTGAAGTACGACGGCAGCATCTTGATGGTCTACGACCGTTGGGGTACGCTGGTCTTCCAAAGCGACAACTACGACAACCAGTGGGACGCCAGAGAGACCTCTTCAGGAACGCACTATTACCTGCTGACTTTGCCCAACGGCAAAGACTTCAGTGGGTCGGTCATGATCCAACGTTAAGGTCCAAGCGTGGCCAAGACAAGGACCCGTTTTGTCTGCAGCGATTGCGGACATGTGACGGGCCAGTGGGTGGGTAAGTGTCCGAGCTGTAAGGCTTGGAATACCGTTACGGAATTCAAAGAGTCTGCCAACCCCCGTATGGAGCGGGCAGCCGTTGCAGCGGGTGTGATTGAGGCGCGCCCCTTGGTGGATTACACGGAGCACAAAACCGACCGTGCTGGAACTGGAGAACCGGAGTTCGACCGCGTTCTTGGCGGTGGTTTGGTCCCTGGTGCCTTGGTCCTATTGGGCGGTGAGCCCGGCATCGGAAAGTCCACGTTGAGCCTTCAAACGGCCATGAAAGCCGCGGGCAAAGTGCTCTATGTAAGTGGAGAGGAAAGCCCTGAACAGGTGCGCTTGCGGGCTGACCGCTTGGGCGTGCTGGGACCTGAATTGCTCATCCTGCCTGAAACTTCTACCGAAGGAATCGTCAGGGCGGTGAAAGAACACCGGCCGGACCTGTTGTTCGTCGACTCCATTCAGACCCTCCACACCCCCCGGGTAGAAAGTGCGCCCGGGAGTGTCGCCCAAGTGCGTGAATCCACGGCAGAACTCATACTCGCGGCCAAGCCCTTGCAACTTCCGGTGGTCCTGATTGGACACATCACCAAAGAGGGTGCCATAGCGGGCCCCAAGGTCTTGGAGCATATGGTAGACGTCGTGCTCACCTTTGAAGGAGACCGTCACCACGCCTATCGCATTCTGCGGGCCGTCAAGAACCGTTTTGGATCCACGCAGGAGATCGGCATTTTCGAAATGCGGGGCGATGGATTGCATCCCGTCACCGACCCTTCCGGTGCCCTGGTCGGGAATTCGGACTCGCGACTCAGCGGCACCGCCCTTGCAGTGGCAATCGAAGGGGCGCGCCCTCTCATGGTCGAGATTCAAGCCTTGGTCAGCAGCGCTGTTTACGGCACTCCACAGCGTTCCGCAACGGGCTATGAGCTCAAACGTTTGAACATGTTGCTCGCCGTGCTTGAAAAGCGATGTGGTTTCAAGTTGGGGGCTTCCGACGTCTTTTTGAACCTCGCTGGAGGCATTCGCCTGGGTGACCCTGGCATTGACCTGGCCGTTGTGGCCGCGATATTGAGTTCAACCCTCGATCTGACCCTTGACCCTAAAACCGCACTCTGTGGTGAGGTCGGATTGACCGGCGAAGTCCGGCCTGTAGCGCGCGTTGAACAACGCATGATGGAGGCCGCCAAATTGGGCATGAAGCGNATTGTGNTCAGCGGGCTTGTCGCCAAAGGGCCCAAGCCTCCTAAAGGNTTGGAGNTCGTGCGGGTGAACCGCGTAGGAGAGCTTCAGAAAGTCTTGTTCTAAGGGCGCTCAGCCCTCTGCTCCGCCCACGACGACGACGAANTCACCCTTCGGTGGATGGGCCTCNAAATGGGCCTGTAATTCGGTCACGGTGCCCCGGACGGTTTCTTCNAACTTCTTGGACAGCTCACGGCTGATGCTCAAAGCGCGGTCGGGTCCGCAGAACTCTGCCAATTCTACCAGCAGCTTGGGTATCCGGTGTGGGGATTCGTACAAAACTGTCGTTCGAGGCTCCAACGCCAGCGCTTTCAATCGGGTTTGGCGGCCTTTTTTGTGGGGCAGGAAGCCTTCGAAAACGAAGCGGTCACACGGTAGCCCGCTGACGACCAAGGCCGGCACAAATGCCGTGGCTCCCGGTAAACATTGAACTTCCACACCTGCCTCTATGCAAGCGCGCACCAATAAGAATCCGGGGTCGCTAATGGCCGGGGTTCCAGCATCGCTGCACAGGCAAGCATTGACTCCCGCTGCCAAGTCCGAGACCACTTGCTCCAATACCTTGTGCTCATTGTGGGCATGGAAGGCCCTCAGGCGCGCCTCCAGTCCGTTTAAACGAAGCAACGACCCCGTTGTTCGGGTGTCTTCCGCAAAGACGATATCTGCCGCCTTTATGGCCTCCGCTGCGCGGGGCGTGAAATCTCCAAGGTTGCCAATTGGCGTGGGAACGACCGTCAGCATCTCAATGGTATCGGCGCTCTACACGATCGAGGAAACGCATGACCACGGGGTCCTCTTGGTCCCAATCCTTAGAAGCTTCGACCTGCTGTCCCAACCAGTGCACCGCCAGTTCATAATTCCCCGCCGCCTCCAAGGCTTCGAGCACGCGGTTGAACTCGACAGCATCGTCTGCAAACAGCATCTTGATGCATTCATATTTCTCGACCAAACTGAAGGCCGTGCGCAAGTCCGAAATGGGCTGGCGTTCCAAATGCTCGGCCAAAGACGGACCAGCACCTGCCTCCGAAGGGGCCTCCGCGTCTGTCGGCGCTGCGTTTGCGGCGGGGGCAGATGACACAGGCTCTTCAACCTCGGGCTCTTCAACCACCTCCTGCATGGGTTCAGGTTCCACAGACACCCGCTCCTCCTGTTCGAGCTCCTCTGCAGCACGGCCGTCCTCAACGGCCACCTCCTCAGGTTCGGACTTCTCTGCTGCTGTCTCTGTGGAGTCCGCAGGTTCGGATACGATGGGCTCAAAAATGGGTGGTGCTGCTTCTGCCTGCTTTGGGGCCAGCACCGGTTGTGGCACAGGGACTGGCGCATCGAAAAGTTCTGGCGTCCCCGCATCCAAGCGCGCCTTTTCGGCTTGTTCGGCCTGCTCTCGGCTTACCTCCTCAATCGCATCGATGAGCGACGTCTGGTAAGCTGCACCAATGCGGAACGGTCGAACCGGCTGGCGATCCGCTGCGTCATCATCCACTCCCCCTTCCGGCGACTTTCTCCTGACTTCGTAAGAGAATTCATGCGCCTTAAAACGCAGCAGAATAAGTCGGTCAGAAAGCTCTCGGGCATCCTCGACCAAGGGCGTCAGCTCCTCGGGCTCAAGCTCTCCTGCCCGCAGCTTCCGCAGTCCATCACTCAGGTCAGAGACCAGATCTTCCAAATTTTTGAATCCCGCCATGGTCTTGGCTCATCATTTATGTGGCTAAACTATCGGGGCGATGGGTCTGCAGAACCCCGAGGTGGAGAGCGTCATCAACGCGGTACGGTGAATCCAAGGACCACCTCGTGGCCGCCGCCCAAAACCTGGGCCAATGC
>JGI20156J14371_10000090_pt1 | contig 77711 bp, 77 predicted proteins | sample COG_06_FD_14371 | JGI IMG/M metagenome (IMG submission 14371)
CCCCCCCCCCCCCCTTGCTTCATCATCGTTCTCATCCCCCCCCTCTTCCTCGATCGGATCCATAAGGAGAGCGGCGTCGTGACCGACGGTGCTATCCATCCACTTCTTGTTCACAGCCTTCTGAAGGGCCTTCGCCTTCTTGGCCTCCTCCTTGGCCTCCTCCTTGGCCTGCTTCTCCGCCTCCTTGGCCTGCTTCTCCGCCTCCTTGGTCTGCTTCTCCGCCTCCTTGGCCAGCTTCTCCGCCTCCTTGGCCGCCTCCTTGGCCGCCTGCTTCTCCGCCTCCACCCGAGACAGCAGCCTATCTTCTTCAAACTTCGCCAGCGCCTGCTGCGGGAGGATTGGCTGTCCGGCCAGGTTCCTGGCCTTAGTCTCATCCCACGTGAGATTTCCTCCTGACTCCAGCGCTTTCGTTATTATTGCTAGACGTTCTCTGCGTCGGGTCGCCGCATTCTCCATCATCGGGTTGCTCCTCAGAGAATTATCGTCATCGCCCATACTTTTTTTCACATTTCGCACCACCTCTCCGGACGCTCTCCACAATCCTCCCGCCGCCTTACCAGCAGAATAAATTCCTTCCACAGTCTTTCCGTGCAAACCCGTTGCCCCTCCTCGTACCCTTTCTGACGCCGCTACGGCACCCTCCCGCACCGCGGTTGTTATACTTTGTTCCACTTGCTCAGAGGATGGATTTCCTATGCCGGTAATAGGAGATTCTTCACTCCCACCCTCCTCTTCAGGTAACTCGCCTGACTGAAATCTCTTGGATTTATCAATATAACCTGATGTTTCACTCATACTCTCTTGTGGCGAATCTTTATCTTCTAGTCTAATAATTTCTTTATATTTTTCTAATAATTTGGTTTCATTAGTAATAGCATGTTTTTGTAGAAATATAGATAGATCATTCCAAGTTTTAACTTCCTCAAAAGTCATCACACGGTTTTTATCAGGTGTGGTCGCCGCGAAATATGGTTGGTTCATAATTTTATCAAATATACTATTACCCCCACTTTCACCAGTAGTTGATTGAGTCATATATAAATTATAAATAAAATAATATTAAGATATATCTTTACCTCTACTAAAAAAAGCTGTTAATATATTTGCTAAATGCATGAATAAATAGGAAAAAACTATTAATACGATTATTGTTTTAATAAATTTTACATTATCATCTATATTTATTAATGAATTAAAATCTATATATGGACTTATATCAAAATTAATATTAGTGGGTTTATCATATAAATCAGTATATACTCTTTCTAATAATAAAGTTGTATTTGATGGAACATTACAAATCCTTGTTTCATATTCTTTAGAAACATGAATTATATTTTTAATTGCTTGAGGAATTAATGGACCCAATTCATCAATCATTTTATTTAATTTGATTCGTTCATCATTATCCATATCTAAGACATCAATTCTATCATTTCCAACTATAGAAAATATTAATCTTCCAATTTGCAATGTTTTATCTGCTACACCAGTAGTACATACTGATTGTCCCAAATTTAATAAATTCATACATTCACTGACATCATCCGTTCTTATAACTACAATTCTTCTTAATTTTCTTTTAAGATAATTAATATCTTCATTAGAAAATTGTGACAATCTATCATATGAAGAAATTCTTGATTGTATTTCACTATCATTATCACCTGTATTTAATTTATCATTTACACATGCCTCAAATGATGAATCGCCTGTAATACCAGAAAGCAATTCACTAAAACTTTGGATAACAGAACCAACAGTACTAGAATCTTGGCTATCTCTTTGACTTTGTAAATAAATCTCAAAATCTCTTAATTCTTCAATAACAATATGATTGGGTCCAAAATGTAATAAATTATCATCCCCTGTTATACATGGATTTGTATCTGTAATCCAATCGGGTTGATTAGTAGTATCGCAAACTACTACTGAACCTCTACCTTCATTAATAGCATTTCTTAATTCTGTCATATTATCATATCCTGCTGGTAATGAATATTCAGTTGTTCCGGGTCTACGAGTACCAATTTGTGATAAAATTTCATTATCAGTTAGTCCCCTTTCTACATTCATCCAAAATAATTTAGGACCATCTTCGCTTGTATCTGTCCAGTCAATATCTAAACCAATAAAATCTTCTCTTAAATTATATTCTTGATGTCTAATAAACCAAGTAGGTGTTCCATCTGTTCCTGGAAAAACTTCTTGGCCTTGTGGTAAATTAGCGCACATTTCTGCCATATCACCAATATCTTCTATACCAGATGCATCTCCTGGTCCAGGACAATCTCTACAAATACCATTTTGATCAATATAGTGAAAATTTTCTGGTAATCCTTGTACATTAATACTACCTGTTTCACAAATATTAAAACATATTCTATTAAAATCTCCGGTACCAAATGACGGATCAACTGTCCCCGATGAAGGTGAACTTCCATATTCTACAAATGTATTCCATGCTTCCTGATCAGTATTTTCATTCATATTTGGACATGTACTTCTATCTGTACCATTAAATGTTGTCATATATAATTAATTATATATTAATTTCTATTATAAATTAGACATAACATGAGTAAATCGAAATTAATTAATAGTGGTAGTTTTGGATGCGTCTTTACTCCTAAAATACCATGTGACAAAGAACAAAAAAATACTAAAAGTAAATCTAAAAATAAAGAAACTTCTAAATTATTATTTGCAGGTGACAGTGAATCATATAATGAATTTCAGATAAATAATTTTATTAAAAAAATAGAAAATTATCAAGAATGGACTGTAATATGGACACAAAAATGCTTATCACCAGAATATAATAAATTAAAACAAATTAGTGATATAGATAAATGTATTATTCCAAAAAAGAAAAAAATTAAAAATTTAAATAATAATACTAAATTTTTATTATATCAAGGTGTATATGGTGGTAGTTCAGCGAGAAGTTATATGAAAAAATTTTTTACTGAATCAGTATTTAGAGAGAAACAAAAATTTATATATTCATTTATAGAATTATTTAAAAAATGTAAATATTTATTTATGGGAATCCATGAATTATCAAAACATAATATATGTCATCATGATTTAAATGGAAGAAATATTCTTTATAAAAATGATAGATTTATTTTAATTGATTATGGATTATCTATCTTTTTAAAGGATTATAATAAAGTTATTAAAAGAATGAACACTGAATTTAAAGGTGATAGAATTTATGAATCATATCCATTTGAATATATTTATTATCCAAACTATTCCAATGAAGAAATTTTAGATGAACAGGAAGAAATCGCAGAATATGTTCCAAGAAATAATTATAATAATTTATATAAACCAATTCATAGTTTGTCAAATGAAAATAGTGACGAGTTAAGATTTGAACTACTAGAAGATAAATTACATAATAAAAATAAACAAAATTTAAATGAATTGCTTAAAAAATTAGATGTTTATTCACTTGCTATTACTATTTTAACTTTAATATTTGACAAAGCATATGAACATAATATAGAAAGTGATACAATTATAGAATTACTTAAAAGTGAAGAATTAAAATCATATATTAGTTTACTTAATGATATGTTAAAATTTCATTATAAAGATAGAATTAATGCAAGTGAAGCATATAAAAAATTTTTAAATTTGATTTAAGATTAATAATTCTTTTATTAATTAAATAAAGAACATAAAAATGCTAGATTACTACGGAAGTATTGTCCTAAATAAAGAAGATATTGATAAAGAATTAATAAATTCATTTAAAAAGAAATGTTATGAATCTTATATTAAAAATATTATAAATACATTAAGATATGAAGAAACTTTAAAAAATGAATATAGTGTATCAGGATGGAATATGTTCTTTCGCCCAAATATACATGATATAATTAATATTCATATTAATCATAAAAAACAAAAGAGAGAAAAATTAATAAAATTTATTAAATATTATATAGATAATTATGATGATATTGATGTTTGTAGACAAATTTGTGAAACTTATATATAATTAAATAAAAAAAATTCTTAAAAATATTAAAAATAATAATATCATTGTTAAATAAGGAATAATATTTAATGTAATTATATCTTTTTTATTATTATAATCATGTAATTCATTATAATTGATCATATATAATAGATCAATATTCAATAACATTGATATAAATATAAATATTAAAGGAATAATTGTATTTCCTATTTTTTTCATATAATTTGTTTTGTATGTAAAATTGTATGATGCTAATGCAATTGTAATAAATATTCCTATATTTCTTAAATTTGTATGATAAATCGCTAAATGATTATATATATTTATTTTCATTATACTATTAAATTTGATTTTATTTATTTAAAAGATAAATAAATAAAACTATAATAATGGGTGCAGGTGATTGTATAGATCATTATATACAAGATACGGGTGAAATATATTGGTGTCTTATAGTACAGAGGGAATTAATAAAAAGAGATCTTAATATTAGTTCTATTGAAAGTATAGAGAAAGAATTTAATGATTATTGTAGAGAGAGAAATTTATGTACTAAATTTGCTAATTCAGATTATAAAAAAAATTTAGATTTATGTTGTAGCAAGTTTATTGATGAATTAGTAAAGAAATATTCTTGTCGTATGGATATTATGAATGTAGAAGCAGAATATCGCAATAAAGGATTAAAAGGTGATTTTATAATAAAATTAGAAAATGATGAAATTATATCAATATCATTAAAAAATTATAGATGTGGTTATGATAGTATTCAGTTGTCAAGTGGAACATGGCATTCTTTTATTAATAGTTGTGTATTAGATGAAGCATGTGGACCAGGGATGTATTTAGATCGCGAAACAGGTAAACGATTTAAAGGACAAAAAAAATGCTTGAAGCAAAGAAATAAAAATTATATTTTAATGGGTCATGAAGATATATTAGAAGATATGAATGAAATAGATAATATTCTTCAGATAGTAAAAGATAAATATGTAAATTCAGATGATGCACTTTACTGGGATAATATAAAACAAAATTGGACTAATGATTGCGAAGAATATGGATTAAGAGGAATAGATATAGTTATTAGAGCGCTCGATAAACTTAATAAAAATAATATTAAATCAAAATTAATGAAAAAAGCAGATTTATATCATAATGAAGAATTATTATTAATAGGGAAAAATGGAGAGATGATGTGTTCATTATTTAATGAAAAATATAAAACTCTTTTACAACGAGTGAATAATGAAAATTGTGAATTATCATATCACAAACATAATAAGAATATAAGAATAATATTTTCTGATTTTAATGGCGAAATACTTCATATTGATATCCCATTTACATTACAGAAAAATGGAGCGTGGTATTTACCTGAAAATAAATATGAAGGTGAACAGTTTCATAAAAAAGAAAATAAAATGCTTAAATATGGAGAAAGACGACCTAAAAAGTCCAAAGAAATTAGCACATCTACAAACATGTGGTTTAAAATTAAAGACTATCTTTAATATATTTTATTTCATCATCTGTTAATTTAAAATATTTATATATTTCATCATTTGTATATTTTTTATCTGGTAATTTTGATATATTCGAAAATACCTTTTCATTCCCAAACCCAGACCATCTTGCTGTCTTAAATATATATTTAAATATATCAGTATTTAAATTATGAGATAAATTTTCACCCTCATTTTTATTTGATACAACTATATAATATCCTAAATCAGTTACGCCATAATTACCATCATCATAAAATGGTTTTGTATATCCCGAACGAGTAAACATTACCTTTTTCTTTTCACTTAATGATTGTTTTATAGATGAATACCATATCTGTTTATTTGTATGAAATACTGGATATTTATGCTTTTCAGTTTCTATCTTACTTAATGATGAATTATCATCTTTTAATCTAATATTATGACATGTTACATAATCTTTCTCTAATTTTATTTTAGTATTCTTTTTAAACATAATTTTATCATGTATTTTTAATGATATAGGATTAGATATATCATTTGGTATATAAATAACATTATCATCTATTAATATCTTAAATTTATCATTAATATTTGTTTCACTTAAATTATTATTATTTTGTATAATATACCATGATATTGATATACTTATATTTTTAAAATATTCACTTTGATTAAAGTGAATTTCTTTTACATTTTTTTCTCTAAATAATTTTAATATTTTACTACTTGGACTAGAGAAACTTGATGGAGATATTTGATATAAATATCCATCTGGTTTTAACCATTCATTAAATGTTTTTAATGTAAAGTCAATCCAAAGTTTATGAGGAGTTTTATTTCTTTTTAATTTATTCTCAAATGGTGGATTAACAAATACTAAGTCAAAATTATTTATATTCCATACTGTAGATATATTTAATTTTATACTATCACCTACCCAATAATTCATATCATAATCATATGATTTATTTGTAAATATTTCACATAATTTTAATAATTTATATCTAGTAACATAAACATTTATTTCATTTATATCTGAAAAATATATATTTTTTAAAATACATTTACATAATTTAACATTATCATCATAATCAGATTTTAATTTATTAAAATATAAACAAAATATTGTAATAATAATATTACCTTTTCCACAAGAATAATCTAAGATTGTAGGTAAATTTTTAAAATAATCTTTATCAAATCTTTTTGACATTTTTTGTAATAAATTATAGGGAGTACTTACTTCAGCATTATCATGTTTATTTTCTTTTGTTGTTTGTATAATATTACATAATTTATTCATAAAATCATCTGTATCTGAATATCTATTAAATAAATCATCAATAAGATTAATTGAGTCTTTATATTTATCAAAATTACTTTTATTAAAAGTAATCATTTATATAATTTATTGTATTATATTTAAATAAATCAAATTTATAAAAAAAATAATAATAATTTAAATTTTTATAATTAAGAAGTAATTTCACCAATTGTTTCACAATCAGATAATAGTGAATTATTATCTGTACAATATTCTTTTATAGTATTATATCTACGATTCATATGATCTTTATTTATATTAGTACAACCTTTACTCCAAATTGATAAATTATTATTATAATTTCCATCTAAACTTTCATATTTTTCTTTATTAGTGCAATATTGTTCATAATTATGATCTATTAATTTTTCACTTTCTTTTTTTATAAATTCATATTGTCTAATATCTTTTATCATGTTGAAATATTTATTTACTGAAAAATTGTTAATATATATATATGAATGAATTAAAGATAAACATTCGCCTCTTTTTAATTTATCAATCATTTCATAATTTTCTAAATTATTTATGATTTTTATATACCATAATATAATATTTATAAAATCATCTTTATTTTTGTCAATTAATTCACTATTATAATTTTTAATATAATGCCAACATGTAGATGTTTTTTTATTTTCACCTTGTAATGAATAAGATAAAGCCTTTATATCATTTGTATCACCTTTTGATTTTTCATTAATTTCAGACGGTACAACTATTGTCCAGATTGATGCAAGATGATATAATAATTTATTATTCTTTTTATTTGGAAAATAGATATCATTTACAGAATTTACATATTCAGATAATGTTAAATCTTCACTAATTTTATAATCACAGATAATTCTAAGGAAATCTACTAGTGGAGAAACATGTGAATTAACTATATCTGCCATTGACATTGGTTGTGAATTTTGTAAAGTATTAAATATCTTACGCGATTCTAATTCAGTTAGATTTTCATATATACATAATGATAATTTATAATTATTAAATATATCATTTTCAGATTCATTCATAATTCTATTTTTCCTTTCACTTTTCTTTACTGGAATTTTATCATAATATACAAATAATTCATCTATCTTAATCGAAAATTCATTTTTCATATATTTTAGTATAGATCTCGTTCTATGACCACCATCTAATAAATTACTATTATCATTATCTATTTGTGATAGATAAAATTTTGGAATATCATTTTTAATCATAATTGATTCTATAAGTTCAATACGATATTCATCTGTCCAACAATCTTCGCGTTGCCATTTTGGGAATTTAATTTTTTCTGGAATAACCCAGTTTTTTATAAATATTTCTAATTTTATATCATGATGTTTAAATATTTTTACTCCATTATTATCTGAAATCTGTTTTGTTGTAATTGGCATTTATCGTTTTATAATTAAAAAAAATTATATTTAAATCAAATTTATAAAAATTTAGGTTTCTCTAATATAGCATTTTGTCCAATACCTTCACATGGTTGTCTTCCTAAATAAGGAGCTATTAATTTATTACAAATATTATCATTTAATATTTCTAATACTTGGATTTGTCTGTATTTATTATCTGGACAACAATCACCCTGTTCACCAAAAGCTCTACTCATTCCAACATCAATTCGCCATAATCTATCATTATACAATGAATTCATATACTTATCCTCCATAAATTGTGGTGTATGAGCAACAACAACCCTATCAATTGGAGTTATTGTTTTATTATTTTTATTTAAAATGTGTAGTAATTCATTAAAACCTTTATCTGTATTTTCTCCATATCCATCATCTTCGCTATATAATCTACACCAAAAAGGAGACATATCATCATCATCTCTAAATATTTCATCAAATATTTTATTTTCTTTATCATTTGCGGTTTTTAATAACCATTTCTGTACAACTTGATTTATTTCATGAATACTATATTTTGATACTAAATTATGACTTAAACCACCATGAACAAATAAATTTTTACCAACTAATGTTATCGATTTTTTCTGTATTGCATAATGTTTCGCTATATTACCACCTCTCTCAAATACTTTTAATCTATGATAATAACCATATGGATAACCATCTTCAGTATATTTTACATTTCTTTCATTTGGAGGAACAAATTCTAAAAATTCTTGTGGTGATACATATCTAAAATCTCTATCAATATTCATTAATTCATGATTACCCAACATTCCCAAAACTCTACCACCATGTTCTTTTGCCATTACATCTAATTTTTGAAATAATTTTATGATCATCATATTATTTCCTTCATCCTCAACAACATCATTTATATTTTCTATACAATTTTTTTTCCAACTATCTGGTCTACAACGATCTATCTGATCACCTAACTGAATAACCCATGTATCACCACCACACCATGATATTTTATCAACATTATATGGAAATATATTCGAAGGAATTACTTTCGCTAATCTTAAACTTAATAATGTTACTCTTAAATCACCATGTAAATCTCCTATAGCAATTAACCTTCTAACCGCAGGATATACACCAAGTTTATCATAGTTATCCATATTTGGATTTTTTAAATTTGTATTTACATTTTGTTTAACATTATTATGAATTACTGCTTTATGATGTTCTTCTCTTGCTAAAGTTTTTTCATTTTCAGTTAATGGAGCAGAATTAGTCCTTTGATGAAGACCTATTGGTGGACTTGTTTTAGGATTATGTGTTTTTTGTATATTTAATGGCTGAGAATTAGTCCTTTGTAATTTATTATTTTGCTGAATATTTTTAACTTGAGTATTTTCAGGATTCATTATATTTGGACATGAATTTCTTCTTTTCTTATAAGATTCTTTTTTATAAGCACACCATGTTTGTATTTCTTTAATTGCAAATTCACGTGTACATTTATTTAAATCATTTGTATTAATAATATTATATTTAATACATATATCACTTATTTCCTTATCTGATAATTTTGTTATATTAATATCCATCTTAATTTATATTAGATATCAATCATCTTTTTTAAACCTATTTATTTTTCTTTGTATTCTTTTTCTTGTGCTTTTTCTTTTTCGCCTTTGCAAATTGATCCCAAAAAAAATTTCTTTCTTCTATACTCATAGATTTCTTCCCTTTAATGGGTCTCGCTACAGCTCTAGCAGTTCTTCTTGCTAAAACTGGTTTATTTGTTCTCATGGTTGCTCTTGTTCCTCTACTACTACTTGTTCGTCTTGCTATAACAGGTTTTCTATGAACTGGTCTCGCTACAACTCTTGTTGTCCTTTTCGCTAAAACAGGTTTCTTTTTTACCTCAAAACCACCACTACTTGATCTTCTACCACTACTTGATCTCCTACTATTGGATTTTCTTTTTAATCGATGTTTACTTAACCAATCATCTATTTTAATACCGGTTTTTTCTGGTTCAGATAATGGTCTATTTTTAGGAGAACATTTCATAGATTTTCCTTTATTACATTTACATTCCTTACTTGGTATATATTTACCTTTGTGAAGTTGACACAATCTCTTACATTTATGACAATGATACATTTATCTAATATATAATTTATATTAGATTATTAATATAAATTATATATTAGATTATTAATCAGAATCTATTAAATATGTACTTTGTATTTGATCTACAATTTCTTTGTCAATATTAAATGAATTTTTTTGTACCTTTGTTTTCTTATTTTTAAGTTTTTGGTTTTTCTTTTCTTCTTTCTTATCTAATAATGATTGAATACCAATTTTACGATAATGTAATACATCTTCCCAAAAATCTATAATTTTGGGTTGAGCATCTAACCACCATTGTCTATCTCTTGCTACAAGTGTACATTCATATCTTTCTATTTTCCACCAATGTTTTACAAGAACATCATAATCCTTATCAAAATCACAAATCGTTTTTATAGACCATTCTAAAATATCTTCATATGAGAGAAATAATTTAGAATATTCATAATAGATTGTAGGATTACCTTCTAAATTATTCTTTACAAATGCAAGAACTAATCCTTTTGGTAAATTTAATGAAGAAATACCTTCTTTAATAATATCATTTTCCATATAAATATCATTTTGATATTCAGTTTCATCATTATATTCAATTAATTTAACTTGTAAGAAATCACATTCTTCTAAATCACATGATTCTAATTGTCCTTGCATTTGTATCCAATAATGTTTAGGAACTTCTTTTGTAAATTTCCTTTTAGGAGGACACTTGATTTCTAACATTCTCCCAATACATTCTTCACTAGAAGTTTCATCACATATTCCATCCGGTGAAGCACCAAATATCTCAAATTCAGGATGAGGAACTAATCCAAATTCTAAAATTTTAACGTTTTTTAATGATTCATAAAATTCTGTAGCAACAGGTTCATACATAACTCCCCACTCAACAATCGAAAAAGGAACATCACCCCTAGGTCCACCACATTTTTGCATTAATAATTGTTCTTTTGTACAAAAATGACCTTCACCAATAGCATCCGCTAAAGAACTAGCAGTTAACATTTTATCTCTCATATCATACCATTCAGGACTTCTTTGTTCTGGTAATTTTAATAGTTTTAACTTATCTAATCTCTCAATAATATTTTGTTTATTTTTAATACGTTGATTATATATCTCTATTTGAGTATTATAATAATTATCAATAAATTTTAGAAAATATGATTTCTTTGATAAGGATAAGTTATCAGTTTTATCATTTATTTTATAAATATCATCTAATTTATTATATGATTCTGTTTTTAACATAGTCATATCATTGTTAATATTTTCATAAATTTTATCATCAAATACAGATAAAATATTATTTAAGTTTTCTTTTGAGATAATTTCCATACTAATGAATAGTTATATGATAATTTTTAAATGCTAATTATTATCAAATTTGATTTTAAAATTATAATTAATTTTAACAATATAAATTATCATATAACTAAAATGAACTGCTTTCATTGCCAAAAAAATATTTCTGGTAAACCATGGCTTCATCTAGAAAATATTCTATGTCTTGATGAAGAAAAGAAAGAATCATATCAAGATAAATATATATGTGGATATATTTGCTTTTGCAGACTTCATGAAAGAAATAAATTCCCAAAAAATTTATGGAATCATACTGTAAATAAAGAAGATTATAAAGGATTAATTAGACCAGTATCCAGTTATTCACAAAAGTTTAGATATCTTAATACGAGCGAAATTAATAAACTATCAAATCATCAAAAGCGTATCTATTATCAAAAAGAACAAGAACATATTGACAACAATCCTTTATCATATGAAGTATATAAAGAATCACTATATGAAGATAATAGAACGCAAATGATTGAAGAAATGATTAGTGATGAAAGTTATGATGATTATTAAATTTAAAGATTAAATATTAATATTAATAATAATGATTGAGATTACTGATAATGATTTATCTTTTTTATCAGATAAGAAATGTTTTCTTTTATTTTATTTTACAGCGAAATGGTGTAAACCATGTCAAAGTATAAAACCTCTTATTCAAAAAATAAGTGAAGGATGTGATAAAGATAAATTAGAAATATATATGATTGATATCGATGAAAATGATAAATTAGCAAGTGAATTTAAAATTAGAAGTGTTCCTACATTTTTTATGTATCAAGAAAAACAATTAAAAGGCGAATGTTCTGGTGCAGATATTAATAAGGTTCATAAATTAATAAAAGATACAATGAATAATAATAATGTAAATTTGATTTAAATATTATTTATGATAATATTACCATAAATACAAAATGAATAAAAAAGATGTTATGCTCGCAAAAGAATATCAATTGGGTATGACTATCAAAAATGAAACATTAAATCCTCCTATAGGATGGATAATGTCTGAAAAGTTTGATGGTTACAGATGTCTTTTCTGTTATGAACTCATTGATGGGAAATTAACCGGTGTCTTTTATTCTCGTAATAATAAGAGATTTAACGCACCAGAATGCTTCTTGGAAACAATGCCCCCCTATGATCTTTTAAAAGATACAATTATAGATGGTGAACTATGGGCGGGGAGAGATAATTTTCAGTTAATGGGAACTGTTCGCAAGAAGAATCCAAATCCAGATGAATGGAAAAATATTCAGTATCAAGTATATGATATCACTAACATTGATCAAACATTCATAGAAAGATTAAAAATCTTAAAAAGAATTGTGGAATTCACTGAAAAATCTAATAAACTTAAACAAAAAAAAAATAAACTTTTAATGAATTGCCCATTAATATTCGCAAAACAAATCAAAATCAAAAATGAATCTATGATGAAAGAATTTTACAATGAAATTATAAATGATGGAGGTGAAGGAATTATGATTAAACATCCAAAATCTAAATATAAGAACGGTCGGTCAAATGAAATGTTAAAATATAAACCCTCATTTGACAGAGAAGGTCAAATTATTGGTTACAAACTTGGGGATGGTAAATATAAAGGACTATTAGGAAGTCTTATTTGTAGACCACTAATTAATCATGATACATATATGAGTATAGATGAAGATGATAATCATATATTTACTCTTTCAGGTATGGATGATGAAATTAGAAATAATTATAAAATATCTCATCCAGTTGGAACAATTATTAATTATGAATGTTCTGGATTTACAGATAAGGGTGTTCCTAGATTTGGTAGATATGTTCGNATCAGGGATGATGTTATTGTCAAAAAACACATTCAAACAAACTCAAAAGAAAATTTAGANAAAATTATTATAGTATTTAATCAATTAGAGAAATATTATAAATCTAATTATGATATGATGAGAGTGAAGACTTATTCACAAGTGAATCGTTCATTAAGACTATTAAAAGATGATACACAATTAAATAAAGAATATCTTTTGTCAATTAAAGGTATTGGTGAAGGAACTATCAAGAAAATATTTGAGATTATTAATACTGGTAAATTAGAAGAATATGAAAAAATCAAAAATAAGAAATCACCTTTAGAGGAATTCTTAAAGATTCATGGTGTTGGACGACAACATGCAAAGAAACTATATGGTGAAGGATTTAAATCTATCGATGATTTAAGAAAATGTGAAACTATTAAAGATTATCTTAATGAAACACAACTCAAAGGATTACAATATTTTGATGATATCCAACAAAGAATACCCTATTCAGAAATACAGAAACATGAAATATTTCTTAAAGATCTTTTATCTAAAATAGATCCAGAAGCCGAATTAACTATTGCAGGATCTTATCGCAGAAAGTCAAAAGATAGTGGTGATATTGATTTACTCTTAAAATCATCAAATACGAAAACTTATAATAAATTTATTGATACTTTAACCGAAGTAAATTATCTAACTTGTCAATTAGCAAGAGGTAACAAAAAATATATGGGAATGGGTAAAATAGATATATCACCTTGTCATAGACGTATTGATATTATGTATACGAAACCCGAAGAATATCCTTTTGCTGTTTTATATTTTACTGGTTCAGGTGAATTTAATGTTAAAATGAGAGAATATTCTTTAGAAAAAGGTTATACAATGAATGAATATAGCATTAAACATACCAATAATAAACAAAAAGTTGATAAGATATTTAATTTAGAAAAAGATATCTTTGACTTCTTAAATTATGAATACAAAGAACCAGAAAATAGAAAATAAATATAAATAATTATTATAATGAAACCAACATTAGTAATTACAATGGGATCAACTGGTTCCGGGAAATCTAAACTTGCTAAAGAAATGATAGAAAAACTTAAATTAAAAAATCCTAAATTTTTTTTAATAGATGATTACGTTGAGAATGATACAAATTATAAACAAAAAATAAAGAAATTTAGTAAAAATAAAAATGCTAAATCTAAATTAAGAAATCCTTCTAGAAAAACTTTAAAATTTTTTGAGAAATCATATTTTTCTGTTAGAAATAATGGATGTAAAAAAAGATTAACAAAGAAAAAAATTCCTAAAAAGAAATGTGTTGATTTAGATGAAAAGGGATGCAATCTGTTATTATCTATAGAACTTAATAATGCAATACTTAAAAAACAAAATATTATTTTTGAGACAAAAGGTGAATATTATCCTAAATGGTTAATCAAAGCAATTAATAAATGTAATAATTATAATATAGTAATAGCAGGTGTTAAAGTTTCTCTAAATAATTTAATAAAACGAAATAAAAGTAGAAGTATAGAAGGATTAGAAGAATTTTTAAAAGATACAGATAAAAATCCGGCCCCTAGATTACCAGATGTAAGTAAAAAATCATTAAAAAATCAAAAAAAATTATTAAATAAAACTTTAAAAAATATTATCTTAAAAGGATGTTTTAATAAAAATAATAAAGATATAGATTATTGTTCTAAATATTCAATTGATAGATTATTAATATTTGATAATAATAAAACATTAAAAATTATTTATGATTCTAAAAAATAAACTTAAAAATTATATTATTAATAATAGAATATAATGAGATCTACTAGCATTTATGATATTAATCCAGATGAATTTAATTATAATAAAGTTAAAAAAACCGAAGATATTTTTTTTTATGTTAAAAGAGAAAGACAAAAAGAAAGAAGAAAAAATATATTAAAATGTTGCAGTGCATTTGGATTAATTATAGGACTAAATGGATTATCATTTTATATGGGATATATTGTAAATCAAAAAGAATTAATTTAAATTCTTATAATTTCTGAATCTATATCATAGATAGTATATGCATATGGATCTATATTTGGATTATATATACAATTTTTCATATGATTTTTATTTTTTTTAGATGATAAAATAAAATTACAATAAGGACATTTTTTATCATTTATTTTAGCTTTTTTAGAATAAGGAATAATATTCCCCATATTATAATAATAATTTGATCACTTTAATTAAAATCAAATTTAGTTTAATAATATTATTTAAATTATATAAATAAGTAAGTATGGGTCAAACACCAAGTAAAGATAAACAAGTTGGAGATTTATATTCATCTTATATTCAGCAGCAGCAAAATTTTATAAATCAACAACAATCACAAATAAATGATTTATATCAAATGAATTTACAAAATATGCAACAAATGCCATCAAATATGTTTTTTCAGTCAGATACTAATCAACCAAGACAACAACAACAACAACAATTGCCACAATTACCAAGAGAAGCTACAAAAGTTAAAATGGATCCATATAAAATATTAAATATATCAAAACAATATGATGAACAATTATTAAAAAAAGCATATCTAAAAGCAGCTATGAAATATCATCCGGACAGAGGTGGATCTCCAAGTGAATTCCAAAAAATATCTATTGCTTATGCTTTATTAAAACAAAAATTAAAAGATAATAATAATAATCATTCACATGATCAATTAAGACAAAATGCAAATGATTATTTTAATACACAACAAAGTCAACCAAAAGTAAATGTAAATATGACAGAAAATTTTGATGTTGATGTTTTTAATAGTATATATGAAGAAAATAAAATAAAAGATGTTTATGATGAAGGTTATTCTTCATGGATGAATAGTAATAACAGCATTGAGAGTGAAAATAATAAATTATTCCAAAATGGATTTAATAAAGATTTATTTAATTCTACATTTGAACAATATAAAAAATCTAAATCACAAAATTCACAACAATTAACTCAATATATGGAACCAGAAGTAAGAATATCAATGTCAAATCAAGATTCATTAATGACACTAGGAAGAGATAAAATAACCGATTTTGGAGGAACAACCGATAATTTATCTATGACAGATTATAAACAAGCATTTACAGATAGTTCTACATTAATAGATGCTTCTTCTGTTGATATAACTGGACGACAACATTCTATTAATGGTATAAAATCACAAAGATCAAATATTTCATATACTATGAATGATAAAGAAAAACAATATTATGCTATGCAACAAATGCAAGAAAAACAAAATGAACAAAAAAGATTAGAAAGATTAAATGTATATGATCAAAGACATAAAGATTCATATGAAAAAATTCATTCTATGCTATTAAGATAATTTTTGTATTACAATTCCACCGAATCTTGCCTCATCTGCATAACATTTATTATTATCAATATAACATTCATGAATATTTCCTTTCTTATTATCAACAACTGAATAAAAACCACCTGTAATATCTATATTATAAAATTTAATTTTTTTACCATCTTTTGTAACCGATTTATCAAAACATGTATTACATACCATGTTTGGATATCTTTCTAAAAATAACATATTATTTTTACATATTGGACAAATTTTTGATTCCATTATAATAAATACAATTTTATATTTCTGCCTTTTTAACTGATTCTATTAAATCAACCTTTTCATCTAAATATCCTCTAGATGCAATAAAATCTCTTTGATTTTTAGTAGTACATAAACATCCTGTACTGGTAGAAAATGTTGATGGACAACATAATGGACTTGCAACATTATTTGCTAACATAAACATCTTTTCAGCAGAACCTTTTACACCATCAACCGGTGGTCCCCTTAATGCTGCCTGATTTGATAATTTCATTTTTATTGGTCCTTGACTAGATAAATAAGTATATAAATTATCATTTGGTACTAATGCTGTTTCATCTGGCGATTTCATCCAATATTCTTTATTCCCTGTCTTTAGACACAGTCCATCATATGGACCCATATTAACAACAGAACTATCAACTGATTCAGAAGATACATCATCCTTTTTACCTAAATCAACACCATTTTCTAATCCCTCTATATTAACATTTAAAAGATAAAGTGCCAATAATCCAACACCAACTTTTGAAACATTATCTTTTAATACTTTAAATATTAAATAAAATGCTACAACTAAAATTATTAAATTCTTACAACTAAACATATATACTTATAAATATAAAAAATTTATATATTAATATTCATTAATATTCATTAATATTCATTTATAAATATCTTATTTAATGTATTTGATGATATTTTTATATCTTTTTCTAATTCTAATTTCTTTATAAGATCACTCTTTTTATATCTTTTATTATCAATATCATTCTTATATGATAAAATAATATCTATTTGATCTTTATTAAATTTCTTTTTCTTTTCAACTTTTTCTTTTTTAATATATTCATAATTTAACTGAATTCCTTTATCTGTCTTTATATAACCATATATTCGTAAATTTTCATGATGAACTTTATGATGACATAATTCACATAACTGAACTAAATTATGATTTATATTTTTATGATGATAATCTATAATATTATTACTATCTGCTGTATTTTGTTCTTTAATATGATGAGTATGTTCTGAATTTTCATTACATATTTGACACTTATCCATTAATATTTCAGTATTATAATTTGATATCTTATCATTAACAAGCGTTTTTGATGAATCAGTTATAGATAACTGAATTTTTCTTGCTAATGATATAAAATCATTTCCTAAATCCAATGATTTACATACTTCTAAACCATATATTGCTGGACCTGAACCCTTTTCTAATTTTCTTTGATAAATTAATATATCTCTTTCTGCATCATATTCTATTTTTAAATGATATATTTGTAATAATTTATTATTTTTTATAATATCAATATCCATTAATTGATGTAAATGAGAAGTAAATATAAACGAACATTTTAAATCTGTTAATGTTTTTAATCCAGCAGAAACAATACTTAATGCCGATGTAGTTTCGGTTCCACTACATAATTCATCACCTAATACTAATGAATTTTTATTTGCTCTTTTTAAAATACCTCTTAATTCACTCATCTCTACTGCAAATGAAGATTGTCTTTTAAAAATATTATCATTATTTAATATTCTTGTAAATATTTGAGTATATGGTGTATATTTAAATTTTTTACATGCTACAAAAAATCCTGCCTGAGCCATAATTAATGTTAAGCCAATACTTTTCATTAATGTTGATTTACCACACGCATTTGTACCAAATAATAAAATACCATTTTCATTTAATGATACATCATTTGGAACATATTCTATTTCTGTCTGTATTCTTTCTACAATTGGATGACGAATATCATTCGCTACAAATTGACTATTATCTGAATTTATTATTTCTGGTTTATTATATGAATTTTCTATAGATAATTTCGCAAAATTACAATTTAAATCTATAAAACCAATAAATGATACCAATTCATCAAATAATTTAAAATATTTATTATAAAAATTTTTAATAGTTTCTAAATAACATTTCTTATTTAGATTCTGAATTTTTAACTGATCCGATACCAACTTATTTGATAAATTATTAAAAATATCAAACTCAACATGAGTAGTTGATCCCCTTTTAACAAATTTAATATCTTTTAAATCAATAAGAATATCTCCTATTCTTACATTTGTATTTACTAAATTCCCTATTGATTTTTTGAATATTTTAGCACGATTTTCTGTTATATAAAGAAAAAATCCATATTTTTCATTATGATCTTTCTTTATTAAATCTTTCTTATTATGATCTATATATTTATCTAATTTTTCACATATTAAATCTATCATATCCTTAGATTTTAAAATATCACTCTGTAAATCATCTATTTCTGGATATATATTACATTTAAAAACAGATGTAATCATATTCACTAATGAATATTTCTCTAATTCATTAATATTAAAAATATCCCTATATTCATTCATAAAAATATCCAATATTTCTATATTATCATTATATTTATCTGTAATAACAGGCAACTTTTCCTTTAAAATATTAATACATTTCATTAAATAATTATATGAAGTATCTAATGTGAAAAATTCATATGGAGTTAATAATGATAAACCCATCTTGCGATGTAATTTCTCAATATCTAATATCTTTTTTAAATTTGGTTTTAATAAATCATAAATATTATCTGTTTGGAAATTCTCAATCATATCATATCTTTCAGTTAAAATTTTAACATCTAATATTGGATATAATAATCTTTGCTTACATAATCTTCTTCCTATCGCTGTATCACATTTATTTAAAATACTTAATAAAGAATTATATTTTTCATCTTCATGCTCTTTATTCGGTATTAAATATAACTGATAAATACAATTATGACTTAATATTAAATTCTTATTATCCGTTTTATATATCGGTTTTGGTAAATTCATCGTATTTTCTAATTTATGTTCATATACAAATTGTATCATATAAATATATGATAATATTATCTCAGTTTCTCTCTCAAATCCTAAATATTCTATTGATGAAAGACTATTTTCCTTTTTAAACATCTTATCTAAAAAAGAATTCTGGAAAGATGGCTTCTTAAATTGATTATCTGTATACAAATTTAAATATAAAATATTTATATCTAATGAAAATAAATTACATAATTCTTCTTTTGTATATTTAATATCATCATCATAATGAAATAATATTTCTTTTGGAGAATAATAATGAATTAATCTAAATAATTCATCTTTCCAAATATTTTCATCATTTAATGAAGACTGTATACGATGAACACTATTTTCACCAGTTGATACATCTATTGATGATAATCCTATAACATAAATATTTTTATCATATTGTTGGGGATATTTAAAAATAGTAACTGATACTAAATAATTTGTATCTAAATTATTTTCTAATATTGTTCCCGGGCTAATAATATCCGTTACTTTTCTCTCAATATTTGGTGGTTCTGTAATTTGATTCACCAAAACAATTGTATAATTATGATTTAATAATATTTTCTGAAATTTAGATAGAGCAAATGTATTCCATCCAGCCATCAAAAAATTATTAAAATCTATTTCAGGGATATTTTTATTTCTCCTTGCTACCTGAATTCCTAAAATATCCGCTAAATGATAAATATCCGCACCTTCATGAATTTTTTCATTAATAACTGCATATATTTCATAAAATCCACCAACTTGCATTAAAACAACTGTATTTTTTCCATATTTTATTATATTTTCATTATGATATTTTAAATATTCTTTTAATATATAAGGAGCACTTTCCATAACTATCAATATATTATGAATCTTCTTTTTTAAGTAAATTTAATTATTATATATTATATATATTATTATATATGCCTAAGAAAAGGAAAGTTGATAGTGAGACATATGCTAGCGGTGGTGCTGCTAGTGCCGAAGACGAGAGTACAAAAAAAGGACCCTTTCTTGATGATGAATCCGGTAACCCCCTCCCTACAGGCTGGCTGCGTGCAAAGTCAATGTCAAGAGATGGGTATCCATCATATTACTATAAAATAGGTTCACAAGAAACACACTGGAGTCTTCATGAAATACCAGAATTGAGTGATTGGTATAATAAAACATACACAATAAAAGGAGATACTGTAGAAAACACTCCAGCCGCAGCTGCGATGCCAGGTGATTTCGTTACACACGATGATGAAGCGGTCGATGAAAGAGCAGATGAAGAAACTGAAAAAATGAAAGAACTTGACCTTTTTTTAAAAAATTCAGAAAGTGTAGCAGCAGAATACAGACAAGAAGATGAACAACGTTATATGGATAAATTGACCCTAATGCAATATTTACTCGGTGAACAACTTAATAAACCATTTATATTACCTGAAATCTGGGAAATTAAATCCCATACACACGACCATCCATATTATCATTTTCATACACCAAATTATCCAGTAGATCCAAACGTAGCGGGTGTACCACGTGACAGAGCACGTAATGTATCTGATCCTTATGAGTGCACAAATCTGGACTCCGTACCCCCCATCACTTTCGGAAGACCACCGATTGTCATAGACAGAAATGGTAATAGATTATATCATCATGGGGAATTTCGAAGTATGAATATAGAGTGGCTTCCATACCCACCGCACCCTAGTTCAGGTAATATTCATCCATCATTAGTGAATGCATCTAGATATGCGGGAGGACACCCCCCTGATTTAAAGCCCACTGGAAAGAACTATGTTAGTGAAAATGCTCCTGCAAGAATAATGGAAAAATCACGGGATTCGTATGAAGCATGGAGAAGGATTGCTACTACTGCTGATGCTGGTGCTGCGGATTCTGGTGCTGCTGTGCCTGCTGCTGCTGATGCTGGTGCTGGAGTCCAAGTCCCTGCTCCAGGTATTGATACTGTAGACTCACATGCAGTTCAAGGGAGTCAAATAGGCAGTGGTAATAGACGTAAAAAGAAAAAACGTAAATCTAAAAGAAAATCATCTAAAAAGCGCAAATCAAAAAGAAAATCATCTAAAAGAAAATCTAAAAAGTAAATTTAATCATATATAACCATTGATTGAGTATAGGTGATACATCCCCATTCATCAATATTACTAGAAATACCACCCATTGGTATCCATCCCTCTTTAATTCTTTCATTAATTAATGTTACTAATCCGGTTTCATCAATTTCCCCAGTTCTATCATCTCGACGTGTATCATAAATTGTACCCGAATATTCTACTATATATTCTATTGGTTTATTCATATTTCATAATATATATAATCTTTCTTTTTTTAAGTAAATTTAATTATTAAATATTTTATAAAAATATATATATGAATGATGATTACCTTATTAAAGATCCTCGTCCATTAGAGGAATTTAAAGATAAAACATTTTCGGGTTTTAAAAAAAAAGATGTTTATCAAAAATTATTTAAATCAATTGAAACTACTAAAATAGAAGAAGCTTGTTATTGGTGTACCGAATGTATAATATCAGGTTATTCACAAGAATTATTTGAGAAATGTATTTATTTTGCATCTAAAATAATTCATATAAATAATCCCAAATTACCTCAATTTATATGGAAAAAATATAAAACATTTTTAAATTCATTTAATCATATAGGTAAAAAAGAAAAAGATAAATTAATTCATTTAAGAAATACTCAAAGTGTAAGAAATTCATTATGCGATTTAATTACAACATTATGTATTTCATCCAAAACAAGGAAGTTTGATAAATATCCTAAAGTAAATGATAATGATTTCCAATATCAAAATATCCAAAATAAACTTAATGCTACTATGCAAATATTACCATCAACTATTTTAAAATTCACAGATCCGGATGAATTAAAAATAATTTTAAATGAATTTTATTTTCATCTTAAAAATGTAAATGGTGGATATGAAAAAGCATGTTATTGGGTTGTATGGTTAATTCACTGGGAAAAAATAAATAAAAAGAAAAAAGTTAAATTTGAAATAGAATCTCGCAATATTGATCAAGTACATCCTAAATATTGTAAAGATCCTATTTGGTTATTATGGGAAATAATTATTCATGAATCTAATCAAAGAAACGAAGATATTCAAACACAAATTAAAAACTTATTTATGTTATTTAGACATGAATATACATCCGGGAAAAGAAATAATAAATTAGCATTATTATATCATAGTATAGGTTATTTAACATTTCCAGTAAAATTTAATATAGCAATTCGCCGAGATAAAAATATATATTTACAAACACAATGTAATATTAATATTATGTTTAAAAATAAAAAATCACACGAAATTAAAGAATATACAGCACCACCACAAAAAATTAATAAAAATAAAAATATTAATTTAAATAAAGAAATCGATGTTTCTAAATTTAATTCACTAATTGATATAGATGAATTAACTCGTTAAATTTTTTTTATAATACATTATTATATAAATGAAATTATTCGGTGTTAAAGTCCCTCAAATAATTGCCGAATTATGTCGTCCGGCTCAATTTTATCTGTTTTTATCATTAATTAGTGTAGTATTATATGTTTTATCAATGTATAATATTCATGATACTATATTAAAAGCAGAACCTAACAGTGAAGGCGTTCATCATTATACTTATACTGGTTTATTTCTAAAAATAGTATTTACTATCTTATGGATTTATATCCTAAATTATATTTGTAAATTTAAATATGGTAAAAAAATAGCATGGTTTATAGTATTATTACCATTTTTCTTTATGGGATTAATGTTAATCGGTACTATGTGTGCTTTATCTTTTATTGCATTACAAACAGAAAACAAAAAGAAATTACAAAATGAATTAAATGAATTCAAAAAAACAAATCAACCTAAAAAAGATAAAAATAATTTAAGTAATAGTAATATTAATAAAGGTAATTTTATGAATAACTCTGAATTACTTAAATAAATTATCCAGAACAATTTTCACATTCAGTTGGATTTAATGTAAACTGAATCGCCCTTGATGAAGGACGACTTCTTAAATAATAAATGCCAGTTTTTAATCCCTTTTTCCATGAATATGAATGCATACTACTCATTGTTCCTATATCAGGACTCTCAAGGAATAAATTCATACTTTGACTTTGACATATAAACTTACCTCTATCAATTGCCATATTTAAAACTTGCTTTTGTCTAATTTCCCAAACAGTTTTATAGATATTTTTTAATATATTAGGTATTTCTTTTATATTTTGAATACTACCATCATTTAAAATAATTTTATCCTTCATTTCAGTATTCCATAAATTTAATGATATTAAATCATTCACTAAATATTCATTTATTACCATATATTCACCAGATAATACCCTTCTTGTATATATATTTGATAATATTGGCTCAAAACATTCATAATTACCCAATATTTGAGCAGTTGATGCTGTAGGCATCGGTGCCAATAAAAGACTATTTCTAACACCATATTTTTTTATATTTTTCATTAACCCACTCCAATCATGTCTAATATCAGTAATATTTATATTCCATAAGTCAAATTGATATTTACCTTGATGTAACGGTGATCCTATAAAACTACTATAAGATCCAAAATATTCTTCTCTATCTAATTCTTCTGGTATCATATTTAATTTATTCTTTATAGATTCATATTCATCACGAACAATACGAGCCTCACTTGCACTCATAGTTTCACCATTAATATTAGAATCTAACCAAGTATCATATTTACATTTTAATAATATATATTTTTTATATAATTTTTCTCTATCCCTTGATAATTCCATAGATGCCTCCATAGCACCATAATAGATTGTCTCAAATATATTTTCATTTAAATGCTTCGCATCCTCTGAATCAAATGGATAACCAAACTCAAAGAATACATTCGCTAATCCCTGAACACCAATCCCAATTGGACGATGTCTCATATTTGAAACCCTTGTTTCAGGAATAGGATAATAATTATAATCAATAATATTATTTAAATTATGAGTTAATCTCTTTGCAATTGACTTTAATGAATCAAAATCATATGAAGGTTTTAAATATTCACTTAATTCAGTATATCCACCAATATATACATTTTCTTCAGTTATTAAATATATTTGAGGAAATGTAATTTTTTTATCATCATCTTTCTTAAATTCTGTATAATCTTTTGTAATATATTTAATATCCTTTTTATTAAATAATCCTTTAGTTAATTCACAATAAACACAATTTTCTTTAGTATAAATTAAGAAGTTCATATTTGATACATCTTTATGTTTTACAAACTTTTTTAATGAAATGCTTGCTAAATTACAAACAGCAGTTTCTTCACTACTCGTATATTCAACTATTTCTGTACATAAATTAGATGATTTTATTGTTCCTAAATTTTGTTGATTCGATTTTCTATTACATGCATCTTTATATAAAATATAAGGCATACCAACCTCTATTTGAGATGTTAATATAGCCGACCAAAGCTCCCTCGCCTTTACCTTTTTCCTAAATTTATTTTGAGTTTCATATGAAATATATAATTCATTAAATTCTTTGCCCCAAGTATCACTTAATCCAGGACATTCATTGGGACAAAACAATGACCATTCATCATCACTATGAACTCTTTCCATAAATAAATCAGGAACCCATAAAGCATAAAATAAATCTCTCGCTCTCTCAAATTCATTCCCATGATTCTTTTTTAACTCAATAAACTCAAAAATATCTGAATGCCATGGTTCTAAATACATCGCAAAAGAACCATTCCTCTTCCCACCACCATTGTGAACAATACCATTATGAATCATATAATTATGTGTATTTTTCATTTGTAAATCATATAAAACACCTTCATAATGAGATTTATTAATAGATTTAACACGCGTAGCAATATAATCCTCAAAAATGAAATATTTAGAAAAATCACCACACTCAATATTTAATAATTCACATATTAATGGACATTTGGGTATTCTTAATGTATATGATATTTTCTTATTCTCTATTTTATCACCATGTATAGATATATGTGATTCGCCTCGTCTATCACGAATATAACCACTACTAGGTATACCCATCCTTAAAAGAATATATCTTAATGATTCAATTAAATTTCTCGATGTTGAATCAAATACTAATTCATTCCCTTTACAACCATCTGTATCTATTAATCCCTTTAAAATATATTTGGATTTTTCTATTGGTAAATTTAACCATTTACTTGTAATATGTTTTTCTTTATTTACATCATAAATATCACAATGACGAAATATTAATTTAGTATTTCTTTTCCAATAAACTCTTGTTGTTAATCCTTCTATTACACATCTATTCTCAATACATCTCTTATTTAGATAATCTATTACTGAATCAATAATTTCTTTTTTAGATTCACTATGAAGACTTAAATAACAATTTGTTGATGAAGGATACATACAACCATCGCCTAAAATCAATCCATACATATAACAATCATCTTTTGTAATATTAATATTATCTACTTCATATTTTGGTATTTTAAATAATAATAAATCATTCTCACTTAATTCTTTCGCTTCAACCCATTCAGGNGAAATTAATTTTTTCATTAATCTATTCTTAATTACATCATAATTTAATCCTTNCTTTTGATCAGTTAAACATAGTACTGGGTGTTCACCTGTAATCTTTAATGATTCTAATGAATNCATTGTTTCTATTTCATAAATTTCACCATTATATGAATGTTCTAATACATTCTCAATCAGTTCATTACCATTTGTTGTAAATATTTCAGTTTTATTTAATTCACAGTCTTTAATTTCCTTTGGACCATCTGTTGTATAAATAATTGTTTCAGGAACAATACACTGATCAACATACCGAGCAGTATCATTAAATACCCTTAACATAGGAACTAAACCATTCGATATACCATTCGTACCACTAATATATGAATCAGTTGCACGAATATTATGAATTGACAAACCAATACCACCTGCATGCTTTGATATCAAAGCACAATCTTTTAATGTATCATATATACCTGTAATACTATCTTCTTTCATTGTTAAAAGAAAACAACTCGCAAATTGTTCCCTTCTTGATCCTGCATTATATAACGTAGGAGTTGCATGTGTAAAATAATGATTCGACATTAATTCATAATTTTCTATCGCCTTATCTATATCATTTCTATGAATTGATAAGGAAACTCTCATTAACATATCTTGAGGTCTTTCAATAATATTTTTATCTAATTTATAAAGATAATTCTTTTCTAATGTTTTAAAACCAAAGAAATCAAATAAATAATCCTTATTATAATCTATTACTGAATTTATCTTTTCCGCATTATCCATAACTAATTTATATAAATAATCAGCAATTAATGGTTTATTAATATCATTTGATACATAATTATACATTAATTCTATTTTATCTGAAAATGTATCTAATGTATTTTTATGATGATTTGATATTATAATTCTACCAGCTAATATCTTAAAATCAGGATGTTTACTATACATTGATATAGATATCTGGGATGCTAATTCATCTAACTCTGAAGTCTTTACACCATCATATATTTCCTTAATAACCTTTTGAGCAACAACTGACTCATCTATCTTTAATTTATCCACAAATTTACTATCAATCGATAATGATTGAATTCTTTTTAATATTTTATCAAATGATATATCTTCATAATTTCCATTTCTTTTTTGTACTTTCATTTTATTTTCTTTATTTTTATACATTTATATAGTATCAAATTTTTAAGTATTACTTATTTAAATTTATCAATTTTTAAATAAATTCGTTTATAAAATTATTTTCATATCTTTAGTATTTATTATGGAAGATATTACTTTAATACCAATCACTAAAATTAAAATTGACAAACATAAATGGTTAAATAAAACCATAAAATATGATAAAGATCTCTATATTAAAGATATAGTTAAAGAAATGACCAATGATGTTTATAAATGGATATCATCAAAAGATGATTTAGAATGTGTGTGTGATTACACTTCGTTTGAAACTGATTTTATTAATTTACTTTATAATAAATACATTGATGACTGAAATAGATGATTTATTTGAACTGAAATATTTAGAAGAAATATCACAATTATTTAATAGATTAAAAGGAATGGATAATTATTACAATTTACATTTAAATTTAAATGATAAAAATTTTATACACTTATTTGATTTTATTAATAATCATGTAATTATTTATGATAATATTGATGAACAAATTTATGAAGAAATTGATGATGAAAATAAATATAATAATAATATATATGGTAAATTTTAGTTAACGTCTTTTACGAGACTTTTTACGCTTTGACTTTCTCTTAGACTTTTTACGCTTTGACTTTTTACGCTTTGACTTTCTTTTAGACTTCTTTCTGTATTTTTTTCTTTTTCCTCCACCAATCAAGCCGTCACCAGCGTTCAAGCCGTCACCAGCGTTCAAGCCGTCACTGAGAAGACTCCCCCCAGTAATTCCCGCTACAGTAGAATTGCTTGGGAGTGGTTCACCCGCACTCGACATGGAATATGAACCTGAATCTAAATCACCCATTTATATAATATATATATATTATTTTTTTATTAAATATATATTTTTATAATTTTATATTATAATAAAATAAATATAATAATAATATATATGGTAAATTTTAAAAAATTACAAAAACAATGTCCTGATGGTATTCCTTTCTCTAAATGCAAAGAATATCTTAAAAAACAAAAAAAGAAAACTCATAAAAGATCTAAAAGAAAAAAACCTATCAAAAAAAAGAAAACATCTAAAGTACCACCTAAAAATGTAATTATTCGTAAAAAAAATAAACTTTATAAAAGTAATGGAAGAAAATTAACCCCTCTTGTAAATCAATAAATATGGTGAATATTTTAATGCCTTCGATTCACCTACTCTATTTATATGTGAATCATCATATTCATACCAATTATCATCTAAATAATTTTTACATACAGAATAATAATGACCACCATTTAATCCACCTGAATGAACACCAATACTTTGTAAATAATAATTATTATCTGTATTATTTATATTATAATCTTTCATATTTAATAATAAAGGATATTCTAAATATTTATCTAATTTTCTTATACTATTATATTTCTTTAACAAGATAAATAATATATCTGAAGTTTTCCATAATTTTGTTTGTTTATATGGTCTTACTGATTGATGACATTTATCACATTTCCATATATTATCTTCATCTAATCTATATTTTTTCATATATTCTTTTAAACAACATTCTAATGAATTGGCTTCACTTGGTATCTCTAATGATATTACCTGAATTGGATCATGATTAGTTGTATAATAACTACATTCTGTACAACTTGTAATATTTAATAATTGAGAATAAAAATTATCTACTATATATGAATAATCCTTTTCATAAAATCTCTTCCATGTATCATTACTTTTAACATTTATTTTATCACCTTCATCATTTATTTCTTTACAGTAATTCATTACAACACTGCGACTTATACCACGATGTAATAAATCTAAAAATATAGTAAGAAATTCATCTATATCATTTTGTGAAAAATTACTAAAATAAATATCATTCTCAAAACATAAACCCTGAAATTTCTTTAAAAGATTAATTGGATTAATTGTAGAATTATCATTATTCGACCACATCTTTCTTTGAAATTGAAACCATTCATACATTAATGAATCTTTATCTGCCCTTTTACATTCATTAAAAAATTTTTCATTATTTGGATGAAATATTATTAAATGACTTAAACATTGTAATGCTGAATTCATATAACATGTATTTCCTAAATTTACTAATCCTTTGTTTCCAGCATTAATTGGCATTTTATTATCAATTCAGTAAAATATTTTTAAATAAAAATACTTAAAAAAAATTTCTACTAAGTAATTATAAAATGAGTGATACTGTTGATAATGTTTTAGAATCTGTCGAAACTACCGAAACAAATGATGTTGTTGTAGATGAAGTTTCTGAATCTGCTGAAGTCACTGTAGAACCTGAAGCTCCCGAAGTCCCTGAATCAGCAGAAGCTGCAGAAGAACCTGTAGAAGATGAACCTGTAGTTGATGAAGAAGTAGAAGAATCTGATAGCGAAGCAGAAGAAACAGAAGAACCAGTAGAACATGAAGTTACCGAAGTAGAAGAACCTATTAGCGAAGCAACAGAAGAATCTGTAGAACCTGAACCAGAACCTGAACCTGTAGTTGTCATGGAACCTGTAGTTGTCATGGAACCTGAAGTTCCTGTAGAACAAGTCGTCAGTGAAATTATAGATATTTTAACTGAACCTGTTTCAAATGAAGTTAATGATGAATTAACAGACGACTTAAAACAACGTATTGCTGAATTAGATTATTTACGTGAATGTTGTGGAAACTCGGATTGGATGGATTGGACTGGTCGAGGAACGGGTAGACGTAATTTCTTGACTGCTTGGGAAAATAAAAATGTTTCGGTTGATTCTAATGTAAATTATGAAGATACATTAAATCATCTTGAAAAATTTCCTGAATTAATTAAATTATGGGTAGTAGAAAGAAAAAAAATAAAATCTGATTCTAATCATTTTAAAAATATTGAATCTTATACTTTAGAAAAACCCTTATTCAATGAAAAAAGTTTGACAGAAAAAGTTGAAGTTGTAGAACAATTACTTACATTATTAACTAAATGGGTAAATAAAAAAATAAGTGTTACACGAGTTAAAGAATTCATTGATAATCTTTATTAAATTTTATAAAATATATTTAATTTTTAGTTTATTTAGTTAGAATAAGCTAAACCACCCATACCGGACATGATACGGAGGACGTTGTAGTTGACGGCGAAGATGGTTAATTTAACATTATCAGATGTCGTGCCGGCTCCGACATCTGTCATTGTCGTACTCCCGTCGCCAACCGGAGTTTGAATAGAAGTTCCAACCAATTGTGCATTATCAATTCTTGAGAAATTACAAGTTCCTGATGGTTGATGTTCTTCCGGTTTGAGTGCGAAAGAGTAGACCCCAATAGAATCAGAACCATGTGCGATCGCAACTTGTACCCCCAGATTTGTTGCGTTATCACCAAGAGTAGGCGTTGCACCATATCCAGTATGGTGTTGCCATACTTGTGTTCTAGTGAAATATTTAGAATCTCTTTCTTTAAAACGATCATGACCATTGAGTTTCAATTGCCAGTTACCACCCATAGTATCTAAAGAAACTGGTCCAGCAGTAGCATCACCCGCGCTACCAAATGATTGACATCTTCCAGCAGCAGCGCCATCAGATTCATTTCGAGTACACCATATTAATTCTTTCACTGGATGATTAAAGTTAAGATCAATAGATGGAGATGTAGTTGTAACCGTATTATCCGAATACTGTAATTGTTCGATTAAATATTCATGTGATACTTGAGCAAATCTACGTCTTTCATCTGTATCAAGGTAGATATAATCGCACCATAAATTAAAGGTAGGCGATGTTGCAGTAGTATTACCCGTGAATGCCGCCGCGATAGACGCGGCGGTGGTCTGGTCGTTCGAGTCGAAACTTCTAGCAAGGTTAGTTCCCGTTTCAAATGTCATTTTAATTTTAACTTCATGATACTGAAGGGCGATGAGTGGTAAAGCAAGTCCCGGATTACGACAAAACCAGAAATTTAAAGGCAGAAATATATTATTAACAGTTATATTTCCACCCGCCGCACCATCCGCCGAAGACAAATAACTAAACCCATTTACTGACCCGGTGAGTTCGGCGGCGGCTGTCCCCGTGGCACCAAAAGCATCGAGAGACGCTTCATTTCGGTCGTCGTTGGCCGAGGCTGAGGTATTTAAACCATATCCATTACCAGTCATTAATTGGTATAACGTTCCATTTCCGCTACTGGGTGTGTCAGCGGTTCCATTTGGACCTTGAGTTGCCCCAAAATGCGCACTTGGATTAAATTCAGTTAAATCAGACCAAACACGATTCCACATGGAAGTGTGTTTATCAATTTTTTGACCACCGATTTCAATTTCACATTCTTTAATTAATGAATCACCATATCTTTCAACAAGACCTACATTTGCGGCCGTTGTGGTGGCAAGACCAGTAAATACTGCCGTGTGTTCCAAATACATTCTGTAGACTAAATCACCATTTCTTGAAATAGTGGCGGTAACATCATTACCGAAATCAGCGGTACCCGAAAAGGTCTGTCTAATAGATTCCATCGAGAAATTAGTGTGTCTGCGATAGACAACCTTAAAGAAAGTAATCTGAGGGTTACCCGTGAGGTAAATATCCTGAGCTCCGTAAGCGACAAGTTGCATTAATCCTCCTCCCATTATATTTTATACTATACTTTAGAAAAAAAAAATAACAAAATAAAACTTATTATTTTATTATTAATGATAAAATAGTATTTATAAAATTAATTAGTGATACTTACAATATTAATCATTTAGTTGATAAAGGACTTTTTGGTGAGTAACTTAGTCTAAGTCTTTAGTTAGAGTAAGCAAGACCACCCATACCAGACATGATACGGAGGACATTGTAGTTGATAGCATAAATAAAGGTGGCGCTGTAGCTGCCCCCGGTACCTGCGACTAATTGGGCATTATCAATTCTTGAGAAATTACAAGTTCCCGAAGGTTGATGTTCTTCCGGTTTGAGAGCAAAAGAATAAACTGCTATACCATCATTGAAGCAACCCGCTCTCCCCCCGACAATATCTGCAGCGGTAGCGGCCGTTAAACCGCCGGCACCAGTATGATGTTGCCATACCTGTGTTCTAGTAAAATATCTGAAATCTCTTGCGGCAAAACGATCATGGCCGTTTAGTTTAAGTTGATATGTAGACGAAGTACCACTGGCAACTGCTGCCAGGGTGCCCGTCGCTGAATTATTCGCCCAAATTAATTCTTTAACAGGATGATTAAAGTTAAGATCACTGGAACCACTAGTAGCGATTGTACCTTCCTGTACTTGCTCAATAAGGTATTCATGGGATACTTGAGCAAATCTACGTCTTTCGTCAGTATCGAGATAGATATAATCGCACCATAAATTATTAGTTGTTAGCGCACCGCTAAAGGCATTAGCAAAAAGATGATTTAAAATAACCTTAACTTCATGATATTGAAGGGCGATAAGAGGTAATGCTAATCCAGGATTACGACAGAACCAAAATTGTAGTGGTACAAAATATTTCGCGGTACCCGGGGCGAGGGTATAACATCCACCCATACCTGACATATTCTGAAAGTTAGTACCGGTGCTATCATTATCATCCGAATGTCCGCAGTGCCCAGAAGGATTTGGTTCGGTCAAATGCGACCAAATATTCATCCAATCCCCTGTATGTTTATCAATTTTTTGACCCCCAATTTCTAATTCGACATCGGTTATCACCGACGCCCCCGGGTTGGATTCATTATCGTTGACATTCGACCCCGTTATTTCTAAATACATTCTGTGAACTAAATCACCATTACGCGAAATAGTGGCAGTACAGCGCCCGGCGGCGTTGCTCGAAGTACCATCCGAACCATTCCAAGTCTGTTCAATAGCTTCCATCGAGAAATTCGTGTGTCTGCGGTAGACAACCTTAAAGAAAGTAATTTGCGGATTACCCGTAAGGTAAATATCCTGAGCACCGTAAGCGACAAGTTGCATCAATCCTCCTCCCATTTTATATTTATACTATACTTTAGAAAAAAATTTTAGAGAAATTAAACAAATAAATTTTTTATTTTATTTATTTTTTAAAAATTATTTATTTAAAAATTATTTATAAATTATTTAGTTGCTGTATGCAAGACCACCCATACCACTCATAATACGGAGAACATTGTAGTTAACTGCGTACATCATTGAGAGATCAGTGACCACGCCGGTGCATACTAATTGAGCGTTGTCAATACGAGAGAAGTTGCAAGTTCCAGAAGGCTGGTGCTCCTCAGGTTTGAGTGCAAAAGAGTATACATTGATATTATTGGTCATTTGAGAGGTGCGGGCCTGATTGGAGTTTCCATTGGTTACAGCAAATACATTAAATGTTGCGTCAGCGTTGTCCCCGGTGTTAACTAATGTTAGAGTAGAATCAGTTGATGTTGGTGTACTAATACGTACTGATACTGCATTGGCCGTCGTCTCCGCCGCCAGGAGCTCGAGAACCGTCGCAAAATATACCGTACCCACAGTTCCTTGAGTCGCTACAGCGACCGTCGTCGCCCCCGCCGTCCCGTCGCTCGTAGAGCATACAATTGCTAATTGACTTCCCACGGGGAATGCACTACCCACGGCGAGTGCCCCAGTGGAGGCGGTGGCGGGGTTAAATACGCCACCGATACCAAGTGTTAATACACCATTCGTAATATTGAAATTACCGGCAGTGCCGGAGGCAGCAGAAGACGTGTATACACCTGTGGCTGCTCCACCACCAAGCGAAATGAGGCCGTCAGCCTGCCCAGCCGCGTGAATTTGATCTAATGATGTTTGTCTGTCCAATAGAGAAACTCTAGCAGCTGTCGGTAAATTCTGCTTAGGAACAGCAGTGTGATAATCATAAGGCTGTCTGAGCTGGAAATATTCCGGTTCCTGTAAAGCAAAACGATCATGACCATTAAGCTTAATGTGAGCCTTAGTATAATTAGTTCCCGTGGTAGTCCAAATTAGTTCTTTCACTGGATGATTAAAGTTTAATTTGTTTGTCAAAGTAGTGGTAAGACTTTGTCTCTGTACCTGTTCAATTAAATATTCATGAGATACCTGAGCGAAACGACGTCTTTCATCGGTATCAAGATAAATATAATCAGCCCATAGATCAGTGTTACCACCTGTTGCTCCAGCTAGAGTTAATTTTACTTTAACTTCATGATACTGAAGGGCAATTAATGGTAAAGCAAGACCAGGGTTGCGACAAAACCAAAAATTTAATGGTACATGAATTTTATTAACACCAGTCCCGTCACCGACCGTCCCGACACACCCTATCATGGATTTTAATCCAATTGCCTTAGATTCATCAGTCGAAAGTTCATTCCATATTTCATTCCATTCTTGAAAGTGTCTATCAATTCTCTGTCCACCAATTTCTAATTCTGCCTCACTGACAAATGCACTGCCATTTGTTGTCGTTGCAGCCGATGTAACATATAATTTGTATACTAAATCACCATTACGAGAAATCGTAGAAGTGACACTTGTACCAGAACCATTAAAAGTCTGTCTAATAGTTTCCATCGAGAAATTAGTGTGTCTGCGGTAGACAACCTTAAAGAAAGTAATCTGGGGATTACCCGTAAGATAGATATCCTGAGCACCGTAAGCGACAAGTTGCATTAATCCTCCTCCCATTATATTTTTATACTATACTTTAGAAAAAAATTTTAAGGAAATTAAACAAATAGTTATTTTGTTTTTTTAAAAAAAGGTAATTTAAGATGAATTTATAAATTATTTAGTTACTATAGGCTAAACCACCCATACCTGACATAATGCGAAGAACATTATAATTAACTGCATAAATATTAATAGTATCACCTGATGTTGTATCTAAAGGATTATAATTTCCTATTAATTTAGCAGTATCAATCCTAGAGAAATTACATGTTCCGCTAGGTTGATGTTCTTCGGGTTTTAAGGCAAATGAATATACGCCGATTCTTTTACCACGATTTTCAGGATCTGTGAATCTACCACTATCAAAAGCTACATTATTTCTCCCTGCCTCCGTAAATTCAATTTTGTAAACTTTATTTAGAGCGATCGTGGTCATCTGGTCATCGATATTTTGCACATCAACGTGATAAAAAACTATATCTCCATCTGTCGCAGTTGCTAACATCATGTCACTGTAAGCCTGAGATATACCACCGATCCGTAAATCAAAAGAATCTGGTCCTGTGTGAGATGAGGTGGTATCTGAAGTCTCCGTTCCTCCAGTATTATTATCTTCTGTGAATCTTAATATAGTGCCCCTGAGTATTGCTGGAACAAATGATATATTTTTACTAATAACTAGAGTCAAATTTACATTCCCTCCGGATAAAGTCACCAGTGGAGAACCGTTCACGTTATGTGTTTCGCGAAATTGAAAGACGGGGAAACCCGTTATCCCCCTTTCACTAACAATAGTTCTGTTGGAAGCATTGTATTCAATTAGGATTTCATCCGAAATTGGTTCTATTAAATGTCCTTCTTCAAGTAATAAATTATTATGGGGTACATGTGTATGATATTCAAATGGTTGTCTAATTGTAAAATATTCTTCTTGTTGTTTTGCAAATCTTTCATGTCCATTTAATTCTAAAGTAATATCAGAAAATAATATACCTGAATAATCCCATATTAATTCTTTCACTGGATGATTAAGATTTAATTCTATTTTCAATTGAGATCCATTTACAGATCTACTTGAACCTGATTTTACACTCATTTCTTGTACCTGTTCAATTAAATATTCATGAGATGTTTGAGCAAATCTTCTTCTTTCATCTGTATCTAAATAAATATAATCACACCATAATTCACATGTAGCAGTTTGATTTGATGAAGGATATCTAAAAATATTACCATTTCCCCATGTAAAATGAAGAACAATTTCATGATATTGTAAAGCAATTAAAGGTAAAGCTAAACCGGGATTACGACAAAACCAAAATTGCAAGGGTATTTGTGAAGTTGTAACTGTTTTAATACTTAATTCTCTATTTGCATGAATAAATACATTATGTCCTAGATTTTCATGACCAATCATTCTATTTAAAGTAGCATGTTTATCCTGAGATGTAGTTAATTCCCACCAATTTTTTATCCAATTTATACTATGTGTATCAATAGTTTGACCCCCGATTTCTAATTTTACTTCTTTAATTATACTTGATCCGTTTTCAATATTTGCTCCTTTTGTAACAACATATATTTTACTCAATAAATCACCATTCCTATCAATTGTTACAGATCCCTGACCACCACCCGAATTTGTAATAGTATTTGATCCATCAAATGTCTGCTTTATAGATTCCATCGAGAAGTTAGTGTGTCTACGATAAACTAATTTAAAAAAAGTAATCTGTGGATTACCTGTAAGGTAAATATCTTGTGAACCATATGCTACTAATTGTATTAGACCCCCTCCCATTATTTATATATATATATTAAAAAAAAATTTTATTAGATAAACAGGAAATCAATAAATATTACAAATAAAAATGATTCATAAAATGATAAAGGTGTAAAATTATTATCTTTATCATTTGATGAATTATATACTAATTTGGGCCACATAATATTATATGTTGTCTGAACTATATATGTTCTTGCTATATACAAAACAAAAATAGCTATTATTAATGATAATATATCATCTGTTTTGATTTTTGCCATTTTTAATATCTTTTTTCCACCTCCAATCATATTTATAAATATTATATACAAAATAATTGTTCTGTTAATTTTTCATCCATATGTAAATCTAATACTTGTTTTACTGGATTCATAATTTGATTTGTTATATAAAATTCATAATCAATTGTTAAATTATTCTTAACAATATAATCAAAATGTTCTATTCTATCTCCCTGCATTACATTCTTTAATCTAGGTTTACCTTTTCGAACACCACTCTTATATGGATTACTATAATCATATAATTTATCATCATTTAATTTAACATAAGCATATGGTATTCTATCATTTGATTTTGGTTTATTACCAGGATCTCTAACTGCCATTCTATCAGCTAATACTTTATGAGCAATCTGCTGTGGATTTTTATAATATCCATTAAGTGCTTTAGTAATTATAAAATATCTTAATGGAAATTCACCATTACGAATTTTTAATAGATTTTCTTTTAACCAATTTATTGCTAATTCGAAATCTTTCTCAGTCATAATTTTCTCAATTACATTTCCAAATATATATTTTACAATTGGAGCATTATCTCTTCTTTTTAATACAATACCCATTGCGTCTCTTTTACAAGATATACTATCAAATTCATATTTATCTCCTGTATATCTCTTTTTACTGATAAGAATAAATGGCCAAAATGTTTTTTCATATTCTAAATCTTGTGGGTGATCTAATAATGGATCATGTTTATCTATCATTTCTTCACCATCTTCATCTTCACATGTTATAATTCCGTGTGTAATATAATTACCGGCTTCTTTACCACACTGAATACAATGATCTAATGCAGTTTTACCTTCTAAAACGGTTCCATCTAATAATTCTCTACTAAATTTTACAAATACAGAATCTGTATCACCATATACTACTTCTGGTTCTTTGTATCCTTTTTTATTTGCCCATTCTTTGACTCCTCTAGAGGCGTCATAAATTCTAGATCGTCCAACTGATGTTGTACATGCAGCTAAATTCATTTTAAAGATACCACTTGTTTTTGCTCCTAATTGACCATAAACACTATTTGCTGTAACTTTGTAAGCTAATTGTAAACCATCTAATACCTTTTTCTTAAAATCATCTTTTTCATTTTTCATAAGTTTTTTAGTTTTTTTTCTTGCAGATAATAGATCATCTAATACTGCTGGTATAATTCCCATATGTTTTTCACCTTCTTGAAACATATTCTTTTGTTTCATATATTCTGGTTTTAAGAAATGACATATTGTTTCTGTTCCAGCATCTACTTTCTCAATTGTATCTCCTTTACCCTTTCCTTTATAAATCCAATCATGAAAACTAATTGTATAATAATTTTCTTCACCAATAATTGGTAATAAATCTTTATTTTCTATATATGTTTCATGTGAAATATTCTTCTCAATAATAGATGAGGGATATAAAGAAGCATAATCTAATACAGATATTGGATCTTCTAAATATATTCCGGGTGTAGGGTCTAATACAATAGCACCTTCATAACCATCAATACCATTTTCTGCCTGAGAAATTATTCTTTTATAATATTCATCCTGTTCCCATGGTTTTGGTTTTTTATATGATTCTAATTCCTTTCCATTTTCATCAAAATTAAGAGATCTTATAATATTATCTTTAGATTCTTGATTATTATACATTTTTATTTGATTTTTTAGATTTGGTAATTTCTGTAGATCTGGTATTCTAGTATTTCTTTTACCTGATTCTCTTGATACAACGGATGATACCTTTACACCCTGACCTCTTAAAAAGATAAATGATGCAGGTACATAAGAAACATTCGCCATACCTAAATTATTTGGTACAATATCTAATAGTAAAAGAAGATTTATACATAATTCACAATCCTGAATACAATATTTAGCTACTTCAGCTCTACCAGATGAACCACCATATTTATGTTTATCAAATATATCTTGAGGTGATATATCATCCTTATTTAAACACCACTCTACTTTATGATAATCTTTTAAACATATATCAATATTTTCTGTTAAATATATATCGTTTTGCATTATTTTTGAGATTTGATATTTTTTACCATCATTAAATAATTCTTCACCGATATTTGTATGAGTTCTAAATGATATATAATCTCCATATTTTAATTGACCAATATCAGATACAGATATTTTATTATCTTTTTTTTCTAATAATTTACCTCTCATAAAATGAGATGCAACATTATCTAATTTATATGATTCTAAATTATGTCCTTTTTGTACTTCTTTTTGGATGTCAAATAAGATTCTACCATCCATAGTAAGATAATTTAATGTATTATCTCCTAATGCTGAACTACTTAATTTTTGCGTTTTAATATTACATTTCTTATTCTTATGATCTTTTGACTTAAATATTTTAGAATTCATTTTACCAAAATTTAAAAATTCTTTCATAGGGCACCCATTTACATGCCACCATGGATCATTACATTTATCTTTACATGGGAATAATATTTGTGCTCTTGCATAAATGTATCTAAAATCAAAACCAAAGATATTATATCCTGTAATAAAATCTGGATCCATCTTATTAATAATATTTTTCCATCCTAATAGTAATTCCTTTTCATCTTTACATCTTTCTACGATAATACCATCTATATCATCACATATTTCTTCATCATTATTAGGAGATATTACTAATATATGTCTAGTAATATCACCCGAACCAAATTCATAAAATACAGTTCCTATTTGAATAACTGGATCACCCTCTACCTGAATATTTAATTGATTACATAATACCTCAATAATATCTTGTATTTTATTAATACAATTGTCTCTTTCTTTACCGTTTGAGTTAATATCTTTTAATTGATTAATTATAGTCATATCATTCATTATTTTAGAAATAATATCATTATAAACACTTTCATCGGGTATTTCATCATTAATAATATTTAATTTATTCATATTTGCATATTTATATGATGAATTAAATTTACTAAAATCACCTGTAAAACCAGATATCAATAATTTTAATAAATGAACTTCTATTTTTTCATTATATAATTCTCTCCTTGATTCAGGTGAATTTTTTAAGATTGACTGATATGAATCAAATATGTCAACAGCTAATTTTTTAAAATTCTTTTTTGCAAGGGGAAAATCACCATGTGAACTATCACACTCAATATCAAAAGAAGCAATTTTATATTTACTTATTTCATTATGATCATATGATTTTAATGATTTAAATGATGCAGAATATTCATATTCACATGAATTAAATAATCCTGTAACTATATCATTTTTACATTTACATTGTACCCAACCAGTTGGATTAATATTTGTATCATGAATAAATCTTATAATTGGATGAATAGTTGATTCATATAAATTACAATCACAATCATAATTTGTAATTGTATTTAGTTTCCATTCATTTAATCTTATTCCTAATTTAGATGAACTATTATATTTCTTAAGATTATAATGTTTCTTTATTAAAGCAATAATTTTTCTCATAGAATCATAAGTTTTCATTGATATTTTAAGATAATTAAATGATTGTATATTATCTATATTTTTATTCCAATATACACCATAAAAATCCTTACAAGTATTTATTTGTATACCCTTCACATAATCAAATATAGTATCTTCTATATCTTGACCCGGTTTAATGTTACATATATCTTTGATTAATTTTACACCAGTGGGTTGATCCCAATCATTTGGAATTTTAATATAAAAGTATGGGAGATATTTAGTAATGTGACATACTACACGATTATTATCTTTATCTATACCATATAATGTTATAATAAATGATTTTTTATTTGTATCATCAGGCAGATCATCCGCAATTATATCAACAATCTGAAAAGTTTTGTTTACTGACATATTTAGTCTTATTTTAATATTATTCTTTAATAAATTTTTATCAAATTTTTGTATAAAATACACAAAAATAAATATCAAATTTTAAATATTATATATTTTAAGTATGAAAGAATTAACCGCCTTCTTAATGATAATTATTGGTATATTTATATATATTCATTTTTTAAGAAATAATTTATTTCTTGATAAAGTAGTATCTTCTGTTAATAATAAAGAATATTTTGTAAGAAATTTACCTGATAAAAAACAAGCTGCAGATAAATTAGCTAATTTAGGGAATTCATTACAAAATTTAATAAATTCACTTGACAATAATGATAAAATAGATGATATAAATAGATTAAAAGGTAATTTTGATTCAGAACATATTACAGAAAATATACCTGGATCATTATATGTTGCTTATTCATTAAATAAGGGTGCAGAATTATCAATTTGTATTCGTAATAAAGAAAATAATAATTTTATAGATGATAATACTATTATGTTTGTAGCAATTCATGAATTAGCTCATATTATGACAGATGAAACTGGTCATACTCCTAAATTTTGGGATAATATGAAATATTTATTAAGAGAAGCATCATCTATTGGTATTTATACACCGGTTGATTATAGTAATAATCCGGTAATGTATTGTGGCATGGAGATTGATTCATCGCCTTTAAATAATTAAATTAAAAAAATATTCATATATATATAATGGGAGAAGATCCATATTATGATTTTTATAAAAAAGATTATTCTGATATACAAGTAAATGTTTTCAGAGTAGACGGACCTTTAAGAGATTTACCTACTAAAAATGAACCATCTGTAGAAAAAAATAAATTTTTACATAAAGATCTCACTATTTTTAATCCTAAAAATATAGAAATAACTGATATTTTAATAACAAAAAATAAAACTGTGAATGAAAAAATATATTTATCTGATACTATTGAAATATTATTAAATAAAATAGCAATTCACTGTTGTGATGAAAAAATTACAGGCAAAGATATTTTTGCATGGGTTGATAATAATCCAAAAACTATACATTCATTAAGATATTGTCTTCCATTAGGTATTCAATATAATGATTTAGAAACATATATGAATCCATATTTAGATAAAAAATATGATGAAAGATTTGTAAATATTGATGGATCTATAAAAAGAAATCCAAAATATTCCCTTGATTATTTTTCATCTTATGGATCCTATTTAACAAATATTAATGATTATAATATTTATTTTACTACTACTACTGATATATTAAATTATCTATCAAGCGATAAAATTAATAAAACTTTTAAAGATTATGATGAAAATTTAATATTAAATGGTTATCTTAAAAAATATTTCCCATTATACAAAGATAATGATGAAGATTATATTAATAAAATTTCACAAAAATTAAAATTTATGAAAAATCAAATAGATATACAAAATAAAATAATAGAAAATCCTATTGATTGTAGACCAAATACTATTATTTATAAAAATAAAATTATTAATAATTCATTAGATATTTTTAAAATTTTTAAAGAATTTGAGTTAACTGAAAATATTCCTTATATTAGAATACAAATTGATAATTATTTAGATTCATATATTAAATTAAATAAACAAATAATTAATCATAATTATGATAATGATAATAATAAATCATTAACAAAAGATATATTTGAGAAATTTAATAAAAATATTTATACTCAAAATGGATTTATAAAACCTAAAAGTATTGATAAAAGTAATTCATTAACTTTTATTTTATATGATAATAAAACAACAAATTATGTATCAATGATATTATATAGTGATGGTAGAATAGAATTATATTGTGATAAATTAATGAAAATTGAGAAATTTACTAATAAATATATTAATAAATTTATTGAAAAATCAAATATACTTATTAGAAATTTAAATAAAAAAAATATTTCATATGAAAATGTAAAAATACCATTATTAAAAAATAAACCAAATAGAATAGATATTTCTTATATTTATGAAATAACTGATTATAATCAAAATATATTATCAAAACCATTTGATTATTTTAGTAGTCAATTTTTAATTATAGAAAATGATGATACAAAACCTTTACATATATTATATTGTCTTTCTGATAATTATGAAAATCCTTATAGTATTTTAGAATTTATAACTATTCTAAATAAAAAACAATTACCAGAATCAAAAATAAAATTATTACTTTGCGAAAGATATAATTTATCAAAAAATGAAGCAATTGATAATTATAATGATTGGCAAAGATTAAATGAAACTCAAAATATTAAAATTGATACAAATAATATAATCGTTTCTATTTTAATAGAAAAAGTTTTAGATCGTATTAAAGTAAGTTTAATTGGTATTAATGGATATAATCAATTACATGAATGCATGAAAAAAATTAATTTCATATTAGGTACATACAAAGAAAAGAAAATTAATAAAAATAAAAATTTATCAAAACAAATTTTAGATTTATATAAAAAAAATAGTACTAAAAATATTATAACAAATATTCAAACAGATATACCGGATTCACCCGAAATAATTGAAGAATCTATAATTGAAGAATCACACGGAGAAATGGTAGAAGATACTCGTAATATACAATATAAAGATAGGGAAGATAAAAATACAGAAGAAACCAAAGAATCAGAGGAAGAATCAGAGGTAGAATCAGAGGAAGAATCAGAGGGAGAATATGAAAGAATGAGTTCATCGGATAGTCAAAGTGGTGGAGGGAATATGAGAGCAGGAGCAGGTAAAGATAAACCTGATGATGAATCTAAATATCCTAATAAAAGATATTTTATTAAAAGATTAGAACAAAGAGATCCTGCATTAATTGCATATAAACCAAGAAATCCATTAGATGCTTATTCCAAAAAATGTCCCGCTACTCAAGATAAACAACCAATTGTATTAACAAAACAAGACTTAGAAGAAATAGATCATAAAACAAAAGATGCATTACCAGGAGGAAATGCTGGAGTTAGTTATACAAAAGCTTATCACGTTGAAGGTTTTAATAGACCAGATTTATATTATATATGTCCTAAATATTGGGATAGAAAACATCAAATACCGATTGATCCTAAATCTCTATATCATCCAATAGAAACAGATGAAGAAGGAAATAAAACAATAGAATTTAGAAATTTTGTTTATTCAAGAGATGATGGAGAAGATAAAACAAAATATATTCTTGAACGATCTGGTAAACCAGCAAATAGAACAGATAATGATTCTTATTGGAATAGAGATTATGAAACAAAAGATGATATTAATAAATATAATATTCAGTTTATTCATGATGATGTTCATCCAGAATTATTGGGATTACCATGTTGTGGTAAAAATACTATCAAAATGAAACAAAAACAAGTTAATGTTTTAATGATTAATGATGAAGGTAAAAATTATTGGGCTATAGGTGAAAGAATAGGAGAAATAAATAATAAAGATGAATATTTAATTAATATTAATGATGAAAAAAAATATTATCATATTAGTTTATTAAAACCTTTTAAAGGAACTTCATATAGAATATCATATGATTTTCCATTAAAACAAAATTCGAATGGTCATATTTCACAAACATTAAAAGATTTTTTTAATATGAGAAAAGATGCCCCATTTATTACTGAGGTTAAAAATAAAAGTAAAAATGGATTTTATAGAAAAGGCATTAGTCAAAATAATGATTCATTCCTTGAATCACTTGATGTAATTCACTGTACTAATAAAAATAATAATAAAATCAAAAGAATTAAACCGAATTTAGATAAATTTAAAAAGAATCTTATTAAAGATATTAATAATATAAATATTGATATTTTCTCAATATCAGGTGGTGCTTTTGTTCAGTATTTTAGAGATGAAACTATCCATGAAAATAATATTGATTTAATAAGGAATAGTGTACTTAAAAATTTTAATGATTATATTTATAGCAATGAACCAAAAGATGAAAAATTATTAATATCTGTATTTATGAAAATAAGTGAATATGATAAAAATTTATTATTTGAAGGAAATAAAATAAATATTATTGTTTTTCATGAATATAATGAAAAAATATCATTAATTAATCCTATTGGTAATCTTGATAAATTATTATTAAAAGATGAATATTATTCATTTATTTATAAATATGAAGATAAATATGAACCTATATTATATTATTATAATAATCATAGTTATGGTTATTTATTACCTGAAATAAATATGATGTGTGTAGAGACTCCCTGGCCCCCTATAAAAGGTAATGATATTTTATATCAAAATATGAATGCAGAATTTATTAAAATGAAAAATGATTTATGTGAAATTAAAATATTAGAAACTGATAAAATATTAAAAAATATCCCTATAAATGATATTAATCATTATGATATGAAATGTATAATTGATATTATACAAGATTTTATATTTTATAAATCATCAAAAGTAATATCATCTAATAAAGAAATAATTACTGAAGATGATCTTAATTTAATAATGAATCAATTAAATTATGTTCCGTTAAATAAGGGATATTATGATACATATAATAGATTAATATTTGTTGATTATAAAGAAAATAAAAAAAATTCTATTAAAAGATTAACTATACCTATTAAACCTAAATCATTATCTGATGAATCATTTCAGGAAAAATTATTATCTTGTGATAATTTACCCAAAACATCATTATCTCATGTATTATCGTATTTAAACAAAATAGATCAAAAAATCAAAGAAATATTTAATGATAAATATTTATCTTTTAATAATAAATCAAAAATTATTCTTAATAATGATAAAATGATAGGATTATTATTAGATTGTGGATTAATTATCCCATTAGATAATAAAAAATATAATAAAAAATATAAATTAGAAACATTATTATGTAGTTCATCATTAGATTTCCAATGTAAACATTTAATGGGAACACAAAATGAAGATGAATTATCTAAATATTATAATATATATAATACAGAAAAACAAAATCTATATTTATATTTCACAAATATATATAATCTTATTAAAAATGATACCAAATTATATAATAATATTAATACTATTTTAAAACATCCTGTAAAATTATTAATTCATAAAAGATGGGAATTATTAGATTTACTCTCAAATGAAGATATTAAAGATAAAGATATTAAATTAAAAAAATTTATCGAATTATTATTAATTAATGGAATAGATGAAATAAATAAAATACTTATTCATAAATTTATTTCATTAAAAGATCTTAAATTAAATAATTCAGAAACTACTGTTTATTTCTCAATGAAAGATATTATTAATGAATCTTATGAATATTTATTTATTAAATATAGTAATTATATTCGCAATATATCATTTTATAATGAATATAATCCTAAAATACAAAAAAAATTATTAAAGAAAAAATTTATAGAAAAAGATGTATCATTTATTACAAAATATCCTAATCTATTAAAAAAATTATTTATTGGCAATATGAAAGTATTAAAAAATATATCTTATGAAGAAAGAAATGATATACAAATATTATCAGATATATTATTAAATATTAAACCAGATATTACTAATATTATCATAAAAGATTTATTATTAACTGAACATACTACTAATAAAAATTCATATAAATATCAAAATTTATTATTAGAAGATATTTATAAATCGAATGATGAATTTATAAATGATTTAGATGATAATAATTATTATTTAACATCTTATGATTTAAAAATATTATCATCTATTTTTAAAGTTGGATTTGTATTATTTACAAATAGATATACAAACGATGAAAATAAATTCCAAACTCATATAATTATTCATAAAAATTTAATTAAAGAAAATATTAATGATTTATCATTACCAATGATATGTTTTTATCAAGATTTCAGTGAAAATGAAAATAATAATAAAGAATTAAAACCAATAGAAATAGATGAAATGATTATTCATGATTTACAATCATTACAGAGAAATACTAAATTTAAAACTCTTTTAAATAAAACTTATAAAATTTGATATTCAAAGGAAGATAATTATTATTTTTAAAACAAATGGATTGTCCAATATGTTATTCTATTATAAAAGATAAAGATAAAATTATTACAAATTGTAATCATATATATCATAAAGAATGTTTAGATGAATGGTTTAAGATTAGCTATAGATGTCCATTATGTCGTGAAAGTAAATTTAATATGACAATTAAAGATCATGAAAAAAATTATTGGAAAAATCGTGAAGAAATAGATAAATTAATAAATTCACGTGAAAAGAATTTATTTAATTATATATAAAAATTTGATATTTAAAATTATTAATGAATTACTAAAATAAAAAAGATACTATGGATCCTAAAACTAAAATTTTAACTCATAATGATGATAGTAAAAAATCTATTATAACTCCTATTTATAAAACATCTACTTTTGTATTTGATACAGCTGAAGATGGTGAAAAAATTTTTAAAGGACAAAGTAAAAACTTTGTTTATTCGCGCATTAATCATCCAAATATGATAACAACTGAACAAAAAATATCTATCTTTGATGATTCAGAAGAATCAGCCTTATTTAGTTCTGGTATGTCTGCTATTTCAACAACTATGTTTTCTTTCTTAAAACCGAGTGATAATATTCTTTATAGTAACCCTGTATATGGTGGAACAAATGCATTCATAGAAAAAATTCTAAGTAAATTTAATATTAAAGGTATTTCTTTCCCTTGTGGTTGTAATGATATATCATATTTAAGTGAATTGATCATTAAAAATGATATTAAAATGATATTTATTGAAACGCCATGTAATCCTAATATGATTTTAACATCTATTCGTATGTTTCATCTTATTCGCAAAGAATTACAAAAAGATATATTAATTGTTGTTGATAATACAATGGCTGGTCCTATTTTCAGTAAACCGTTTCTAAATGGTGCAGATTTATGTGTTTATAGTGCTACTAAATTTTTAGGTGGTCATAGTGATATTATTGCTGGTTGTGTATCCGGATATAAAAAATATATTAATATTGTTAAATCTTATCGTGGTATGATGGGACCTATTTTAGATCCAGATTCATGTTGGCTAATTGAAAGATCTTTACCAACTTTAGAATTAAGAATGAATCAACAATATATTAATACATTAACTATTATTGATAGATGTAAGAAATGTAAACATATCACTAATATATATTATACAGGATATGATTCATTAGAATATGAAGATAAAAGTAGATATACACAAAAATATATTTATGAAAATGAATATACTGCCGGTAGTAGCATTTTCTCAATTACTCTTAATACTGATAAAAGTACTATCTTTAAAATATTAAATAGTTTAAGAATATTTAAATTAGCAGTTAGTCTTGGAAGTGTTGAATCATTAATCCAACATCCATCATCAATGACTCATAGTAGTATGAGTGATTTAGATAAAATTAAATATAATATTAGTGATAATTTAATTAGATGTAGTATCGGTTTAGAAGATCCACGTGAATTATCAAATGATCTATTAACAACTATTGGTAAATTCTTAGATTAACCGAAATATAATTTTAATCTATCATGAACAGGTGGAATTTTATAATCATAATATAATTTTTTTTCTTTTTTTATACATGATTTGATACTTATACCGAAAATTAATCCTAATAAAAAACTTTGATAATTATTCATAATAATAATAAATTATTATTATTTTTATTTATAAACTATTTCCTATTGGATAACTTTGTAATAACCAATCATTATGAGTCGTATCTGTTCTGTTATTATTAAAATAGCTTGGGAAAATAGCTGGTTCATTGTAAGTTGTTGTAGTACTTTCATTGTTTACAAAACAATCTTTATCAGTTGTATTTTCTGAGGGAATACCATAACTATTCCATTCTATTTTATATTTATTACAAAATTGTGGCGATTGAATAGTATTTTGATTTTCAGGTAAATACATTTCAACATAACCAGATAAATCTTTTGCTTTTAATTCCTGAATAGTATCTTTAGAAATAGATGATGGAAAATACATATTTCTTAAGCTATTCATTGTAACCACCCCATCAATATTTTCATTACTATATTCTAAATTAGTATTAGATACACCAATTACATTAAAATTTTGTCTGTAAAATGAATCAAATAATTTATCAATATTTTCTTTAAACATATTACCATCAAATAATATTCCAGTATCATTAAATTTAACATCATATTTATTTAAGATTGTAGGATTAGATCCAGTTTGTACATTCATATAATTGATATAAAAATCATTATTAACAATAACAATATCTGATATAATACGAATTGTATAAAAATTTTTAATATCATAAATAAAAAAATCAATAAAATATCTTTGATTACCATTTTGAGCAATTAAACCATAAACATTCTCAATTTGTTTGATATAATATTCGCTTTCAGAAATACCATTAATTGTTGATATTAAATCTTTAATAATTGTAGTATATTTTTCTTCATCATTTTTATCTATTGTATTTTTATTATAAATTACTTTTGTACAAACACCATTTAATTTTATTTTATCCCCAGAAGAAATACTATTAAATATTTTTAATAAACGATGTTCTGGTTTTACAAATCCTATATTTGTGGGGTTTTTATTTTCTTCAGATAAAAAAGTATTGGAATCTGAATGCAATCCATATAATACACAAATTATTAATACGATAAATAATATTAATTTAGTATCCATTCTATATTTATACTCATAGATAATTATTTAATTAATAATATCTTCACTTTTAATTAATATCTTTTCTTTATTTTCATAAATAAATTCAGTGATAAATTTATATGCTGTTTCAACATGATTCATATTATTTGCTCCAGTAATCATAATTTTACCACTATTAAATACAGCAATAGTAATTCTTTTACACGAATTATCTAATCCTTTTCCATTACAATGTTTGTCACAATCACAAATACCAAAATTATTTCTTAATGGATTTGAATAATATTTAATATTAACACCAGGATATATACATGGTTCATATGATGAATAATAACCATTATCACATATTAATCTATGTAATATTACACGATTTATTTTATTATAAATATCAAAATCACTATTAATTAATACTGTTCTTACATCATCTACAATCTCAATCTTTTCACTATTAAAACTATTATTTTTACATTCGGGTGATAATTTATCAATTTCACTTAATAATAATCTAATTGTTTTTTCACCTTGATCTAGTTCTTTAATACCTGTCATTTGAATACGACCATTATTAAATATTTTCATATTTATTCTTTTGTCAACATTTAAATGAGTTGTTATCTGATTATAAAAATATTTTCTTTCTTTTTTCTTTGATTGTTTTTTATTTCGGTCACCCTTTGATATTGTTGACCCGAACTCAACATATAATATATTATTATTAATAGATAATCCTTTAGCTAATTCCTCCAATACAATATCTGTAGAAATCTTTCCTATCTGAACAATCGCAGATATTTTTGGTTTACTCGCATTTAAAGGATTTTCATAATTTAAAGATTGATTCATTATCAATATTTATTGTAAATAAAATCTTTAAATAGTAAAAATCAAATTTATTTATTTTTGACATTTAATTCAATATATTTTGCATAATTTAATAATTTTTTTGTATTTATTTTATCAGATATATATCTTATTAAACTTTCTATTTTTATATCAGGATTTAATAATCTATAATGAACAAATAAAATAGTCCATGTTACACAAAATCCAGAATGATCTTCAGGATCATACTTTGCCTGAAATGCAGTCCCCCCTTGATAATCTACTGCATTAATTACTTTATATTCTGGTAAGACAGTCTTCCAAAACTTATTTAATGATTTTAATTTTTTCCTATATATACCTACTACACCACCTATAGTACTACTACTCGTTCGTGAACCATGAGGCTCAAATAATTCTATCTGTTTCGTATTTTTATTAATTAATAAAATATTTGCATGATTACCTTCAGAGCTTATTAAATTAAATACAACTGGTATAAAATTATATTTCTGTTTTATACAACTATTTATATTCTTTTTAAAAATATTTAAATCATATAGTGTAAAAACACCTTTATTTAAATCATCTATATCTAAATTTAAAAATGCATTGTCAAATAAACATAATTTTAATTTTAAATTTCTAAAAAAACTTAATACATTTGAATAATTTTGATAATGATATTCTATACTACCTCTTGATGCATTTGTTCCCTTATGAACTTTCCCTGAAAAAGGAACATCTTTTATTTTAATATTTTTAGTCTTACTCATTAATAATATATATATCATATATTTATTTAAGATCACCTACTGAACCAATATCCTCAACATCTGAATCATCACTATCATCACTATCACTAAAATCATCATATTCTAATCCTCGCTCAATGCGATCTCTAATTGCATCATCTGTTGGTAATAACATAAATGTCATATCCTCCATAGCATCCCTTAATCTATCGCGATCCATATTAAACATATACCCCGATTTTATCATATTTAATACAACATCTTTCATATCTTCATAACTACTAATAATAATATCACCATTCACAATATATGAACGAATACTTTCATGTAAATTATCAACTGATACAACTGTAATATCTTTCATTTATGATTTATACATTAAAAAAGTATTTTTTATTTAACGCATATTTATTATTAGCAGTTATGAACATAAATGATCTCGAAAATAAACTTAATAATATTCAAACAAATTTAGATACTGAAAAAATCAAATTAAATAGCCTTTTAAAAAAATTATCTAATAAAGATTTTGACAACCCTATTGACAAAATAAATATTAAAAAACAATATCATAATTCATTAAATTATTACGAAAAATTATATCAACAAAAAAATGATACATATAAACAATTAATATCTAATTATTCACAAGCATATCTAGATATATGCGATTTCTATGTTGGACCAGAATTACCCAGAGAAACATTCCTTGACTCTAAACATGATATCAATTCATTATATTTTTTATTTATTATGAGTCTTTTTATGGAATAAAAAAAACGTTATTAATATATATAGTAAAAAAGATAACTATTTTATTCCATAAACATTCACCCGTTTCATTATATTCATCACACCAATCTTGACCCATCAAACAAATATTTTCTTTATTGTCAATAGTTTCTTTGTATGTACATGATTTTTCTAAATATTCTCTTTCTTTATTTTTAAAAGGTATAAAATATAATTTACAATCATATTTATATTTTTCTGTATTTGTCTAATGCATATTTTAAATCTTTATATGTCGCCTTTCGATTATTACAATGATGATTTGATTTTACAAATAATGACCAAGCATTATGATTAGTTTCCTTATATTTTCTTGCTTTTGCTATTTCTAACATTTTATTCTTTATTAAAAAATTATAAGAATAAAATCAAATTTTATTTAAAACTTATCATATTTAAGAATAACAATATGGATAAAGAAATATTTCATAATTATGAAAAAAAATTAATTGAAGTATGTGGTAATTGTCACTATGAATTTATTTTAAAAACTCTTAACAATGATACAAATGCTGAAAATTTTATTAATTATATAAAACCATTAATAGATTATGTAAAATTACATGATAGTGTTTGTATACCTATAAATAATCTTATATCTAGTGTATATGATCCCGAACAACTACCGAATGGATGTAATTCTGCTGGAAACAAAATCAAACATTTTTCATATGATGAATTTAAATATGTTGTAGATAAATTATGGAAATCATATTATAGACCATTAATAATATCTCAAATACGTATCAATATTTCATTTGATGATAATAAAACAAGTATATCATGCTGTCCATTAAGAAAAATTTGTGTATTTAGACAAGAAATGAAACATAGATATAGTTTTACAGATATTAATTATGTAAAATTAGTTTATAATAATAAAATATTAGATGATGATAATCTTAATTTCTTGGATATTAATTACAAGAAAGTAGATGATGATGGCAATGATAATTATATTTATGTAATGATAAATGATCCAAATGAACCACTTATACAATTAGATGATGAAGAATCCGTAGAAGAAGCACCTAGTCCTGAACCAGAAGAAATTATTAATCCATCAAATGTTATCCAAGCTGAACCTATAAACTCAACTAATGATGAAATATCAATCCTAAAAGATAGAGTTTTAAGATTAGAAAATACATTGGAATCAATTATTCGGCATTTAGATAGTACTTATGAACCAGAATAAAAAAATAAAAAAAATATATATTATATATATATAATATAATGCAAGCACCACCAATCACTACACAAGGCCCCCCAGTAACAGACGAAATCATTACGACGCCCGAGCGAGGTTCTGGTGATAGTGGATACCCAAGAGCAGGCCCGGGAACGGTAGAAAGAGCAATGCGTGATAACACATTAACTCTTTCTCAAGACCAAATAAATTATCTTCATGGAATTCTTACAGTAACAACTGATGAAGAACAAGCGCTCTTGAGCGAACTTGAGTATGATCCGGGAACAGGAATATCAGAACAAGAATTATATGATACAAAAGTAAAGGCTATTATCACTGATGCCCAGAATCATGTGGATCGTCCCGGTGTGACAGTAGATTCAGAATATATAAAATTAGTAGATGTTTTAAATAAAGAACATAAATTGAGACTGGAAACGCAACAAAACGCAAATCAACTTGCAGCAATGACCCTGAGAAAACAAAAACAACTTGCTGATGCCAAGACTTTTCTAGAAAAAGTGAGAAGTGTTGGAGTGGAACAAGCAGAAAGCGAGGCGGCTGAAGAAGCAGCTATGAAGGGTATGAATCCGGGCGATTTGCCTACAATGGATATGAATCTGTCATTTTTACAAGGACAAGGACAAGATGATGAATTATCAGGCGGAGACGACGGAACCGGGGGAGCGCTCGGGGGTGGTGGTAAAAGAAAATATAGTAAACGGAAAAAACACACCAAACAGAGGAAATCATCAAAAAAGAGGAAATATAGTAAACGGAAAAAATCATCAAAAAGGAGGAAATATAGTAAACGTAGAAAATATAGTAAACGTAGAAAATCATCAAAAAAGAGGAAATATAGACGATAAAATTTGATTAATATTTTTAATTTTTTAAAATAATAAATTATGTTTAAAGTAATTTTTATACTTTATATGTTCTCTAATATATATGATAACATCATAAATAAAGATAATCCTACAACAAATATTATAGAATTCATTGAAAAACAACAATACAGAGAAGATCAATTGAGACAACAATGTAATTTAGGAAATTTTATGATTAAACCTAAACAAAATTTCCATGAAAAACTATATGATGATATTAAATTTTACTTATCCGATAAAATAACAGAAAATGTTTATCCTATATTATATAATACACCAATTCAGTGTAAATCATTTAATGAATTTATATTAAATAGTCAAGATATAAATAATATAAATAGAGAATTAATATATGATAATAAAAAATTCACATTAAAAAACAATAATCCACCGATATGGATATTAAATTTAGATAAATTAAATATAGAAATTAGCGACATTAAAGAATATTATTAACAATAAATTTGATAATCTATTATTATTATTTTTTTATCATAAAGATATATATATCTTGTAATGGATAAAATAATCTATGCTGAACCAGTTTCTGAAAAAATAAAGATATCTCTCTTGGAGAAAAAGATTGAGGAATTAATTAGTATCAATGAAAAATTAGAGAGTGATAATGAAAGAATTATTAATAGTATCAGTAATTTTGCTCCTTATATGGGGGATGATTATAAATGGATATGTATTGATAAAGTATGTCTTACGCCAAGGGGACCGGAGATGAATGATAATCCATTTTCGGGCGAATCTTTTTCATATCATGATATGAAAAAAAGAATGATTACACAAAATTATTGGGGATGTTATGTATCAGAAGATGGTAAATGTTATTATACTCCCGCGAAATATAAATATATATTAGCACAATTAATTCCTGTACCTATTAATTTTCGTGAATCAATGTCTAAAGATGAAAAAAGTGTATTTTATATTCGTATTCCTAAAATTGATATGAAAACAAATAAAGATGGTTTTGGATTATTAAGAAGATTTAAAAATGAAAAAAAATTATATCATGGAGATGTCAAATGTGGTAGTAAATATGGTTTAGGAAAATTTATAGTAAGAAAAGATAGATTAAGAAATTTTGGTTATGATTTGGGTTTAAAACCACCTAATGCAAAAACTAAAGTATTTCCAAATTTATCGATGTGTGATAATATACAATATGATGCTGAATTATATTGTACAAATTGTAAATGTATAGATGAAGGTTTATGTTCTCATGGATCATGGAAATTATATCAATGTATGGGTCATTAAATCATCTTTTCTAACATCTCTAAGATATCAATAATTACTCTACAATCCATATAATTATAATAAATTATATTTTTTATTTCAGTATATCTTTTTAAAGGTATATTTTTACTTCCTGCTAATGAGGATTTTTTAATGAATTGCATCATTGCCTCTAATCCATCAGTATCATCTGCCCATTGATTTTTTATTAAATTATGATTATATAATTGTTTTACTATTTCTTTTAAACCATAACCAAAACATCCCTGAATAGTAATAGGTTCACTTTTAAAATATGATAAAATATCTATCATAATAAATTGAGGGAATTTTAAATCATTGTATTTTTTTTTCATATAATCAATATAAACTTTTTCAGCATTTCCCCAATGATAAACTTTAATAATATCTGTTTTTAATGTTTTTTGTAAATATAATAACCAATATTTAATAATTTTTTTTTCTTCATTTATATCCAGATATTTAATTGTAAAATCTTTAAAAGTTTTATTATGATTTGTAATTGTTCCTATAATGCAAATACGAGGTTTATCTTCATTATTAATATCATTAAAATAGCTTTCATATTCATCAAAATTAATAACACTTTCAATATCTAATATAATACTATCCTTTTTATCAATAATATGATTGATAAATTCTCTATTTTTTATTTTCCTTGGATGAATTTTTAAGATAGATTGGCGATTAATATGAATCATTCTTTCTTGTATTAATTCACGTTTATTTTCACGAATATTATAAGGATAAATATTATTTAATAATATAGGATCATCCCATGTTGTAATACCTCTATCGTGTAAAAGACATCTTTTATTATATGAAATATTCCATACTAATGTAATTTCTTTTATTAATTCTGCTAATAATTTCTTTTCATTATACCAACATCCTGTTTTAATATTCATATTGGGATATAATTCTTTAATTGTTGGTTTAGGATAAATTAACCATTCATCATAAAATTCAGTTAAATTGTCAACCCAAGCTAATGCTTCTCTAATTTTGATTTTCATATCATCATTAAATTTAAAATGACCAATAGTTTCACTTTTTATTAATTTAATATCATTATGTTTATAAGTTTTAGCAAATAAAAATCCATCATTTGATTTATTATGAATAGATTCATTACATAATAATATTTTACATTTATGATAATATATATTATCATCATTTAATATATCACTTTTATCAGTATTAAATGATATCGTTTTATAAAGTATATCTGCGATAATATATTCTGGTAAATTTATAAAATTTACTTCTTTAAATATTTCTTTAAAAATATCTCTATGAATTATTAAATCTGGTCTTAATAAAATATTATATTTTTTATGATATAATTCACAATTAATAAATATACCTTTTGTTTTATCTTTTATTAAACTATGTGTTTTTTCTTTTTGTAAATTAATTCCAAATCTATAATGATAATGAGATTTTAAAAAATTATAAAAATTTTCTTTATATGTATATTTAAATTCCGATAATTCTATCTCAAAAGTAGATTTTTTATTTTTTTTATATGTATCATATTTCTTGTTGGTAATTTCAAACCAATCAGATAAAGGATCATTTTGGATATAATTTTTTAATTCTGGATAAAATATCATTTATTTAATAATTCATTATAAATTATTTATTTAACTTTAAACTATCTTTTATAATATATTCTTCAAAAATATATTTATCACTTTGGGAACCCGCTTTATTAATTAATGTTGTTAACTGATATGATATAAGTGTAAATATACTTCCGTAAATAGACACTTGATGATTTTTTAAATGATAAGAAACATCTGTACAAGCATTACATACTAAATCTGCTCTTAACATATTCATAAAACTATTACATCCATACCAATTACAAAACTGAAATGAAAAAAAAGATAATCCACCCATAAAACCCATTGTTAATATTAAATTAATAAAGTGTTTCATATAATATTATTTAATTATGATATTAATTTTAAATAATTAATTTCTACCACCTATAATATCTAATAAGAATACGAATAAATTTATAAAATCTAAATATAAATTAATAGATACAATTACATAATCATCTACTGTATAAACTATATTTCTTTCTGCACCACCTGTAATTAATTGTGTATCATATACAATATAAAATGAAAATAATGTTACTCCACCTACAGAATAAAGACTATTTAATACTGGAATATTAACAAATGATATAAATATACCTAACATTATTAATCCAAATAAACATATGATTAATATATTACCATAAATTGTATAATTTACTTTTGTTTGATAAGCATAAATAGTTAATCCTGTAAATACTCCTGAAGTAGTTAATCCACATAGTAAAAGTGTTTGAGTATCAACAAATATACCAATTAATCCTAATGGATATGTTATTAAAATAGTAAATGATATTAGATATATATAATTATATGGGAAAAGACGAATACTATCATATAAACATACTAATATACAAGATGTAAATAATATTAATATACATGATAAATATGATATATTGATACCTAAGGGGGATAACATAAATTTCTGTAATAAAACCACTTGATTACACAAACCAATAAATACGGAAGTAAATAATATTTGAAACCATAAAATAGTATAAACGCGAGATATAAATCTCTTTTTATGTACTAAATCGGTATATTTATTCATTAATATAGGATTAGGAAATATTAATGGTTGTAAAGATACATAACTATCAGAAATAAGTATCGGTCCGCTCATCATTTTATATTTATTATTATTGTAATATCAATAATAATTTTAAATCAAATTTGATTTAAAAATTTATATTATCTTATTAATAGAATGAATCACTTATTAATTTCTCATTCATTACAGAATGTTAAATTAGAAAATGAAAATGTTAAATTAAAAAATGAATTAAGATTATTAAATTTAGAAAAAGATAATCTAGATGAAGAAAATAAATTTTATAAATCATTATTTAAAACTCATGGAAATTCAGCAGTATATAATCTATATATTAAATTTAAAAATGGTAAAAGAGTATGGGTTGATCCTACTAGACAGAAAAATAATGAATTATCTCAATTAGATAAAGACGATGAAGTAAGTGAATGGTTAATGCCAGTTAAAATATCAAGTTAATTTATCTTCTACGTTTTGATGATTTTCTCTTTTTAGATTTCTTCTTAGATTTCTTTCTTTTAGATTTTCTTTTTTTTTTACCACCACCCAATATATTTTTAAGTTCAATCCCTGGTGGGACGCGTACTTGTCCCACCATCCCTGGTGGGACGCGTACTTGTCCCACTGGACCTAGCTGGCGTGGACTGCGCGTGTTGCTCGAGTTACGCGCGGATACTGTCATTACTCCAGAGCCTTGTAAGCCCATTCTTTTTTCTTGTGGTTTTCCTGTTAAAGACGAATCATTATCCACCATATCAGATGGGAGAGGGGGTTGGACAGGAGGATACAACCTGGTTTCTAAATTAAAATGTATATCCTGCAAACTTGCAACCCATTCATTCAACTCGGATAAATTTTCATTAACCGTTCTAAAATTGTCATCAACCGTATTGAATTTCCCTGTTATATCCTGAATCGCCCTATTAGTTGAACTAACTGTTGCTTTATTTACACCAGGAGTTCTTGAACCTTCGACCGGTACTATTCGAGAACCAATATCACTTGTACTTTTCAGGGTTACTTTATATAATGCTGGTTCGGACATGTTTACTTTATATAATATAAATAGAAAAAAATTTATTTTCTATGTTTAGATTTTTTTTTAGATTTTTTATTAGTATTATTTGGTATTTTTATCATACAACTATTTTTTCCATCATAATGATCTCTATAAACACTTGGTAACATTATGAATCCACATTTTTCATAACAACGAATAGCTGATGAATTTTCATTACCATTTTCGGTTCTAACAGTTAAATATAATATATGAGTTTTACTAAATTTTTTAATAAATTCTTTGACTAGTTTTTCGCAATATCCATTACCTCTATGATTACTATCAGTTGAGAATGTATGAATATACATAGTTTTATATTTAGAATTAGATTTAACTGTATCTTCTTTACCGAAACCACATGAAACAATTGTATCATTTTTATGAATATAACCAATAAATCCATTTTCACGAATAGTATTTTCTACAGTTGGTTGAATAGTTTCATTCATAAATGAATCAGCTGTTATTTTATTAATAATTTGAGTTTTAGATAAATTAATATCTTTTTTTTGGAAATTATTTGATGATAATACAACCATTTCGGTTAATCTATATAAAGATTATATATAAAATAAATATTATTTATGAGTTCATATTCTAAAACACAAATAGATAAAATATTTCAGAGTGAAAATTTTATAAATAATTATAATGAATATAAATCTAATAATGATAGTAATTTAATAGATTTTCTAAATAATATACAATTAAATAAAAAATATTTTCGTTTAGAAGTAAATAAAAATAATTATAAAAAAAATAAATTTAAACATAAAAATATTGGAGATGATACATCATCTATAAAAGAAGTAAATGGATTTTTAAATAAATTAACAGATAAAACTTATCTTAAAATTAGACTGAAAATAAAAGAATTATTAAAAAATAAAGAATATTTAACTGAATTAATAATAGAAAATATATTAGAAAAATGTATAGTTTATACATCATATATTCAGTTATATATTGACTTAACTAAATATTTATATAGTGATAATGATAATTTAAATTTAATTATTTTAAAAACAGCCGATAAATTATATGATAATATCAATAATGCAACTATTACAGAATCAAGTGATTATTTAATATTCTGTGAAAAAAATAAAAAATTAGATAAATTGATAGGATATTCATTATTAATTACAGAATTAGAAAAGAATAATATTATTAGAGATCGCATTCATAATAATTTAAACAATTTTATAAAAACTTTATCTGAATGTGATAATGATGAAGAAAAATATAAATGTGTTCAGTGTTTATATAATATATTTAAATCATATTATGATAATAAACCCTTATCTAATAATTATAATGAAAAATTACAAACATTAATTAATATAGAAAAATCTATGAAAATTAAATTTAAAATGATGGATATTATTGAACGTAAATAAATTTATAAATAATATATTAATAATCCATATTCTAAAATTATACCAACTGCAATAGTCGCTAAAAAACATTTTGGATGTTTTATATCAAATTCATCTAAATCTCTATAAGGATACATATTTTTATTATATATTAACTCAAACTTTTAAGTAATTCTTCATAAAATTTTTTATTATTCTTTGATGAATTATTACTTTTTTCATATTTAAAAAAATAAAAATCTTTTATATTTATATTAATATTAAGAGTACTTTTTATCATAATATATTCCTTTGTTATTTTAATAATATTTCCACTTTTAAAAAACATACCACTATTTTTATATACAACTGATATTTTATCATTTAAAAATAATGTATCTAAATCATGAACAAATTTATAATTTGCTATTTTTTCTATAGTTTTTTCTGGTAAATAGTTAAATAATACTTTATTTTTATCATTATAAATTTTTAAGATATTTTCTAATGGTTCTATATTCATTTAAACTTAATATAATTATATAATTTTAAATTAATATGATAAAAGATTTATCATTAATTAGAAAAGAATTAATAGGTTATGCAGAAGTAGAAATGCCATATGAATTTCCAATTGACTGTAATATTAAATATTTAACACTTGTAAAAGATGAAGAATTATTCTCATCGGGAGGGAAATTTAAACGCATTTGCAATGATTTTATAACCTTACAAAATAATACAGCATCTTGGAGAGTCCCTGTATGTATTCGCGAAAAAACTGGTATTATAACTTATAATACACGTTTTTTTATACCAGAAGATACAAATGAAACTATTGAGAATCCTAAAAAAGATGATGAAAATATATTAGAATATAAAAAGATTATTGAATATCAACAAAATATTATTCATAAATTAACAGAAAGAGTAAAAGAAGTTGAATTACAAAAACACGAATTAATAGAAAATAAAAATACATATGAAGAATTATTACAAGATGGAAGATATAAATTAAAAGAAATATCTGTTAAATATAGAGAACAAACACAAAAAATAAATGAATATGAAAAATTAATACCAATGTTATATAATAGTCGTTAAATTATTTATATATATATATATATATATGAAAAGATCCAAAGGTATTAATTCGTTTAAAAAACGAAAGAAGCATGGTAGAAAATATAGAAAGCGTCATAAATATAGTAAGAAGAGTCATAAATATAGTAAGCGTCATAAATATAGTAAGAAGCGTCGTAAATATAGTAAAAGAAGAAAATATAGTAAGCAAAAAGGTGGAATGATGGGTACACCTGGTACACCTGAATTCACATCAGGTGATACAGCACCTCATCCTTCTTCTTCTCTGCCTGCTAGATGGTCTGCGATAGCCGAAATAACTGAGGCAGAAGTAGATAAAATTTATAAATACAATGGGGAAATTTTTACATTAATTCATGATGGAAATGTATCAATTTCCCCTGGTGATTACATTAAAAATTGTCCACAACAAGGTGGTCAAAATGTGTATAGAATAATTAGAAGAAAAACCGATCCAATAAAAACTATATATACAAAAGCGGAAACAGGGGTTCAAATTGATATAAGAGAAGTAGACATCAATCAATTCACAGAATCGAATTTCCCCCCATGTGATTATGTTGTATCCAGTTCTTTCTTTTCTCCTCATTTCGATTTAAATATACAACTGAGAAATAGTAAAATAGTTACGATTGATGAACGTATAGATGGTTTAAGTGAAAGGGAATTTATATCTTTATTTGATGAGTATAAATAATTAATCAAATATTTTTACATCTATACCAATAATATCTCTATAACCTTGCGATAAAATACTATCGGATTCGGTATATTTAATAGGTGTTACATAATGATATAAATTTTTATCATCCTGAAAAATAAAATCATTTTCTTTTAATAAAATAGTATCCAATAATTTTATATCTGAATCATAAATACTACTAACTCCACCTTCTACATTATAACGATTTAATACACATGCAGATATAATATAATCAGCACCATCTTGATGAATACCTTCTGCCGAATTATGAGAATTTATATCAGGATAACATACTTGTCTAACCTGATGAACATCAACTGATATCTTTTTAAACGGATGATTAATATTTACTAAATTAGATGAAATCTTTAAAAAATTTATTAAAAAAGGACTCATTGGTTCGGGAATCAACTCAAAAACTCGTAAATTTTTCCGTGAGTCGGGTACTTCTTGTGTAAATGTATTTGCATGAGATGGGGTAATTATAAAATCATTATTAAAATTCTCAATAAAATAATTACGATATAATCGTCTCCTTGTATGATCTTTTATATAACTATCATTTGGTAAATTATCAAATGATTTTTTAAAGGGTATAATTGTATTCATAGGAAATTTCATGTCTTTTAAATTTAATTTTAAATAAGGATATTTATTAAATTTATACATTTATTAATATATCATTCATAATATTTAAATATATATTATGGATCATACCTACTATCTATTCCTTCAAGATGAGAATCATCTTCATGATGTAGTGGCATACCTAGTTTCACTCTTATAAACATATCTTGTAGTTCTTTATCATATAATACTTTGTTTTCAATGAAATTAGGATTACCATAAAGATAATATGGATCTCTAACTCCTTTTGAATCTTTAGTTTTTTCTGTTTCATAAATAAGTGATATATCTTCTTCTGGGAAAGCACCTGGTATTAATCTGAATTGAGAATTAATATCATTATCAAAGTTGTAATCATTTTCACAAATAGGAGAATGATAAAAATGATTATATGTTCTTATTTTATTTGTGTCTAAAAATGCAGAATAAGTTCCTTTTAATGGTTTATTAACACTATTTGTAACTACTCTATAATTATTATTGGGATATTCCTGAAATGGATAATCTGGATTATTTGTAAATTTTTTAGACCGACATGCATAATATTGTTTATCATCAGGTCTATCTGCTCTCACATTATTATTTTCATAATTTTCTATATTTAAAATAATTATTAATAGAAAAAATAAAAAAAAATATAATATATTTTGCTTCATATAATATTAAATATATAAATAAATTAAACACCTGTACTACCAAAACCACCACTACCTCTTTCAGTATCAGATAATTCTTCTACAAGTTTTAACTGAATTGGTTCTAAATATCTTCCTAATATTTGGAATAATCTTTGACCTTTTTTTATAGTATAATCTTCTTTACTTAAATTATAAACCGCAGCTTTAAGATTACCTCTATATCCTGCATCAATAATTCCTCTACTATTACGAAGCATTAGTGGCGTTTTTGATATACTTGATCGTGGTTCTAATGTATAACATACATTACGAGTATCTGTATCTGATAATCCTTCACATTGAATTTTAAAGTCAACAAATACAGTTTCTCCAGAAGGAATTAACATATCACCTGGGAAATATAAATCTAATCCAGCATCACCTCTTTGTTCGCGATTGGTATTTGCTTCATCTGTTGCATCATCATGATACATGCATTTAATTTCATCATTATTTGGTTTAAGTAAGAGTTTCATTTTATATATTTTATGAATATTTTGTGTTTAAATAAAAAAAATCAAATTTTTATTATTTTGCTCTTTCAGTATTAATTCATAAATAGTTTATGATAAATTAATCTTCATTGGCTAAATATTATAATTTGATAAATAATTTGTATTTTTATAGTTTATTTAAAAAGTCATCCATTCCCTCCCCCGATCATATTACCATTCTTGTCCCCACCTCATCCACCTTTTTGTTGTCTTTTGGTGTATCTTCGTTTTGTATATTTTCTTTTCATTTTACGATAAGTTCTTTTATTTTTTCTATTTGTAAAAGATCTTTTTAATTTTCTTGATTTTCTAATGGTATTTTTTGTCTTTTTCATTATAATAGTTATTATATTATATTTTCTCTACAAATAGGACAATTATTATTACTTACATTATTTGTATTCATCCAATCCTTAATACACTTTTCATGAAAACTATGATTACATGATAATTCCATTACTTTATCATTTTTAACATAGGGTTCTAGACAAATACTACATTCATTTAAAAGTTTATCTTCATCTGCAGAATTTAATCTACGACATTTTAATTTACTTTTTTTACAATTAGTAATACATTTATTATATAAATATTTATTACATTCACAACATGCACGTGAAAAAGAAATCATTAACATAAAGACAATAAGGAATTGCATAATACGTGGATTTTCATTTGTATGATTATTATAACTATTATTATATTGATCGGTATGTTGATCATTGTAATTACTATCAGTATATTCATTATTCATAATATATATTATTATTATATGTTAATTTATAAATATAAATTAAAAATCAAATTTAATCTGTTTCACTATTGGGTGATAAACATAATTTAATATGTCCTAAATTAGCAACATCATATTTAATAACGAGAGGATAATCATTTTTAATATACATATGAATAAGATTACATAAATTAGTACATTTTGTAAATAAACATAAATATTTTAATGAAAACATCCCCTGAATTGGTAAACTTAAATCAGTACTCTTAGAAAAATTTAATCCATTTTGAGTTTCTGATAAAATTGTTTCTTGATTTGCAAAGTCACCATCACAATTTAATATTAGTGAATTTCCTACACTTTTAATCTCAATATTTTCACCAATATTAGTCATATCTCTAATAATTTTTTGGAAATCTGATGATGGTAATGTTAATTCTGTCTCAAATTTAGCCGGGGGAATAACTAATTCTTCGTCTGATATATCTAATAAATTCATTTTAAATAAAGTTTGTGCATTTTTTTCAATATTATTAATTTTAATACCGAGTCTATTAGGATTTTCTTTTTCAATAAATAAAGTTAAAGTATCATTATTATTCATAGTTTTAATTAATTTAAACATATTCATAACATTAATTCCAATAACAGTTTTATCTTCACAATAAAAATATTCGAAATTTTCAGCATATAATTTCATATGAATTAAAACTATTTGTGAAGTATCGGTAGCAATTAATTTTATTCCAGATTTGTCAAAAATTATATTAGTATCAGTTAAGATTTCCTTTAATGATTCAATCAAGATTCTAAATGCTCCCGATTGAACTGTTTTAACATTAAAAATATATTTATCATTGTCAATATCCATTTTTATCTTAATACTGAAAATATTCTTTAAATATAAACTTAATTTATTCATTAAATTCTTGTAATAATTCATCATTTAAGTAATCATTTCTATAATCTTCATTTTCTTCATCATATTCTTCGTATGGATCAGCGCCATCGACTTCTTCATTAAAAGGTTGTAAGTTTGCTTGTGGTATTTCGGTGACTTCATCATCTTCCATTGTTCTTAATACATCTAATTCTATATTTGATTGTGAAATAATTTCTTTTATTCTTTCATTTCTTTCATCTATTGTATGAGAAACATATTCATCACTTTTAACATATTCTTCACCTAATTTAGCCCCTTCATGATGCCAACTAGATATTCCCATTTTTTGTTTTTGTATCATTGAATATCGACTTTCTCTGTCTGCATTGTCAAACTTGTCAATTAAAACTTGTTTTTCTCTTTCTTTTTGTTTTGACAATCTATTTGCTAAATCTAGTTTTTGTTCATTTAAAAATAACCATGATGGATCATAATGCTGAAATAAAATATGAGTTATTAAATCCATTGTAAATTGTGTTAATATTTCTATCATTTCATCAATTAAATCTTCATCTCTTAATTCGAGTGATTGAAATAATATATTTGCATCGCCAGTTATTTCTGATTGTGAATCTCTTAATTCATTTATAATATTAATTATTTCATATAATATTCCTATAAAATGATATTTCATATAAATATCACAATATTTCTTATTATATTTAGAAGTTTCTGAACCTTTTATCATATTTAAATTTTTTAATAAATGTTTTATTTTATCATATATAAATAATATATATTTATTATTACTATCTTTGTTAACATATGTATTAAATCCTATATAATTATCTTTTGTTTTCATATAAATATTATTATGTAAATATAAACTACCACTATTTCCATCTCTATCTATAAATTTACTATAGTCTTGATAAAAAGTATCAGATACTTTCCATGATTTCGGTAAATTTGTATCAATTGTATTAATATATACTACTTTTGATAAAATATTATTAATATCATTAATATATCCTAATAAATGATTATATTTAAGATTATTATCTTTAATAAATAAATTTAATATTGATGATATATTATCAGAACTAAATGATATTCTTTCTATAGGATTATATTCTTTAAAAATATTAGTAAATCTCTTTTTTTGCTGAATAGTAATTTCATCACTAGTTGATAAAAATTTAGAAATATCAATTATATTTGATTCTGTTTCTTTAATAATTTCAGAAAATATTAATTTTAATTCATTATCATTTTTATCATTTATTGCTTTTGAATTATCATATTTAGTTATTGAATCAAAGATTGTTAATAAATTATCATTTATATTTTTACGATTATCTTTAAAATTACCTTTTAATATATCTAAATAAAACATAAATCTATCATCTAAGTTGGAATATATTTCTATTTCTTTATAATCATCTGTATTATATTTAGTTTTAGTATGAATAATATTATTATATTTTAATGAATTATTTTTACGTATTGTATCTAATATTAAATGAAAATTTTTTTCATTTTTATCAATTTTTTTAAATCTTTCTTTATTATTTACTATATGAATATCATTTAAAAGTGATGTTTTTGAATAAAATTGATAATAAAAATTATCATTATATATTTTTTTTATTTCATTCATTTCATCATATTTAAATAAATCAAATAATCTTGTAATCATATTTTTAGTTTCTTTTCCTTTTTCATCATAATTAATTATTTCATTTAATCTTCCATAAGGTAATTCAGGATAAACATTTGGTGATTTATAATTATAAATTCGTTTTGGTTTTGTATTTAATAATGGTAAATCATATGTATTAATAGCATTATGTATAAAATCATTACAAGATTTTTCATTATCATAACATGAATTTATTTCTGTATTTTTATCACCATATAAACTTAATAAATCTGGTATTAATTTTTCTCTAATCATTTTAAAATTTAATGTTTTAAATGAACCAGAAGATTCATTCCAACCATTTTTTGTAAATATTTTTAATACAGCATCCCTTTTATCACAAGTATTTATTAATCTATTACATGTTAAATTAATAAATACATTATTTGGATGTTTACCATAAAGTGATACAGCATATCTAAATAAATTTTTAAATGAAGAATTTTTAAATATTTCTATTTGAGGTATATTTAATATTTCAGTTAAAGGAGTATTTAAAGATTGAGTTTTTGTTCTTAATAATGAACTATTCTCAATAGTAATACCACCATATATCCTTTTTAATGTATTTATATCATTTGTTTCTGTTAATAATTCTCTAATATTTTTAACAAGAACATTTGACATTAATGGTTTAAATGTAATCCATTCTTGTTTTAAATAATCATTTTTAGTTGATGATATATATTCTTCTAAATTTGAGATACGATTTGTAATTTGAGGAAAATATGGTTCAATACAATATTTAGTTGTTAATCCTAATTGGATATCTATTTCATTTGTACCATATTCTTTTTCATTAAATAAATCTAGAGAATTATTCCATATCTTTTCTTTTTTATATTTTTCTGATAGTTTTCTTATTTTTTCTGATAAATATTTTAATGATTTATGATTTATCTGTTTCGTTTCTATATCCAATAAATCAAATGATAATTTCCCCTTTAATTGTCCCAACGAAGTTTGTATATATAAAGTAATCATTGATGTTAAAAATAATATCTTATTTGTATCTTTTAACCATTTCTGGAAATTTTTAATTATATTTTCTCTTTCTGTTTTTAATGATTTCTTTTTTTCTTTATCTTTTTCTTTCTTTTCTAATTTTTTAATAGATTCAACACGTTTTGATACTCTTGGATGAATATCCGTAAAACTAACATCTCTCATTTCATATCTAGTATCTGATAATATAGTATTATCCAATAATTCATATAATATTAAAATATCATATATATCTTCATCTAATAAATTTACATTTAAACTTCCCGAAATAAGTTTTATAATATTTACAATTTCTTCTTTTTCTTTTAAAAATTCACTTATCTCTAATTCCTTTTCTTTATCTATATCTAATACTTCCCTATTTTGTATTGGTTTATCATCATCATATCCATCAAATAATGAACTATCTTCTCTACATAAATAATTACCACATACTTTACATGATATAAAACCATCTTCAGGTGGTAATCCAAATATACTTTTCATATTAGAAAATACATTATTATCATTCTCAATATTTATTTCATAAAGATGATGTTTACATAATAATTTCTTATTATTAAATTTATTATATAAATAATTCGGTGATTCAGTTTTATTTTCAGAACCCCTTGTAAATAATTCTATAAATTTTGATAAATAATATTTTCTTTCACTTAATTTATTCATAGAAAATATAATATCATGTGCCAATTCTACCCGCTTTTCATCTGTTAATGCTTGTTTTTTTGATGATAAATCAGTTTTTTCACTTTTACGTTTATAATATGGATATCTCTTTTTATATTTTTTAATATTTTCTGATATTCTTGTATCTAATTTATTTCTATTTATTAATGATAAATCATGATATGATAATTTATATTTAAATAAAATCTTTTCTATATCATTATAATTAAATAAAAGATCATTAATATCATCATCATCTAATAATAAATCTATTAATTTAATATGACAACTATTTTTATAATCACTTATATTTATTAATTTACTATCATCTGGTAAATTATGAATTATAAAATTATCTTGACCTCTATCATTTTCATTTAAAATTGTGGATTTTTGTATTCTTTCCTTTTTATAAAAATTATTTTTACGATTTAAATATTCATAAATATATTTCTCAAATATACTAAAGCGAGATAAAGTTGACGGATTCACCGAATAAACATGTTTATTAATTGGTTCTTCTAAAAATTTAACTATTCTTAATAAATTTGAACTATATATTACTTCACCATTATTTATTATTCTTTTATTATTTCTTCTTTCATCATATGTATATGAATCACCATTAATATCAATGCAATCACCTGACTGTAAACAATCTCTTAAAAATATACCAGAATATTCATCTGTATTAATACCTTTACCTGTTTTTGTATCTATCGGTTTAGAAAATCGTAATATATTATTTAAATAATCTCTATAATTTCTAACATTTGATGATCCTAATATTTCTTCTTTTAATTCATTTTCTATAATAAAACCAAGTAAATCATCATATTTATTAACATCATCTTCTATTATTGGTATTAACCAATGAGGCATTTTTAATGATTTGTCTTCTTTAAAATTAATCAATTCATAAAAACTGTCAATGATTTCTTGAACTTCACTTATTAATAATTCATTATCATAAATTCCCATTGACTGAATTAATGCCGATAGTAAATCATCTTTTAATGCTGATTCAGAATAAATTTTATCTTTTAAAATATCTGTCTCAAATGATATTTCATCATATTGTGTTTCTTCATCGTCGGGTTCATATAATTTTACTTTAATAATATCATTTATTTCATAATCTTCGTTTTTTAATATCAATTCACCAGACTCAAACTTAAATGATAATACTTTTTCATCATCACTTTTCATTTTTAAAATATTTTCATAAGGTAATATTTCTATTATTGTACATAATATTGGTTCTTTATCAAATAAAATAATAAATATATCACCTATATCATATGATGATTCATTTTCTTCTATTATAGGTAATATATTTTGACCTTCATTTTCACTCTCAGTATCACTCATTTCATCTATTTCGGTTTCATCTACTTCACCTAAAAATGGATCATTTTCTTCTACACTTTTTATTGGGATTTCTTCACTTTCCATTTATTTATTCATAATATTTTTTATTTTCTTTTAATACGATTTTCTATTTAAAAAGATAATATAATAATATTATTATCCAATAATGGAATTACAAAATCACATAGACTCTTTAACAGATATTACTTCATATTTTAAACAAAATAATTTTAAAGTTAATTCATACAAAAATTTAAAAATAATCTCTTATCCATATGATTCACCACCACAATATAATGATGAAAATGATTTATGGAAACTTTATTTAAAAGGTGCCGTAATTGATCAAAATAATAAACTCGTTTGTTTATCACCTATCAAATCATCTATGTTAGATAATGAATTAGAAGGTGAAAATCTAGTTTTAGAACATTTAATTGATGGAACAATGGTTAATTTATTTTATTATCAAAATGAATGGTTAATCTCAACTAGAAGTGAAATTGGTGGATATAATAAGTGGAATAATAAAAAATCTTTTCGTAATATGTTTGATGAATGTAGTCAATTAGATTATAATCTGTTAAATCAAAATATGTCATATTCATTTGTAATGAAACATGTTGAAAATAGAAATGTTTCACCAATTGTAAATAATGAATTAGTATTAATTGATATTTATGATTTTTCTGATAATACTATCCACCGATTAGATAAAACTGAATATCCAGAAAATATTTATAATATGGTATCAGTTAATAAATCATTTACAGATAAAGATAATTTTTTAGAAATATATAAAGGACCAATTATTGATTATTATATTAAAGGATTTACAGTACGATCCGGCAATCTACGTTATAAATGGATTAATCCTTATTTTGATGAAGTTAAAAATCTAAAAATTAATATGAATAATCATCTATTAAATTATATTGAATTAAGAAGAAATAATAATCTTAAAAAATATATTAGATATTTCCCTGAACATCAACATTTATTTAATAATTACAGAGAAAAAATTCATGAATTAAGCAATGAATTATTTAATACTTACAAAAATGTATTTATTTATAAAAAGTTAAATAAAAATGAAATACCTTATCATCTTAAGCCTTTAGTTTATGATATTCATAAGAATTATTTAGCTAGTAAAAATCCAACTACATGGCAAGATATTAAAGATTATATTCATACTATTCCTGGAAAGAAATTAACTTTTGCTCTTAATTATTGTTAAATTATATATATATTTATTAATTATATAAATGGTCAGAAAACAAATAGGGGGGGCTCATGGACAAATTCCTTTCGCTTATGGGGGAATATATTTAGGAGATACTTTATGTCCTGAAAAAATTACATTTAATAAAGAAACAAATGAATGGACAATTAAAATTAATGACACGGATATTAATTTAGGAACAGGAGGAAATATAGATGGAAGTAACGAATTAAGATTATTATTAGTTTATTTAATTAAAAATAATGCAGCAGATCCATATTTACAAGTATTAGATGCAGTTACAAGAGAGAGAGATATTCCCTCATATAAAATAGCTCCTCTTGTTCGTGCTATTAATAAATATATAATAGGAGTAATTAGCGGACATGTAAGTTTAGTAAATGGTAGAGATGTTCATGAACATATAACAACCGAAAATCTTAAAGCAGGTATAACTGAATTAATACAAAAGTCAACCGGTGTTATGGGTGGTGGAAAACGAAAGAAAAAATCAATAAAAGGTAAATCTAAAAAAAGAAAATCTAAAACTAAAAAAAGATGTAAAAAATGTAGATGTCAACCATGTTTATGTAAAAAACAAATTCACTGTTATCAAATAACATGTAAATCAAAACGTAAATCTAAAAAGAAAAAATCTAAAAATAGATCAAAACTTAGAAAAAAGAGTCATTAAATATGTTTGATTAATATCTGTTTACTATTTTGTAATATTTCATTGTACTTATCTTCTGATAATCCATGATTAATAAATTCACTTAATTCTGTATCATTAGATACACCAATACAGTTATAACCAGATTTAAATAAATCACCACGATTAATCCATTCATTATGTAATACTAATAAAGTATTATGGTGAATTGCTTCTAAAAATGTATACTGCGTTCCACCACCGTCTCCCTTGATAATTGACATATCAATCATATATTTTGCATCTTTTAAAATACTTTTATTTTCATATAATGGAGATAAATTTTTGGGAAATTTACCTTTCCAATATTCATCTATGTTTAAATTTTTTAATTTATGATGAACATAAATACGATTTTCAGCACCAAATAAATAAATATGATCTTTCTTATTTTTTATCTTTGTATTTGCTTTTAATAAAATATCTGTATTTTTATCAAAATCAATTCGTGCAATTGATACACAATTATATCCCAATCCATCATTTTTTGGTAAATCATATGAAAAGAATGGATGAGGCATAAACGTAGATTTTATTTTAAATTTATTATGTAAATAATCTTGTACTTTTTCGCGAATTGTTATTACATTAAATTGAGTTAATAATGGTTTTTCATTTTTATCAGTTGATAATACCAGTGGATTAGGATTTTTAGATGAACCCTTACATTCAGTTGGATCATGAATTACTATTTTTGTATTACTTGGTAATAAATGTAAATATTTATAATAATGTTTATCAATTGCAGTAATTACTAAATTATCTAATTTTAAGATATTCTCAATTGTTAAATTTTGATATTTACAATCATAACCATAATCTCTTTTACTTTTTTCATTTCTTTCAGTTATTTTATAAATCGGTGAATTATATTTATGAGATAAATGTGAAGTAAATGTTACCCAACCACCATAAACAGGTTTGGCAAGATATAATAAATTATATTTTGTTTCTGAATTCATTATAAAATTATTAATTTTATAAAGATTAAAAAATATTAATTTAGACGAAAAAAATATATATATATATATATATAATGCCAAAAATGCCCAAATTTGGAAGAAAATCGAAAACGCAAATTATGATGAATACCTGCCAGAGTCAATATCCACACCTCAGTCAAAAAGATTGTGAAGATTTAGTCTTACGAGTGGCAAATCAAGGGCAATTAGGTGGTGGGAAAAAAAGAAAATCATATCGTAAAAAATATTCAAAGAAAAGAAAATCTATGAAAAGAAAATCTAAGCGTAGGAAATCATCTAAAAGATCAAAACGTAGACGATAAATTTATCCTATTATAATACCACCACCTTTTTTATTTCCTTCTTCCTCAATATTATCTACTTTTACTTTTTTAATATTTGGATCATTTAAACTTATATCTGCTTTTCCTTTAACAATATCAATTTTTTTTGTTATAGGTTCTTCCTGTTCTTCTTCTAGTTCTGTATCAATAATTTTAATATCTTTTTTTGTATGAATTTTTTGTTCAGTTAATAATTTGTCAATATCATCTATTTTTGGTTTTATATGAACCTCTTTAATTGATCGTTTCTTTTTCTTTTTCTTCTTTTTTTTCTTTTTTCTTTTAGTAAATTTAGAATAGTTTTTTAATATATTATGTTCAATTGGTTTTAATCTTATACCACTATCTCTTATATCTTTTTTTTTTGTTTTCATAATCTATATTTAAATAATATATTATAAATAATATTATTATGAAAAATTATTATAAATCACAAAATTTAGAAGTTGGTCTTGATGAAGCCGGTAGAGGATGTTTATTAGGTCCAGTTGTAGTTGGCGCGGTTATAATGAATGATATAAGAGATAATCCACCACCATGCGAAATTAAAGATTCTAAAAAATGTTCAGAAAAAAATAGAAAATTATTAAGAAAATATATTGAAGAAAATTCTATTGCTTATAATGTACAATTTATATATGAAAAAGATATAGATAAACATAATATACTACAATCAACTATGATTGGAATGCATCACTGTTTAGATGATATTACATCTGTAATTAATATTGATACCATTTTAGTTGATGGTAATTATTTTGAGAAATATAATGATAAAAATACATTTGAGTTTATACCTCATGTTTGTATTCCAGGAGGAGATAATGAATATATTAATATAGCTGCTGCTAGTATTTTAGCAAAAGAATACAGAGATGAATATATCTTAAAATTATGCGAAGATAATAGTATTTTAAAAAATTATGATATTGATAAGAATAAAGGTTATGGAACGAAAACTCATATGGAAGCATTAAAAGATTTTGGTCCCACTAAATGGCATCGCAAATCATTTAAACCTTGTCAATAATAAATATTTAAAGTTTATATCATATCAAATAATTATAATATTAAATGCCCGGAAAAGTTAAAGTGACACCTCATATGAGAAACACACCGAGTGGTGGAAGAACACATGTTCGCGGTCAAAACAGAAACGCACCAACTCAAGGTATGCCAAAAATAAAACAACCTAAAAAAAATAAAAAATAATATTTTTATCTATGTATAATAAAGTCAGTTTATGACTATTTTATTTTCTGAAAATATAACCATTAAATATTATGATAATAAACGATTATATAGAACTAAAAGAAGAAAAATTAAAGATTATGATGGTCCTAATAATTTTTCACTATTTTGGAATCAATTACTAATATTAGTAAATCATAACATTATTTATGATATGAATTCATTAAAAAATAAATTTAATACTGAAATCTTAAAATATTATTCTAATAAAATTATAGATGAAATAGATAAAATATTATCATCTAATAAACAAAATATTAAAATATGTCATAATTCTTGTATTATAATAAATAATAATAATATATTTAAAAATCGTTTAACTAATTTAAAATCTTTATTATCTAAATTATAATTTAAATCCTCTTTCTATATATTCATGAACATATGGATTTTCTATTGAATTATCTGTAATTAAACGTGGAGCAATACTCATCGTCTGTAATTCTTGTAATAACATTTTCATACTATAAGGCATATTTACATTTACAATATTATCATTTTCTTCACCATTTGATATTAATCCGGTAGTTTTATTTATATTTACAGAATATTTATCTGATCTTTCCATCATAGATTCATTTAAAAATCCTGATATACCATGAGCTAAAATACTATCTCTTTCCATTTCACCGATTCTTAATCCACCATTATTTGCTCTTCCAGCGGCAGGTTGTCTTACTAAACTTTGTAATGGTCCTTGTCCTCTACTATGCATTTTATCTGCTACCATAATTTTTAATCGTTGATAATAAGTAGGACCTATAAAGATAGATGTTTTTAATTGTTCACCTGTAATACCACTATATAATATTTCATTACCCCATTCACTATAATTATATTTTTCCATTAATTTAGCATAATCATGAATATCATTATTTTGGAAAGCAGTAGCATCACCTAAAAATCCTCCTAAACATGCACTTTTTCCTAAAACAACTTCTAATAATTGATTAATTGTCATTCTACTTGGAATAGCATGAGGGTTAATAATAATATCTGGAACAATGCCATCTTTTGTAAAAGGCATTTCTTCTTGCTCTAAAACTAAACCACACATACCTTTTTGTCCTGGTCTAGATGCATATTTATCTCCAACGGTTGGGATCTTATTTTTACGAATTCTTACTTTTGCAGTTCTTAAATTATCTTTATTTTTAACAACAACAACTTTATCAACAATTCCAGATGTAGCAAATTTTATACATTTACCTGAAACTTTTTTAACTATATTACCACTACTATTTACTTCTTCTCCAATATTTCCTACAATTGCATCATTATCGGTTACATAATAACCTTCTTTAACAATACCATTTGTATCTAATTTATCATAATTTATAATTTTACTTTTTTTAATATCGTTATAATTTTCTGGATTTCCAAAATAAATTCTTCTTGTTCCTGTATTTTCTTCTTTTTCTTCATAACTGCGATAATATAATGATTGAAACATACCTCTTTCTATAGAAGTTTTATTTAAAATTAAACTATCTTCCTGATTATATCCAGTATAAGATGCAATTGCTACAATAGCATTTACACCATAAGGTAATTTATCAACATCTGTATATTTTTTATATCTAGTTGTAACAATTGGTTTTTGTGGGTAATTTAATACATGAGCAAATGTATCAAATCTAGTATTATATGCCGAACTATATAATCCTACTGCTTGTTTTGTCTGTTGACATGAAAAAACATTTCTTGGATATTGACTATGTTCTGGGAAAGGTATATTTAATGCTACAGCAGATAATATTAATGATGAATGTATTTCACAATGAGTATATTCTTTATCTATAGAATAAATACTTTTAGATATAAAAAATCCTTCTGTTTCTAATGGATCAATATACTCAATTTGAGCTTTATTATCCTCTAAATAAGATATATAATCTTCATATTTAGTTTTTATTTTCATAAATTCTTCACGATGATATGTTTCATCATATACAGATAATTCTGGATATAAATCATACATATGTTCCCCACGAATTAAATGATTCCAATGTGACATATATGAAAAATTACCCTCTATTAATTCATTTGATAATACTGAACCCATTTGTTTTAATACAAAAACCGGTCTTAATAATCTACCATTATCACAAAATACATAAATTTCATTTGTATTAATATCCCAATAAATAGATGTATATAAATGAATAATACTATTTAATTTTAATAATCTCATAATTTTATACAAAAAATCCGGATTTTTATGAATACCTATCCATTTGCCATTTAAAAATATTTTACAATTTTGATTTAATTCTTGATGAATAACATCATTTAATAAAATCATACCATTGTCAATTAAGGCTTCATGAATACCTATTTCTGAAACATTAAATGAAACTTGTGCCATAATTGATAAATGATTAATAATTCCAACATTACCACCATCGGGCGATTCAGAAGGACATACAAATCCCCA
>JGI20156J14371_10000098_pt1 | contig 73170 bp, 36 predicted proteins | sample COG_06_FD_14371 | JGI IMG/M metagenome (IMG submission 14371)
TTATGACCCCTACGGTTATGACCCCTACGGGACGGGAAATGCAGGGGTTTTCATCAACGCTCAACTCGTGCTCAATGAGACCGATGGAGTCATTCATATTTGGCACGATGACATCAATTTAAACAGTCACTCTGCTACGGTTGGTCTCAACAATCCATCCTCTGGAGAGTCCTCCGTTGACCTGGGAAGTAATCAAGCCCAATCAATCTCTGCAACGGACTACCATTGGACTCCCCTTCTAGCAGATTGGCTTTCCGATTCAGGCGAAGGCCTGTACGAGTTTTTCTCTTCAGACTACATCGGCCTTTCTGGGGACGGAACATGGAATTTTACGTTGACCAACGTCAATCCCAATCAATCAGCGTCTTTTGATTTTGACCTCACGTTGATGGGGCTGAGCCAACCAGACATTGCCGTTGTGGAATATGTGAGTGATCTGAATCACGTCGGGGACGATGAATTCACCATTCAGGCCACAGATGTTCATGACAACACTGCAAACATGGTGTTTCCTGTCATGAAGTTTGGGGTAGATGATGGAGAAACACATTTCTTATCCCCCGCATCCACAAGCCTGACATTCCAAGAAGACATCGACTTCGATTTTGAGCTGACACTTTTTGATGCTGACGGACTCAGCAATCAGGGTGAATGGAATGCCTCGAGCTTAAGCAATGCCATCTTCGAAGATGCAGGAGGTATTTGCTCTGATTTTGAAGCCAATCTGGTCAATAACAACCTGGAGGTTTCATGCAAATGCTCGCCCCCAAGTCATTATTCTGAAGGGTATCACCCCGACTATCCAGAACCATTCATTTTCCTTGTCACCATCTACGACGAGCAGGGTTTTGCGACGACGCAAGAATATGAAGTCACCCTGAGTCAAACTGCGGATGTAACATACATAGCACTTGAGCAAGCTACTGGTGGCAATGTCACTTCAAGCAATACCCGAACGCTCTCATCGGGAACATCTGAACCCATAACCATTCAGGGAACGGAGGACACCCCCTTGAGCCTTGACTTTTTCTTTGATGATAATGACGGCTTGAGTTTACCTCCTTTCGAGAATCCTTCATCCACTGAAACTGATGCCCAAAGTGGAGACGCAACAACGTCCATTTCAAATGTTGTTCTCGGAGATAATATCATGACTTCGGGAAGCCACAACATCAAGACTGCCGTGCTAGATGTAGAGCCAAACCTGCACAAGAACGGCAACATCGAAGTCTTACTCAGCTCGATGGACCGTTTTGGTGCAGAAGTCATTGTCCCGTTGACGATCACGCTCGATCAGGTCAATGACCCTGTTTTGGTTTCATTGGATTGCCCCGCCAATCCAGAAAATTCAACACAACAAGAATTGTCGGGAACAGCACCCGCAGCAACTGGCGTTTGGAATATTGAGCTCCAAGTCGAGGAAGATGTGCCCCTGCAATTCGCCCTGAGTGCGGTAGATGATGCTGACGGAATCGGGAACGCCCCACTTTCCATGCTAAACGGGGCAGGTGTTAGTGCCTCAAGCCCGCATGGAAGCTCACCAGCCTCATTCGCTATTTCTCAATCCTTGCAGGCGAACCAGGTCTACACTCCAGCCTTCGAATTCCCCACAGAGGCTCAAATTGCCGCTGGTGAAAACCACGATTACTTGACCCTAGTATTGGAAGACGAAGATGGCAATAAGATCGAGGTGAACATTGACTTTATCGTCAGCCACAAAAATGACGGCGACGTCAGCTATACTGGGGAAAGTGCCATCGATTGGTATGAAGATGCCTTCGTGAAAAGGACAATACAGCTCATTGACCCAGACGGACTCCAGGCAAAGGACGTGCACATTACCAATGGTAGTCACGGAACAGCTGAGTTGGTGCGGAAAGATGTGTTGAACCCAACAACATTGGAAATAGACTACATCTACAGCCCTGACGCCGAATTCCACGGAATGGATAACATTTCCATTTCTGTGAAAGACGACCAAGGGTATGAAGGCAGCGAATTTGACATTTCTATTTCGGTGCAGTCACTAAATGACCCACTGACGCTTACTGCTGCTCTCCAAGACAAGTGTGACCAAAACGATTCAATCGTTACCGACGCAGATTGCGACAGCGACGGGGGAGACATTGACCAAGATGGAATTTGCGACAATGAAGATGATTGCATAGACGTGAATTGTGACGGGCTGTGCGATTACAACTTTAGCTTGGCCAACATGCAAGCTTTGGAGGATGACTCACTCCTCGTCCAATTCACATTTGGCGATTCTCCGTCAGCTGAAGACGACAGTTACGCTGTCCAAATTTCGACCTGTGGAGCACCTGATGTTCCTGAGGGATGGGAGCTGATCGCTTCTACAGACAGTGCTCTCTACCTGCAAAGCTTATCCACCTATGACAATTGGTATGCTGCCCGCACGGCTACTGAAGCCATATATGGCGGTCGTCTGGTCTCTATTTCAAATAGCACAGAGGCCAACCTTTTGAGCGCGGCATCCGGTTGGACTGGCGAGTTTAAATCCAAAGGATCAAATCAATGGCAAAGTGTATCGGGAAGCACTCCTTATTACAGTGAAAATGAGTCTTGTCCTGCTGATTCGGATTGCTTCGGATTTTTAGACAATGGGTCCAATGATATTGAATCCACTACAAACAACATCATCTCGGACAGAAAGGCCATTATGGAGTTGTCTTTCCTGATTTGCTCAAAGAATGGCAGAAACGAACTCGGAACTGCATCGAACAGCTGGAGATACATTCCAGACTTTAACTACTCTGGCTCAAACCGCTTCAGTATCGCCGTCGAAGACCAAGAGGGATACGTAGAATTTAGGCACTTTGATGTAGAGGTTCAGAACACCGAAGATGCGACCATGTTCGGAGGAAACCTGGCCGTTGCAAGCGAGGAAGACCTGTACTCTCGAGGCAACATCTACGCCCTTGATTTTGACGGCCTTCAAGAAAACGCATTCGAAGAGATTGCGGACCTGAAAGCGGTTTCTTTAGTTGCACCAAATGCGGAAGATGATTCAGACGGCAACGTCCAAGTCATGGAGGAAACAACTTGGCTGACAAAAGGAGAACTGAATTATCTCGAAAACTTTGAGGATCAAGATGACCCCAGCAATCATCGCGGGTTCTTCTACACAGAAGGAATGACCTTCTGGGCACCTCTAGACAATCACTTAACAGACACTATATCGAACAATGTAGTTGCAGAGACTTCCCCTCTTTGGTCTTCTGACCGTTTTGGAAACACTCACGCTGCATTGCGACTGAATGAGAGTACCCCGCTCATCATTATTCCCGGAGACCAATTATCCGTGGATGGTGACCCCCGTTCACTGTCCTTCTCATTCTGGTTTACCCTCGAATCTTCCCTCAACGACGGGCATACACTCTTCTCCAACGCTGGAGAAAACGTAGCCGCAGATGAGGTCTTTGAAATCATCAAAGAAGATCAGCTTCTTGAAATTCATTCAGGAAGTGAAATCCATCAGCTGAAGGTGCACGATCACAGTTGGAACCACATTGTGGTCACCTTTGACAAATTCGATAGCACCCTCACCGGCTTCATGAACGGGGAAAAAGAGTTTGAAGCCTTCAATACCACTCCCCTCAAGCTCCCAACTTCTGATTTCGCCTTGGGCGGCAAGATCGACGGCAGCAGCACATGGGATGGCGTCATTGACGATATCGCCATTTGGAACAGAGCCCTCACATTTGGTGAGGCTGCCTCCATGCACAAACAAGAAGGCGCGAGATACCTGCACACTCCGATCCTAGACGACTATGATCGTTCCAGTGTGACCTTCTTGACCAATAACGAAAAGACCACGATCGACAGCCGTTTTGATGGACAAATGATCGAGCGCGAAATGAACGTTATTGCGATCAGTCATAATGCGGTTGCCGACTACGGATGTACGGACCCAGACGGCTTCAACTTTAGCACCCGCGCCATAGTTGATACTTCTAGTTTCTTAGGTTTCGCGCCAGCTGTAGACTCAGTCCGTTGCGAATTTGAGGGCCCAATGGGCAATAGAATCTGGACACCAGATGAAGACTTGTCCAAAATGACGGCGTCATTGGCCATTTTAGTAGACTCCGATGACGATGGTGTCCTAGACGAAAACGAGATCTCGGGTTGCATGGATCCTACGGCCTGCAATTACAATCCACTTGCTACCGATGACTACCCTAACTACTCCTTCTTAGACTACCTCCATATTGGAGCTACAGACTCCACCCGCCTTTACATTTCTCGCAAGCCTGTTGAATGGGATGCTGCCATTGAAGACGCTGACTCTCTTGGCGGACATATCGCCACGATACACAGTATTGAAGAGGCCATGACCGTGGCCACTAGAACTGGATTTGCAGACACCATTGCACTGGCTCCAGCAGATACTTTGTACATCAGCGGTTACAAGTTTATCACCATTGGCGAATTCGGTCCTAGCCGATACTACGTGTCCATGACGGACAGCTTGTCAATGTATGATTGGGAACACTCCCCACAAGTGCGTTGGCCTCAACTTCAATCCAACCTGGTCGTCATTAACAGCAGCGAAGAGAATGACGCCCTCACCACGCTCTTAGACGACGCTGGCCTCGACCGCGCTTGGCTTGGACTGACGGATGATGACAAAATAGGAATCGGTGAAGGCAACTGGACTTTCCTGAGGGATTCATCTCTTTTAGGTTCATATACAAGTTGGGCAGAGGAACCCGTAGATACTGACCCCAACTTCTTGAGCAAAAAAGACATTCCAGACAACGAATACGATTACGCCCAACTCTGGACATTGGACCGTCCAGCCGAAGCCGGATTTGGAACACATACCACGGGGGTGAATCATCCCATTGCTTCAGGAGAATGGGTCATGACCAACCGTGATGGATTCCGCTTCATCCATGATGATGACGGTTTTGATTTCATCTCTTCCAATGCGCATTTGGTCTTGGAGCTGCCCGCCACCTTCTGTACCCCAACCTTCAATTTCGCGGTCGCAGATAGCAATGGATACGATTTGACCCAAGCAGCCTGTCCTACAAAGGATGTGCCGCGCATCACCATGATTGAGATCCCAAGGGATGAATACAATGACTGCAGGTATCCTGTAGAAGAATGCGAGCACTGTCTCTTTGAAAGAGACGAATTGGACCAGCTGCCCATTACATACATAGGCCGAACAGACAGCAGTAAGTATTACATCTCTACAGATGCAGTCTCGATGGAGTCCTTGCTCTCGGAAGAAGACTACGCATTTGGACAACTATCTGAGCACTTGGTCCGCATTGGCGGTCAGCAAGAAAACGATGAGATCGTTGAGCTCTTCAAAACCAGTGCAGCCAGCAGTGTAGAACATCTCTGGCTTGGTGTTTCGGACAGCGCATCGGATGGAACCTGGCGCGACTTGCGGGATGGCCAATTGGCTGTCTACACCAATTGGGATTCGGACGAAAACTTTGATGGTCGCAGTGACGCCTTGATCCAAGGACATCGCTATGGCCGCTATGATTACGCTCAAATGTGGCTCAACGGCGGTGACCGCCGTTGGCATGATGAAAATGGCAATGAAGTTGTCGCTGAGAACGAGCCCGCTCCCGGAGCATGGGTGGCAATGCCGAGTTATGGCGTGATTCAAAGCGGCGCCTTCCCTGCACATGTATTGTTCGAGTTCCCCCACGATGACTTCGAGGTCATCGGAGGTTACGATACCAATACCAATGAAGTATGTGACCACGAAGAAGACTATGAGTGTCTAGATGTATTCTCAGATGTATCCTTGGAAGTCTCAGATGGCGAAATCGCCATGATGTTCAACGGACACAGCTCTTTTGATGCCAGTCGCGTTTACTTGATGGGCTGGGGAACTTATACCCTATTTGATGTGCCCGCAGAGACGCCGGTGACCATCTTAGGAGATCACCCTGAATTCATTTCTGTAACAGGTGACTCAAGCACTGCTATTACAGGGAGCATTCCCGCTGAGTATGCAACTGGCGAAAATACCAGTGCACATTTCTTCCACGGCGATGTAGAAATCACCATCTCTGGAGAATTTGGAAACGCAAGTGTATTCAGTGTTTCCGAAGGAATGCTGCGGACACACCGCAAACTGCAGTCTCACCGCCCAAGCACCGAATATATCTGTGCAGGCATTTGCATTTCGGACGACAACTTCAACAACATCTGTGATGAGTTTGAAGGCTGCATGGATGAGAATGCGTGCAATTACAAGGCCACTGCGACCTATGATGACGGTTCCTGTGTGGATGCTTGGAATTGTACAGGTTGCCGAGACGAAAGTGCGTGCAACTACAACATCAATGCAACCAAGGATGGATCTGCAGATCAGGTCTACATCGACCTCAATTATGAGTTCCTCCCCGAAGGTGCAGTTCCCGAATCGGGACAAATCCTATACACCCCTCCAGGTTTGGGGTCTGTAGGGATGCTCATTCCAGCATATTGTGTCTACAAAGACTCACTCTCAGAATGTGAATTCTGTAGTGGTGACGTAGACGGGTCTGGTGTCGTCCTCGGTGGAGACACCCTCATCGATGGCACTGTTTGGTGCATTCAAGAAATTGGATGTTCAGACCCCAATGCATGCGACTTCAACGAAGCCGCAGAGCCCAATAACCCCTATGCCCAGAGCGACTGCTTGCTCTATCCAACATCCGGAACCTGCGAGTATTGTAATGGGGCTCAGGACGGCACTGGCTTTGTGATTTCTGGCGACGAGGACAATGATGGCGTCTGCGACGTTGTTGACGCGAACCGCCGGATTCCATTGACATTGATGGCCTACACAGGCACAAGCTTTGATGGACTTATCGAAATCGAAGGTCCTTATGACGACCTCTCATGGGACTTTAAGGTTCCTGGCATTCACAAGCGCGAACTGGTGATCTACGAGAACTTCACTTCTATCCAGTTTGGTCAAGAGTTCAATTTGGAAGTGGCAGACGCAGGTAATTTTGAGACCTTCCTGACAACACCTACCGCGGAAAATATGCCCCCCGGTATTGTCAACGAAACGGTAAACATCTTCTCCCTTCAACCTGTATTTAAACTGGACTCTATCAAAGGAATCTCACTCCAAGCAGACCCAGCGGATCCAAATGAAACTTCGCACTGGATTGGAAAATCAGGTTCTGATACTCGAACCGCACAGCTGAACATTGCCAACCCAGACATGTTGGGCTCCTTCCAAGTTTTTGATGGAGATGAGTTTGTGGAGGTCAATTACGCCAAGGACAATCTTGCTCAATCAAACGACCATACAGAACGACTGCTCGCAGTAGCGACCTTCAGCACCGACGCTTCTATCGCTGGCGAACCCATTGGCTTCAGGTCAGTACCTCTATCGGGAACATACTTCGGTGATACACTCCTTTCATGGTCACCCACTCACTACCAAGAGTATAGAGACAATCAATTTGGAACAGACCTTGCATCTCTTGGTGTAAACAGCACATTGGCCAGAATTGAGGACGTTCCACTACACTTGGCTGGTGCAGACTGGAAAGGGCCTGGAACAAGAGTAACCAACTCCAGCCCAGGTATCACTGGAAGTGAATCTCCAGTGGATTATTACCACTTCACGGCATCCAGGGCTTCACTGCCCAAAACCTTGGCTGACCTCCCTTACTCCGCAATAGGCGCGCAATTGGCGCAGCCAAGAACGCCATCTGCGGTAGGAAGCCTGACTGGAACTATGGCATGGTTGGATGGCCGATTAAGCTCTTCCAATGCCGATGGAAAAATTGGAGGAAGTACTGCCACACTTTTCTGGCATTGGGGCAGTAATCCCAATGCAGAGAATATGCTCGCCAATACATTGTCAAATGGAGATTGGGTTGGTCACGTGAACTACCCATTGCTAGGGGAAGAAAAGAATGGCCCGGGCTTCATGCTGTTCCCACACATGCAAGGAAACTCCGGTGAAAACTGGTGGATGACTTTGGACACTTGGGATGAAGCCACACTCCATTTCAAAAACTACACGGGCACCGAAAACGGTGTTTTGGGCACCGCCTACATCATTTCTGAGAACCCCATCTCCTTCAATAATTGGTACTACCGTTACAGGAATCTTGCACTGGTACCCAACAGCGGTGAGCTCAGCTTTATTGAAAGTGGAGCAAACACAGAATTTTTAGGTCAAGACGTCACCAAAAGGGACCGCTACTGGTTAGGAATCCGCAAGGCCTCAAATGGCTGGGTTCCCTTCCGTAATACAGGTGACACAGACGTTGCCTTGGAATGGGCTGCAAGCAGCGGCTTCCCTGATGGACTTGAAAAAGAGGGGTTGTATGACTACCGTTATTCAAACTACGCGCAGCTGATGACCAACCGCCATGTCCCCATCATCACAGGGGCTGGAAGAGGAAAAAGCACCATTGCCGATGCGGACCTGAAAATGGTGCCGGTGACCCAGTCAGGAAAATTGTGGCTGAACAAAACCAACACCACATATGGCAGTGGCGGAACCAGGGTTCAATATCTCGGGAGCTACTCCCAAGACCCTTCTGCGTTGTACGAACAACAAAGCAACAACTCCATTGACTTCGACGGCGACGGCTTCCCAGTCGGAAGAGACAACAATGACATGATCTTCTGGGAAAGTGCGTCCAATGCTGACCTGAACGGTGAAATGCGTGGCTGGGACATTCAAGATGTTTCGAGCTATTACTACTGGATTAAAGACAATGGAAACCGTAACAGGGGAGAAGCTCATAACAGGGCACTTGCCCTAGGCGGAGATTTGGCTTCATTCAATGCCAAGGGATATTCTCAAGGTGCCATTGAAGGTTACCTCATGCGTCGAGCTACAGTGGAAACACTGAGGCCCTACACTGTGCGACTGCGATACCTCGCGGGAAGAAGTTCATATTCCTGTGGCGCCTTTGGATGGGGCACATGCTACAGAAATATTTACCGTTATCGGAACGTAACCAAGTACCAAAGCATCAGCCCATTTGTGAACACTTGGTCGGGATTGCTGAAGAATGAAAATCACCACTATATAAACGAAGCGGCACTCAAGGCCAATGGCAACTGGTGGAGCTTTGTCTGGAGGCTCATCTTCAACTGGCACGGTTGGACTTCATCTCAATTGCCCGTCGCTGGATATGCGGATGGCACCAAGGTTTTTGGAAGTGATGGAGCATTGACCCAGCCGAACTACACAGGAAGGTGGGCTCGAGCACAACCTGATGCTAGCGGCTCTGCCATCCAGTATTGGCGTTCCGGAAGCAACTTTACTTGGGATGATGCCTCTAATAGCACAAAGAATGATGCCTTTGCATTTGAAGCATACAATTATGGTGGTTTGGGATCTGCTTATGCGATTCTAGAGCAAGAGGTTCCAGACAATCAAGGTCTGGCTGCAGCCCATGGCAAGTTCATGGCTGCAGATACAAACCGCGCAATGGGTGCGATTCTCGAACTCCCCTTCGAGAGGGTTCCAGAGCTCGCCAATTGGACCCCCATTGGAGAGGGTACAAATTCTTGGTTCTACCAAAGCAACCAGAAACTCACGTTCGAAGCTGCCCAATTGGCCGCAGAAAAAGTCGGAGGTGCATTGATGACCCTCAATGAAAATGGCGCCACTGACGCGCTCAAGCGATGGAGCGGAAATGGTTGGATTGGACTCTATCAAGACACAACCGACCAAGGCTTTGATGAGCCATTCGGAGGATGGAAGTTCGCAGACGGTTCTCCATCAACAGGCGTTCCTTGGGCCAACAACGCTCCAAACAATGGAGTACAGGACACCAATGGAAACGGGTTTATTGATGGCAATGAAACGAGCTTGGTAGAGGAGAACCATGCCGAGATTGCCTCTGTATTGGAAGAAGTTGGATCTGTCAGAGACGTCTCCAAATACAACAATCTGAGCGCTCTGGTCTCCATTCCAAAGGAGCGTGCACCGCGCGTTCAGCTGGCCTATTCAGCCAATGCCATCTCTGAGAATGGCGCGAATTATTTGGAACAAGCTTATCAGTTAGAAGCAGAGGGTCAACTAATTATCGGTTCTGAAGTCCCCAGTGGAACATCAGATGTCAACACGGGCATAGAGCATGTCAAAGCGGTCGTCTCTACGCCGGAATCTAACGACCAGTTGGAGTTGTGGTTGGAGTTCGACCCTGATGGAGATGAAGAGCCGAGCGACGTCACCAGCGAATGGATGCAATTGCTCGCCCCAGGCAACATGCTGCCTGCAGGAGAGTCCCAACTCACCTTCAAGAAAGGGGGGTCAGGAGAACTGCAATTTGACCGCGATTTGTCTGACGGGTTTGATGGTGTCAATGCACGCAGCTATTGGAGGCTTTGGGCCTTTGACAGCGAGTCTGGACACCGTTGGCAATTGAAGCGTTTTGAAATTTTCTTTAACGCTCCCAAAATCATTGAAGTGGAAGCTGCTGCTGATGTTATCGTAGGCACTTCCAACGGCGTTTCTGATGGAGTCACGTTGCGTGAAATCGGCGTTTCTGTCAAGAACATATACACAGGAGAAATCCTCTCCTTGCACCCCAACTCAACCTTCAATCTCTATGTTCCAGGGCAGAGCGATGCCATTGAATTCACACAGGGTGGATTGAGTGAGCTGACACAATCTCTGAATGGGGCCACGTTGAACGGAAAGTGGGAATGCACCCTGCTGCAAGCACTGGATGTGACAACGGCACAACCCATTTTGGTTGAAGATCCAGCCACTGGAAACATGGTAGATGGCGTGGGCATGAACCAATTCACGATGGAGTTCCTCATTCCTCCAGGCTTGGTCACAGGACCCCAACCCTATCTGACAGAATCTGGAGATTTGCAGTTCGTAGCGGATCGTATTCGTCTAGGCGGCGGGGTCGACCTGCCCCCTACCATCTCAGAACAGGACGATGTAGATGACATCAATTTGACCACGATCTCTATTGATTCAGACTATGAAGAAGGGGTGAACGAAGAGAACATCTTCACACAGCACAGCCACGATAACGTCGTCGCATTGCTGCCACAAAACCCTCTCATTGAAGCAGGTATTGAAGATGACATCCTTGTCGAAGTGGGGAACGTGGACGTTCATTTTGAATTCCAAATCCGCGACGAGAACACCCTGTATTACGTGTCCACTGAAACCATGTCTTATGATTTGGCACAACGCGCTGCAGCCATGGCAGGTGGTCATTTGGTGGTTCCTTCAAATGATGATGAAGAGTCGTTCATCAAGCTCCAAGGGGTGCATGGATGGACCGGTTTGATTGACGCTGACACAAACCAAGTATGGGTTCCCATAACTGGAGAATACATCGACCCGAGTTGGGATTTGATGTCTCATTTCAGCGTTCCACCTCTCCATTCCGAAGACCTTACCACTGCAGATCATCAACATGCAACGATGACAGCTGATGGCCTTTCTGGTCAGGGAATCGACGCCGTCGCCCATGCGACGCTCGAAATCGGAAAAGCTGGAACTCCTGCTTTGACTTGGGCTCCAATAACGCCAGACAACCTCTTCTTTGACATCTATGACCCTGCTAACGACAAACACTATGTCGGAGCTCGAATTGGAGATGCAGAAGTTTTGGAAGGTCAAGACCACATTGGATCACAAGGCCGTATTTGGCGGGCCTCCGAATCTGGTGACCTCCTTTCATTTACAAATGGTGATGAAGACGGAGAGAGTGAGGTTTCCGACCCCTCAATTGATGGGTTCACCCTCATTGCTGCTACAGACTCTTCCAACTACTTCTCCGGCAGTGATGCCAACCTCACCTACCTGCAAGCTCAGGAAGTGTGTGCTTCTCAAGGCGGTCGTTTGGCTACTCTGGAAACCCCAGCTGAAAACGACTTGATCAAGGGACAAGCACAGGGACACATTGGCCTTTGGAAAGACAACAATGGAATTTGGATGTGGGCCACAGGTGCTACACCATCCTACACCGATTGGTCCCCAACGGACATTGAAAACCCCAACACCGACGTGGCCGTCGTTATGACGAGCGCAGGTTGGGACCGCAAGTCGAACATTTCGGTGAGTCGTGCCATTTGTGAAATGGAAGCACTGGGCGATTTGACTGTCAATGGTGACGCCTATATGGTTCCCACAAGCAGCAACACATTCCCGCTGTACTACGAGAGCAACAGCTCCTTTGTCCTACCAACCATTGTATTGTTGGATTCTNCAGGATACGAGTCCATGGACGGTCCGAGCCACTTCGGAGAAGAAGACTGGATTTTGGCTTCACAAACACGTCGCCGGACTCCCGCCTGGGAAGTGCCCGTATTGTTGGTTCCAGACCCCCTCACTTTAGAGGAGCTGTACGACAATGAGCACGGCATCTACACAGCACAAGGCAGCACTGACGGCGTCCTCGGCGACATTCAGCAGCGCTTTGGAACCTACAACCTTGGAAACATTCAACTCTCCAACCTTTGGAATACGGAGACAGAAGCGATCAATGGCACTCCTTTGACTCTCGTTGATGCCAGTGTGCATCCCGATTCAGTTGGAGGTGCTGAGAATTTGCTCAGCGGATACAATGCGGGCGAATTCTATTTGACACCACCACCTGCAAACCATGGCTTATACCGAGAGGGTAGCGACGTGAAGGTGTTTAATGCCAATACACTGAAGACCAAAATTGAATTGTCCCCAAGTGGAGACTTCAACGACCATGAAATACACGCGTCTTTCCCCATAACTGCTCCAAAGTTCAATAGTGAAACACTCTCAGACTTAAGTTATGGCGGTGCTGACGCGATCAATAATGGCCTTCCATACTGGGGCGTTCCCAACGGTGTTCCTGCGTATGCTGAGATGTATGTTCGGGTTCGAAATGAGTTGACCGGGGTGTTCTTTGACACCACCATGACCAGCGATCAAAATCCGCTGCTGCTCAAGAACTGTCCGCATCTGATGAATGACTCCATTCACATGACTTTCAAAGTCAGTGAGATGAACAATTCCGATGGGCAATTGAAATTCACGGGTGGTGACCCTGTGGTCATTTCAGCCTCAGTCTTGTGGATGACCGAGGGACGTCGGACCATGCTCTGGACGGACAGGGACTTGGTAAACAACACCCTTACAATGTGCACGGACATTGCTCCTGACTTTGTAATGCAATCTGACCCCCAAGAAGAGCAGTACTTGACTGAAGTCGACCGCACCATTACGGATGCGGATGGAACAGTTGTGAATTATCTAGCCGATGATTCTGTGGGAGTAAGCCAAGTAACCCTTGTGTGGAACCACAGCGCTGCAAGCTATAGTTCCGGGGGAAGCATGTACTTGCAACGTCGAAATTATGAGGACTATGGCGGCACTCAACTCGGTTGGCAATACGCCACTGGTGATGTCAGCAAGCCTTGGTCATTCAATCAAGAAGAAGCCAAGCCATTCTATAATGTAGATGCCGATTTCAATGGCAACCTCGACCCCATTTTCTACACTGATAGCACATTGTTCCACAACCTATGGAGCTGCGAAACAGCAGAGTACCGGGTAAAGCAAGACATGTGTGGCGATATCTTCTACACGCCATCCATTCAAGTGAGCATCCAAGGTTCAGTCTCTGACCCTTGGAAGTACATAGACGAAATCACCGACGGGGTCGTGGTCTCTGAGGGACGGTATTGGAACAAAATCCAAATTGACTGGTCTTCCGCATTGGACAGTGAGGGCATGATTGATCAGTTCCGATTGTTCCGCCGACTCTACACACCGGCTGATGTAGATAATGATGCATGGGAACAAATCTTTGCTTCCGAAGACATTAATACTTGGATTGACTGGGATGTCGCCGCTGGAACCCTGTATGAGTATAGGGTCGGTGCCGTGATCACATGCGGAACCGGAAACAGCGTTCAACAGTATTACAACCCCACTCCATATCCGATTGGATTCCGTTCCAATTACGGTGGGGTCCAGGGACGTGTAACATTTGAAAACGGTGCACCTGAAGACAGCGTATACGTCGTGGTCGAGCCGCAAGGCTTGAACTTGGCACGCAACTCCATCATTTTGGAAGAAGGCGAATACGCCAAACTCGACATTAACCGCTATGAGCAACGCGAAGGTGGAGCTATGGGCCATTGGCCAGACATTCACTCCGACTCCTTCCACCCCACCCTCAGTTTCGTAGACTCTACAGGTGTTCGTGTAAGCGAAGGAGTTAGTGTTTCACAGTGGATCAAAGTCCCCCAGACGACACTGCTTGGCGCACCCGGAACAGGAGTGGGCGCAGCTCATGAGGCTCCCTTGTTCACCTTGAACTACATCGATCCATTTGCCAACCTCGAGAAAGAAAGCTTGAGCATTTGGGCCCGTAAGATCAATGGCGATTCCACCAAGTACAGACTGTCAGCTCGCCAGAGTGGTGTGTTCACAGATCTTGGGGCCATTGAGCTCGATTACAACAAATTCCAACACGTCACATTTACGATGGCCAATGTGGAAACTGGTCGTGAAGTGCCTGGAATGAGGATTTATGTGAGGGCACACAGCGATGATCCTGCGATTGTTGATCAACCTGTGGATTTCTATGATTTCCGAGGTCCGGATGACATCATCCAAATGATTCGTGAAAATTGGAGCGCATGGCTATGGAATGCCGCGACAGGAACCTCTGGTTTCTGCTCCGACCCCAATGCTGTGAACTTCGCTGGAGACGAGCTTGGTGGCACTATGCGCTACTGTGACTATGAGTTGCCCAGCGGGTGTACAGACCCACAGGGCCAGAACTACCTCGAATACGCATTGTTTGAGCCCGGCGGTGGCGAAGATGCCTGTAACTACTCGTATTACGGCACTGGTGAAGACATCTCATTACACTGGTTTAGCGACAATGACGCGAACCCTTATGAGTACCCCGTTATTGTCCGACTTGAGGATGACAACAGCGAGACCATCGTCAAGAGCTTCTGGTCTTCATTGAACCGTTACCAGGACAGCCTCCAGGTGCTCGGTGAGACATACCCCTACACCTCCGTGGTGATGAACGTCAAATTGCCGAATGGCGATTACCGCCTGCGCGTGTTAGACAGCCGGATTGAAAGCGATGGGGACTTCCCACATGCTGAAGCCACTTCATTTGCTGGAAACTTTGCGCTCTACAACAGTGTCGGCGTCAACTATGTGACATGCAGCCAATACCTCTCTAATGAGGCCACTAATGGCTCCTATGACCTCAGTGTCGTGACCCACAGTGCACTGGCTAGCGGCGTCGGGCAGATTGACAACTTCCTTTTGGTAGACTGTGCAGAATGCTTCTCCGTCAATTTCCGCAACAATGCAGACATTGAATTGCCACTCACAGATGAAGGTATGAATGCCGTACAAGGCGGATCGACCTACGAATTCTGGTGGAGAACAGCCGATGTCATAGATGGGGACACCTACCGATTTGGAGACATATTCAAACTCAAAGGCGACGACGCTTCAGGAGACATCACGTTGTCCATTATTGAAGACACGCAGGATCCGTCCAATATGGGCAACGCCAAATTCCAACTGACGGGACCTGCGGGCACCATGAGGAGGATTCCTGAGCAGCCTACGTTCAATGAGTATGCCATAATTCCCGGACAATGGTACCATGTGATCTTGGCAGTGGGTCAACCAACTGGAGACGGTCAGCCCAATGCGTACTTCAACATGCGCAGCACAGACCAAAATCTGGCCGACAACGAACCTTGGAACAACCCACGTTATTACAAATTCGATAACCAGGATGACCAAGGCAACCCGCTTGGAAATGAGGCCGCTTTCGTCATTCCTCCTATCAATGCATTTGCAGATTACAATGCCGAAAGTTTGGTGCTCGGGGGGTCCGACATCCTGATTCACCGCGTCTCTATTTGGGAAGGCTTGCTGACCAACAATGAAGGTCAAGCCTTGTTTGCAGGTGACGTTCTGCGCAACCAGACGTTTAATGCAACGACAATGCCGAACTTGAACGGCGTCTGGCAATTACCAGAGGCCGACAACGGACCTGTTCCGATGTCACGCTTGCGTTCTGTTTTGGTGCCTGATAATGCTGGCCGATTTGCAGACCAAATGTTGGACAAACAGTTGCAACCTCAAGGAACCAACTTTGAAGCCAACGCCATCACCCAAGCATACTTCGTTGGAACAGAGGTAGCCGATGGTTCTGGAGCCTTGACCATTGATGGCATTTCAGGTGCGAACAATTTGCCCAGCATCAACCGCAAGTCCATCCGCCGTGCGCCTTACGGACAATGCAACCCAGGATGTAGCCGTGTATTTGACGCATGCAACTTCAACCCGTTCGCTAACCAGTTCATTGACTGCGAATTGAGCTGCACTGGAGCTGGACTGACCACACAACGCATGGCCTCCGAGCAGATTACATATGATGAAATCAGAACTTGGGGCAATGCCGACTACTATTCCTATGCCGAAGGTTCCCGGATTACACCAGGATCTCCGTTATTCGGTCAGGACTACAGGAGCTGGGAAGCAGCGAAATTCTGGATGCAGAAATACCCCAGCAACTACACCGATGGTCTGTTGCTGATGTATGATGCAGATGAAGGCCTTGGAAATGCGCTGTATGACCGCGCCAAGTACACGACGGATGTAGAATCCTGGTTGGGGCATAATGCGGTGCTCTACCACCAAGACTTCGGCTTCTCCGGAACCGACACCAATTGGTACCAAGTGCCCGATGCATCGCGCAACTATTTTGCCAATGGGCCACTTCGCGACATTCCGCAAAGCCTTGGAAACTGGGAGTACACCAATGGGAATGACGGTGGTGCATACGCCATCAACAATGTGAAATACGTAGGTTCAGGAGACTTCTTCGACATCAAACCGAGCAAGTCTACAAGTGGATTTGAGCACATCTTCGAACCTGCCCAACGCACCACGATTATTGGTGACGTCCTGCTGTTCTCAGAGGATCAGGATTTCGTTGACAAGAGCGCCTTCGAAGTCGAAGTGGACGTTGTCTACCAAGACATCCAACCTGGATTCGGTGACTACTCAGGTGATGGTGCACTCATCCCCTCTAACTGTCCAGTGGCAGGTGTTCAATTCGAAGTGGATGGGTCCATCATGAACGACGAGAGCAATCAGCCCGTAGAAACGGACCAGCAAGGCCGCGCTAAGCTGACCCTCTCCAGGGGTTATCACGAAGTCAAACCCGTTCTGACCCACATCGTGGAAGGCAGCACGGACGATGACCACGTATTTGATGTTCCAGAAACAGGTAAGACTGTGTTTGTTGCAGGTCCTACGGGGCGCGATGCTAACGGGAATGCTGACCCCGAGTACCGGTTCATCGACAGAACGGTCCGCCGTGCCATTGGACGCGTAGTCGGTGGAGATAAAATGGCCGCTGTAGCTTGGGACCAAAGTCAGAACAACCTCGGCTTGACCTCCTTCCAGTTGACACCCATTTCTCAAGTAGCAGAAGGAGTCGCGACCTATTTCCAAAATGATAAGTGTCCTGCAGTCCAAATCACCACGGACACCTTGACTGGCCAATATGAAGCCTTCCTGTTGCCCAGCCGCTATAGGATTTCAATCGGACCAGACAGCGCCAGCGACAAAGCACACCTGTTTAATCCAATTGGGGGTTTCCAAGACTTGTCTGTCTCAGGATGGCAGTTGGAGACACCTCCTCACAGTGTATTGGGCAAGCCTTGGGTGGCTGCATTCTCCAACCACGTCATGGCCTATGCCAGTGGAGAATACAACCCCATCAAGGCCGACTACACCATTTGGGACATGACAGACCGGTCTATCTGGAACCAAACCGAGACCTATCCATTGTATCCTGACGTTTCCAATACTGATGCCTATCCAACGGACAACCCCAATTCATCATTGGATGATGTCTACGAGCGCATAGACTTGATCTACAATGCTCCAGTGGAGCTTTCCGTCAAGCAACTCACCAGAAATGGAAACAACGAGTGCGACCCTGATTCCGATCCGATTTCGGACCCAAGGCTTGGTAATCTGTTCTTGGGTGAAGTCACCTTGCACGGAGCTGACCGGGACAATTATTACGCGTGTCCTCTCGATGCGTTCTTGAACGCCTATTCGCAAGCTGTCAAGGATCCAGAGGATTTCAACGACACTTTGATTGCGCCCTTCCCTGCTGGACTGCCCCTGGTGAGGACTTACAACAAGTATTGCTTGGAATTGAGGGCTGGTCAGCGCTTTGATGTCGACCTCTCAGCAGATGGTGGCACATACTTATATCAGGATACAGCGAACGTCAAAGGGAGCAATTATGACTTTGTCATCAACAACACCCTTGCGTTGCCGCCAAACAACCTGTCCACGATCACATTGAACGAGGACAGCATACACTACGACTTCACAGTCAAGGAACCTGTTGAGAATTATGGTGGAGGTTTAGTAGAAGCTCCCACCGGCAATATGAACATCTCGCTGACCTATGGTGGGTATGTCATCGACACCTGGGAACCATTCGCCCACCTCATCCCATCCACCATCGCTGTNGAGGATATCCCGTCGGCCTACGTGGTGCCCAGCACCGGAGAGGTGGCATTCCGACATGACCGTTTCGATGCCATTATCCTCGGAGAATACAACGCTTCTCAACCAGTCCCCGTTTCGACGGATCCAATTTTGGACTTTATCCTCCGTGACCCGCCGGGAGGGGGCTCTTCATGCTCCATTGCCCAGGGCTCAACCATGAGTTTCGAGCGTTCGATTGAAACCTCAAGCGCGAACGAACTGTCCAAGGAGCGCAACATGAATGCCACTTTATCCTATGAAACTGGTGGTGGCTTGATCACTGCACCCATGGGTATAGGAATCAAAGTTGACGGGACAAATTCTGCCTCAGCAGGTCTTGAATTGGAGCAGCAAGAGACTTACGAAAAAACAGAGACCGGTGCCATTTCTGTGTCGGAAGAAATTTCTTTCAATCAAGAAATTGCCACCTCAGCAGAACCTCTGGATTATGGCGGTGGTATGAACCAAGACTTGTTCTTTGGCCAAGTTCGCAATACGGCCATTTCAACGCACAGAATCTTTGATGCACAACCAGTTTCAACCGCCATGGATGAAGCCTCGGCCAATCAACTCATTGTGGACCTCGACCAAAACGCTGAAGGGGTCGTAGGCACACAAATGGTGATCCAAGACTGGGATGGAAATGGAGAAATTGATCAAATCCCGATGCTCAAACTCACCAATCAAGGTGGTTCACCAACGGGTGAGATCATCCCCTTCATTTTGAATTGGCGTGGAGCCGTGAAAACGTCTGTGCTGCCCGCCAGCAACTTTATGAAGACGGAGTTGACCATTTCAACGGTCGACATTCCCCTCCTTGAGTTTGCACGAGACGCGTATTTCCAAAACCATCCGGAACTGTACAAGTGGCCAGATGGTGAACATTCCAACGTTGATGTAAGCTGGAGTTACCCTGATGGAATGACGTTGGCCAATAACGACGACCACCGTTGGGAAATGTTCCATCAAGATTGGATGGACTCCATGAAAACCCATCACTTGTCTACGTTCCCAACCCAAGCAAGCACCATCACACGTGGCTATGACGTGGGCAGTGCCATGCTGGCTGACGACTACATCGACTTCAGCGAATTTGTAACCAATGAAACGGAAGCAAGGGCGATTGAAGATGCCATTAGCGGCAACGATAAAATTGGCCCCGGCTACCAATTCTTGGGTACTGATGTAGGCCTCGACTCTGTGCGTTATTACAACAATCAAATCAGTGCGTGGTCAAGGATGCTCGCAGAAAATGAGTTTGAGAAGATCAATGCCCGTCGTTTCATTTTTGACAACCTGTCTCAGTTTGACGATGTGAGCGAACTCTCCAACTGGGCTGAAGATTTGGAGTCGAGTGGCATGACAGCCAACAACTATTCGTTGGATGACTTCAGCTATACCTCAGAAGAATTAGGCGAAATCGATGTTTCCATGAATGGCAACAACTCCATTTGGGAAGAGTCTGACTTTGAGCCCTACTTCCTTAACTTCAGTGGAGGTGGCGCAGAGTTCACCCAGAGCATTGAAAAAACCAATGCAAAAGAACAGAGCCGCTCCATCGAACTCAGTTCATCAAAAGGTGGTTCATTGGGTCCTGTCGCCAATTACAATGATGCTACCGGCGCAAGCATCAAGTATGGAGACGTGGGTACCCAAACAGAGTCCCGTTCGCAAACCCAAGGCCAAGAGACCTCCATATCTTATAGCTACACCCTTTCGGACCCTGATGAAGGAGACTTCTTCCTCGTCGCGGTCATCCCGGGCAGAGGTTTGAACGGGCCCATCTTCTTGAACTTAGGTGCTGCTACCTCTTGTGCCTATGCACCTGAGGACGCAGCAGACTATGCCGAATGGTACCCTGCTCTGATTCCATCTAAATATCATGTGACGCCAGGTCGCATCGCATGTGATGCACAAGCCAAGAAGCTCACGGAGCCCGCTTGGCAGCGTTCTATAGATCCCAGTGGTCTTAGCCTGAACCCTTCAACGGGCCAAGTTTGGCATGGCATGAATTCAGCCAATGGGTGGGCGAACCAAGGCACCCTCGGTGGTGAAGCTGTAGGGGCAGGAATGTTAGCGCCAATGGTTGGAGCTGTAGTGGCTTCAGGTGCAATTGGTGGTGCGATGGGCAATTTTGCTGGCATTGGACTCGCTGCAGCGGCAGCTGCAGGAATAGGCATCATCTATGGGGCGGATATGGCGGCCACTGCAATTTGGAGGTCTAACATAGAACAGTCATTGGGAGAAAGCTTTGCCGATGATGGATACGACGCGAGTTCCCTCGTAAGTATCCAAGCGGCCACTCAAGAGAAGGACATCTACATCGCGCCAGGCATGTGTGCCGACATCTTCGATGCAAACAAGAAGTTTGTGGTACAACCTGCGACGGTTCAATTGGAGAAGCCTGCATTGACGATTTCCTATGCGGAACCCGGTGGACAAACCATCTCAGACGCAGAATCCATGACAGCTACGGCCTTTATGGATGAAACGATTGGCATGACGCTGCACCTTCGGAATATGGCGCCAAATCCATTTGCGAGCAGCGCCAACTTCCATGTGTTCTCTGATGGAACTTCGAATACCCTTGGAGCTTCAGTCAACATCGGAGGTAGCTCAAGTAGTGTAAGCAACTTGGAGATTTATCCCAACTGGTCTCCTGAGGCGCCTCTCGGCGGTGCCTATGACGTTCCGGTCATGTTTACCCATTCCGGTGTAGACAATCCCGATTTCCAGACGGGCTCTGTCACTTTGGTTATGCAGTCACTGTGTGATGACAACATCACAGATGAGTTGGAGGTCAACCTGAATTTCGAGCCGGCCTGTTCAGACGTCACTTTGGAGCAGCCTCTTGAAAATTGGACGGCCAATCTGGAGCGCGTTGTCAACGGCGGGGTAGAAAACGCATCTGAAGTGGACATCGTAGTGGACATTGCACAGAACCACTTCACGAACTGGAAACTTCAAGAGAACGCCCTCGACCCCACCACAGGTGTTGGTCCTGTTGTGGTCGAATATCGACTCGGAAACGGCTCCAATTGGGCGCCTGTATCGAACTCACTGGCATTCAATACTGACAGTGTTGTGATGCTGAATGAAGACGGTACAATCAACGACGTCAACTTCGACTGGGCTCCGCTCATTGCAGAACCTTTGTGCAACCCACTCACAGAAGCAGACGAAACATCTTGTCTCGGTTACGAAGGACAAGTTTTGCTTCGCGCAAGAAGTGTTTGTGAAGATCCATTCGCACTGCCCAAAGTGTCAGAGGTGGTAACAGGATATGTCGATTACGTGCGACCTCAACTGTTTGGTAGTGTATTGCCTTCTAACGGCTTCTACCAGCCCGGTGACGAGCTGCACTTGCGGTGGTCAGAGAGCATGGAAACATCCAACCCTCAGTTTACCCTGAACCCTGACTCTATCAAGATGAGGGCCACTCAGAACTCGGACTACACCAAGAACAGCAGCGGCATCAAGTTCACGGGTGATGAGCACATCACCGTGGTGCAAGGACCTCACTTGGACACCTATTATGCCGATGAGGACATGATTGGATTCCCGGGATGGTCTGTGAGTTGGAAACAATGGGGTGGTGGACTCTATGGTGTCCAAGACACCGCTACCGGAACCATTGGGGCCACATCGACCAATCCAGAGGATTTGATTGTCCTTCCGACTCAAGTCTCTGTGATAGTCCCACCCTCACAAGCTGATGGTGTTGTCTTCACCCAAGGTGATCAATCTGGTTACAGCTTGCGCGGTGAATTCACCGACATCGACCACTTCAAGTTGACCTCAACGGTGGCCAACGTGGGTGAATCGTCATACACCGTGCAGATTTCTGGTGCGGGTGCACAATGGAATGGTTTGTGGAACCAGCTTGAGCTGGTGTTTGAGCCGACCGCTACAGAAGGCACTTACAATTGGCGCTTAAGTGTCAATGGTGCGCCAGCCGGTCAGAACGGTGTCATCGCGAACATCCGTTTGGAACCCACCCGTATCACCTTGGGTAATGGATGGGAAAATGGCAGCGCAACGGGCGAACCACTCAGCATGCCTATGCAGGACTTCCGCTTGTGGAACAGCCAGCGTGAAACCTATGCTTCTGAAACCCCAGCCTTCCAAATCACAGGTAAGGAGATTGGACTGCAATTGTGGTTGCCCATGGATGAACTGTCCGGGGCACCACAGGACCGCGCTCGGATGCGTGACATCATCATGGAGGCCAACTGGTATAGCCCACAAGCCTCCCATGCTCTTGATTTCGCGTCAAACACCAACGGATCTTTGATTCCAAGTCTCTCCGGTGTGAACTGGACGCCAGATGGAACGCGGAATACCACCTTGGAGTTCTGGGTTAAGCCTGGCGGTTTGAATGAGGGCATCATGAGCATCAACGGCACAGCAGATCCCGACATCGACTTGCGCCGTGTAGGATGGTCCGGCTTCATCGACGAAGTGGGACGCCTCGGATTTGCAAATGGTACAGATACCATGCGGACTCAAGAGCCCCTCTCGGACGCATGGCATCACGTTGCATTGGTCCGTCGATACAATGGTACAGCCTTGCTCTATCTTGATGGCGAGGAAGTTGCGGGAGACCCTGCCTACGATCACGGCAAGTTGATCCCAGTGGTCCTCCACCTCGGTGCGCGGAACCAATTGCCTTCAGGAATTGGTGAGTGCCATGACCTACAGGGCATCAACTTCAACACCGATGGCAACCAGAACTACAATGCTGCTGGTTCTCTCGGTTGGGCAATGTTCAATGGAGTCCCCACCGAAATCTTCGGAGATGGAACCGTTGCGACGGACGACCTGGATTACGCCAATGCCTTCCATAGCTCCGAGCAGGATTGTATCGATGCATGTGTAGATGCTCCTCCAAGTGGAGCACCTATCGGGTATGATCGATTCTTCACCGGTAAGCTGGATGAATTAAGGGTATGGAACACCGCCTTGACCAAGGAGACCATTGTGAAGCAGATGCGTGACGGTGTTTATGGCTATGAAAATCTCGTGCTGCACATGCCGTTCGAGACCGCCATCGTGGCCGACACCATCGCAGTGCATCCGTATGATGCATATGTCTACGCTCCATTTGATGGATTTGACTACTTCAATGATGCAGGTTCCATGCTGATCACCCACGGTTACAATGCGGTGGAGTTGGGCAACATTGGAAATGGTGGTCTTACTTCCATCATCACAGGCATTCAAGAGGACGACGCTCCTCTGATGCAGTCCGAAGCACAAACCGCTTTGAGTCAAGTGGGAGACGTCATCGATGTAACGTGGAATTCACTCAAAGATGAGTGCATCATTGAGCTCAACGAACAGGCCTTGTACAAGTACGAGGACCAGCTTGTCACATTCATGATTCCTCGGACACAGCTTCGCGATGACGCGGGCAATGCGACTGAAAGTGACCTGGTGTTTGAAATGTTGATTGACCGGAACCCACTGAAGTGGACCGAGACAGAAGCAATGGTGGAGCAAGAGTTCGATATGGACGTGGTCACCTATACCACGAGCATCATGAACATCGGCAACACCTCGAAGTACTTCGAGATCGGTGGTCTTCCGTCATGGATCGAGGTTTCCCCTGCAAGCGGCAACATTCCAGCCAACAGCACGATGGAAATCACCTTCTCTGCGCCAGAATCGCTGCCCATTGGATACTTTGAATTTGATGCGCGACTCAAAGGTGGCCTGCCTTGCGGCAACGCCGCGGCCGGAGGCTTCTGCTATGCAGAGCGCTTCACCCTTGGTGTGGACATTTTCGCAACGCCTCCAGAGTTGGAAGTCGATGTAGCGGAGTATGAGTATATCATGCCACTCGTGACCAAAGTCTACATTAACAATGCAGCCAGCACGGACGAGGACGATATCGTCATGGCTTACATCGATGGCGAGCTTCGTGGTTATGCCAATCTCGACCTCCCTGTAGCAGGTCAGAATCTGGCCTTCCTCTCCGTCTTCTATGACACAGAGGATGTAGGCAAGGATATCGAGTTCAACGTTTGGGACGCCTCTAAAGGCATGACCCGAGCGCAAGTCTCGACACATTGGCCAACCCTGGAACAGCAAGTCGAAGTGACACCAAACGAGAACGGCATCGGCAACCTCTTTGAGCCACTGTTGCTCAAAGCTTCGAGCCGCGTCGCCATCAATACCAAATTGGTGCCCGGTTGGAACTGGATCAGTGTAAACGTTGTGGACACCCCGGCTACGTTCTCCTTGGAGAAAGTCTTCGAGCATGTTCCTCATGAGGACATCCTGCAGGTGAAGTCACACCTCACACCGTACAAGTTGCCCAGCGAGAGCGACCATGGTTGGACACAGTACGCCAGTGACGAGAATGATGTGCACATGCGCTATATGGTAGAAATGAAGTCAGATGACCCTGATGCTTCTTGGACCATGAACAACATTGGATTCGCACCGAACCCCACTGAAGAGGAGTTCATGAAGCCATTGGTCTATGGTTGGAACGAAATCGGGTACATCCCGCAGCAATCCTTCAACGTTGACCTGGCCCTGCGCAGCGTGTCTGATGCAGATTCCATCTTGAGCTTCAATGACCTCATTCAAAGCAGGCATGACGGATTTGCGATGTATGCAGGCAATGGCAACTGGATCGGTTCCTTGAACACCATGCGACCTGGCCAAGGTTACCGCATGCGCTTGGGGTTGACCAATGCTGAGCATGTTGGACAGCCTGCCGGCACACTTGAATGGCCTGTGTCCTTGGGCATGGAATACCTCGTGCGTTCTGATGAAGAGGAGAAAACATGGCCGATGGATGTATTGGAATGGGAGTCCTCCATGCTCGCGGTCATTCGACTCGAGATTCCAGCCAGCCAACCGCAATCGCTGATTGATGCCTTGGGCGCCTTCGTAGACGGACCAGAAGGGCCCATCTGCATCGGACAAGCACGCCCGATGGACACCGATGAAGGGTTGTTGTACTTCCTAACATCGTTTGGAGAAACGAATGCCGATTTGTTTGCGGGTGACATTCACTTCCGTTGGATGTCTGGCTTGACCGAATTGGAGTTCACGGCCGACGAGACAGTAAACTTCGAAGCGGACCGCTTGCACGGCGATCTCGAAGCACCCATGATTCTGCACTTCAGAGAATCACTGGCAATGCCTGAGACCAGCGTCGACGAACATCTCGTTGCCTTCCCGAATCCATTCCGCAACGAACTCTCCATTCACTGGCATGGTGATGAAGAAGTCCTTGAACTCAGAGTGGAAGATGCCAGCGGAAAGACCATTGATGTACTGGATTGCAAGGGCATTGCAGAAGGACCTTGCCGCTGGGTGACCAACAACCTCGCTTCTGGGGTCTATTTCATTCATGCGATTACCAAGACCGGACACCACGCTGTTCGGGTTATAAAGTAACCGGAAAGCCCCCTGCCAATGGGCAGGGGGCTTCCCTACCCCTATCACACCATTGACCAAAAACCACACGATGCCTTCAGGTCCCCATATGCTCTGGACTCAAACTTTCAGCTTGCTGATAGCCTGCTTGGTCTTGCCCATAGGGCTTGTGGTCGCACAATGCCCCAACCCTGCCTCGTTGGATCAATACGCTGCACCATGTGGCTCCGGATTGAACAACGGACAGAGTTTCACTGCAGAAACTACAGGGTTCTTGGATACGGTGGTGATCGCACGGTGCAGTGGAACCGACACCCGACTCATCCTTCGCACGTATGTAGGAACAGGCAGTGATTGGAATACTGGAAACATCATTGGGGAGGCGGACCAAATCATTCCGGGGAATGGAAGTACAAGTGATTGCTTTACTTCTGGTGGAAATGGCTTCGCCAATTATGTGCCTGATACGTTTACGTTCACGAGTGTAGCTGTTCAAGCTGGCGTACAGTATATCCTGGAGCTCGCTGAAGGTGTGGCAGCCACCGTATGCGGCAACAATTACAGCGGGGGAATTGCCTTCGTTTCCACTGGAGGTAAATCTGGAGAGGATTTAGCATTCGCACTTTCAGTGTGTCCCGACACACCTGTTTTCGGTTGTATAAACCCCTCAGCATGCAACTACGACAGCTCTGCGTCAGCTGAAGACGGCTCGTGCCTGATGAATGATTGCGCAGGCCAATGCGGCGGCACGGCTTATGATGACCCGGATTGCGGCTGTGTGCCCTCAATCAACGATGCCGGAAACTGCTTTGGCTGTACGGATGCTGGAGCATGTAATTTCGACCCTTCTGCAACCGTAGATGACGGCAGCTGCTACCAAGCCATCTGCAATGGCTCTTGCCCCTCGATCCTTGACTATTATGAGGAACCGTGTGGAACCGGATTGAATTATGGACAAAGCTTTACCGCTTCGATTACAGGGTTTCTGAACAGCATCACCATTTCCCGATGCACAGGTCTTGACACCCGAATTCTTGTTAGGAAATACAACGGCGATGGTGCTGATTGGGACGAAGGCGAATTGATTGGAGAAGCTGATCAGATTGTACCTGGTTCGGGGTCTCCTTCGGACTGTTTCGTGAGCAGCAATGGGTTCTCTAATTATGTTGAAACCACATTCACCTTTACCAATATGGGAATGGAACAGGGGGTTGAGTATGTGTTCCAACTCAATCAGGGTGTGGCTGCGACATCATGCAACCTCTCCTACTCTGGTGGTAGCGCTTTTGCCTATAACGGCGCAAAACCTAGCGAAGACCTGGCATTCAAGCTCTCCATTTGTCCGAACACCCTAACCTTTGGATGTACCAACCCTGACGCCTGTAATTACGATGCCAATGCACAGGTTGAAGACGGTTCTTGCCTGCAACTGGATTGCCAGAATGTATGCGGTGGAAATGCCTACCTCGACCCCGACTGTGGTTGTCTCGACTCTATCGATGAACAAGGGAGCTGTCTGGGTTGCATGGACCAAAATGCTTGCAACTACGACGCGACTGCAACATCAGCAGACAACAGCCTCTGTCTTTTCCCGGACTGTAATGGCGATTGCGGCGGCACGGCCATAAGTAGCCCTTGTGGATGTATTGGAGGCGCAACAGGCATTCCCACATCATCCTGCATAGGAGGTTGTCAAACCGAAGTCGAGGCAACAGACGCCACCGCGTGTTCGCCAGGCATTCTTTACGGCCAGTCCATTACACCCTTGCAAGGTGGAGGCCTAAAGCGGGTAAGACTGAAAACCTGCTGCGCATTGAATGCTCAAATTGTCATTCGTGAAGAAGCCAATTCTGACCCTTGTGCGCCGGGGGGCATTCAGCCCTGGAATTCCGGAACCATATTGGGATATAGCAATATCGTTGCCAGCTCTTGCAGTGGTTTAGGAGCCTGTGTAACAGGACTCGGATTTGACGGTTACAACTGGCAAGATTTCAACTTCAACGACCTTCCCGTACAAGCTGGAAAGACCTACATCATTGAATTGGTCTCTGGCGTAGCCGTGGCCAATTGCGCTTCTGATTATGTCGGAGGTATGGCTTTCAATGCTACCCAAGGTCTCAACGAATACGACCTTGTCTTTTCACTCCACATCTGCGCGGAATCATTGGTTTGGGGGTGCAACGACTCCAATGCCTGCAATTTTGACCCCGCCGCCACCAATGATGACGGAAGCTGCTTGTATCTCGATTGTAACGGCGACTGCGGGGGCACAGCCACGAACGAATCTGGATGCGGTTGCATCGGAGGAAATACCGGAATTCGGGAGTCCCAATGTGTTAACGGCAGTCTGCAAGAGATCATCGCCAATGACGGGACAATCTGCAACGCCCAACTCTCTGGTCAAACGATCTACATAAATGAAGACGGATTCTTGCAACGTTTTGGGGTTCACGTCATGCCTGATCAAGGACAAACCCTGCGATTAACCAGAGCAGATGGGCCCAATGCAGGAGAGGTCATCTTCAATTCTTCGAGAAGCGCAGAATCCACTGCTTGCCAATCAGTGGATGCAGATTGGCGCCAACTGAACTTTTCTGGAATAGCCCTTCAAGGAGGAAGCAACTACCAATTGGACTTCATTTCTGGAAATGGCAGCAGAACCTGTGCCACCAATTACACAGACGGAAATGGGATTGTAGCCTCAGGAGTTCCCAGCGAGCACGACCTCGCATTTAGATTGGTGTACCGCCAGCCCTCATCTGGAGAATTGCTCTGGGGATGCACAGACCCCTCCTATTGCAATTACGACCCTTCAGTCACGCATGACGATGGCTCTTGTACGGTCTTGGACTGCAATGGTGATTGCGGTGGCTCGGCATACGTAATTACCGACTGCGGTTGTGTAGAAGGCAATACCGGTATCACAGCAGCATCCTGTTACGGATGCACGGACCCTTCCAAGTGCAATTATGACGCCGATGTTTCCATTGAAGATGGTTCGTGTCAAGTCTATGACTGTAATGGTGACTGTGGAGGCACCGCTGTTCCCAATGCCCTCTGTGGATGTGTCGGTGGCAACTCTGGGATTGACCCCGCTCTTTGCTTAGAAAAGTGCCAAAGTGACCCCCAAGAGTCAACGTATGATGGCATTTTCAATACCTCTGAATTTGCCACATCGGGCGCAGGTCAAACCTTCACCGCAAACTCCAACAGCTACTTGACTGCAGTGCGTTTTCGGCAATTCAACAACCCCAGCAATGCCCTCGTATTTGAATTAAGGGCAATGGATACGGACAATGTCCATACTGGGACTTTGCTGGCCAGTGAAAATCATGACAGCTGGACCGACGCGGCAGGTGAAGGAGGTAACCTATTCATCGAATGGGACCTTCCAGCATTGCTTCAAAGTGGTCAAGAGTATGCCTTGATTGTGAATGGTGGTCAAACGTTTCTGCAACGTGGGACATCTAACGTCTACACCGAAGGAGCAAGCTTTGACGGATCCTCAGCTACAGCAGGACAAAACGACCTGTTTTTCGAACTCTTCACCTGTGATGACCTGCTCGGTTGTACGGCCCCTCTAGCTTGCAACTATGACAGCTGGGCCACGTTGAATGATGGATCATGTACGGTAGCCAATCTTGGATTTGATTGTGATGGAAATCCCTGTTTGGATGACAATGACGGTGACGGGATTTGTTCAGCAAATGATACGGATGACAATGACCCATTCGTTTGTACCGATTCGGACAATGATGGTTGTGACGACTGCTCCACAGGAACTTTTGACCCGAACAATGATGGCAACGACATTGATGGCGATGGCCTGTGTGATGATGCAGATCTCTGTACTGATGTTGCTGCAGACAATTACAATGACCCCGACAATGAAGTGTGTCGGGGAACATGTGATACTGCACCTTTATTTGAAGGAGTTGTACTAAGCAATGCCTCCCACCCAGATAGCTTAGATGGAACCATCAGCTTGCAACTATCGGAAGGCAATCTGCCCTTTATTCCTCCCTCTGACTTCTACCCGACTCAACTCGTTTTGACGGGACTGAATATGACACCGGACCTCACAATTTCTCTGCCGCCCAATCAAGACATTGTCATCCCTCAAGGAGCTTACTCGGCCACCGTATATGATGCAGAAGGTTGTCCAGGGGTACTGGCAGCGCCTGGCGGAACAACATTTGGTCAACCTCAAGTGAGCTACACTTTCATCCTGGGCTACGAGCTCTGTTGTGGGTCTTGCGGTATCAGTGACATCGACACAGATGGCATCTGTGATGATGTGGACAATTGTACAGACCGTCTTGCTCCGAATTACGATGACCCTTCAAATGTCCCTTGCGAGTAGTTTTGCATGAAACAACTCCAAGATGATGGCTACGGGGCAAATTCTAATTTGGAAGCGAAAAACGCTGATACCCTTTATGGGATGGTGTTGGTTTGCAATGACCCTTCTGACTCTGGCCAGTTGCAGCTCCAGTCGGAAACTCCCTGCCCTGAATGAATCACAGGCATTCATGTTGGACTCCATCCCCATGCTTCCCGGGGGAGAGCAAGCCGAATCCATTACAGGGAAATTCAGGCAGCACCAGTGCTCATTTGAAAGAGACAGTGTCCTTCAGACCGACGTCATCAGGTTGCGCTGGTGGAGAAATGAAAACCCCGCGCATTCAATCAACCTTCCATGGCCGGACAGCACTTCTCAAAATCTGGAGGAGGTTGAGGACATTGGAGGCATCAGTCTCTTTATCAAAAAGACAGGTGAAAGTCAATCCGATCCTGTCTTGGTCGTTGAGGTCGCCGACGTGGAAGGACGCAGTAGCTCTATTTCGCTTTCGGCACGACACATCCCGGTATTTCCAATAGATACCAACTGGCAGGAGGTCCGCATTCCCTTTACCGACTTTACAAGGGGAAGAATTCAAACAGATTGGTCCCGTATTGCTTCCATGAACTTGACCATGGAACACTTCGGAGAGGTTCTCATCCGGGACTTTGTGGTTGTTCCCCACATCACAAGAAAAAAAGTAGAACGGAAGGCTCGAAAGCGTCCACCTCTCGAAACTCCAAGCGGACGTTTCTTTCTATTTGAAGAAAACACCAGCCATGTATGGGGGCTGGGCGACTTCGGTGAAAACCGACGTTTCACCATCAATAGTAAACGGGGTCGAGACAAGTCTTTGGGACTGGACATGGAATGGGATTTTCAACCCATTCCTTTCTCGAGGGAACCAGCGCCTATTCCCCATCACATTGTGGGATTCAGTTGGAACGGGTGGCAATCTGTCATGCCTCCTGAAAAGCCCCAAGAATCTCATATCATCTTCAAATTGAGGAATATTGGTGTGAACCAAGGACCATCTCAGGCGCTTCCTATTCAAGTCGGAGTGGCAGATGAACAGGGGCATAGGGCTATGGTCGAGCTGTCTCAAGCCTACATTCCAGGAGAGACATTTGGTAAGTGGCATGAATGCCGTGTCCCACTCAGTGCCTTTGATTGGTCCACGAAGGAATCGCCAAATGGTCTGGGCTCCATCGCCTACATCTTCTTTCAATTTAGCGAGAAGGGCCACGTGTACATCGACGACCTCTACGTGCGCTTCTGACCGCCTCCGGCATCGTATTTTCGGGGCATGTCAGGAAACCCCACCTCACGCCCCGCCTCTTCACAAGAGGCCATGGACATGGAAAACCAATACGGCGCACACAACTACCATCCCCTGCCGGTGGTGTTGGATCGGGCCGAGGGCGTGTATTGCTGGGACATCGAAGGAAAGCGCTACTACGATTTCCTGAGTGCGTACAGTGCGGTCAATCAAGGGCATTGCCATCCGCGTATTGTCGGGGCCATGACCGAGCAGGCCCAAAAGCTCACCCTGACCTCACGGGCCTTCTACAACAGCATGTTGGGGCCTTACGAGAAGTATGTCACCGAATACTTCGGCTATGACAAGGTGCTGCCGATGAACACCGGAGCGGAGGCCGTCGAGACCGCGATTAAAATTGCGCGCAAGTGGGCCTACGATGTCAAGGGTGTCCCCGCCGGACAGGCCAAGATCCTGACTTGCGAAAACAACTTCCACGGCCGGACAACGACCATTGTGGGGTTCTCGACAGATCCCGACAGCACGGGCGGATTCGGCCCCTTCACCCCCGGTTTTGAAGTCATTCCTTACGACAACATCGATGCCCTGAAAGAGGCATTGAAGGATCCAAACGTGGCCGGTTTCCTCGTGGAGCCCATCCAAGGTGAAGCCGGTGTCTACGTTCCCAGTGACGGCTACATCCAAGAGGCCCACGCCCTCTGCAAGGCGGCCAATGTGCTGTTCATGGCCGACGAGGTCCAGACCGGCATCGCGCGGACCGGCGCCCTGCTGGCCACCTGCGGGAACTGCACCTGCGCCGGCCATTGCGAGCGACAATCCGAATACGTAAAGGCCGACCTGCTCATCCTTGGCAAGGCCATTTCTGGCGGCGTCTATCCTGTAAGCGCGGTCCTCGCTGACGACGACGTCATGGGCGTCATCCATCCCGGACAGCACGGGTCCACCTTTGGGGGCAATCCAGTCGGTGGCGCGGTCGCCATGGCGGCACTCGAAGTCGTCAAGGACGAACACCTCGCCCAGCAGGCCCGCGACCTCGGCAACCGGTTTCGGGCAGCCATGGAAAGCTTAATCTCCGAAAGCAACCTCATCAGCTCCGTCCGAGGGCGCGGATTGCTCAACGCCATCCTCATCAACGACACGCCGGACAGCAGCACCGCCTGGGACCTCTGTGTGGCCATGAAGGACAACGGCCTCATCGCCAAGCCCACACATGGCAACATCATCCGCTTTGCCCCCCCGCTGGTGATGACAGAAGCGCAACTCGACGAATGCGTCGCCATCATCCGCGAAACGGTCTTGGCGTTCAGCAAATAATCACCCCAAAACGGGACATCGAGGAATCAGTCGAGCCAGCCCTGCTCCCGCATCCAGTCGTCGTTGTAGACCTTGCCCACGTAGCGTGAGCCGTGGTCGTGGAACAGCACGACGGCGAGGTCAGTTGGCTTCAGCTCGTCTTTGAGCTGGCGCAATCCCTGAAAGGCGGAACCACAGCTGTAACCGAGGAAAAGGCCTTCCTTTTTAGCCAGCTCACGGGTGGTGACAGCGCCATCCTTGTCGGTGACCTTCTCAAACTTGTCAATGAGGTCGAAGTCGACGTTGGCCGGCAGGATGTCCTCGCCAATGCCCTCGGTGATGTAAGGGTAGATCTCCTTTTCGTCGAACTCTCCGGTCTCGTGGTACTTCTTGAAGACAGAGCCATAGGAGTCCACCCCCCAGATCTGGATGTCAGGATTCTTTTCTTTCAGGTATTTCGCCGTTCCACTGATGGTTCCTCCCGTCCCTACACCCGTGCAAAAATGGGTGATCATCCCGCCGGTCTGCTTCCAAATCTCCGGGCCGGTGGTCTCGTAGTGCGCCTGGCGGTTCGCCAAGTTGTCGTACTGGTTGCACCACACGCTGTTCGGGATCTCCTTGTTGAGGCGCTCCGCCACGCTATAGTAACTGTCGGGGTGGTCGGGTGCCACCGCTGTGGGGCAAACGTGCACTTCCGCCCCTACCGCACGCAGGATGTCAATTTTCTCCTGCGATTGCTTGTCGCTCATGGTGCAAATCAACTGGTACCCCTTGACCGCACAGGCCAAGGCGAGACCCATCCCCGTGTTGCCGCTGGTGCACTCGATGATGGTGCCTCCGGGCTTGAGTTGGCCATTGCGCTCCGCCGCCTCGACCATGCTCAAGGCCATGCGGTCCTTGACGCTGTGGCCTGGGTTGAAGTATTCCACCTTTGCCAAGACCGGACATGGAAAATCAGCAGCGACCTTGTTCAGGCGGATCATGGGCGTATTTCCGATGGCGCCGAGGATGTTTTCGTGAATGATCATGGCAGGCTTGATTCGATGGTGCAAAGATACCCGGTCCCTCAATCGAATCTGAGCGATTCCACAGGGTCCAGACGAGAGATATACCGCGCAGGCAAATACATGGCCACTGCACACACCAAAACAATGCCCAACTCCACCGTCGCGATGCGCATCACATCGATTTCAATCGGCACTGTCGACAGGTAATAACTCCGGGCATCCAAATGCACCCATCCCGTCTCTTGCTGGAGCAAAGCCAACCCAAAACCCAACGCGTTGCCCCAAGCAAGGCCGCGCAACAAGATGCGCACGGAAAGCCGCACAAATACGCCCATCAGCGGGCCATCCGCCATGCCTAAAGCCTTGAGCAACCCAATGGAGCGGGTGCGCTCCAACATGAGCAGCAACAAGGCTGACGCCATGTTCAAAACTGCAATCAGGACCATGAGTCCTATGATCAGCTCCACGTTCAAGTCCAGCATGGAGAGCCACTGGAACATCTCAGGATGGTCGTCCACAACGCTCCGCACGTCCAGGTCGTAAGGCACAGCATAAAAAACGCTGTCAGAGACCGTCCACAATGCATCATAATCGTTGACCCTGAGCTCAAATCCACCCACATAACGGTTGCTGCTGCCACCGGCAAGCCGAACCAAGGGCGGCTCACCCGATGCGGCATCCCAGGTCACCCAAGCCGTATCCGGCAGCGTCTCGCCTCCATCAGAAACCACCACCTGAGCTGTGCCTTGGCCCAACAACGCGTGTGGCCCCTTGCCCTTCCAATCGACCCCCGTCCATGCATAACGCAACCGGTCTTGGCCTCCTGTGGCGGTCACATCAACTTCGCGCATTCCCGCCAAATCGCCCACCAATGCATCGGACACACGGATTCGGGCCTTGATGCCCCACCCACTCAATTCCTGCAGGTGGTGCAAGGCACAGAAGACAAACTCACCGTCGAATTCCTGTAGACCCGTCTCGTACACCCCCACAACCGTGAAGACCCTGGGACGAAGCTCTCCCCTCGCGTCGGCCAACAGCAAACGCACCCTTTGATCGGGCTCAAGCCCGAGCTCTCGGGCCTGTATCCCCGACACCAACAACTCCATGGAAAGCTCCCCCGATGTCCAATCCGGCAGCCGTCCAGCGCGCAAGGCCCGCGCCAAAAAATCAGGGTCCGCATCGGCTCCCAATCCCTTGACCACCACCCCTTCAACTTCTTCGCCTGTCTCCAAAATCGCGGGCCGCTGGGCAAAAGCCTGAACGTGCTCTACGCCATTTACGGCGCGTAAAGCCGCTGTATCCACATCGGTCCACGCCACACGGTCGGTCGCTTGGGCGCGGCCCTGATCAGCGGCCACCACCCGTAAATGGGCACCAAAGCCCACCACCAACTCCCGCACATCGCGCTGAAACCCCTGCACAATGGCCAAAGACATGATGATCAGCGCTACGCCCACCGCCACGCCTCCTTCGGCAATGCGCACCACGGGGCGAGCGATGCCCTTGCCCGTCGGATCCACGGTCATGCGCCGCGCAAGAAACCGAATGGCATTTCGAGAGGACTTGGACATGCGATGCAAGGTAGCGGGCGCGTTACTTTGCCAACATGCGTCTCATTGCATTCCTCCCCGTCCTCTTGTGGGTATGTGCTCTTCCCCTCACCGGGCAAGTCACCCCAGGGGATGCCCGATTCGACGAATACCTGCCTCTATTAGAAGGCCAACGCGTGGGCATCGTATGCAATCACACCGCGGTGGTTGTTGATGCCAACGGCCATGGCACACACTTGGTCGACACCCTCCTCAAATCTGGTGTCAATGTGGCCGCTGCCTTTGGTCCCGAGCATGGGTTTCGGGGCGATTTGCCCGATGGTGCCCACGCTCCCGACGGCACAGACCCCGCCACAGGCATTGCAGTATACTCGCTATACGGGACCTACAAAAAGCCTCCAGCAGCGCAACTGGCCAATGTGGACATTGTCCTGTTTGACATCCAAGATGTAGGCGTTCGCTGCTACACCTACCTCTCTACCCTTATTCTGGTGATGGAGGCCTGCGCCGAGCAAGACATTCCCGTCATTGTATTGGACCGCCCCAACCCAAACGGGCACCTGGTGGATGGTCCTGTACTCGATACCGCCGCCGTCCGCTCCTTTGTGGGATTCCTTCCCATTCCCCTTGCCCACGGCATGACTTTGGGGGAGCTCGCCGAGATGGCCAATGGAGAAGGGTGGCTCGGCGGAGGGTACTCTGCTGCTCCTGATCCAAAGCTCCGCTGCGACCTCACTGTCATCGACTGCAAAGGCTGGACGCGGAACGCACGTTGGACAGCCCCCATAGCCCCCAGCCCCAACCTCCCTACGCCGCAATCTGTGCGCCTCTACCCTCACTTGGTGCTCCTTGAGGCCACCATCGCAAGTGTGGGGCGCGGCACATCCGAGCCGTTCACAAAGGTGGGATTCCCAGGATTCGTGCAAGGACCACTGTCTTTTACCCCCGCTCCCAACGCGGCTTCGCGCTACCCCAAACACGCCAACCAAGCCTGCCAAGGGTTTAGCATGCTGCGGCGATTGGGCGCTTGGCAGGCACAAGGAGTGGACAACCGCCTCAAAATGGAAGTCCTCCAAGAGCTTCACCAAGCCTGGCTCAATACCCCAGCAGGCGACCAAAATCCGTTCATAGACCGGCCGCAATTCTTTGATCAACTTGCTGGAGGACCTGAATTGCGGCTCGAATTAGAGCGCAATGCAGACCTCAAAGGCCTTCAAAACCTGTGGGGCATGCAACGGGCACGCTTTATGGAAATGCGCAGTGGTTACCTTCGCTATCCCACAGGTTCTTGAACTTGTGTTTCACAACATCTGTACGAAGACCATGCAGCGCTTTACATCCCTGATTCTTCCGGCCATCACCGCCGTTCTTCTGACCGCTTGTAGCACTTCAGAAGAATACGAGCCCCCTGTATACACCTGCGATTGCGGCACCCTGGTGCTGGACGGCGACTCCCTTGAGGTACTCGGTGCTGAATTCGTTTATCTCCAACAAGAAGACAGCCTCTTCTCCCGCCGCTATTTTGTGACTGCCGATGCGCAGACTGCCGACGAGTCCGAAGAGCACGGCGTTAGCCTCATCCTAGACGTTCCCAACGTGCAACAAGGCGCCGTCTTCTACCCTGCCGATGGGGCATTCACTCAAATCGACGAAACCAATTTCAACGTCGCTTTCGATACCACCCAGACTTTCCGCATCACCAACGGTGTGGCCAGCATTATGGCCGCTCCTTTGACAGGTGGCGAAGAGACCGTGACCCTCGATTTTTTGATCCGCCGCGAACAAAACGGTGAACTCGTTGGGTTTGAGCGCACTTTGAAAGGCAATTTCAAGCTGGAAATCAACTGATTTTCGCCGTTTTACGGAGCAGTTCGTATCTTGTAAAAGATGCCGAATCGCTTGTTACCTATGTTCACGAAGCTCACAGCGCCGTTATACTGTCTGTGGCTGATCGCCGCTCCTCAAATCGCTTCTGCACAGCCTGAGGATTGGGTGACCACACCGAGTGCTTATGAGTTCAGCATGACGCTGACCTACACCATCTCTATAGATGGCCTCGTGGGAGCCAATTCAACCAATGCCGCCGCCATTTTCGGGGCCGACGGTACCTGCCGCGGTTGGGGAACTGCGGACTTCATGGGAACATCCGGATTCTATACCGGACTCATTTTGGTGTATTCCAACTCCGCTTCAGAGCCTGGTCTCGAAGTCCGCATTTGGGACGCAACCTTGGACAGCCTCCCTCAATGCCTTGATGAAGTGGATTTCGTCGCCAATGGCATCCAAGGCAGCCTTGCTGACCCCGTCGTGTTCTACGCCGTCTATGACCCCTTGGTTGGCTGCACAGATGCGAATGCATGCAACTATCTGTCCACCGCCATCAGCGACAATGGCAGCTGCATCTATCCAGGCTGCAACGATGAAGCAGCGTGCAATTATGTGGTCTCCTCGCCATGCTATGACAGTAACACATGTGTCTTTCCGGACCTTTACTTTGATTGCAATGGTGACTGTCTCAACGACTTTGACGGAGATGGCATTTGTGATGAACTGGAAATCGGCGGCTGCTTGGACGACCGCGCCTGCAACTACAATCCTAGTGCCACAGACGACGATTGTAGCTGTAGTTTCCCGTTCTACCCGCTGGACTGCGATGGAAACTGTTACATCGATACCGATGGTGATGGCGTCTGCGAAGCCGATGAAGTATTGGGCTGTGACGACCCGGTCAGTTGCAATTTCGAGCCCAACGCCACTGACAACAATGGAACCTGTGCCTACTGCTGCTACAGCTATTACGACGGCTCTGATGGCTTCAGCATCGAAGTAGAACGCTATGCAGGATTGGGCACAGAAGTACCCGGTCTAGAGGGTTTGACGACTTTCAGGGTTTACCTCACCTGTTCAGATTCCGCAGACCGAGTGACGGCCGTATTGGGTTCAGGAGGCAGTTCAACCTTCATAGGAGCCAGCAGCAATTTTCATCAGGCCCCCAATGGCGGTCTGCTGATCACAGATATCGACTCCACCCTTTTCGCCGATGATTTGAGTGTCACCTTAGACTCCTGGTTGACAATCGGCCTAGATCACCCCACTCCAGGTGATGGGGAAGAACCCATCAGTGCCACTTCCGGCCTGTGGTCAACGCTCTTTGAACTCGGTGAGGATGTCTTCATTGGAGGCAATTCAAATGATGGTTGGAGCGTATCATCCTCCAGCAATAACGGGATTGCAGGGTCGGATTTAAAGGTGCTAATCGGTCAGTTCACCAGCTCAAGTCCAATAGAAGGGAGCCTCAATGTGACCGTAATACCATCAGGGTCTTCTACCCCAATACAGGTCAATCCATTGTTCATCGCGCCTCCTTGCGGTTGCACAGATGAAACAGCCTGCAATTATGACCCGGACAGCAATTACGATGATGGCACTTGCCAATATCCTGCGATCGGTGTTGACTGCGCAGGAAACTGTTCTTCAGATTCAGATGGAGACGGCGTGTGTGACGAAGATGAAATTCAGGGCTGCACGGACTTCTTAGCTGACAATTTTTCCCCCCTCGCTACCGATGATTTCGGTTGCCAATTCTTGGGTTGCACCTACCTCGATGCAGAAAACTATGATGCTGGCGCCAACGATGATGATGGGTCTTGTGCGTTCTCACTGATGAATCCTTGCCCTACCGACCTGAACGGAGACGGCATAACAGCAGCGGGGGACATCTTGGAAATGTTGGCCTTCTACGGTCAACCTTGCCAGTGATTCGCACGGGCATTCGCATTGTGATTTACACCTCAATCACCGCGTCACCGGTCATGGCAAAAACCCGATCCGTTGCGTGCGGCTCGATCACATGCATGCCCGTGAAAGCTCCATAGGCCGGCATCACGGCTTGATTTTTCCCAAAATGGAAACAGCGAAGCCTCAGCGCTTGACGGCCTGCTCCTCTAAGTCGGATACCGGGATGCACATGTCCACATACGTGATACCCAAAATCTGCAGCCGCATCTGCCGGGTCATGAGTGAAGGTGAACACCGACTCATCCAGCCGGTCCAATTGTTGGATGCCCGATTCGCGCAGCAGTGTTTCTGGAATGAGGTCATGGTTGCCCCGAACAAGGACCCATTCTATATCTGAAAACTCATCGCACAACCCAGCAAAAGGCTCCCACTCTCGGTTAATATCGCTGTGGAACAGGTCCCCCAACAGCAACACGCGTTGTGGTTTCCAAGCCTTGATTTGCTCCCGCAAGCGGTGGAGGGTCTCCAAGGTGGGTTCAGACCCGATCGGCACACCATGCCGCCGAAAATGGGCCGCTTTGCCCAGGTGTAAATCGCTGAGCCAAAGTGTACCAGCCTGAGGCCAATACACCGCTCCATCGGGAAGCAACCTCAATGCAGCACCTGCGACCTCAATGGTGAGGGTGTCCAAAGGCCCACCCTCTTTCAGAGGCGCCATCCCAGGAGCATTCCAAACCTGATGCCCGGAATCCAATCGTTCTCTCCGTAGACAAAATGATCACCATAAGTCGTGGTCACCGACTTGATCTGTGGCCCAATAAACAAGTCGCCGATGAACCGCGGGGTCAAGTTGAATTGCCCACCCAAGACCATTCCAGCACCTACTGCCGTGCGACGCTGTATGCCCACAAAATTGGTGGTCATGATGCGGCGTATACAGCGAACACGCGCAAAGGCGCCCACATACATTCCCTTGCCTGACTGGGCCGACAAGTATTGCCGCAACTCAGGCTGCACCACAAAACCCTGCCAATCCACTTCGTTCAAGGAAGTACTCACCCCCAACAAACTCTCCAAGTCCGAAGTGTTCAATTCGAGGTTCGATCGCACATACCCAGCCGTTACCTGCAGCGCTCTATTTCCTGAAAGGTGGCGCTCAGCACCCACCTGAAACTGTCCTGCAAACAACCCGAAAGGATTGGATTTGATTTGGACATCTTGCTGATATTCTTGCGCTAAAGCCGTCACAGGAAAGACCAGTGAAAGCACCAATAATGCCGTCCATAAAGGACAATGTTGAGTAGGATAAAAAGCCAAAACGCGCAACTTCAATTACCAGCCAATTCCAATATTCGCACCAAACCGGACCCCCATCCCTTCATTTTCAGGAAGGGACAAATCTTCATAACGGTCAAATCCACCTTCTGTTTCACTACTGGTCGACTTGTATTGCGGGCCGATGAAAAGCTCTCCAGTCAATCCATTCGCCAGCTGATACTGGTACCCTAACACGAACCCTCCGCCGATTGCACCACGAACACGTTTCACATCTGGATCCGAGTCAATGGTGGTCCTCACGGCTCGAAAACGAGCAAATGGGGCAATGTAGAGACCGTCCGGGGCAACATCTCCCAAATAGTACCGCAGTTCAGGCACCACAATGAAGCCCAATCGGGTCGCATCATAAGTGTCCAGAATAAACGAAGCGGAATCACTCACCGTAGTCTTGGAAAAGATCACTCCCGGCAAGACTTGAACCGATAGCTTTTCGGAGAGAAAATGCTCGTAACCAAACTGAAACTGGCCAGCAAACCATCCCAGCGGATTGGTTTTGATGATTCCGGTCCCTTCCTGCTCCTGACCCTGGACTTGCAGGCCGCAGGCCAAAAGAAGTGCGAATGCTATGTATCTCAATTGTTCTGGGTTTTAATTAGATTCAATGCAGATCCTGATTGGAACCACTCAATCTGCTGCTCGTTGTAGGTGTGATTGCAAACTACCGAATCCTCGGTGCCATCAGCGTGCTTAACCTGAATGGTCAATGGCTTACCCGGAGCAAACTCCTTTAGGTCGATCATATCAAACGTGTCGTCCTCTCGGATCACATCGTAATCGGCTTCGTTTGCAAAAGTCAAACCAAGCATGCCCTGCTTCTTCAGATTGGTCTCGTGGATACGGGCAAAGGACTTGACCAACACCACACGCACCCCAAGATGACGGGGCTGCATGGCCGCATGCTCGCGTGAGCTTCCTTCTCCGTAATTGGAATCGCCGACCACCAACGTAGGTACACCTGCCGCCTTGTAAGCGCGGGCTACAGCAGGCACTTCACCTGTGGAGCCATCGAGTTGGTTGACCACCGCATTGGTAGCGCCTCCGAAGGCATTGACCGCACCGGTCAAGGTGTTGTTGGAGATGTTGTCCAGATGGCCGCGGAAACGCAACCATGGCCCTGCCATGGAGATGTGGTCTGTTGTGCACTTGCCCGCTGCCTTGATCAACAGCCGCATGCCCATCAAATTCTCTCCGTCCCAAGGCGTGAAGGGTGTCAGCAACTGCAAACGCTCACTGTCATCCTTGACCACAACTTGGACACCGCTGCCGTCTTCCGCAGGGGCCAAATAACCAGCATCCTCAACTTCGAAGCCCTTTTCTGGCAACTCGAATCCGGTCGGCACAGGCAACTTGACAGGCCCATTCGCCCCCTCAAGGGTATCGGTCATGGGATTGAAAGTCAAATCTCCCGCCAAAGCAATCGCTGTGACCACTTCCGGCGACCCTACAAAAGCATGGGTATTGGGGTTGCCGTCTGCCCGCTTCGCGAAGTTCCGGTTGAAGCTGTGAACGATGCTGTTCTTCTCCTTCTTCTCTGCGCCACTTCGCGCCCATTGACCAATGCAAGGCCCACAAGCATTGGCGAACACGTCTGCCCCCATCTTATCGAAGGTGTCAAGGACGCCATCGCGCTCCAAGGTGTAGCGCACCAACTCTGAACCTGGTGTGATGGTGAGCTTACCCTTGCTCTGCACGCCAGCCTCTACTGCCGCTTTCGCCAAAGATGCGCTGCGGGTAATGTCTTCGTAGCTGGAGTTCGTACAAGAACCGATGAGGCCAAACTCAATCTCAGTGGGGTACCCCTTCTCCGCACACAACGCTGCCATTTGGCTCACCGGCGTGGCCAAGTCCGGGCTAAACGGCCCGTTCAAATGAGGCTCCAAGGTGTTGAGATCGATCTCGATGACTTGATCGAAATACTGCTCTGGACTGGCGTAGACTTCGGCATCTCCCGTCAGGTGCTCCGCAATGCCATCGGCCAAGTCAGCCACATCAGCGCGGCCTGTCGCCCGCAGGTAACGGCCCATGCTCTCGTCATATCCAAAGGTGGATGTGGTGGCTCCAATCTCAGCGCCCATGTTACAAATGGTGCCCTTTCCAGTGCAGCTCATCGCATCGGCACCCTCGCCGAAATACTCCACGATACAGCCTGTGCCGCCTTTGGCGGTCAAGATGCCAGCCACTTTTAGGATCACGTCTTTAGGACTGGTCCAGCCGCTCATCTGGCCGGTCAACTTCACGCCGATCAGCTTGGGGAACTTGAGCTCCCAAGCCATCCCAGCCATCACATCCACAGCGTCGGCTCCACCGACACCAATGGCCACCATACCCAGTCCACCCGCATTGACGGTGTGGCTGTCTGTTCCGATCATCATACCGCCTGGGAACGCATAGTTCTCGAGAACAACCTGGTGAATGATGCCTGCTCCTGGCTTCCAAAATCCGATGCCGTACTTGTCAGACACCGACTCCAAGAAATTGTAGACCTCGTTGTTGCGGTTAATGGCTTCCTGCAAATCCGTATCCGCTCCCACCTTGGCTTGAATCAAGTGGTCGCAGTGCACCGTGCTGGGCACAGCCGTCTGTGGCTTCCCGGCCTGCATAAACTGCAACAAGGCCATCTGCGCCGTGGCATCCTGCATGGCAACACGGTCCGGTGCGAAGTCCACGTAATCTTTTCCGCGGTTAAATGCGCTGGAAGCCTCTCCGTCCCACAAGTGGGTGTAAAGGATCTTCTCTGCGAGTGTCAATGGTTTGCCTGTGACGTTCCGGGCTGCAGCCACTCGGCTGGGGAAACGGTCATACACGGCGCGGATCATCTCGAGATCAAACATGTCGATAAGGGTTGAAGCGTTGCGGCGGCGAAGATACAAGCGCGCGTAGCTTTGAGCCATGACGTTGACAGTGCTTCGCGAACAGGCCACAGTGGCCTTGCGGTCCATACGGGCTCAGTGGCTGCGAACCCTGCTCACCATCACCATTATCGGGATGGGAATCATGGCATTAATGTCCATGATTACAGCTACTGAAGCACTGAGGTCCAGCCTCTTAGACCAATTCATTGGACTGGGCGCAGGCACCCTACAGGTCAGCCAAAAAAATGAGAGCGGTGCGTTTGGAGGCCGTCGGTTAACCAGTACGGATGCCCTCGACTTCGACCAGGCCATCTCACTAAAGAAGGCCATGACGGACATCGCAGAGATCTCCATTTCGGCGCGCGGCACCATGATGGGGCGCGTTTCGTCAGGCGAAAATGAGACCGACCCCAACGTGATGGTGGTCGGGGGAGACGAGGGCTTTTTGCCCATGAGCTCCTACACATTGAGCACTGGGCGCAACTTCACGGCGGACGAAGTGCGCCGCAACGCGCCTCTTGTGATCCTCGGTCAAGACGTGGTAGACAAACTCTTTGCACCTTCAGAAAACCCGATTGACAAGAGCATACGCATACGCAACCGGCGGTACAGGATTCTGGGGGTTCTAGAACCTGAAGGGGCTTCTTTTGGCATGTCACAGGACAACCAAGCCATCTTGCCTGTCAGCGAAATCAAGGCCCGATTCAGTGGACTCCGAACGAGCTACTCCGTGCAAGTCAGGGCACCAGACCCAGCGGCCATAGCCGGCCTAGCAGAAATTGTAACCGGTGAAATGCGGGCGATTCGTGGTGATTTGCCCGGCCAGCCCGACAGTTTCCGCATTACCCGCTCCGACGCCCTGATTGAGCAGTTCAACGAAAGCCTTGGAAGTGTGACATTGGCGGCCCTTTTCTTAGGGCTCATCACCCTTCTCGGCTCGTCCATTGGCCTGACCAACATCATGCTGGTCACCGTCACGGAGCGCACCCGCGAAATTGGATTGCGCAAGGCCCTCGGCGCCTCTGCCAAAACGATACAAGCACAATTCCTCGTTGAGGTGGTCATCATCGGCATCCTCGGTGGCATCTTCGGTGTGTTTATGGGCATCGGCGTAGGCAACATGGTTGCCGGATATCTCGAAGCGCCCTTTGCTCTGCCTTGGGGCTGGGTGGGCATCGCGCTCTTCCTCAGCGGCATTGTGAGCCTCGGAAGCGGCTATTACCCCGCCCGCCAGGCCGCCCAACTCGACCCCATCGACGCCCTGAGGCACGCCTGATCCTTTCGTCCAATATGGACGCGCTGCGAGATGGTCCAACCAAAGCCTTCGCCCTATTTTTACAGGGATGGCCGGCCCTACGGAAAACAACGTCGCTTGGATCATGCGAAAACCCAGAAGTTTGGGGAATTTCAGCATTGAGACTTCGTACCGCACCATGCACAGTGCGTGGCCTTCGGAGCACCCCAAGCCAGACATCCAGGTCGCCAGCCGATTTACTGTAGGATTGGTCAACCGATGGAACATCTGGCGGGAAGTCCGGTCCTTGAGACACAGCGTCATCCACATCACCGGCGACATCCACTTTACCGCCATTCGACTGAACCACCGAAGGGCCATATTGACCGTCCACGACTTGGGCCTGTTAGACGAAGGTGGACGCATAAAACGCTGGCTCAAAAAGAAGTTTTGGCTGGATTTACCATTGAAGTCGTGTGACCGACTGGTGGCCGTTTCCAACCGCACCAAAGAGGACATCCTCAGCCGCACCTCCTTTCCTGCCGACCGCATCACGGTCATTCCGAGCGTGATCTCCCCAACCTATCGGCGGCGAGAAAAACTCCCAGAAAACGACCTCCCGCGCATCCTGCATATTGGATTGGCCGACAACAAGAACCTCGACCGACATGCGGCTGCATTGTCGGGACTCCGCGTTCACCTGCGCATTATTGGAGAGCCCTCAGCACAACAGCACACCATGCTGCGCCAGCTAAAAGTGGACTACAGCACCGCTTCCAAATTGACCGAATCGGAACTTCAAAATGAATATGCGTCATCCGACGCCCTGCTCTTCTGCTCCACCCTTGAAGGCTTTGGCATGCCCATCATCGAAGCCCAAACCATTGGACTTCCAGTGATCACCAGTGCTATTGCCCCCATGGACGACACCGCAGGAGAAGGTGCATTGCTCGTGGACCCCACGGATATCAGTGCCATTAGAGGCGCAGCAATGACCCTATTAAACCGTCCTGAGGAACGGGATGAACTGATTGAAAAGGGACACCGCAATGCAGAACGGTTTTCTGCGGTGACCGCTGCCCGTCGCCACGCAGAGCTGTACGCAGAACTCAACGCTACGCAGCATAAGTGAGCCGCTTCACCGGGTGAATCGGTCACCCTGCCAAGCACTTCAGAACCGCTTACAAGCGGGACTGCAAATACCGCTGAATCTCAAACCAACGTTCGGGCTTCAACACAATCTTGCCTTGGTTGTCCAGCAAGAAATACGTGGGTGTCTGTGTGATCTTGTAATCGTCTGTAATGGGCGCGTCCCAACCCTTGAGTTGGCTGACATTTGACCAAGGGATCTGGTTGTCGGCGATGGCCTTGGTCCAAGCCGCCTTTTGCTGATCTACAGAAATACCGATGACACCGAAGCCCTTTGGGTTCAGGTCATTGTACATCGGCACGAGGTTGGGGATTTCCTGCTCGCACTTATGGCACCAACTGGCCCAAAACATCACCAAGGTGTACTTGTTCTTTGCCACCTCCTCTGACAAGTCTACCGTCTTGCCGTTGACGTCGGAAATCCGGAAACTGGGGGGCGTATTGCCCACGCGGAGGTTGATGATGCCTTGTGCTCGCTGGCGAATGACGTCAGAGAGATTGGCCCCGCAGTCCTCATCGAAGATGTAATTGTCGAGGATGTACTGACAAATGGTCTCCTTTCCCGTGTTGTAGAAACCGTCAAGCATATTGTACAGCACAAACTCAAGGACGATTGGATTCTCCTCACAACTCGCCTTGACCAAGTCAATGCAGCTCAAAAAACCAGAGTCCTTGCCCCCACTAAACGTCCGCATCATGGATTGGATGCGGTCCGGAAGGGCCATGGAACGGATAAGGCTGTTGTCACTGACATCGAGGTCACTCAGGAATGTTCCCTTATCACCGATGAAGCGCGGTTGTTTCCACGTCAGGAATTTGGCGAGGTACGTTCCGGGGTAGTCACGGATGAACTTGTGTTGGGTCTGGGCGAGCTCGTCTTCCTTGAGCTTGACTTTGCGCTTGGTCTCCTCCTCTTGGCCCTTACCCTGCTTATAAAGCTGTCGAACCTGATTCTTGTTGGCCCCTTCGGCACCGCGGTATGCGAACCAGCCCTGGTTTTCTTGACTGTCCGTTCCACCGCTGATGAGGCGCGCATTTTGGAAGTCGATTTTGAGCACGGGCTCATCGGGATTCATGATGATCTCCCCCGTCTTCTTCGTGGGCTCGAAACCGAGTCCGTAAAACCCGCGGCCCACTTCCACTGAGCCAAAGTCGAACTTGCCATTCACCAAAGTCACAGAATCGATGGCGGCCACGTTGCGGCCCTCAGTTTCCAAGAGGTACAGCTTGCCTGTTCGGTTTTGAATGCTCCCTGAGAACTGGACCTTGCCCACCTTGTCTCCGCGGTTCTTGTCATCGATGCCGTTCAGGAAATTCGGGTTCTCTCGCCCACCACCAGAAACCTGCTGTTCAGCGCCTTCGGAGACTGCAGCAGCTTCTGCTGTCGCATTCTTTTGAACCTGTGCCGTCAAGGCAGCGGTAGGGTCAACATTTCGGGTGGCTTTTCCAGCAGGCGCATTGTCTGCACAGGCAGTGAAAAAGAGAAGAGAAAGACTGAGCGAAATCCACATGACTTTAGGGGTCTGCATTTGCATGCCTAAAAATAATGCCGAGCAGCACCAGCAAACAAGTCCAAAAGCACCGACACCAACGAAAGAAAGTGAATTACACGAGTCTCCACCCACCACTGCCTCCCCCGAATGGCGTAATTTGGTGTGATGGACCGCCAGACTGCCTTGCTCGTTCTGCAGCTTCCCGAAGCGCCAACGCCAGAAGAAATTCACGAGGCGTTTGAAGCCCACGTCTTTGGGCTGCGTGACTTCCTGTTTCGCCAAACGGTCATTCCTCAAGTATTTCGCGCCAAAGTGGACCGGTTGCTCACGGCATCTGAAGTTGGCGAAACGCTGGGTGTCGAACTGCCGTGCAACGACAGCAATCTCCCAGAAATGCTGCCTTTAGAAGGCACAGCAGACCAGGTTGTTCGCCTCCATGCAGCCAACGTTGGCCGTCTTCGGACCGCCATGGCCGCCACACTGGACCCCAACTGCCTGACCCGTTTCGGCGAGTACCTGGTCCGCATCCAACAGCAGTATGTCGCGTGGATCACGGAATGGGCCATGGAACGGTCCTTTGATGAAACGCACCACCGCCCTATGCGGGATGAATGGGCCGCCGATGCCCTCGCCGATGCCTTAGAGAATGAGCGCAAAGGGCAACCATTGGATGCCAAAACGGCGGAGCGGTTGTCAGAGGAATTGCTTCGGTTGAGGACATTGGACAGTGCGTCCATTCCCCTCCCCGCCTGATTCAGGCACCATCCAATTGAGCATACAAGCTCAGAATGATGCCATCGGCCAGTCCCACTTTGGGCACCAAAATGCCTTCAGCGCCGACCATTTTCATGGCATCCAAGTAAATCCGGCCCGCCGGCACCACCACATCGGCACGGTCTGGCTTCAGCTGAAAGCGGGTCATCCGCTCCTCGTAACTGCACCGATCCAAAACTTCGACCAATGAAGCCAACCGGTCGAATGGCAGCACCTCTCCGCTCAAACCGCCGCCCAATTTGAACAATCGGTTGATGTTGCCCCCCGCCCCAATGGCCATTGGGGCTTTTAGACCGCGATCGGCAATCAATCTGGAGCACCAATCGGTGACTTCTGGCCAGACACTGGCATCCACCTGACCTTTCAAAAGGCGCACCGCCCCAATTTTAAAACTGCGGCCTTCAATACGCGTGCCTTGGCGGATCAACGTCAACTCGGTGGAGCCCCCGCCCACATCGATGTAGATGTAGTCTCGGTTACGGTCCAACAGGCTCACCTCGAAGTTGGAGAAGATCAAATCTGCCTCGGTCTTGCCGTCAATCAGCTCCACTTGTATTCCCGTCGATTCTGCCAGCCGCTTTGCGATCGCCTTTCCGTTCGTCGCCTCCCTCATCGCACTGGTCGCGCAAGCTCGAAAATCGCGCACTTGCATGGACTTCATAAGCAGGTCAAACCCTTTCAGTGCCTCGCCCAAACGGCCCTCCTTTTCTGCACTGATTTCGCCCGAACCAAATACATCTTCACCCAAGCGAATCGGCACGCGGGTATGCGCCACCTTGCTCACCTTCAGGCTGCCCGGCCGGCCTTTGATTTCCTTCACAATCAAACGGACAGCATTGGACCCTATGTCAATGGCCGCCAACCTCATCCCTTGTCTTTGAGTTGGCGCTCGTAGAACGCATACAGGGCGCGGTGTGCTTCCATCGGGTCATCGTCTTTCCCCACGGGCACGTAGCGGTTCTGCTGCTTTTTATCCAGTCTTCTACGCTTCACATTGTCCCGGATTTGGCACTCAAGCATGGCAGAAACCTCGGCCTGCAAAGCAGCATCGTAAATGGGAACACTCACCTCGATCCTGCGGTCGAGGTTTCGGGTCATCCAATCCGCACTGGACAGATAGAATTCAGGCGTACCCCCGGCCCCAAAAGCGACGACGCGGGCATGCTCCAAAAACCGCCCCACCAAACTGTAAGCTTGAATGTGGTCGCTCAACCCCTTCACTCCAGCGCGCAGCGCACACGTTCCGCGCACGAGCAGCGTCACTTCGACGCCCGCTTGACTGGCCTCGTAAAGCTTGCGGATCATGCCGGCGTCGGTCAGGTTGTTGCACTTGAGCACCATCCAAGCATTGCGGCCCTGCAAAGCTTCCTTGATTTCGCGGTCGATCATCTGACTGAACCGCCGCCGCGTGCTGTAAGGCGACACAATCAAATGTCGGTAGACACCACGCTGGTAGTTGTGCTCAAAGAACTGGAACAGCCGCTCCACCTCAGAGGCTATCCGCCGGTCCGCCGTAAGGAGCGAAAGGTCACTGAAAACCCCAGAGGTAGATTCATTGAAATTGCCTGTCCCCACATGCGCATAATGCCGCAATACCCGCCCTTCCTTGCGGGTAATCAGCATGAGTTTGGAGTGTGTTTTGAGGCCGGCAACGCCAAAAATGACCTGAATTCCAACTTCCTGAAGTTCACGGGTGGCCTTGATGTTGTTGCGTTCGTCAAACCGCGCCTGCAGTTCAATCACCACCTGCACCTCTTTGCCATTCAAGGCAGCGCTGGTCAGCGCATTGATGATGTGTGAATTCCGAGCTACCCGATAGAGGTTGATGCGGATGGCCGTCACCTTAGGGTCAATCGCAGCTTCGCGCAGCAAGTCCACGAGCTGAGAAAAGGCGTGGTAGGGGTAGTGCAGCAGGATGTCGCGCTTGGCCACCTGATCCAAAATGCTGCGCCGGTTGAGCAAATGGCGGTGCGGCAAGGGCTTCAACTTGCGGAAGACCAAGTTGGGGTGGTCCAAATCCGGAAAGTCCATGAGGTCCCGGCGGTTGTGATATCGGCCTCCAGGAATGATGTTGGCCTGCTCTACCACACCCAGCTTCCGCACCAAGAACTTGAGCAAGTCCTCCGACATTTCCCTGTCAAAGAGAAAACGGACATAGTCGCCGTGCTTGCGGCGCGCAATGCCCTTTTTCATCTTCTCTAACAGCGACTTCGAGAGGTCATCGTCCATGTCGATCTCGGCGTCACGCGTCACCTTGATGGCATATGCCCGAACAGAATCGGGTTGGAAGGTCGAAAAGAGCCTCGGCAATCCGACCCTGACGACATCGTCCAAAAACATGAGCCCCCGTCTACCCCCCTTTTCTGGCAGCACCAAGAAACGATCAAGGTGGTCAGGAAGCTCCAGCAGGGCGTATCGCGCACGCTTGGACACATCGCCCTCCAGCGCGATGGTGAGGTAGACCAGACCATCCTTGAGCTCGGGCATGCCCACATCAGAAATCAAGATGGGCACCAAATGCGGTCGCACCTTTTGATCGAAGTACCCCTGCACGAATTCCGCTTGCCCCCCGTCGAGGCCTTCCTCTGTCAAAATGTCAATGCCCTCCTGGGCCAATTGGCCTTCCAGCTCCTCAAAAGCTTGGTTGTATCGGACCTGCAAGGACATGACCCGCTCAGAAATGCCCTCGAGGGTCTCGGTGACACCAAAGCCCAGCGTGGTGGTCGTGCGTTTGCCCAAAGCATCAATACGCTGCAATGCCGCAACCCTCACGCGGAAGAATTCGTCCAGGTTGTTGGAGAATATCCCCAGAAAGCGCATCCGCTCAATCAAAGGAACCCGCTCGTCTTCGGCCTCTTGGAGCACGCGCTCATTGAACGCCAACCAGCTCAGTTCCCGGTTAAAGAACTCCTCCTCGGGAGGCAGCACTTGAGTGGCTTTGCGGCGGGGAACTTTGGTCTTCTTTGCGGTCACGTGGGCGAAGATACTTTCGCCCCGGAAGCCGGGGTACTTTCGCCGTCGAACAATTCCACGGTTCGGCCACTTCTTTTCGCAATTCGACCTTCACCATGACCATGCTCGGCAAACCCGCCCCAGAATTCACCGCCACCGCCGTCGTTGACGGAAAGGTGGTCCGCGACTTCTCCCTCGACGCCTACCGCGACCAATATGTCGTGCTCTTTTTCTATCCAGAGGATTTCACCTCGGTCTGCGGATCGGAAGTACACGCCTTTCAGGAGCGGCTCAAGGACTTTGCAGACCGCGAAGCCGTGGTCATTGGCTGCAGCACCAATTCTGCCACCACCCACCTTCAATTCCTGAAGACTCCAGCCGCCGATGGCGGGGCACAAGGTGTGACTTACCCCCTCATCGCCGACATGAACCGGAACGTGTCAGACCGCTTCGGCACCCTCGACGGACAATTCGATTACGACGAGTACGGACGCCTGACAGCCAACTCAGACCTACTCTGCCAGCGCGGACTCTTCATCATGGACAAAGGCGGCACCATTTGGTTCCAGTCTTACCACTTCAAGCCCATCGGACGGGACATCGACAGCGTGATCCGCGAACTCGACGCCATCCGCCGCCTCCAAATCGACGGCCAGGTCTGCATGGCCAACTGGAAGGGCTAAGTCCAGACTTCAGGTTTTTCTAGAAGGAGGACATCTTAACCTTCCACCAACCAACGGCGGACATATGCTTCCATGCGGTCAGCGTTGGCGTGAGACAACCTCATGTCTACGCTGCCTGAGACGGTCGTGCCATCTGCGTCAGTCCATCCGCACCAGATGGTCAAACGCTCGCCGGCAACCTCTGGAATGCGGGTCACGCCGCTAACCTCTCCTTTCTTAAGCGGCGCGCCGAATACCTCAAGCCGGCTTCGGAAATAAAGGATGGCCCCTTCAGTGGTACGCTCGAAGTTGCAGCCGGTGCGCGATGTGGCAACCCCTATCAAGTCGTTCAGTTCTCCCGACCCTCCCACGAGTTCCGCGCGGGGCGAACCGGTACCGCCCGTCTTGACGGACGCCCAGAAGCCCAGCGGCTTGCCCGAGATGGCGTGGACTTCGGCCCAGCGCCGCGGGTCATTGTAGGTCAAGTTCCAAAGTCGCATGGCTCCAGTGTCTGCGGTACTTGCCGTCGGCGTCGTAGCGCTCGGCCTGACCGGTCGTGTTGAATTTGCGGTTGGGACGTGGGTCGTTGCCGACACCGGCCACGTAGATCCAGTTGCCGCAGTTGCTGGCCGGGTCGTGGTCGAGGAGCATGTGCTCGAACCAACTGGCTCCGAGGCGCCAGTCCACCCCGAGGTCGTGGACGAGGTAGCTGGCCACGTTTTGCCGGCCCCGGTTGGACATGAAGCCCGTCGCAGCGAGTTCCCGCATGTTCGCGTTGACGAAATCGCACTTCGTCCGGCCCTCGCACCACGCCTCGAAGACGCGCCGGTCCTGCCGCCACTTGGGCGATTCGGCCTTGATGCCGCGCTTGTGGAAGATGCGGTTGCCGTAACGCATGGCCACGTAGCGGAAGTAATCCCGCCAAATGAGCTCGAAAATGAGCCAATAGGTGTCCTCGTTCTTTTCGACGTCCTGTTCAAAGGCGCGGACCTGCGCATGGATCTCCCGCGGGCTGATGCACCCCAGCGCGAGCCACGGAGAGAACTTGGAGCTGTAATCTGCGCCGAGCAGGCCATTGCGGGTCTTCTTGTAGACGCGCAGCTTCTTGGTCTCCCAGAAGTAATGATCGAGTCGCTTCCAGGCCGCCTTGGCACCGCCATGGAACGGCAGCACCCCCCGGGCATCCGGCGCCTTGGCCTCGACGCGGAGGTCGGCCATCGTCGGTGCAGCATCGCTCGACAATCCATCAGGCACTTTGACCGCTTCCGGTTCACAAAGCGGATCCCGAACCTCACTGCGCTTTTCCATCTTTCCGCGGAAACGCGTGAAGACGTCCGGCAATTGCTCCAGCGCGAAAGGCAGGTCCTCCGGGTGATACATCGTCAGCTGCTCCTCCAGCCGCAGGTCGAGCACTTCGGCCACTTGCGCCTCGCGCTGCAGCTCCTCGCTGGTGTGCTCGGCGGTGGCAAATACCGTTCGCGCCCCGAACTCATCGGCCAGCGCCTTCAGCACCTCGGCCGGCTCACCGGAACGGATGAGCAACGCCCCACCCATGTCTTCGAGGTCCGCCTTCAGGTCGGCCAACGACTCCAACAGAAACTGCGTTCGAAACGGCCCGGTCTTCACATGCCCCCAGCGGTCTTCGGACCATTGAGCCGGGTCCAGGATGAAGACCGGAATCACCTCCGTGGAGGCCTTCACGGCCGCATTCAGGGTTGCATTGTCGGTGACCCGCAGGTCGTTTCGGAACCAGATCAGGCTGCGCATGGTCAGAGGTTTTCGAGGTTGGCCAGTACGGCATCCCCACGATCGAGCAGGGCCTTCTGCTTGTCAGCGGGCATCTTGTCCCAGGTACGGTATGCCATGCCGATGCGGGGGTTGCGCTCGAGCTTGGTCCGGTTGCGGGCGTGGAAATGCCAGTACAAACTGTTGAGCGGGCAACTGTTGTCGCCCGTCTTGTCGGCCGCATCGTAGCTGCACCCGCTGCAGTACGGCCCCATTTTTTTCATGTAATTCGCCGAGGCTGCATAGGGCTTGGTCCCCACGATTCCCCCGTCGGCGAATTGACTCATGCCGCGCGTATTGGTGATCTCTACCCACTCAATGGCGTCGATATAAATACCTAAATACCAACGATCTACATCGCCCGGATCAATCCCAGCCAGCAACATAAAATTGCCCGTCACCATCAAACGCTGGATGTGGTGGGCATAGCTGTAATCCAAGCTCTGGCGAATGGCGTGCCCGACGCAGGCCATTTTCGTTTCACCCGTCCAGAACCAAGACGGAAGGGGGTTCTCCGCATTAAAGAAGTTCAGACCCGCATACTCCGGCATGTGNGCCCAATAGACCCCACGCATGTATTCCCTCCACCCCAAAATTTGACGAATGAACCCCTCCACTTGTGTGATGTCCGCNTGGTCGGGGTCGGCGCGCCACTTGTCTTCCACCGCGCGAATCACCTCCATNGGCGCAANCAGTTTGGCGTTCATGCAAAAGGAAATCCGAGCNTGGTACATCGACCAGTACTCTGGGTGCATGGCGTCTTGGAAGTCCCCNAAGCGCGGGAGGCATTCCTCCACAAAAAAGTCAAGCANCTCCAGACCTTCTTTGCGGGTCACCGGCCATAAGAACCGCTGCGCTTCCACCGTTCCTATGGTCTTCACCCCACACTCCCTCAGCATGGCCTCAAGGTCACTCAGGTCACGCTCAAACAACAGCGGCTCCACCGGGCGGTGGCCTTTGGGCAACTTCTTTCGGTTCGTGGCATCATAATTCCATTTCCCTCCGGCAGGCTCGTCGCCTCCAGCACCGCCTTCCATCAAAACACCATGGGCCTTGCGCATCCGGCGGTAGAAGGACTCCATCAAGTAAGTCTTCTTGCCCTTGAACTGCTCGGCGAGGTCACCGCGACCCGTCAAGAAATGATGTGTATCTACAGACCCCGCGCGGTCGCCAAACTCTGCTGCGAACTCCTTGAGCTGAACATCGAGGCGGTACTCGTCTGGCCATTGGTATTCAAAACGCGCGCAGCCCTCCTCAGCCATCACCATGCGCACATTGGCCTCCAAACCCTGGGTATTCCGTCCTTCGTCGAGCGCGAGGTAGACCACGCGGTGGCCCTCAGCCCTGCGGGCTTGAGCAAACGCCCGCATCGCCGCAAAAAAGGCAAGCACCTTTTGGATGTGGTGGGGCGCATAATCCGTCTCCTGCCGCATTTCCGCCATCATATAGACCACATCACCGGACACCGTCTCAAACCAAGGGTGCGCGGCATTCAGCTGGTCTCCCAGGACAAGGCGTAAAGTTTTCATGCGGCGCTGCTTTTAGCGGTTCGGCGGCACCGCTCGCTGCAGTACTTGACCTCATCCCAGCACCGCGCCCATTTTTTGCGCCAATCAAAAGGCCGTCCGCAATGGACGCAATCCTTGGACGGCAGATGGGATTTCCGGTGCATGTTAAAAGAACATCCTCCTGAGGCTGCGGTTCACCCGTTCATACCCCTAATTTGACCGGAGCAAATCACATCGACATGTTTTCCAACCGCATCGGTTTTGGCCCCCGTTTGGGCGCCACCCTTCTTGACCTTGTTTTCCTCGTAATTCTTATCGTGCCCATTGCACTTTTGGGCATCGGTGCTGGCCTTACTGCAGCGCTTGGTTTTGATGCCGTTTCAGGTGAAGAAGCCGAAGCGATGGCCTTGATTGGAATCGGGACAGGAGCCATCGCCATGATTCTCTTAGCCGGCGTGATCGGCCTCGCATACACCCTTATCGAAGCCTTTACAGGTGCATCTCCAGGCAAAAGGGTGATGGGTCTGCAAGTTGCACGTGCAGACGGAAGTGCAGGAGACACCTCATTGTTTTTGTTGCGCTGGGCCTTGAAAAACAGCGGCAGCATTCTTCAATTCCTCCTCCCGATCGTTTCGACCTTGGCCAGCCTGGTCTTCTTTTTTGGATGCTTTGCCGCCCTTGGAGAAAAGTGCCAAGCCCTACACGACACCATTGCGAAATCCGCTGTCTACAAGAAAGCGGACATCACCGGCTAAACCTTCGAGGGTTTTCTGCGAAGGCTTCAACGGTTGGGCAACACCAACCAGCTGAAGCCGAGCGCCGTGTAGTTCATGCGGTGGTTGATGCCTGTGCCGTAGCTGATGTCCCACTGCCATTGATCGGAGGCGAGCAGGGTCAGGCCCGCATCGAAGCTGGCGTAATGACTTCCTGAGACCAACTCTCCATATGGCTCGAAATAGAGTCCGAAACGGTCATTGATGGCCTTTCCGATGGCCATGGCATAGGTGAAAGTGCCCCTGCCGTCGGCCAAGTCATAGCCCAGGTTGTAACCCAATGCCCATGCCGGCCCAACATCGTGGCTAATGCACAGCTTGTTGACCATACCATAATCAAAACCAGTGACCTCGGAGTCACCAGTCGGAAGTACCGCATGACCGAGGTAAGCCACCTCCGTGCGACTCCCCTCCCGCTGCCAAAGCTGGATCTTGGTGCCTATTTGCACATCGCTTGTGCCTTCTAGCACGACGTCATCCGCCCCCCAAGCGAGCTGCGCATTGCGGTTGAGCTGATGGACCACCCGAAGTTCGAACTTCTCATGCAGGCTCACCCTGAACAATGAATTGGGCAAGGCCAGCTCCCTGAACGTGCCTCCGAAAGTGGGGCGCCACGTGCTCGAAAATCCGCACTCCCATTGAAATGAACCTGCAGGCACCACCGCCGAGCTCTCGGTCTGGTCGGGACGGTCCGTGTTGATGGTCTGGGCTCGAAGTACTCCGCAACCCAAACCCACAAAGAGGATCACAAAAAACTGTTTCATGTCATTGAACTTTAAAAGAGGCCATCAACCCTGCAGGGCTTTGAGATCAGCCCAGCTTGAAGGAACTGGATTGGCCGTCACTCTTAACGGCACCTCTTGGCCAGACAAAAACTTGAGAACCAAGTCATTAAAGAGGTCTGGCGCCTCAATAGAACAGACATGGCCACAATTCTCGATCACCGCGAGCCGCATGTTTTTTTGAGCGCGGGCGAATTTCTCAGCAGCGCTAAAAAAAATGTGGTCCTGCGACCCCATGACGACCAATCCCCGCTTGTCCACTTTGCGCTCCACGTATTGTTTGATGAGCCGGAAAAACGGCTTGTAAAGCTCCACCCATTTTAGGTATTCTCCCGGCGTCAGCCGCAAACTCTGACGGCGGAAAATCCAGCGGCTCATGCGGTGGTTTCTGCGCGGCAGCACAATGAAACTAAACAACCAGTAGATGGCCCGATACGGCAAGACGTAGTTGAGCAGTTTGCCACTGTGCACAAACCAATGCATCAACCGTGAACCATCGAAGATTGCTCCTGCCATGACCATCCGGTCGATAAGCTCGGGACGCTCGATGTCCAATTTTTGCAATATCACACTGCCGATACTCAGGGACACAAAATGTGCCTTTTCAATACCCAAGTGGTCAATCACAGTGAGAATGTCCTCGCCGACAATGTCAAAATCGTATTCCGGAAATTCCGGAAGAATGTCCTTGCTATAACCGTGGTCCCGCAGGTCGATCAAGAGCAAACGATAATGCGGCTTGAACGCTTCTATCTGATATTTCCACGTGCGGATACTCCCGCCAGCGCCATGCACGAAGACCAACCAAGGGGCTTGGGCTCCCGCATCGGCAATGACCTCATGATAGAGCAACGTGCGCCCGTCGGCTGAATGCAGTATGGGACGGTGAGAATCCATGTGGGGCGAAGTTCGTGAAGGTTCGGGTTCTTTCGTCAATCCATTGTGCGCGCTCCTGCCACCACATGACGGTGCAGGATGCGCAGACCTTCTTCCCTGACCTTGGGGTGCTTGCGGTGCGCCCACAACTTTTCCCGCGCCTCACGGGACGACTTCTCTAAGGAGACCACCGGCCCAGGGTAATGCTCACCCAGCCTAAAGTCGAGCAGAGCCGCCTCTATGGGCGGCATCGTCCACGGCGCAAAAATGTAGGGCACGGGAACCTGGGCCAGTTCTGGAACCCATTTGCGAATGAAGGCACCCTCGGGGTCGTGGTCCTCCGCCTGCTTCACTGGGTTGTAGATGCGCACTGTATTAATGCCTGTCACACCCGCCTGCATCTGGAATTGTGGATAGTGAATGCCCGGCTCAAAATCCAGGAATTGCTGGGCCAAATGGTCGACCCCCGCTTGCCACGGCTGCCACAAATGATGGGTGAGAAAGCTCACGAGCATGGCCCTCATCCTAAAGTTCAAGTACCCCGTTGCGGTCACACTCCGCATGCAAGCATCGACCAATGGAAATCCAGTCTGTCCTTGTTTCCAGGCNACTAAGTGNGCCTCATTCACTTCTTTGTTCAAGAGGTTATACCCTCCATTCACATTCTCAAACTCCATGCGGTCCTCCATTTCGAACTTCTGTATGAAATGGCAGTGCCAACGCAGTCGGCTATCAAAAGCGCTAAAATTGCGCAGCTGACCAGCCGGTCCAGCTCCTCCCCCTTTGCGAGCAAGTGCTTGACGCTGGTGCACCTGACGGATACTCAAGTTGCCCCAGGCCAGATAAGGGCTCAGTCGACTGCACCCCTCCCTGCTGCCTTCTGGTTTGGAAATGGTACGAGCGTAGCGCCGAATGCGATCGGTCACAAACGACTCCAAATAGGCGTGCGCGCGGCGTTCGCCACCCGGCTGAAAGCCCTCTGGCCCCTCCTCTGGACATGGAATTCTTTGCCATTCAGCGGGCCAATCCAATGTTGATTCCGCCACAGGCTGGGCCAAGGCGAAGTCTGGATGTTCCTGTGGCCTAGACATATAGGCAAACCACTGTTCGCGCCATCGGTGGCGGTTTCGACGTCCCCTTTGAATGCCGTCGCGCTGGTGCTCATGCCAAACCACACCCGACTCATCGAGCAGCTTCTTGACCTTGAGGTCTCGGGCATAGGTGTGTCGCAGTCCAGACTCGGCGTAACTGTGCACGCCCGTCAAGTCAAAGCGCTGCATCAATTGCCGCAACACATCGGGGAAAGCTGCATACAAAACCGTTGTGCGCAGGCCAGTGGGCATGCGGCCTTCCTTTGCCCATTCTGCCCACTGGGCATCGAGGTCGGCGAGACCTTGCTGTACAAAAGCCAGATGGCGTCCCGAAGTTGTGGGATGCGCCAGGTCTTCCGGTTCAAAGCAATAGAGCACCAAGTGCGGACCTCCCATGCGCATCGCCTCCGCCATGGGGGCATGGTCCCTCAAACGGAGATCCCGCTTCAACCAAATGATGCGCAAAGGCGGCAAGACGGACATGGCTCAGTCCCAACCCTTCATGAAGTCCGTGCGCACCTCGGGGGCAGCGTCAGGTTTGGCATAACTCAAGCGGCCTAAACGCGAGGCGGTGTGGTACGCGTCCAAGCCACCGATACAGACCGTGTCGAGTGCAGCGAGGTCCAAAAACCCATCGGCCGCCTGGGCCTCAGACTGAAAGTCGACCCATTGAACCGCGCCCAACACAAAATGACACCCATTGGGCAACACCAAGTCTTCTGCCACGGTCAATCCCATCCGAACGGGAGATTCGGCAACAGCTGGAGCCTGAAACTGGGCTTCGCCTTTTCCATGCCAATGCGGCGTTAAACCCACAGCGTCAAATTCAGACACCTCCTCGGCATAGCGGGCACTTGTTTGGTGGGCCGCTGTATACATTCCTGCAGTCACATGGCTGAGGGTGAAACAGCCCGAAACCGATAGATTTTGGTAATTGTGGGCATCGGCTCCAGGAGGCCGAAACACCACCCCCATGAGGGCTGGGTTCGACCCTAAATGCACCACGCTAGAGACAATACAGCACGCCGTTTCCCCTTCGCTGTTGGCAGTCGCCACAATATTGGCCGACTTGAACCCACTGATCGAATTGATCAATCGGGCCCGCTCACGCTGAGGCAAGCTTTCGATATCGCCCAGGTTCAACACCCGGCGCTTGTCCTCCTTTGGTGTACTCATCGGACGGCACTCATCCCGTTGTCGACCTGCATGACCTGACCGGTAATGGCCGCAGCCGCAGGTGAAAGCAAAAATGCAGCTGCAGCAGCCACGTCGCGGGCAGAAGCAACGCGCTTGAGGGGGTGACGGTCAGCACTGGCCTCTCTTTTGGCGTCTGAAGACAACAAAGCAGCTGCCAATGGGGTGTCGGTCAGCGAAGGCGCGACAGCATTGACCCGAATGTCAGGTGCAAACTCTGCAGCCATGGTACGGACCAACCCCTCCACTGCCCCTTTGGAGGCTGCAATGGAGGCGTGGAAGCCCATGCCTGTCTGCACAGCCACCGTCGAAAACCCCACCACAGAAGAAACACCACCTTGGGATGATGCTGCCTTGAGCAGCTTAAGGTTCGCCTGAACCGACTGAAGGAAACCCAGCGCATTGATCTTGAAGTCCTCCAACATCTGCTCGGGCTTTACGCCGCGAACCGGCTTCAAGGAGATCGTTCCTGGACAGTACACCAATCCATCCAAGCGGTCCGTAAACGAGGAGAGGTCGCATGGATGGGCTACTGCATCAAATACAAGGCCGGTGTATTCACCCGGTGCTTGAGCACCTGTGCGGGAAACCCCAATCACCCGGTCACCTCCCGCCAGCAACTGCTCACGCAACGCCAAGCCAATGCCCTTGCTGTCCCCAATGATGGCTACCGTCCTCATGCGTTGCCCTTTTGGGTCAAGGCCACCAGCTCCGCCTCGATTTCGGCCGCCTTCGCGGTCATTGCGTCGCTTTTGGTGCGGTCAACCGTGCTGAGCCTGTGCGCTTCAGCCAACAACCGTGCGTGCTCCTTCCTGAGCTTCTCCACGGGATCCTTCTTGAACATTCCGAACATGACCTTACAACAGGCATACGCGCCGGAGGTTCGGGAAAAAAGAAAGCCGCCCCGGAATTCCGGAGCGGCTTTCAAAGGTGCAGGGCACCTCAAATATTACTGCTTGTTGGTTGGGCCAGCCGCATTCTTCACGGGAGCACCGACCTGTTGGGCAACAGCCTCAACCTTTCCTTTGATGCGAATCACCTTCGTTGGCTCGTTTGAGGCATTGGAAGTGATGGTCACGCTTTTGTTGATGGGACCAACACGCTTGGTGTCGTACTTCACCTTGATGCTGCTGGTAGTACCAGGCATGATGGGATCCTTATCACACTGAGGAACAGTGCAACCACATGAACCCTTGCAACGAGAAATAATGAGCGGGTCAGTACCGTCGTTGGTCACTGTAAAGACGCAATTGCCGTCAGCGCCTTGATCGATGGTGCCGTAATCATGTACTTCCTTGTCCAAGCTCAGGACAGGGCCGTTGACCACTTCTTGGGCTCCGGCGAGGATAAATCCGCCGAAGACAACGGCGAGGGTAAGGAGGACCTTCTTCATAATGAGGGTTGATTGATTTTTCAGTGTTGAAGATAAACCTGTCTTTCTCATGTTCAGAGCAAGGTTAACGCCATTTTAACAGGCTAAATTTGGGCCCGCAACCGCACCGTTCGTTTTCGCCATGGCACAAGACATACCCTCACAGTACGATCCCACCTCAGTAGAAGACCGCTGGACACAGGCTTGGGAAGACGCCAAAGCGTTCCGAAGCGTCCCTGACGAGCGCGAGCCTTACACCGTGGTGATCCCTCCCCCCAATGTCACCGGTGTATTGCACATGGGCCACATGCTCAACAACACCATCCAAGACGTCTTGGTACGTCGGGCCCGCATGCAGGGGAAAAACGCGTGTTGGGTACCCGGTACCGACCACGCCTCCATTGCTACAGAAGCCAAGGTGGTCCACAAGCTTCGGGATCAAGGCATCAAAAAGTCCGACCTCACCCGCGACGCTTTCTTGGAGCACGCTTGGGACTGGACACGCGAGCACGGCGGCATTATTCTAAAGCAACTCCGCAAACTGGGCGCCAGCTGCGATTGGGAGCGCACCAACTTCACCCTCGACGATCACTACAGCAAAAGTGTCATTGACACCTTCTTGGATCTGCATGCCAAGGGCCATGTGTACCGAGGTCTGCGCATGGTCAACTGGGACCCTGAAGCCCTCACAGCCGTGAGCGATGAGGAGGTCATCCATACCGAAGAGCAGTCCAAACTGCACCACGTGAAATACCAGGTCGAAGGCAGCGACGAATGGCTCACCATCGCGACCACCCGTCCAGAAACCATCCTGGCCGACACCGCCATTTGCATCCATCCCGAGGATGAGCGGTATACACACCTCCACGGAAAACGCGCGATCGTGCCCATTGCAGGGCGCAGCATCCCCATCATCCAAGACGACTACGTGGACCGCGAGTTTGGAACTGGATGCCTCAAGGTGACCCCCGCTCACGATCCAAACGACCACGATTTGGGGCAAAAACACAACCTCGAGGTCATCGACATGCTCAACCCCAACGGCACCGTCAACGCCGTAGGCGGAGAATACGAGGGGCAAGACCGCTTCGAGGCACGCAAGACGTTCACGGCCGCGTTGGACGCTGCAGGCCATCTGGTCAAGGTTGAAGAGCACCCCAACAAAGTGGGCCGTTCAGAGCGCACAGGCGCCATCATTGAGCCACGCCTGTCCATGCAATGGTTCGTGGCCATGGAAGAGCTTGCCAAGCCCGCTCTTGACCGTGTGATGGACGACACGATTCAATTCCATCCCGCCAAATTCAAGAACAGCTACCGGAATTGGATGGAGAATGTCAAGGACTGGTGCATTTCCCGCCAATTGTGGTGGGGGCATCGGATCCCGGCCTGGTACTACGAGGGAGAACCCACCTCTGCCGAGGCGAAGTTCGTCGTCGCGGCAGATGCCGAAACGGCCGCGCAATTGGCCACTGAAGCCGCCGGGCGCGACATTGCCCCATCAGACCTGCGCCAAGACGAAGACGTGCTCGACACCTGGTTCAGCTCTTGGCTGTGGCCCATTAGCGTATTTGATGGATTCTACTCCAAAGAGGAGGTGGACTATTACTACCCCACCAACGACCTGGTTACCGCACCTGAAATCATGTTCTTCTGGGTCGCCCGGATGATCATCGCAGGATACGAATACCGCCAAGCACCGCCGTTCAAAAACGTCTACTACACGGGCATTGTAAGGGACAAACAGGGCCGCAAAATGTCCAAGTCATTGGGCAATTCTCCCGACCCAATTGAGCTCATGAAGCAATACGGTGCAGATGGCGTTCGCGTGGGCATGCTGCTGACTTCACCCGCGGGCAATGACCTCCCCTTCGATGAGTCACTGTGTCAGCAAGGACGGAACTTCTCGAACAAAATTTGGAATGCCTTCCGCCTTGTTAAAGGCTGGGAGGTCAGCGACAGCGCCCAACAACCCGAACATGCCGCTGCCGGCATCCGCTGGTTTGAAGCCAGATCAGAACAGGTGCTGGCCGACATCGAACAGGCTTATGCCGAGTTCCGTCTGAGTGAGGCTTTGATGGCCACGTACAAGCACATCTGGGACGACTTCTGTTCATGGTATTTGGAACTGGCCAAACCCCTCTACGGTGAGCCTTGTGACCGCGCAACATATGACGCCACCACCCGACTATTCGAACGCATGCTGTCCATGCTGCACCCTTTCATGCCCTTCCTCACAGAAGAGGTCTCCAGCCTCTTGGAAGTTCGTGATGCAGGCACACTGCTGTGCAACGCCCCTTTCCCCACGAGGTCTGGCCAGCCTGTCGACGAGCGTTTACTTCTCGACTTCGAACTGACCACCCGCATCGTAGCTGAAGTCCGGAGCATCCGCCAAAAGGGACACATTCCCAACAAACAAGCCTTGGACCTTCAGGTCATCGTCGATGCGGATGGCAAACACTATCCTGCCGACCTCGAGTCTGTCGTGTGCCACCTGTGCAATGTGTCATCCGTCCAACGGATTACCGAGAAAGTCACCGGCGCTTTTGGATTCGTCCTTGAGACGCACGAGTTCTTTATCCCTGCAGGCGACGCCGTCGACCTGGACGCCGAAAAGGAGAAGATTCAGAAAGACCTCGATTACCAGGAGGGCTTTCTCAACATTGTCCGGAAAAAGCTCGGCAACGAGAAGTTCGTGAACGGCGCACCGGAGCAAGTGGTCGCCTCTGAACGCGCCAAGGAAGCAGACGCCCTCGCCAAAATTGAAGTCTTAAAAGCCCAACTCTCCTCACTGGGCTAATCGACACCCTTATTTGGGACGGCCTATCCTAGAGTCAAGTCCGTAACGGCCTCCCCCCAAGAGAGCAAGCACCACAAACGGAACCAAAAAGAGCAGGGCATGCTCCTTGTCTCCTATCGGGTCCCCCGCATGGGCGCCAAATGCTGCCACTGCCATGGTGATCGCAGCGGGAATAGACATCCAGCGGGTAAACAGCCCCAAAACGATAAAAGCGGGGGCCACTAGCTCCCCAAAAACAGCCAAGCCCAAGGAGGCTTCGGTCCCGATTCCCATCCAATTGTAGAACTTGACTTCGCCGGCTTCGAGCCCCGTCATCAAACGATTCAACTTCCCCCACCCGTGGGGCACCATCAATCCGCCTGCACACAGGCGCAACAGCAACAACGAAAGGTCCTTTTTCCAAGCCATGGTTGCAAAGTAGCGCTTCAGTGTGAATTGGCTGTAGGAGGCCATCCGACGTTTCGAACGGCCTCCCTTAACCAAAACCTAGAAGCTGTCAGCGGGCATCTCCGCAACCGGCTGACAGGGTGAATCTGCATCATCAAAGCCCTTGTTCAACCGGGCTTTCATAGCCGACCACATTCAGTTTACCAACGGTCCTAAAAGCAGAAAGGCGCCCCGAAGGGCGCCTTTCCAATGTCATTCAGCTCAAGGCTTACTCACAGTTCTGACCGAACTGACCCAAGAGGAGCAGCAGGTCTCCTACGGCAGTAGCACCGTCGCCGTCCAAGTCCGTTGGACAAGGATTCGCCCCACTCACCTCACAGCTTCCATCATCAATGGTCGCAGCGCTGTTGTAGTTCGAAGCGTCAGAGTATGTACAACCGTAAACAATGGCTGTAGCGCAGCTTCCGTCATCCTCTCCGGCAAACGGATTGTATTCTGCACTGAAGGGGTCGGTACAACCGGCACAAGGACCGCACTCACCATAGCAAGCAGCATCCAAGATCATTGGGCTGTCTGCAACAGCCACCATGCGCTGTGCATCGCAAGTTCCGGAGATGGTCTCCGTTGCAGCACCGTTTGCATAATTGAACTGGTAGGAACCCACACCCAAAATCAGAGTGGTCTCCCAAACACCATAACCCATCTCCATCATGGATGAAACTGTAAATCCATTGAAGGACCCTGATACACCCATTGCACCATCCACCATCGTGTTGGACGCATTGACACGGAAGACAATCTCGAACTGGCAGCTGCCATCGTCCGTATTGGCTCCATCATCATAGTTCACGGCGTCAGCGTTCGTACATCCGTTGTAGTTACAAGCACCGGCATCCGTTGCGTTGGCGTTGTAGTTGTCGGCGTTCTCATCTTGACATCCAACAATCTCTTGACAATCGAGGATATCGTCTCCGTCAGTGTCAGAGTAGTCACACAACAAGCTGATGTCGCATGGGCTGGTGAAACCGCAAGCTGTGGGGTCTCCACAACCTGGAGTGAAGCTGCTCAATGGAGCGGCCCAGAGGTATTGAGGCCCCAATACAGGAACAATGGTCCTCCACACGCCGTTCTGTTCTGCAAGTGTCAAAACTGTCCCAGAAAGGTTGACCGTGAATTGACCACCGCAGATGCCCACAGGAGTGTTGCTCACAATGGCCACCAACGAAGCCAGCAAGCCTCCAGTTGGATCGGTCACACTCGACATCACGAGAGGACCACCGGTACCGTCACCGAGGAATACACCATTCACAGATACGTTAGGGTTCACTCCACCGCTCAATTCGCACCCTCCAGCGAGAGGCTCGTTTTCGGTACCTGACAATGTCAAGCCCACCAACCAAACGTTCTCAGCACCCGTAGGCAATGTGGTGTCCATGTAATCGCATGAACCATCGTCTTCCGTTGCAAAGCCATCATAGTTACAGGCAATCACGTCAGTACAACCAGGCACGATCAGTGAGTTTCCATCGCAATCGAATCCTTCGGCTGCGTAGTCACAAGAACCGTCATCCGTAGTAGCAAGGGCGCTGTAGTTACAAGCAGCCTCGTCATTACAGCCAGGCCCGAGTGAAGCCACCTCCAAACTCACCGCCAAACGTGGCGCCGTGTAGTTGGTGATCTCGTTGATCCAGTATGCGGCCTCAGCAGGTCCCATAGTGGGGTTCAAAGTCAACTGGGTCGCTGCAATGTTGGTTCCGTTCAAATTGTCCACGAACTCTGTCGTAGCCACGTCCCACCACTGCCAAGGAGCACCATCGAATGGCTCAGTTGGAGCGCCGTCAACGTAGTTGTTCAGAACGGGGTAAAGACCGTCCCAACCCTGGTTGCCAAATGCGACAGCAGGGTCAGGCAAACCAATCTCGGCAAAAACTGCATTGTTATTGGTGGCATATCCATTGATTTCAGAGTGCACATCAAAGGCACCGCTCACCTCAACAACAGGCTCATTGGTGGTAGGCACCACGAGGACACCTGTTGTGTACGGAGCAAACTGATCGTGTGGGCCATGGAAGCTCACCATAGGAACATCTCCCTCATCCATCCAGTTCAAATCACCCATCGCACCACCGAGGTTCATCTGGAAGTTGAACGTAGAAGGGATGGGATCACCACTGGCGTAGTTCACGTGGTTGGCCAAGCACAATGGGAAACCTCCAATTTCAGCGGGTGCAAACGCGTCAATGGTGGCATTGGGATCACCGTGGATTGACTCAATCACCATTGGGATTTGAGTTCCAGTTCCTGGATCATACCAGAACTTAGAAATGGGCACACCCGTATCATCGAGGATGATGTCATTGTAATTGGAGATACCCGCTGAAGCCAACGTGATGTAACCTCCTGTACCCTCGCCGAACATGGCGATTTTATCTGAGGACACTCCCCAAGGATTGCTCTCATCGGCAACAGACTTACGGAAAAAACGCACCGCAGTACGGCTGTCCTGTACACCGCGGTAAGCAGCCTGAATCAATTGAAGGGTGCGCTCGTCTTGCGTGGCAGCCAAAGCGTTCCAACCTAAACGGTAGTCACAACTCGCAACCACATATCCTTTCTTGGCAAACTCGGTACACAATGCAACGGCACAAGAGTCTGTGCGTGTACCCACTGCGCTGCCATTCACATACTGAGGCAAGAAGTTACCTGTGTGGAAGTACAAAATCAATGGACGATCCGTCTCGGTATCACCTGCAGGCTCATAGATGTCACACAGCAGATCTTCTGGACCTGGAGGAAACCTTGCAGAGCAGGAATCACTGTAATGTTGTTGCCGTAGGCTACTCCTGAAGTCACTTCAACATCGGCGAACACCTCATCGATGTAACGCACACCGTTGCTGTTGATTTGACCTTCTGACAAGATGCCGAGCGCAAGGCCCATACGCGGAGAGTTGTAATCCACAATCTGGTCAATCCAGAACATGGCTTCTGCCTCACCCATTGTAGGGTTCAAAGTCAATTGAGTGGCAAGGATGTTCGTGCCATTCGCATCGTCATAAGCCTGGACAGCCGCTTCACTGTACCACTGCCAAGGTGAACTATCAAAAGGCTCAGTGGCTACTCCATCTACATAGCTGTTGAAAACGGGGAAGAGACCATCCCAACCATTGTTGCTTTCCGAGGCGGCATCTTCAATGTCCGCATCAGCAAAAACAGCGTTGTTATTGGTGGCATATCCGTTGATCTCACTGTGAATATCGTAGGCACCACTCACCTCTACAACAGGCTCGTTTGTGGTAGGCACAATCAAGACTGCAGTCTCATATGGGGCAAACGGATCGTGCGGGCAGTGGAAGCTCACCATGGGCACATCGCCTTCATCCATCCAATTCAGATCACCCAAGGCGCCGCCAAGATTGAATTGGAAATCAAAGTCTGATGCGTAATCCACGTGGTTCGCCATACACAATTGGAATCCACCAACCTCTGCTGGAGCATAGGCGTCATTTGTCGCATCGGGATTACCGTGAATGGACTCTACGACCATTGGAATTTGGCTGCCTGTGCCTGGATCATACCAAAACTTTGGAATGGGCACGCCGGCATCATCCAAAATGATGTCGTTGTAGCTGCTGATTCCTGCAGAGGCCAAAGTGATGTATCCACCTGTTCCGTCTCCACCCAAACCAATCTTGGTGTCGTCGATGCCATAAGGGTTGTTGTCCTCTGCCACTGACTTGCGGAAAAAGCGAACCGCAGTGCGGCTGTCCTGAACACCGCGATAGGCAGCCTGGATCAATTGTAACGTGCGCTCTTCTTGAGTAGCGGCAAGGGCGTTCCAGCCCACGCGATAGTCGACGCTGGCCACGACGTAACCCATCTTGGCGTAGCGGGTACACATTTCGACAATGGCACTGTCGGTTTTGGTTCCTTGAGCTCCTCCGTTCAAGTAAACAGGGAGAAAGTTTCCGGTGTGGAACATCAACAACAGAGGACGATCTGTCTCTGTGTCACCGGTGGGCTCGTACAAGTCCAATGCAAGAGGCTGTGGCGCTGGAGCCAAACCCTGCAGGGCGGTGATGACGGTAATGTTCGTTCCGTACTGAATGTTGGAGGTTACAGTGACATCACTGAATACCTCATCGAGATACCGGGTCTGTGCACCGGCTGTTAGGCAAGCGAAAAACGCTACCAAAAGGAGACAAGTTTGCTTCATGGTTTGGTCCCAAAGTTGAGAGGGTAAGATAGGAAACGGCGAATAAGTGTGTATGAATTACACAGCAGATTCCTTGTAACGGGAATCAAGAAGTTTGTAAACGTAAAAAACAGGAGGAGACTCAGTCTCTTGTGTTGACTTCATAGAGCAGGCTGATGTACGCCAAACGTCCAACAGAAGGCCCTCCGTAAGCCTCTATATGCCAGTTTTTCAATACGTTAGACGCCCCTGCTTTTATGGTCATGTTGAGCTGGTCAATGTGGGCATTGGCTTGAATGTCCAACACATCAAAAGTGGGGACCACCCCCGTAAACTGAGGCGACCCTTCAAAAACAAAGCCCTGGACCCACTTATAATTCACGCCGAAACCCCATGTACTTGCTTCACGCAACCTCAGGTCGCGTGTGCTAACGCCAACATTATACTTGTGTTCAGGTGTATTGAACGCGGGAATGATGGGGTCGTTCTCGTCCGTCTTGACCAATCGGTTCCAACTGTAGTTTCCAGAAATCATCCAGTTGTCACCCACGTACCAATTGGCTCCAATGGACGCTCCGGTGGTCCTCACATCATTGATGGAGTTCGCAGCATATCTGAACACATCAATTCCTGTCACAGCTTCTGGGAATGCGGGGTTTTGAAAGAGCACATCCAAACCGATGTTGTATCCAATAAAGTTGGTGTATTGACTGTAGTACCAACTTCCATCCAAGTACAGCTTATCCCAAAGCGTGGTCCTATACCCCATCTCTACAGACTGAACCTGCTCAGGACGCAGAGGTGCAATATTGAAAAACTGCATGGTGTCCAGGTTTCCAAAAGGCAGGCCTGCTGCGCTGGAAATACTGTTCCGGTAGTCAATGAAACTCTGAATGGTCACCAAGCTGTCCCTGCCATTGAGGTTGCCGACCAAGGTGGCGGGTCCAACGTCGAGGTAGAGGTACTGGTCTGCCAACGTTGGATTCCGCAAAGCACTCGAAAAACTCAGCCTGAAATAATCCTCTTCTCGTGGCTTCCAGACCATGGAAACTGCAGGGGAGAAGACCATGTCGAAGTTCTGGTTCTTATCCGCACGGATCGTCGCTGTGGTGATCACCTTGTCTTCTGCAAACCGCTTGCGGGCTCCAGCATAAAAACCGTACTCCTGATTTGTAATGACCACACCGGCAGTGTCACTAAAAATGGTGCCATCACTGTTGGGTGTGTAACGGCGGAAATTGGCGCCCACCCTGACTTCTTCTAAGCCAGTGGGGTTAAAAGTGCGCTCACCGTGAATGTGAATCAAACTCGAGCGGTCGTAGAAACGGGTGCCCCCCTCCCCTTCATTGTTCTTGAGCGAGGTAATCCGGTCAAACGCCTCCTGAAATTCGGGGCTACCAGGTTGGAGGTGGCCCACTGGATCTTGCGACACGTCGCTCAGGCCCGCATAGCCATTGTTGGTCCAGTCTTCAACCAGATTGTGCCAATCTGTGAGGTTGTTCTGATTGTTGGAGAACCAAGCAGAAATGCTGTCCGGTGGAATGGTAAACGTGGGGAAAGCCCCAGAGGTGTCCAAAACACCTGCAGGCCATGTCCCGTCGATCATCGGCGCAATGCTGTCTACCCAATACCGGTAATAGACCTTGGCATAGCTGTAGTCGCTGCGGGTCTCTTCTTGCAAGCGCAGGGCAGTCGCGTAAGGGTCATAGCTGTTGCCGCATCCTCGCTTGTGCGATAAGCCCTCAAGAACCATTTTCCTGGCTTGGACAGTTGAATTTTGTGCTGATAGAACTCAATGTCCCGCAAGGAGAACCGGTTGTCGCCTTGGTACACCGTGGTGCCGAAGCCGCTGTTGAATCCGTATACCAACTCCGCTGATTCATATGTCTTCTCAGGCTGCAGTCGGAGGTGCAAAGCCGTGGAGACTTTGAGGTTTTTGGTGCCGTAATCCACCAAATCAATCTCCCTATAGCCGGTCCGATAAAACGACCCCAACCCACGCCCATTGGCACTGTTGTCTCCGCTGTAGTCAAACACCGTCTTGTATTCGTCTCCATAAATGTTCACAGCGTCAAAACGGCCGGGGTTCGTGGCGTCGACATCGGACCCATCTACGGGATTGTAGTTGTCGGCAACCCAGTCATCGGCGCTGAAACGAAAGGCATTGACCTTGAACCCGAGTACAGGGTTGCCTTCTTCATTTTCGATGTAATCAGCATAACGGAATCCTGTCTCAGTGAGGTTGCGCTCCCCCAGTTTGGCGCTGACGGCCACCCCTGGAAACCGAAAGGGCGACTTGGTCTCCATCGAGATGACACCATTAAAGGCGCCAGGACCATAAAAAGCACTGCTGGCTCCAGCAACAATGTCCACTTTCATCACGTCGAGGTCTGGGGCCCCCAAAAAATTGCCCAAGGAGAAGTTCAAACCAGGGCTTTGGTTGTCTACCCCATCAATCAACTGCAGCGAACGCACCGGTGAGGTGCTATTGAATCCTCGGGTGTTGATGATTTTGAAACCCAGCGAGGCACTGGTCATATCCACCCCTTTCAAGTTGCCTAAGCTCTCATAGAAATTTCCGCTGGGCGCTTCCTTGATCGCCAAGACATCCATGGACTCCACCGTCAGCGGACCCTGCTTTTGCCGCTCGTCAATTCTGGAGCCCACCACCTCGGCCTCTTCCATCAGGACAGCATCGGGTTGAAGCGTCGCACGGACCTCATTGTCAGCGCTGTTCACATCGACCGTCAACATCGAATAACCAATGAAACTGATGCTCAAGCGCACTGGCAGTGTAGGCACCTCGATCCTGAATCGCCCATCAAAATCTGTAGACGTTCCCGTTGTGGTTCCCTGAACGAGAACGCCTGCTGCAAAAACAGGGTCACCCGTTTCACCATCGATGACTTGACCCTTGACCACCTCTTGGGCGGATCCGGACAATGACAAAAGACTCAGCATCAGGCATACAGCCCAGTTTTGGAAGCGCATCTGGCACATTTTTGAAGGAATCAATCGCGAATTTTACCAACCTTTCGAGGATGGCGTCAGGCAATATGCGACGAAATCACGGCCCAACCGCTTCAATAATGCCCACTAGATATTGACCATCTACCACCACCTGATCTCCAGTCACCAATTTTCGACGGCGGCGAGACTCCGGCTCACCGTTCACCGTCACCCTTCCCTCGTCAACCGCCCATTTGGCCTCACCTCCTGTCGCACACAAGCCCGTGGCCTTGAGGAGTTGAAGCAAGTCGATGTAAGGCGTGCGCAATGAAAACTCGATGTGCTCCACAATCAGCGCAAATCGGGGAAGGACACAGGGTCATCCTCTGAAACCATGGCATACACCCTCTCCACAATGTCCTCTACAGATGGCTTGGAGAAATAATCCCCATCGCTTCCATAGGCGGGCAAATGTGGCGCAGCCGACATGGTCTGCGGAGCGGAATCCAGGTGCTCCCAAAGGCCTCCAATAGACATGGAGCGCTCCATCATGTAAGCCGACGCACCACCCGGCACATCCTCGTCGACGAAGAGTACCCTGTGGGTGCGGGCCACACTCGCAGCAATGGTTCCTGTAAGGTCAAAAGGCAGGAGTGTCCTCACATCTACCAACTCCACCTCGATGCCCAATTCTGCCAACCGATCTGCTGCCACTGTGCAAAGGTTAAAGGTGCTTCCATAAGAGACCACCGTCACATCAGTTCCTGAGCGCACCACCTCCGGTTGTCCCAATGGAATCCTGAACGCCCCTGCATTCAACGGCTTGCGCTCCTTACTGCGGTATCCATTCAAACACTCCACAACCAGTGCGGGCTCTCCCGCGGCCATGAGGGTGTTGTACATCCCGGCAGCCTCGGTCATGTTGCGGGGCACGCACACATGCATTCCCCTCACGCTGTGCACGATGGCGCCCATGGGGCTGCCCGCGTGCCAAATGCCTTCGAGTCGATGGCCCCTCGTGCGGATGATGAGCGGCGCCCGCTGCGAACCCGCGCTGCGGTAGTACACCGTAGCCAAGTCATCCCGCATGATTTGCAAGGCGTAGTAGAGGTAATCCAGGTATTGGATCTCCGCAATAGGCCGAAGTCCGCGCATGGCCAGACCAATGCCCTGACCCACAATGGTACATTCTCGGATGCCCGTATCGGACACCCGGTCTTCACCAAAGGCATCCTGCATGCCCTCCATAGATTGGTTGACCCCTCCTATGCGGCCGGTGTCCTCTCCAAAAGTGAGCAGCTCGGGATATTGCTCGAAAAGGGCTTGGAAATTGTCGCGAAGGACCAGGCGTCCATCCACCATCTCCTCGCCCAATTCTGGAGCAACGGGTTCCACCGCAGTCGCATCGTGGTGTCCTTGTGCATGGAGTCCGCCTCCAAACAATTCACCACAGCGTTTCTCCTGAACTTCCAACCACCGCAGCAAAGCTGTACGCTGGTCCGAAGGCTGCGCAGCTGTAGCATGCAAAGCCTGGCGAACCGTCTCGTGCACGTCGCGCCGAATCGGATCGGAAGTGGCGGCCAATGCGGCGGATTGGTCCTGACATCCGGGGACATTTTTCAGCAATTCAACCGCTGTATCCCGCTCGCCATCCAAAGCGGTGCGCACGGCTTTCCATGCCGATTTCTGTTCTGCACGAACCCACTGTTTGGCCTCGGCGCGAATGGCTTCCAATTCCGACTCCGTCGCAGCACCTTCCATTTCCAAAAAGCGACCCAACTGGCGAATGCAGTCAAATTCTTGTGCCCATGCAAGGCGCTCCTCGGTCTTGTACCGCTCATGTGAACCACTGGTGCTGTGGCCTTGAGG